>Ga0209148_1000320_pt1 | contig 66815 bp, 61 predicted proteins | sample AraplaCol_mMF_r2_2_FD_184288 | JGI IMG/M metagenome (GOLD analysis project Ga0209148, IMG submission 184288) | Arabidopsis root microbial communities from North Carolina, USA - plate scrape CL_Col_mMF_r2 (SPAdes) (version 2) | ecosystem: Host-associated > Plants > Roots > Endosphere | place...
CGCGCTGCCGCACCGCGAAAAAAACGGTCGAACAGATAGGGCAGGTCCTCCGCCGCAATGCCCGGTCCCTGGTCTTGCACCGAGATCGCGACATTCTCCTCATCCGTCGTCAGGTTGACCACGACCGTGCCGCCCGTCGGCGAAAACTTCACCGCGTTGTCGATCAGGTTGGTCAGGGCCAGGCTGGTCGCCGCGCGGGCGACAGCTATCGGTTCCGCCGTCGCGGCGTCGAATACTAAGTTAATTTGGCGCTCTTGAGCAAGTGGCAACATGCGGCGTATGGTGTCCTGCACGAGTACAGCAGCGGATACGGCTTCGGCGGGATCGCGCTTTTCTCCGGCGTCGAGTCTGGCGAGCATCAGCAATTCTTCGACCAGTGAGGTCAGACGCAGGACCTCGTCCCTGCATGACCGCAGTGCGTCGACATAGTCTTGTGCCTCACGCGGGCGGCGCAGGGTCACCTCGATCTCGGTGCGCAGCCGCGACAGCGGCGAGCGCAGTTCGTGCGACGCATCCGCAGTAAAGCGGCGTTGGGAATCGAAGGCAAATTCGAGGCGATCCAGCATCGCATTCAGGATATCGACGAGATGGCCGATTTCGTCGCTGGTTCCAGGGTGCGGCAATCGTTGATTCAGGTTCGTCTCGCCGATCAGGCGCGCCTTGTCGATGATCTCGTCGATGGCGCGAAAGGTGCCGCGGGTCAGGGCCAGTCCGGCATAGCCGACCGCCAGAAGCAAGGTCAGCGTCATTCCGGTGAACAGGATGGCGGCCGATTGCAGCGTATGGTCGACGTCATCGAGCGAGCCGGCTACCTGGATCGCGAGCTTGCGGCCTCTGACCAGCGTGGGGACCGAGACCATGCGCAAGGGTTCTTCGCTAGCATTGGGTAGCGTCTCGTACACGGTCTCGCCAGCGTTCAACCGGTCGAGCAGCGATCGAGGCGCGGGTAGTGTGCCGGCGCCGAGATTAACGCTGCGTGCCAGCACCCGGCCGTCGGCGTCGACGATCTGCACCAATCGGTCAAGCCTGATGAGGGACGGCGGCGCGCTTCCGGCTGGCGCGTCATGGACGTGAATCGATCCGCCAGCATTTTCCGACTGCATGCTGACTTCGGTCTCGGCAAGGGCCAGCAGCGCAGCGTCGAGTTGGCCTTGGACGGAGCGCGACAGTTGCCACCAGCCAGCCAGTGCAGTACAGGTGACAATGACGATGACCGTGGCTAAATGGCCCAGGATCAGACGACGGCGCAGGCTAAGCATGACCGGCGACGCACAGGCGGAAGCCACGGCCGCGTACGGTCTCGATTAGCACGGCGCTGCCCGAGGCGTCGAATTTGCGGCGGAGGTTCTTGATGTGAACGTCGATGAGATTGTCGATGGCGATCAGGTCGACTTGCCAGACCTGCTCCGCCAGTTGCAAGCGGCTCACGACCTGGTCCGCTTGGCGCATCAGGATTTCCAGGATCGCGTATTCCTTCGGTGTCAGGTTGAGGTCGCGGTTTGCGCAGGTTGCGGTATGCCTGTGGACATCGAGTTCCACGTCGGCCACTCGTACCGAATGCGTACTTTTCGCTTCGGTGCGGCGCAACAAGGCACGCACGCGTGCCAACAACTCATCGAAGTCGAATGGCTTGGTGAGATAGTCGTCGGCGCCCGTGTTCAGGCCGGCGACGCGATCGGCGACGGCATCGCGCGCGGTGAGCATCAGGATCGGCTGGCGCAGGCCGCGGCATCGCCAGGCGTCGCACAGTGCGATGCCATCCCGGCCTGGGAGCATCCAATCGAGGATGACCATATCGAAACGCGCATCCATCAAGGCATCTGCCTCCTCGGCCGAATGCACGACCGCGACCTTAAATCCTTCCTCTTCCAGACCGCGTGCCAGCAAGCGTGCCGCCTTTTGATCGTCTTCCACCAGCAAAATATTCATGCATCCCCTCGCTGAACAGGCAGTATAACAGCGCCGCACCGCGCTCTTTTCTGAAGAAAAATTCAGGATGCAGTGCAACATGTTTGCGTATCATGACGACACTCTCACATCCCAAGGACAGACCATGGATCCCGATCCCAGTCATGCCTTGTGGCGCATGCACGTCGCCAGCTGATCACGCTCGCCATGAGCGCGGTGTGGCGTCTGCAGCCCCACCTGGCTCCCAATAATCGACACGCGCGGTATCGCTGCCGTCCGTTCCCACCAACATGACAGGCAAGCCGCGTCACTGCTCAGGCGCAGCATGCCGTGGTCGCGCACGCGTGTGTGCGCGACGAACCCGTGAAGCTTGCCCGCATCGGAGTACACCATGAAAAAAAGAAATCTACGTCAAACTTTCGCTCTCGGCACTGTCGGGGCCTGCACGCTCGGACTGGGCGGATGGGGGGTGCTCGCGTTGCACGCCAAGGAACCAACCCCGGAAGCCGCGCCGCCAGTGCTGCGCCACGAGGGCGAGCAAGTGGTGATTCCGGCCGGCTCGCCGCTGCGCCAGACGCTGGCCGTTGCAACGGTCAACGAGCAGCAGGTCGGGGTGCCGTTCGTGCTGCCGGCAGCGGTCGAAGCCGACCCGGCCAAGCTGGTGAAGGTGCTGCCGCCGGTTACCGGTCGCATCGTGAGCCTGAATAAACAGCTGGGCGAAGCGGTAAAAGTGGGTGACGTGTTGTTCACGATCGATTCGGCCGATTTGGCCCAGGCCAACGCCGACGCCGCCAAGGCCGGTGCGGCGTTGACACTCGCGCGCCGCAACCTTGAACGCCAGCGCGAGCTTGATGCGTCCGACATCGCGTCCAAGCACGACGTCGAACAGGCGCGCAACGACTACGAGCAGGCCGCCAGCGAGGCTGCCCGTGCCGGCGCGCGCCTGGCGCAGCTCGGCGCGCGCATGAATGCGGCGCCGTCGGGCCACGTGCTCGCGGTGCGCGCACCGATCTCCGGACGCGTGGTCGACCTCACGGCCGGTGTCGGGGGCTACTGGAACGATGCCACCGCGCCGCTGATGGTCGTGGCCGACCTGTCGCACGTGTTCGTCACCGCCAACGCCCAGGAGAAGGATTTGGCCCATCTGTACGAGGGGCAATCCGTCTCGGTCCGTTTCGACGCCTATCCCGAGCCGCGCGAGGCCAAGGTGGGCATCATCGGCTGGACCCTCGACTCGGACACCCGCACGATGAAAGTGCGCATCCCGCTCGATAACCGTGACGGGCGGCTGCGGGCCGGCATGTTCGCACAAGCGACCTTCGTCGGACGGCCGCACGCTGGCCTTTTGGTGCCGACGACGGCAGTCGTGCAGAGCGGCTTTGCTACTCGCGCTTTCGTCGAGACCTCGCCCTGGAAGTTCACGCCGCGTACCGTCAAGCTGGGCGCCCAGGTCGGCGACCAGGTCGAGGTCGTGAGCGGCCTGGCCGCCGGCGAGCGCGTGGTCGTCAAGAACGGAGTACTGTTGAATGATTGAACGTATCGTTACCCTGTGCTTCAACCGGCGCGGCATCGTCGCCCTGATCTTCCTGCTGGTGGCCCTGTATGGCGCCTACTGCTGGACAGAACTGCCGCTCGAGGCCTATCCGGACATCGCCGATACCACTTCGCAGGTCGTCACCCAGGTGAACGGCCTGGCCGCGGAGGAAGTCGAGCAGCAGATCACGATCCCACTCGAGCGCGAGATCATGGGGACGCCGGGCATGCATGTCATGCGTTCGAAGAGTACCTTCGGCCTGTCGCTGATTACCGTCGTGTTCCAGGACGGTGCCGAGGATTACTGGTCGCGCCAGCGCCTGCAGGAGCGCATCGCGGGCGTCGCGCTGCCATACGGCGCGCAGCCAGCGCTCGACCCGTTGACTTCGCCGATCGGCGAAATTTACCGCTACACCCTCGAATCGAAGACGCACGACCTGCGCGACCTGTCGGAGCTGCAGCGCTGGATCGTCGTCCCGCGCCTGAAACAGGTGCCTGGCGTGGTGGACGTCAGTAACTTCGGTGGGCTGACGACGCAATTCCAGCTCGACCTGGACCCGGCGCGCCTGTCGAAATACAACGTGTCGCTGGCCCAGATCACACAGGCTGTCGGTGCCAACAATGCCAACGCCGGCGGCAGCGTACTGACGCGCGGCGAGCAGGGCCTGGTCGTCCGGGGCGTCGGCCTGATCCGGAACCTGAATGACCTCGGCAACGTCGTCATCACGGAAAAGGGCGGGGTGCCGGTGCTCGTCAAAGACGTCGGCACGGTCACGCTCGGCAATCAGGAGCGGCATGGCATCCTCGGGAAGGACCGGGTGTCGGACACGGTGTCGGGCATCGTGCTGCTGCTGAAGAACGAGAATCCGTCGCGCGTCATGACCGGTGTGCACGAGGCGGTCGATGATCTGAACGCGCACCTGTTGCCGAAGGACGTCAAGGTCGTGCCCTACCTGGACCGCAGCAGCCTGGTGGACGCAACCGTGCACACGGTCGGGAAGACCCTCATCGAGGGCGTCGTGCTGGTCACGCTGGTGCTCGTGCTGTTCCTGGGCAGCCCGCGCGCGGCGCTGATCGCGGCCGTGACCATCCCCGTGTCGCTGATGATCGCTTTCATCCTCATGCATCACTTCAAGATCCCGGCCAACCTGCTTTCGCTGGGCGCGATCGACTTCGGCATCATCGTCGATGGTGCGATTTTTGTGCTGGAAAATATCTTGCAGCGGCGCGAGGCCAAGCCGGACGGCTTGATGACGGCCGAGGATGCGCTCAAGGGCACGCTGCAGGTCATGCGTCCGACCTTCTTCGGAATGGTCGTGATCATGCTCGCCTACCTGCCGCTGTTCGCCTTCCAGCGCATCGAATACAAACTGTTTTCGCCGATGGCGTTCGCGGTAGGCTTTGCCCTGCTCGGTGCGCTCCTGATGACCTTGACGCTAATCCCGGGAATGGCGTACTGGGCATTCCACAAGCCGCGCAAGGTCTTCCACAACCGGCTGCTGACCTGGCTCGCGCCGCGCTACGAGGCGCTGCTGCACAAGCTGGTGGGCAGGGCAGGCGCAGTGCTCGCGATCGCCGGCGCCACATTGGTGGCGGTCGTGCTCCTCGGGATGTCGATCGGCCGGGACTTCCTGCCGACCCTGGATGAAGGTTCGATCTGGCTGCAGGTCACGCTTCCACCAGGGATTTCACTCAACAAGGCGACCGAGATGGCCGACAAGCTGCGTGCAGTGACGCTCGAGGAGCCACAGGTCGCTCACGTTGTCACGCAGCTCGGCCGCAACGACGATGGGACCGATCCTTTCACGCCTTCGCACATCGAATGCGCGGTGGCGCTGCATCCGTACAGCGAATGGCCGTCTGGAATGAGCAAGCAGGATTTGATCGAGCGGCTGTCTGCGCGCTACCGCCAATTGCCGGGCACTGACGTCGGCTTCTCGCAGCCGATGATCGACGGCGTGCTCGACAAGTTGGCGGGGGCGCACAGCGACTTGGTCGTCAAAGTCTACGGTAACGATTTCCACGAGACCCGCCGCTTGGCGACGGCGGTCGAACGCCTGCTCAAGACCGTCTCCGGCGCCCAGGACGTCATCGTCGACCAGGAGCCGCCGCTGCCCCAGGTGCGCATCGACGTCGACCGCGCCGCGGCCGCGCGCCAGGGCATCAATGTCGCCGACGTGATGGCGCTGATTCAGACCGGCATCGGTGGAGGCCCCATTGCCCAGGTATATGTCGATGATCGCAGCTACGACATCACGGCGCGGTTCACCGGCATTGCTCACAACGACCCGCAGCAGATCGGCAACCTGGTGCTGACAACTGCGAGCGGCGCGCACATCGCCTTGTCCCAAGTAGCAACGGTGCGCATCGCCGAAGGCGAGACGACGATCACACGCGAAATGAGCCGCCGCCATCTGACCGTACGCACCAACCTGCGCGGGCGTGACCTGTCCTCCTTCCTGGCCGACGCCCAGGGACGGATCGAGCGGGAGATCGCCTACGATCATTCGCGCTATCAGATTTCCTGGGGTGGCCAGTTCGAAAATCAGCAGCGCGCGCAGGCGCGCCTTGCCGTGATTGTACCGGCGGCCCTGGCGCTGATGTTCGTGCTGCTGTTCGGCGAATTCGGCAATCTGCGTCAGCCCGGCCTGATTTTGCTCGTCGTGCCCCTGTCGCTGCTCGGTGGCCTGGTGGCGCTGGAGCTGAGGGGAATGACGTTCAACGTGTCGTCTGCGGTCGGGTTCATCGCACTGTTCGGCGTCTCGGTGCTGAACGCCGTGGTGATGGTGGCCAACCTGAACCGTTGGCGCAAGCAGATGCCGCACGACCTGAAGGGGGCCGTCATCAATGCCGCGCGTGAACGTCTGCGTCCGGTGCTGACGACCGCCACGGTAGCGGCGCTCGGACTGGTCCCGGCCGCGCTTGCGCATGGCCTTGGCAGCGATGTGCAGCGGCCTCTAGCCACCGTGGTCGTCGGCGGCCTCGTCACCGCCACGGCGCTGACGCTGGTGCTGCTGCCAGCGCTGTATTACCTGATTGAAGACTATATTGCGCGCCGGCCCCGGCCGGAAAGCCCGGTCCCGTTCTCGGCCGTGGAAGGAGATTGAGCATGAGCAAGCGGATTCTTTTTCCAATCTCACTAGCGATGCTGACGACGATGATGGCCGGCTGCGCGGTCGGCCCGGACTACCGCAAGCCGCCGGCGCCGGCGGCGCAGCAATACATCCCCGGACCGTTGAATGCGTACGCTGCGGCGTCCGGCGGCCCGGCAGTCCAAGGGTTTGCCGAGGGAGCCGATGTGCCGGCGCGTTGGTGGACCCTGTTCGGTTCGGATGCATTGGATCGGCTGGTCGATGCCGCCGAACGCGCCAGTCCAGATGTGCAGTCGGCCGAGGCGGCATTACGGGTCGGCCGTGAAAACGCGGCCGCCACCCGCGGCGCCTATCTTCCCAGCGTCGAGGCGCATTACACGCCGACGCGCCAGAAGATTTCGGATCCGCTCGCAAGCCCGCTCGCATCGAATGCCGACCTGTACACGCTGCATACGGCGCAGTTGAACATCGCTTACGTGGCGGGCGTGTTCGGGGGCACGCGCCGGCAAAGCGAAGTGTCGACTGCCCAGTTCGAGCAAGCGCGCTTTCAGAACGAGGCGGCCCGGCTGACGCTGGCGTCCAACGTAGTGGCGGCGGCCATCCAGGAAGCCGCGCTTCGCGCCCAGCTCGACGCCATGATTGAGCTTGTCGCCCTTGCGCGCAAACAGCTCGACGTCGTGCGCAAGCAACGGCAAGCCGGACAGAGCGGCGCATCCGACATCGCCGCTCAGGAGACGCTGCTGGCGCAGGCCGAGGCCGGGTTGCCACCGCTGGAAAAGCAGCTCGCCCAACAGCACGACCTTGTTGCAGCGCTCACAGGCCATCTCCCCAGCGATACTGTCGAGGCGATCAAATTCGACGCGCTGACCCTTCCACCGGAATTGCCGGTCAGCCTTCCCGCGCGCCTGATCGAGCAGCGGCCCGACATTCGCGCCGCCGAAGCGCAACTGCACGCGGCAAGCGCCCAGATCGGCGTGGCGAAGGCGGCGCGTCTGCCAGATATCACGCTGTCGGCAACGCTTGGCAGTTCGTCCTTGGGCCTGTCGACCCTGTTCAAGTCCGGCACTGGCGCCTGGAGTATCGGAGCCGATCTCGTGCAACCGATCTTCAAGGGCGGCACGCTATTGCACCAGCAACGTGCCGCCGAAGCGGGCTACGACCAGGCGGCGGCCCAATACCGTGGGGTGGTGCTGACGGCATTCCAGAACGTGGCCGACACGCTGCACGCAATCGTGCTCGACACGAAGGCGCTGGAAGTCAGCCTGGCGGCCGAGCAGGCGGCTCGCCAGAGCCTGGCGATCGCGCAGCGGCAATGGCAGGTGGGTGCGGTCGGGCACCCGGCGGTCCTTCTGGCCGATCAAGCGTATCGCCAGACGATGATCAGTGTGGTCCAAGCTCGGGCGGCACGGTTTGCCGACACGGTCGCATTGTTCCAGGCGCTCGGTGGCGGCTGGTGGAACACGTCTCGGCAAGACCCCGCTGCAAATTCTGCGCTCGGGCAGGACACGACCCATCATGCCGGTCGTTAGGAGGAACACCATGCAAACCAAACTGATGTCCTTGCTGATGCTTGTCCTGCTGGGAGGCTGTTCGACGGCGTACGACACAAGCCATCCTTATGAAGGGAACTGGCGTATTGGTCAGGTTGAGGAAGTCGGCAGCGCCACGGCAGCGTTTCCGATAACCGGATTCGACTGCCGCAGGGACGCGGCTGGGGTACCCAACTCCGGAAACGTTCGATATGCGTATGTTCGGTTTGAGTTTTCGGGTGGTACCAAGTACATGAACAGCATCCCGAAACAGCGGCATGTGATTGTCACGATCCCGGACGATTTGAATGCCCAAGAAGGTGAGTGGGTATATGTCAATATCCGTGATTGCAGTCAACCTATGGCGCGCCTGAAGCCCGCTCGTTGAAGTTAAAAACATGGGAGAGTGGGGCAGGCACACTGACATTGTCCGGGCACTTCACTCGTCATGCAAGCTGATCTCCTGCTGCTCAGCGGCTGGTTTCTTCAACCAGCGCCGGTGCAGCGCGCGCTCGATCGGCTTGCCGAGCACGAACAACAGAAAAACGAAAGCCAGCGCGATACCGGCAATTTCCCAGGAACCCATCCCACATAGGATGCCTAGGATTGCAGTGATCCAGATTGAGGCGGCCGTGGTGAGACCGCGAATCCTATCGCTGCCGTTCTCATGGACGATGACGCCCGCGCCGAGAAACCCGATGCCGGTGATCAGGCCTTGAATCACACGGCTGAGCGAGCCGGGATCGGCCCGACCGTCTGCGATCAGTGCGTTCATGCCAATCATTGTCAGCAGACAGGCTCCCAGACTGACCAGGCCGAGGGTCCGGATTCCGCTCGGCTTACCGCGCAGGTTGCGATCCAGGCCGATCAGGCCACCGATCAGGACCGAGGCGGTGAGGCGCAGCAGAATCTCTAAATAATGCATGGCTTCACGCCTCTACATCGATCTGGAATTGTCCGGTGTCATAAGCGTCGGCATAGCTCGTCCAGTCGGCGTTCACCTGTGTTGCCATGGCCGCCGCGGCCTGTCCCACTTGGCGTTGCCATTTCTTCTTGCCGGCGAAGGCGATCAGTTCATCCGCGTTGGCTGATCCTTGTCGGCCGCTGCTGCGCAATTGAGCCCAGGCCGCACATCGTGCCAGCAAGGCGATGGCGTCCTCGAACAGGTCGTGCTGAGCACCGAAGCGGTCGAATGGTAGGCGGTCCTCACTGGGTTGTAAGGCGCGCAGCACGAAGGGCGCGCCTGCGTGCGTCACCGCATGCAGGCACGCCGAGGTCACCGCCTGCATACGTTCTTGCACACTTACAATGCGCTGGGCGTCGTCGTCCCAGCGCGGCTGCAGCGATTTGAACTGACGTCCCAGCGTCGACGGCACGGCCTGCTTCAGGTCGAACAGATAGTTGCGGTCGGGCGATCCGCGTCCCTCGACCAGCACGACGTAGCGGGCGACTCCCAGGCTGCCAGTGCCGGCGATGCGCCTTGCAACGTCAAGCACCTTGAAGAAGTCCGCGTGCAGCTGTCGGCCTGCGAAAGCCAGAAAGGTCGCTTCGACATCGTCGCGCTCGGCCTGGCTGATCGCCAAGGCCCGGCGGCCGTCGATGTGCAGGACTCGGCGCCTGCGCACCACACGCGTGCGGCTGTTCAGGTAGTCAACGCGCTTGCGCTCTCGCAAGTGGTCTAGCAGTTCGCGCACCACACCTTGGGTGGTATCGCGCTCGATCCAGTTGGCCTTGCCATGGGCAAGCGTCTGAGCGTACTGGCTAATCATCCGCTCGACCAGGGCAACTACGCATTCCTCTGCCAGGCCCTGTGCCGTCAGGCCGACATGCATACTGGCCGCAAGCCGCACCAGTTCCCAACTGGCCGGCGCTAGCGCCGCTTCGTCGAAATCATTGATATCGAAATAAACTAAGCGATTGTCGCCCTTGTAGCTGCCGAAGTTTTCAAGGTGAAGGTCGCCGCAACACCACACTGCCGGCGCGGTCACGTCGAATCCCGACTCCGCAAGCCGGTCGTAGAACAGGTGACAGGTCCCGCGAAGGAACGCGAACGGGCTGTCGCGCAGGGCTCGGTATTTCATGGCCAGACGCTCCGGGTCGCGGCCATAGTTTTCCTTCAAGATCCGCTTGACAATATTCATCGATACCTTCGAAATCACTCAGGTCAAATGGAATCCCAATTGTAGATCGATGCGCCTGGCTGAGTATCAATGCTGGCAAAGATGTAATCTCGAACTACGTACTCTTTTCGAGCAGTTAGAGAATTGATCCGATATCGAGTGCAGGGGCCTTGCGATTTGAGTACGCCATCCAACACGATCCATTTTCGATGTGTGTACGTCCGCTCTTTGCCGAGTTCAGCCGGTAACCTATCTTGGTATTTGCTGCCGACGAGCAGCATTTTTGCCCGAGTTGCTGGGGCATTTTTGTCCAAGGACAACAAATCTATTCGAACGAGGCAATATCTCGAAAAGCTGTCGAGCCAAATGAGAATGATAACCAAATTGATTCATCCTATCTCAAATAGTATTTTCAATTGAACGCGTCTATCATTCCGCTCTCCATAGGAATCGCAAATGACCAATTTGGAGGGCTTTATGAAGAAACGACACCGCGAGCGGCACCGTATACAACATATTGGATGGCTTCGCGCTGCCGTGCTCGGGGCAAACGACGGAATTATTTCAACCTCAAGCCTGGTAACGGGGGTGGCAGCGGCGCATGCAGCACATCGGAATATCGTTCTGACCGCAGTGGCGGGGCTGGTCGCCGGTGCGATGTCGATGGCAACTGGAGAATATGTATCGGTCTCCTCGCAGTCCGATACAGAGAAGGCTGCGATTGCCGAAGAAAAGGCCGAGCTCGAGGATGACCCTCTCGGTGAGCACCGTGAACTGGCTATGATCTATGTCCAGAGGGGATTGGACCGAGCGCTTGCGACACAGGTCGCTCAACAACTCATGAAACACGACGCGCTCGCGACGCATGCGCGAGATGAGCTGGGCATTTCGGACCTGACGGCGGCGCGCCCTCTGCAGGCGGCTTGGACGTCGGCCGCGAGCTTCTCGATGGGGGCTGCGTTACCGCTCGCCGTGACAGCGCTGGCGCAGGGACCGAATTTGCTTGTCTCGCTGGTCTGCGCGACCCTGGTTGCCTTGGCAGTTCTCGGCGGCGTTGCGGCGAGTACGGGCGGTGCGAACATCCTACCGGGAATCCTCCGGGTCACCTTCTGGAGTACGCTGGCCATGGGGTTGTCAGCTGCTGTAGGGACTGCGTTCGGAGCGCCGACGTGACACGGGGCATCAGAGGTGCGGCAAATTATGCTTGTCGGCACAATGGACACGGATTATTGATGTTGCGTTCGCTTGGAGGCAGTGCGTACCGGCTGTCGTGTCGTGCGGATGCGCTCATGCATCAAGGGTTCGCAGCAGCGCGCTAGACCTCTACAAGAACCAAGTCGCAGACAGTCCGTCTAGCGTCTCAAGGATGAGTTACTATGCCTTTGACGAACCGAATCAGTCTGGCGCAGTTGGGTATCTGTTCCATGTCGCTCGTGGCTGGTGGCGGAGTTCGCCTTTTTGGCTTCGGCCAACTGGCCGGCTGGATCTGGCTGGGCGGTGCCTCGATCGTGCTGGTCGGCGTATTGGCCGATACGGTTGTGGCGCTATGGCACAAAAAATTCGGGCTTGACCTGATTGCCCTGGTATCGATTGCAGGCGCAATCGTCTTGCAGGAATATTTCACGGCGGCTGTCATCGCACTGATGTTCGCCAGCGGTCGCGCATTGGAAATATATGCGGAAAGGCGCGCGCAGGACGAAATGTCGGCGTTGCTGAGTAAAGCTCCCCGCTGCGCCAACCGGTATGAAAACGGGCAGCTCGTCCAGGTGCCGCTCGCGGCCGTCCGCCTTGGGGACCGCCTTGCGGTACGGTCCGGCGAGACGGTGCCGGTCGATGGCACGCTCGTTTCCGGCGCCACTGTAGATGAGTCGAGCCTGACTGGCGAATCCCTACCCGTGTCCTACGGTCCCGGGAAGTCGGTCGGAAGCGGGGCTGTCAACGCCGGTGACGCATTCGACCTACTTGCGACCAGTACGGAGGAGGACAGCACGTTTTCCAACATCATCCGCCTGGTCCGGGCCGCACAGGAATCGAAGGCACCGGCGGCGCGGCTGGCGGACCGGTACGCGCTCATGTTCGTCCCGCTGGCCCTGGGTATCGCAGGGCTGTCCTGGTTGTTCAGCGGCGATCCGAATCGGGCGTTGGCAGTGGTCGTGGTAGCCACACCCTGTCCACTGATCCTGGCCGTGCCGGTCGCGATTGTCAGCGCGATGTCGCGTTGTGCCCGGCGCGGTGTACTCATCAAGCATGGCGGTGCGCTCGAGAAAATGGCAGAAGTCAAAACCATGTTTTTCGATAAAACCGGTACGCTAACGGGCGGCAAAGCGCGGCTGGCTGCGATATTGGCCGCCCCCGCCGTGGATCAGGAAGAGCTCCTCAGGTTGGCGGCCTCGCTGGAACAAATGTCCGGTCACACGATAGCCCAAGCGGTGGTCGGTGCCGCCATCGAGCGTGGGCTGCGCTTGACGGTTCCGGAGCGCGTGATCGAACAAGCAGGCGCCGGGCTGTCCGGTTGGGTGGACGGCAAGCAAATTAGTATTGGCGGCCATGACTACGTCCTCGGTACCGCGACATGGCCAGCCTGGGCGGCGAATCTGGTCGAACGCATCGGTTACGAAGGGGCGGCCGGCGTATATGTCGCGATTGACGGCACATTCTGCGGTGTGCTGCAGATGGCGGACGAGATTCGCCTGGAAACGCCGCGTGCCCTGCGGATGCTGCGCGCATTGGGTGTAGGTCATATCGTGATGTTGACCGGTGACCGGGCCGACGTGGCGCGAACCATTGGCAACTCATTGGCGGTCGACGCCGTAGTGGCCGAACAGACGCCGGCATCCAAACTTGCCGCGATCTCGGAAGCGAGGAGGGATGGGGTCACGCTAATGGTTGGCGACGGCATCAACGACGCCCCGGCTCTGGCTGCGGCGGACATTGGCGTAGCTATGGGGGCGCGCGGCGCGGCCGCTGCCGCCGAATCCGCCCAGGTGGTGTTGCTGGTCGACCGCCTGGACCGTCTCGCCTTTGCGGTCCGGATCGCACAGCAAACCAGGACCATCGCGCTGCAAAGCGTTGCGGGAGGGATGGGCCTGTCGATCGCCGCCATGCTTGTCGCAGCATTTGGCTATTTGCCGCCGGTTGCCGGCGCATTGCTGCAAGAATTGATCGACGTCGCCGTGATCCTCAATGCGTTGCGCGTGCTTCGCCTTGAGACGGCAACGAGTGCCGAGCGCATATCGGCGAATGATCTGGACAAGCTGAAGGAAGAACATGCCCGCTTGCGCCCCGTGCTCGACCGCCTCGCCCGACTGGCGGATCAGGCAGCGAATCTACCCGCTCCTGTCATGCGAGAGGAGCTGCTATTGCTGAACGAATCGCTTCGTCACCAGATTCTTCCGCACGAATCGAACGACGATGTCACGCTCTATCCGCGGGTGGCGCGTTTGATCGGCGGAGAGGACCCGCTGGCTTCCATGAGTAGCACACACCGCGAAATCTATCGCCTCAGCCGCATTGTCGACCGGCTTACGAATGCGACGCTGGGTGAAGGCGATGAGGAGGCGTCCATGCAGGAGTTGCGCCGTACCTTGTATGCGCTCGAGGCCATCTTGCGTCTGCATTTTGCGCAGGAAGAAGAGATTTACTATGGGCTTGCTTCTTAATTCGCTACTTCGTATTGGGCCAGCAACGCCGACATCGTAACCCGTTGGCACGCACCAAAATCGATCGCTACCGTCGACTGCTGTCGGTTGCCCGGCGCTGACGTGGTTCGGCCTCGTACTGCGTCGATATGGTAGTTCGTGACCTGGCGATCTGACGTGGCCGCTGAATCGATTCTGGACCGCTCGGCAAGGTAAAGCGTTAAATCGTCGCTAATTGTGTTTGCGGCTATGGCCGAGGATCAGAAACGCGGCGACTCCGCTGAACGCTGCGCCGGCATAAAAGGTCGCTGCCGGCCCTAGCCGCTGCCAAAGCACACCAGCAAGCACACTGGAAAACAGCATGGCGATACTCGAGACCAGATTGAAGAAGCCGAAGGCCGTTCCCTTCAAGTTGACCGGCGCCGTATGGGCCACCATCACGGCGAGCAAGCCTTGCGTCATGCCCATGTGCAGACCCCACCAAACTACTCCAAGCAGCACTGTTGGCCAGCCGCTGCCTTGGGCAAGGATCACATCAGCGAATACAAGGAAACCGACCCCGATGACGAGCAGGCGCATATGGCTCATGGTGTCGGCGAGTTTCCCGAACGGATAGGCCGACAGCGTGTAGACCACGTTCATCGCGACCATCACCAGCGGAACCAGTGCGGGTCTTATGCCGCCTTGCATCGCGCGCAGTACGAGAAAGGCCTCGCTGAAGCGCGCGAGGTTGAACACGGCACCGATGGCGACCACCGACCAGTAGGACCTGGAAGGCTGGCGAAGACTGGAGCTATGGATCGGATTGATGCCTTTGGACGCAGACGCATGCGCCGGTTCCTTGACTCCCAGTGATAGCAGCAGGACGGCCAAGGCGCCCGGTATTACGGCGATCCAGAAGATCCGCCGATAGTCGTCGGCCCACAGGAACATCAGTCCGACAGCGATCAAGGGGCCGGTAAATGCACCAATGGTGTCCAGCGACTGCCGCAAGCCGAACGCGGCGCCGCGGTAGGCGGGTGGCGTGATATCCGCGACCAGTGCATCCCTTGGGGCGCCGCGGATATGCGTCTCAGCGTGGAAAATCGTCGGTGCACGATGTCTGTCTTGTCGTCCATTTGCGACTACATGAGCATGATGCCGAATTTTTTGACGAGCGCGGCAAACCCCACGAAGCACACAAAGGTCAGGACCACGCAGGCCGCCAGGGCAGACCAAAAGCCGAGGCGGGACAGCAACGCGGGGAAGGCCAGGAACATGGGCAGGGTCGGGACCACGTACCAGAACGTGTACCACGCGTGGTTCGCCACCTTGGACTGCGGCTGCCGCTCGACGTGCAGCCAGATGAGCGTGAGCACCGTGACCATCGGCAGCGCGGCGACCAATGCGCCCAGCTTGTCGCTGCGTTTGGCGAACTCCGAGACCAATACGACGACGGCGGCCGTGATCAGGTATTTGGTGACAACCCAGGCCATGATGCCTCTTCCAGATAGGTTTGATAAAACGGGAGCCAATTGACAGCGCTCAGCGCGTAATCTCCATTGGATTGACTTCAACCGTCAGGTGCGACAGTCCCTTGAAGCGCTTGAGCGCCGCATGGTAGAAGGCCGGGCTGCGCCGCGCTTCGCTGGTCGCAACCGATACCAGGGCGCTCATGTGGCCCGGGCCGAGCCGCCACACGTGCAGGTCGAGCACCTTGTCGCCAACGTCTTCGATCGCGTGGCGCACCTTGTCGGCCATCTTCCGGTCGGTATTCATGTCCAGCAGGATGCCGCCGGTGTCGCGCATCAGGCCTAGCGACCAGTTGGCAATCACAAGCGCACCGACGACACCGGCCAGCGGGTCCATCCAGAGCCAGTTGAATTCCTTTGCCAGCACGAGGCCAATGATCGCCAGTACCGACACCGCCGCATCTGCCATGACGTGGATATAGGCGGCGCGCATGTTGTGGTCGCGGTGTGCGGCGTCATGGCCGTCGCCATGGTCGTGCGCATGCTCTTCGAACTCGACCGCATATTCGCCGTCCGGCAGCCGCACGATGGCCTTGAACGCGTGGGGCTCCGGGATGTCCTCCTTCGACTCCAGGTAGCCGCTGCGGTCTGCAAACGTGAAGGACTGTTGCGACCCATCGGGCCGAATTGTCGTGACCGAAAGAGCCGAGGGCGGTAGCGTCAAGCTTGTGGATTCGGGCGTCAGCCGGAAGACGGGCGGCACCCCCTCTTCGAAGATCGACAGGGACACCACCCCGGACGACGTGGCGATCCGCTGCACTTCTTCCTCATGAGTGTGTTCATCATGGTCGTGGCCATGGCCGTGCCCATGACTGTGGCCGTGGCTGTGGCCATGGTGATCGCCGCTCAACAGCCAGACGCTCGCGATATTGACCAGCAGGCCGACGATGGCGATCGGAATCGCCTCGCTGAAGTGAATGGGTATCGGCGCGAGGAAGCGCGTGATGGCCTCGTAGCCGATTAGGAGGGCGATCATCGCCAGCACGATCGCGCTGGTGAAGCCTGCCAGGTCGCCGAGCTTGCCGGTGCCGAAGACGAAGCGCGGGTCGCTCGCGTGCTTGCGCGCGTAGGTGTACGCGAGCGCCGCGATCAGCATCGCACCAGCGTGCGTCGACATGTGGAGACCATCGGCAACCAATGCCAGTGAGCCGAACAGGCTGCCGCCGACGATTTCAAGCAGCATCATCGCGCTGCACAGCGCGATCACGGCCCAGGTTTTGCGTTCATTGCTTTCGTGGCCCACGCCCAAGAAGATATGGTCGTGGCCCGCGCCGAAGGCGGCGTCTTCGAAGCTGCTCATCTCCGCTTCCCGTTCGAGACGGCTTTGGGCGGGGATCGGATCGTGCGTCAGATTTTGCATTGGTTGTCCTCGGCCAGTGGCACTATCGCCCAGCCAGCTTTTTCTCGCGCCTCGCGCGTTCGTTGATGATTTGGTGTCTGCGGTGATCGGTCATCTTCTTCCACTCCCGCGCCTCGGCGAGCGTGCGCAGGCATCCGGTGCAGAAGCCGGTCTTGCCGTCGAACTGGCAGAGCTCGACGCATGGTGATTTGACGGCCATGATGCCTACTTGAGATATGCGCGGATGACGTCGAGTAGTTCGTCCGTGCCTTCTGCACGCGCCGTCTCGGTCAGGTCATTGGCGGCGACGTGTTCCCGGACATGGTCCTCGATGACTTCCGCCATCAAACCGTTCATGGCGCCGCGGCTGGCAGCCAGCAAATGCAGGACTTCGGAGCAGCCAGCCTCTGACTCCAGAGCGCGTTCGACCGCCTCGATCTGGCCACGGATACGCCGGACCCGGGCTAGGAGCTTTGCCTTTTCTCGTGTGGTATGCGACAAGCCATGACCTCCAAATATAGGGTAGGGGGGTATACTAGCAGATCGAGATCTCGCTTGTGCGAAACGATGCCCGGATTGATGACGCGCGGACTACCCTGGACTCGTCACCATGTCGGTCAGCAGAATCGCCCATAAACGCGAACAGAAAGGCGCCATGCTGCCAGCCGACTCTTCTGTCTCGTGAGCGCCGGTCAGCAATTCTTCGGTGGCCAGATATAGCAACGCGGCGACCGCGAAAGCCAGCACGCCTTCAATCCAGGCGCCGGACAGTACGCCGCCGAGGAAATAGCCGGCGATCGCGCCCACCAGCGGTGCGATCGAAACCGTGCTCGTGGTGAGCACGCTGCGTTCGGTGCTGTTGCCGTTCCGGATGAGCACCGCAGCGATCGACAGTCAGAGCGTCAGCAGTTCGACATGCAAGGCAATTGTCACGAGCAGCGCCTACTTCCCATGGCTGCGCTTGGAAACCGAGCTCACGCCAATGAGCAGATGATGAGGAAAGGGACGAAGGTATCACTGAGCCCCGTACGGCATGCCATGCAAGGCGACGTTTCCCCTAAGCCGAGTGATTGCTATTGGCGCGGAGCGAGCATGATGATCGCCATGCCGATCAGGGTCACGATGCATCCGGCCAGATCCCAGCGACCCGGGCGGATCCCTTCGACGAGCCACAGCCACGCGAGGGCCACAGTGACGTAGACGCCGCCATAGGCCGCGTAGGTGCGGCCGGCGGCAGTGGGATGCAGGGTCAGCAGCCAGGCGAACATACCAAGGGATAAGGCGGCGGGCAGGTAAAGCCATGGTGATTTCCCTTCCCGGAGTACTAACCAGGGCAGATAGCAGCCGGTTATCTCGGCTAACGCCGTGATGGCAAATAGCGCCAGGACTTTCGAGAAGACGATGAGTGTGCCCATGCCTGGATGAGTTGGCGACTGTTGCGGAGCCATGCTGTCAAAACGCAAATTATCGCATGTCAGTTGCTGAGGCCGGCTCATCTTGCAGGTTGTGCAACGCACCTGTTGTCCCGTATCACTCGCTTACACATACTGCGTATTTCGGTGATCGTGACCGGCCATTTCGGCGCATCGTGACCGCTGCGCAGCGCGCGGTGTTGCGCGTCGAAATTCTAATGCATGCGGTCACGATGGAGCGATTTTTTCGAGCGCGTCAGCGCCAAGTCGGCGCGAGCCCGTACGCTGGAATGACAGCTGCAGGTCGGGTACTGCCTGCCGTGACTGTCCGTGACTTTTCCGCGCCCGCAACCTGCTATGCTGGGTCTGAACGGCCGGGTTCGGCCAGTAGCGGTCATTTCGATAGGTACAGGGTCGGATAACTATGTTCGGCGACGCGATATGGATCGGCGCCGGGGCGTACGTACGACGCAGATTAGGTTCGCGGCAGGCTGGCAATATACGTATCGACAAGCGACACGAGCGCGACGTCCGCAGTGTCCGCATGGATCTTTGTCAGCAAAGCCCGGGCACTGGCGTTGGCTGCGTTGCCGCTATACACCGCTGCCAGCTCGGCCGCCCGGATGCGGTCGGTGAAATACGCCGCGGCCTTTGTCCGCTTCGCGACAACTTGGAAATCCGTGCTCGAGACGTCCTGTATCGTCGTGGACCCAAGAATCATCAGGGCCGCCTGTGCCTGTGTCATGAGGCCACGTTGCAGGGCATCCACCCAGTAAGCTGCGCCGGCGGGGTCCGGCGTTCGACCCAAGACGTTTTGATAGACGGCGCCGATGAACGTCGCGTAATTGCCGCTTCCATACAGGTCGATCGATTCCTGGCTCGTCCCGAAGCTGTCGACCAGAAAGCGCGGACCCGGTGCGCCGTAAGCCGTTGTCAGCGTCTGGGCATCGATGGGTGCGCCCATACCGAGGAAAACGTCTGCCCAGTAATCAAGCCCGGCGGGATCGGCCGGGCGGCCATAATAGGCAAGATAAAGTTGCTGCACTACACTCACGTAGCTAACGGCGGTGAGCAGCCGCACGTCGGCGAGCAGCGCGCAGTCGGAGGCCGACTTGCCCGTGACCGAAAGGGTATGCACGCCGGTAGCCACCGTACCGCAGTACAGAACCGTCTGGTCGAACGCGGCACCTGGCGTAACCTGGCCCAGCACCGTCCCATCCAGTGCGACCTCTACCGTCTGGTTGTCGGACTGCGACGCCGTCCGGCGCTGCGCGGAGCTGAGCATGAAGGCGCATTTTGTCGGCGCATTGAACAGGACAGCTTGGCTGACTTTCCCCGTGCCAGCGACGAAACCGTATTGCCTCCCCGCGGCGGCGTTCGTACTGCCATAGGTGCCAGAGGACAGGGTGACCCCGCTTTGCCCGCTGAAGTCCCAGAATGGCACGGTCGGCGCAAGCGCGTAGGGATGCGATGCCGTCAGTTGCGGACGGGCGAAATCGCCGTTGACGACGCGCGCCGGCGCGCTCGTTGACCAGAGCGCTGCGATTTCAGGCTCGTCGTTGAATCCTTTGAACCATTCGTCGCGCGCATCCTTTCTGCTGTCGGGCACGTTGAGGTCGTCAGGGACGCCATACCATGGCACGTTCGCATGGTACCAGCTGATACCGGGCAGGCCACCGCCAGAGTTGTGCCCTGTCGGGCGAAAATGGCCGACGGGATCTACGCGGCGCATCCAGGTGACCGCATAGCGCAGCCAATCCTGGCGATAGGCGGGGGGCTGGTTGATGAACCAGTCCGGTTCCGACCATCCCCATACGTAGGGCCATCCGATCGGCGTCCCAGGTTTGGGACTGGCGCCATTGTCGAGCTGCGTGATGTAAGGTCCCCGCTCGCACCGCCAGCCGAGCGGATGAACGCCGCCGCGCGACCGGCCGAAGATGACGTCGTGGTACACCGCGAGCGACGCTTCATAAGGAAAATCCGCGTTCTCCTTGGCGCGGGTTCCTGCATAGCAGTAGTCGAGCAGGAGATTTCCCTGGCTATCGACCGGTCCGTGCTTGCCATTGGCGTCGTCCCACTGCCCGGCATCGTTTGCTGGATAGGTCGCGGCCTGTAACAGCACGAACCCGCGACGGGCAGCGTGGGCTCCGTAGCGCCGGATACGCCCGAGAAGGTCGATGAAATTCCGATAGCCCGGCAAGTCGCTCTGGGTAATCGTGAACAGCTCGCCCAAGTGGATGTCCTCATAGCCCGCATCAATTAGGCGTCGACACATGTAGAAGTACCACATGCGCGCTTCCGTTTGCGAGATGTCGATCGCCTGAGAATTCGCGTTGCCGTCCGCTACCCGCTGATCGGGATAGCTCATCTTTTGCCAATCGAAATTCCGCACCTCGACCGGCAGTGAAAATTCCTGAAACACCCAGTCCGGAATCGGAATCCGATTGAGCGCGGGCGCCGTCGTTTCGTAACATGCGCCACCAACGATCATGTTCGGCAGGGCGGCGTGGATATCGGCGCAGACTCTGGTCACGGTCGAGAAGAAATCGTCTACGTCGAATGGCGTATCGACGAACAGAAATGAATTTGCAACGAACGCAGCCAGCCTGGCGCCAATATTGCCGAGCATCCGAATATTGTCGAGATGCTGGGTATGCGCATCGCCCGGCTGATAGGGCAGCAGCTGGGACCACCCTTTCATGTCGATCGATTTCTGCAGAATGTCGTCGAGCGCACTCTGCGTCAACGGGGCACTCGCCGTGGTCGTGAGGCTCAACAGCCTGGGCGCCGCACGCGTCTGCGATTCCTGGGGCCCCGCACCGCACCCGGCCAACAGTGCTGTAGCCGCTCCGTAAATGAACTGTCGACGTCGCATCGCTGATCCCGTCAAAAAAATCGTATCAAGTGAAAATCATAGCGGCTATGACAAGCCTGTCAACAAAGTTGTCTGTAATACCATCGAGGCGACACAATGACGTCTTACCTAGTCTGGACCATCGCCTGCACGGAAAATTTGTTGAGTGATAGCTGTGGGATCATGATGTCTGCAATGTCCTCTTAGGGTCGAATCCGGTCCTTCGTGACAGTCCGTGATTTTTCCGGCTCGGCAACCTGTTATTCTGGCCTGACGGTCCGAGTACGGCCGAGGCTGGGTAAAAACGCAGGCCCGACGAGACGTCCGCCGCGCTCGGCCTTCCAAAACGCTCACTACGGCGTTTTCACGAGGTTGGGAATGGTAAAGAGACCCCTGAAAACATCGTGATTTCGCGTTTTTACACAGCCTGGGCCAGTTGCGGACCTTCGTGATAGTCCGTGAGTTTTGCGGATTGGCAACCTGCTATCCTGCCGTGAAGGCCCGAGAACGCCCAAAGGCATCCCTTAACACGTCAAACTTCATTGGAAAACTAGTGCGTTCACGTAAATATTTTTGGTTAATCCTTGTAATTGGTCTTGTCTCTACCGCAGCTACCATCCTCCAGCTGGCCGATGTGTATTTCATGAGCTTTTTGATAGTGCCAAAAGTTTCTGAGCATGTCAGTACACTTTTGGGAAGAACGACGGACGCTGGAAATTTGAAGGAAATGTGTGCAGGACTCACTCGCTTGGTAGACAAGGAACAGTCGATACTTGTAAAAATAGTAATGGTCGTACCACTGATTGCAATGTTAACTTCTTCCGCCTGCATTGCAGTGGCATCTTGGGCACTTGTCGCAACGCGAAAGACTCAATAGCTTCCGAAGTTGGCAAACTCCGAGGGAGACGAGCGTGGGTCAGCAATGGGTCGAACCCAGCCAGTCGTGCCAGCCGATGATTTTTGCGGCTCGACAACATGCTATTCTTAGCTGGACGGGCGAATCTAGCAGTTTACTGCCGTCGAACGTCGCGATGCGTCGTTCTCATCATTACGGAATTTGAATGCGAGAGACAGAGCAGGCTTTGAAACAGCACTTGCGCGAGATATGGATCGCGCGCGGCGCGATCGTCGTGACGGCGGCGCTCAACGCATTTTTGATAAACGACTTGACTATCTTTCCTTGGTGGTTAGCTGTTTAGTTTCGTGTGATCATGTCCCTCGTCGTAGCTGGCCTTTGTTTCGTGCAAAGACTATGCTGAGCGAGTTGATTGCTGGGTTCAGCAGTCCCGGCATTCAATCACACCAGGAGCGGTTGGTAGCATGAGTTCACGCATTCACCCGGAAGCCCGTACCACGCCGAAAATTCGACAGGAGATCAAGAATTCCGGCCTCTCTTCCAGGGAGGCTGCCAAGGTCTTCAACATCACCCGAGCAACCGCAAAGAAGTGGCTCGGCCGCGACGATGTGCAAGACCGCTCCCATCGTGCTCACACGTTGCATACGACCTTGAGTGGGGCTCAGGAAACCATCGTCCTGGCACTGCGCCAATCGCTTTACCTGCCGCTTGACGATCTGTTGTTCATCACAAAGCAGTACATCAATCCCGATGTGTCCCGCTCCGGTATTGCCCGGCTGCTCAAGCGCGAAGGCATGGCGCGCCTGGAGGATGTGATCCCGAAGACCGAGGGCGAAACCATCGCACCGAAGAAGACCTTCAAAGATTACGAGCCCGGCTTCGTCCACATCGATATCAAGTACCTGCCGCAGATGCCGGATGAGACCTCGCGCCGCTACCTGTTCGTCGCCATCGACCGTGCCACGCGTTGGGTCTTCATGCACATCTACTGCGACATGACCGAGACCAGCAGTGTCGATTTCCTGCGTCGTCTGAAACTGGCTTCACCCGTCAAGATCAGCAAGATCCTCACCGACAACGGCTCGCAATTCACCGACAGGTTTGCCACTAAGGACAAGAAGCCAAGTGGTAAGCACGCCTTCGATGTCGCTTGCGCAACCCTGCCTGCCGAGCATCGTCTGGCACCGCCGCGCCATCCGCAGACAAATGGCATGGTCGAGCGTTTCAACGGACGAATCAACGAATTGCTGCAGCAGACCCGTTTCGACAGCAGGGCCGACCTGCAGGCCACTTTGCTGAACTATTTGAAGCTGTACAACCACCACATTCCACAACGCGTCCTCGGTAGTAAAACGCCGATCCTCGCGCTCAAGGACTGGCAGCAAAAGCGGCCCGAATTATTCGTTAAACGCGTCTATGATCAGACGGGACTCGACAGTTAGCCTCTGTGGTCGAACTGGCCTTGCTGGCTCCGCTATCGATCGCAACCGCATGGACCCACGGTCAGATGCGCCGGGCAACGAACCAGCATCACTGGACGCTGATTCATCATCATCGGCGCAAGATCCGTCGGGCCGCCATCGTGCTGACCGTGATCGTGACGTTGATCAATTTCGAATCATTGTTTGGCGTAACCCGGGCTTTACTGTATGGAGCAAAAGGGGCGACAGGGCAAAGTCTTCTGATAGACGCACTGAACATCTGGTTAACAAATATCGTCGTATTTGCTTTGTGGTACTGGAACATCGATCGCGGCGGACCTGCAGCGCGTGATTTGGTAAAACAACCTATTGTGGACTTCATGTTTCCGCAAATGAATGCAGATTGCCCCGGACACGAAACGTGGACGCCAGGTTTTTTCGACTATGTATTTGTGTCTTTCACCAACGCCACGGCATTTTCCCCAACGGATACACTGCCATTAAGCGTACGGGCAAAGCTGCTCTTCATGGTGGAGGCATTTGCCTCCCTTCTGACGGTAGGTCTGGTGGCCGCACGAGCTGTCAATATTCTTTCATGAGTGGATACGCTCACGCGAGTGCCACCTGCATGTCAAGAAACGCGGCACTTTTCATCTGAGCACGACGCTATGCTGAGCCGAACGGCCGACATCGGCCAGAAGGCGACGTTCACGACACGTACCTCGCCAAGGGCAACTCGAGGCCGCTACGACTAATTTGAGAATTGGAACTTCGCAATATGACTAAACGAACCATGTCTTTCATCCGTCACGTCGGTTTTTTTGCCTTTCTTACCTTGCTTCTGACTTCCTCTATAGCAGCAGTATCCGCAGACTTAAAACAAGACCCTGTGCGGCAGCTTTCCGATACTGTGGCAGAACAAATTAAAGTAAGCAATACAAACGCGATATACGAAGAGTTTTCCCCTAAACTTAAAACTGCATATTCACGCGATGAATTGCTATCGCCAGTCAAAAAAATACAAAGTTCTTTTGGAAATATTATTGATTCTTCGTTCAGCGCGGCTCAAGGTGGTATGCGGCAAGTGTCGAATGAATGGATAAAAACCGTCATTTTTTGGTATCGTGTAAAAACCGATAGGTATCCGGACGGCTATTATCTCAAGGTGGAGATAACTTACGCGGAAAACAAATTTTATTTGGCAGGTTATTCGATGGTTAAGTTCTATGGGTCTGTTCCTGACTTTTTGAAATGAATTTGCCACAGTGGTCGCTTCCCAAATTTTGACTGTCTCCTTCAGGTCGAAAGCGGTCTGTCACGCGATAGCATCGAGTAGATTCTGATGGATTTCGGGCGGACCGCACCGGGCTGGTCGCTCAGTTCGACGTGGAACCGAACCTGGTCGAGATATTTCGTGGGCTGCCGGTGGTGTTACGCAGTATCGATGTTCGGTCGTTACTGCGTAACAGATGATGCGCTATTACTGACTTTCGTCTCCCGCTGCCCGCCGGCGTCCGGACTGGCGTATCGATTCGCCGGTCAGCGTGAAGCGGTGGTGATGCTGCATGACGCGGTCGAGAATCGCATCGGCGATGGTGGCGTCGCCGATCCAGGCGTGCCAGTGCTCGATGGGGAGCTGGGCCGTGATGATGGTGGCCTTGCTGCCCGCGCGGTCGTCGATGATCTCCAGCAGGTCCGAGCGTGTGGCGCTGTCGATGGCGCCCATGCCCCAATCGTCGAGCAGTAGCACGTCTGTCTTGGCAAGCTGTAGCAGCCATTTGCCGAAGGTGCCGCTGCCGTGCCGGATGCGCAGTTCCTCCTGCAGGCGCGGAACGCGCTGGTAGAGCACCGTGTGGCCGCGTCGACAAGCGTGCTGGGCGAGCGCGCACGCTAGCCAAGATTTACCGGCGCCGGTCGGGCCCGTGATCAGCACGCTATGGCCGGCGGTCACCCAGTCCCCCAGGGCCAGGCTCATCACGGCACGCCGGTCCAGTCCGCGCGTGGGGCGGTGGTCGATGTCCTCGATCGCCGCCTGCGCGTATTTCAAGCGGGCCTGTTTGAGCAGGCGCTGCAGCTTGCGGTCGCTGCGCCAGTGGACTTCGCGGTCCACCAATAAGGCCAGCCTTTCCTCGAAACTCATGGCGCCGATGCCGGCCAAGCCGAGTTGTTCCTCCAGCGCCGCCGCCAGGCCATCGAGCTTGAGGTCGCGCAGTTGCGTCAGGGTCGTGTGCATCATCATGCCGTGCTCCTTATTGGTAGTAGTGGGCGCCGCGTACATGCGCGTGGTCGGGGCTGATCCATTCGTCGCTGTCGGGGCGCGCCATCCTGTCCCGGTTATTGACGAGGATGTCGCTGACGTGGCGGTACTGGCAGGCGCCGATCTGCAAGGCCAGCGCGCAGGCCGCCTCCAGACGCGGCTTGCCGTAGCGCTTGGCCAGCTGGAGCAGGCCGAGGCAGGCCCGGTAGCCGTGCTCCGGGTGCTTGTTCTCCTCCAGCAGCCGGGTCACGCACGCCGCGACGGCGGGGCCGATTGTGCCGCCCCAGTCGATCAGGCGTTGCGGCGTCCATTCCATGTGGGCTCGGTGCGCCGCCGGCATGTGTTCGGCAACGGTGCTGAAGCCCCCGACGCGGCTGTTGCGAGCATGGCAGGCGATACGCTGTCCGCGATGCAGCAGTTCGATCGCGGTGCGCGTGATGCGCGCTTCCAGCGCCTGGCCCACCAGCGCATGCGGCACGCTGTAGCGGTGTTTGTCCACTTCCACGTGATAATCGATGTGTACCTTGACGGTCTTGAAGGTGGCAATCTCGTAGCGTTGCGAGGGCAGCGCCTGCAGGGCGGGCGCATCGAGTGCGGCGAAGGCGCTGGCCCGACTGCCGGGCAGCTTCTGGAAGGGGCGCTCGTTTAGCTGCTTGAGCAGCGGGACGATGGCCAGATTCACTTCATGGATGTCGGCGAAGCGCTGGTGGCGCAGCCGCGCCATGATCCAGCGCTCGACCACCTGCACCGCCGACTCAACCTTCGGTTTGTCTTGCGGATGATAAGCACGCGCCGGCAGGAAGGATGTGCCGTAGTGGCGCGCGAAATCGAGAACGGTGTCGTTGGCGCGCGGCGCGTAGCGGTTGGCGTCGGCGATCAGCGCCCTCGGATTGTCGGGAACGATCAGGCATGGGCTGCTGCCATAGAACTCCAGGGCCAGAGCGGTCGAGTCGAGCCAGTCGGCCATGGTTTCGCGTGGCGTGGCACAGGCATAGGTGTAGCTCGACGCCCCGAGCGCCGCCACGAAGAAGTGGGCGCGTCCGCCATCCGTCAGCGGCAAGGTCGGACCGGCGAAATCGATGAAGAGCTTTTCGCCAGCGCGGTGCTGCTGTCGCATCGAGCGCTTGAGCGTCTTGGCGAAGCTGCGGTAGTGCTCGCAGAACTGCGTGTAGCGCCACGTCCGCTGGCCGAGGTATTCAGCCTGGTATTCCTCCCACAACAGCATCAGCGTGACGCCTTTGCGGCGCAGCTCCTGGTGGATGTGCCCATAGTCGGGCATGGCGAAGTCGGGCTGGCGTTCTGGACGGCCCAGCAGGCGCCGCTCCAATGCCGCATCGTCCATATCGCGGACGGCCGGCCAGTCCAGTCCCGCCGTCGCGGCCAGACCGGCGTATTTGGTAACAACGCCCTTTGATATCGCCAGCGACTGGGCGACCTGCTCGTGCGATAGCTTGGCGTCCAGCTTCAGACGCAGTACTTCCTTGATCTTGCGCATAGTGATCCTCGGTGTGGGCATGGTCTTTTCGTAACGAAAACTGAAAAGCGTAGCCGTGTGAAAAGGTCTATGCGCAACACCGGAACGACGCGGTCACGATCACCGAAACGGGCGGTCACGATGCCGTCACGGCTACGTGACCGCCCGTTTCGGCAGCGAGGTGAAATCGGTCACGATCAGCCGAAATGGCCGGTCACGATCGGCCGAAATCACCGGTCACGATCGGCCGGAATGGGCGGTCACGATGGACCGAAATACCCAACATACGGTAGTGTTGGTAGTTGCATTCGCCCTGAGGCATGGTTACACTACGTCTTGACCTGTATGGATGTACAGTGCTTTTAGGCGAGTGCTATGAACCGTGCGAATCTCAGCGAAGTCCAACCGCAACCAATGCACCTGTACAAAGGACGGGGAGCGACCAGTAATCTCCAAGGTCGCTACGAAGTCTACACGCGGGAGCGTACTTATGACGGGTGGCACATTGATCGGGACGCCTCTGATGAACGTCAGCTCAAAACCGAAGTTGTCAGCGAAATTGCCAAAAGCATCCTGAGTCGTAATTCTTCACCAGACATTCCCTTTAATGTTTCTCTCAATCCATATAGGGGATGTGAACACGGTTGCATATATTGCTTTGCTCGCCCATCGCATAGCTACCTCGGCCTGTCGCCCGGCTTGGACTTCGAAAGTCGTATCTTTGCCAAGGTGAACGCCGCCGAGCTGCTGCGCCGCGAGCTGGCCAAGCCCGGCTATGTACCGGAAAACATCGCGATCGGCGTCAACACCGACGCCTACCAGCCCTGCGAGCGCGAGCGTCGCATCACGCGCGAAGTGCTGGAAGTGCTGGGCGAGTGCAGTCACCCGTATGGCCTGATCACCAAGTCGGCGCTGATCGAGCGCGACATCGACCTGATCGCGCCGATGGCCGAGAAGGGGCTGGCCTGCGCCGCTATCACGCTCACCACGCTGGACGGCGAAATCTCGCGCACGCTCGAGCCGCGCGCGGCCGCGCCCGCGCGCCGCCTGCGCGCGATCCGCACGCTCACCGAGGCCGGCATTCCGGTCAGCGTGAGCGTGGCGCCCATCATCCCCTTCGTCACCGATCCGGAAATCGAGCGCATTCTCGAAGCCGCCAAAGACGCCGGCGCGGTCGGCGCCTACTACACCGTGCTGCGCATGCCGTGGGAAATCAGCCCGCTGTTCCAGCAATGGCTGCACGCCCACTTCCCCGACCGCGCCCAGCGCGTGATGAATCGCATCCGCGACCTGCGCGGCGGCAAGGAATACGACAGTGAGTTCGGCAAGCGCATGACGGGCGAGGGCATCTGGGCCGACCTGATCCGCCAGCGCTTCACCAAGACCGTCAAGCGCCTCGGGCTGGAAGGGCGGATGAGCCGCTTCAACATCACCGACAGCTCGCAGTTCCGGCGGCCGCTGGTGGTGCCGAAGTCGGTGGTCAAGCAGGCCAGCGCGGCGACGCAGATGGATTTGTTTTAGCTTTGTGGGTGATAGCATGTGTGAGCGCGGCACGCCAAACTTTAGCGACCTTGTCGCTGCCCGTGTTGAGCCACTTCGTCCCATACACCTTGGTATGCTTCTGAGAAAATTGCAGATGGCGCAGTGCCTGCCTCGAATCCCTTCAGAAGGCTCCCATACAGCGGCGTTTGTTTCTCCGTGAGCCGCGCGTCGAGCTTTGCCGCAGGGCGTGTGAGTTGCATGTCCATTTCAGCCGCGCCACGCGCGAGCTGGCGATAGGCCTGCTTCTCAACCGCTTCGTCCATCCGGTCTCCGAATTCTAGCTCGACTAGATGTATGAATACCTGCAATAGGCGGCGGTGCGCATCGAGCTCAGCCTTGGCGCCAGATCCCATCAAGTTCGCGGCCACGACGAGCGTGAGATTGACCAATAGCCTCAGCGGCGGACGAGGGGCTTCATCGCGGAACTTTGCCTTCAAGAACCAGACGCCCGCGAAAGACGCGGCGGCAACGGTGGAGATGGATGGCTCACTGACCAACTCCCCCAGCACATCGGCGACGTGCTCAACGTTGTGGTAGAAGTCCGAGCGAAAATCCCAGATGCCGGTAGCGACCGACATGAAGTCCGTGTCACTCTGCAGGCGCCCAACCCCCTCGAAGATATTCCTGGCAGTAATTGCACCTTGCGGCACGAGTGCTAGCTGGTGTTTCAGCAAGACGACAACACCGACGTTCCAGGCGCAGAGAGTCGCGACTGCTCGTGCAGCTCTTGCCCGATCGATAATCTCCCTCTCTTCGAGTACTTCGAGCAGATCGAGAGTAGTCATGGAATTTTTTGAAGCGACCTCGCCTAAGCACCACTGGCGGAAGATGAGATCGTCCGAATACAGGAAGTAACCTTGGGCGGTGCAGAGGGTTTCGATCTCGCCTGCTGACACAGGGATGCCGTCCTCAGCTTCGACTTCTTCCTCATTGCCAGACTGTGCGATAGGTTGCGTGATCTGGTTGAGCTTCTGTCGTAGGCGACCCTGAAGGTCCAGGCACTTGTCTCGCCAGGGGGAACCCGAGAACACTTGGCACAAAGCCGAAAGCTCCGCCAAGGTACCTTGTGCAATCGCGACTGTAGAAAACTGTAGGAAGAGGGCGTCGAGTAGGCCCAGGTCTAATAGGACGAACAAGGTGGTCAAGTCAACTAGTGGAATCTTGCCTCGTAAATCGACTGCACGCTTAGGTTTCCAGTTCGCAGCTTCCATGATCAAGTGGAACTGCTTGTCGTCCGGGGACGCGCGTTTCGATACTTCCCATAGATGCAATTGATCCCGAATATTTTGAAATACCAGCTTCGGTCGCCAAGCAAAAGGAATGGGAAGCTTCCCGTGCCGCATCTCGCGCTCCACGCGCACTTGCACCCTCTGCCTTTCCTCTGTAACGCCACTGATCGCGGTCAGCCGCTGCAACAGTTCATCGCCGGAGAGGTTAGTGGTGTCGAAGCGCCGCAGAACCTTTGAATTTGGGAAGTGCTCAAAAAAGGCGCTGGCTCGTTCCCCAATCTCTTTCTTTTTCTCGGCGCTCAAAACGCCGTTACTCATGCTTGTACTCACGAACACCATTGTAAGAAACACGCCTTCCTCCACCTCATTGGTAGGGGAGGCAAGTTCGCCGAACCGAACGGCAAGATCAACCAAGCGCGGCTCGTGTGGATTCGTGGTTTGTAGGAGGTTGAACAAGAGCCGAATGCATTCGCGTTTTTGCGCGGTGGAGCTTGCGGCATCGAGGATGTGCTCTGCCGCGACAAGGGCTTCGTCTAGAAAGCCGCAGCGGACCATGATATTCACGTAGGTTCGCAGTGCGAGGCTGTCCGCGATGCCTCCATTGAGCATGTCTTTTAGGACTTGCCGAGCGGCCTCGGTATTTCCGAGGCGGTCCAGCGCGAGGCCTTTGAATGCTACCAAGCGTGGATTACCGTCGAACTCGCGTTCGGCCTCTTCGCACAACTGGAGCAGCGAGGGCCATTGCCCGAGCGTTGCCAGCGCCATGCCAAGGTGTACCGCCATGCCTGGCGCCAAGCGGATTTGCACCCTCAGTTCATCTGTCACGTCAAGCAACATACGCGCTTGTACCTCGTCCGACGGATCGGCCTCCCCGAAAATCGCCGTGGCGGTTGCCAGTGGTCTGCCTAGACTCTCGTGGCGCTTCGCCAGGGTAGTGAGGGCGTCGGATGCGCTCAGGGGACTATTCGCGACAGAGATGTAGTATTCGAGGACTGCGGCATTGGGCCGCAGGTTTTCGTCCGATTCGAGCAGTTCTGACCACGATCTCACAAGGTCTGATCGAGCCATGTCGTGTGCTGCCCGTGCAGCAAGCACAAGTGCTACTCCGAAAAGCTGGTGTTGACGAGACAGGTTGGGCACTTCCCGTTCCGCCAGCGCGACACAGTCACGTCGCTGTTTGCCCACTTCGTAGAGGAGCGCGATCCTTCGCAAAACCTGAGTGTCACTCCGGTCTAGCCTAGTGTTGGCGTCTAACGCGACTTCAAATTCGCCGCACTGGGCAGCAATCGCCTCCAAAGCAGAATTCAACGCCTGGGACGCGGGCTGCTTTTGAATCGCCGAACGCAGGATCGTCATCGCTTCCTTCTGCTTGCCCAGCATGGACGCGCACGCGGCCACGATGTCGGCAACAAACTCAGCATTGCTCGCCCAGCCGATCTCATCCATTGATTCGACCACAACGAGGATATCTGCCCATGCTTGCCTCAAGAGGCTCGCATCTGTACCCGGTGGTCCGGACGGCGGAATGATTTCGCCCTCGATCTTTCGCGTTGCCCCTGCAACCGCTTTCTGAAACTTACCGCGAGCCCGGAGGATCTGGAACAGCAGACGAGCTGACTCGGAACACTGCGAATCCGCCAGCCCTGCATCACAGGCTGCCAAGGCGGCATCCCACTTGCTGTTCATCGTTTCGACCACAGCAAGCCCAGCCATGGACTCTGCGTCAGAGAACTGAGTCAGTACAGCGCGGGCGTCGTCGGGCTTGTGGCTGGCAGCAAGCAGTCTCGCCCTAGCGGCTGCCAGAACTCCATCTGTGACAGCCGGTAGCTGTGCGAGCACGTCGGAGAAGTCAAGATCTTCGCTGTTCAGGTCGTCTGGGTCGTAACGCCGGCGTAGCTCGCTCTCGGCCCAGCCCGCCCAATACTTGCTCCGGCCTGTCGTCTTCGCCGCGCTCAGGAAGGCCGCACTTGCAGAGCCATCGTCGCGGCTCAGCATTGCTTGACGCCCCCTAAGAAAGTGGTATTCGCCCAGTTCGAGATTCACAGCTCCTGTCAGCTTCGTCTGCGCTCGGTCCAAGGCTGCGGTTGCTCTGTCCACTTTTCCGCTCTTCAGCAGCCTGGCTGCTTCCATCAAGTCCGCAGCTAACGTGCCAAAGTCTGGCTTCGGCCAATGCTCGCTCGCCGGCGCCGCCACCGCATCTAGGAAAGCGGCACTACGTCGGTTGAAGCCTTCCGTAAGGTTCTGCACGACCTCGACGCGTTGTTCAGGCTGAAGCTCCGGGCGTAAATCGTTGACGCGCACATCCAAAGCATGCCCAGCTTCTGCCAGTTCATTGGCATTCCGAACCTCCGGTAATAAGTCCAACTCGTAGGTTAGTTGGTTGGCTGTAGGTACCCGGAGGCTGACCTTCTCCTGATCGAGATCCAAACTGTCGATGTTGACGCGCCGAAGTTCCTCACGTACCCAAACATAGTAAAGAGGGCACTGGCGGGGGTCGGCATCGACGCTCAGGTCGCAGACGACCAACAAGATCGGCTCGGCAATCTTGCGGTAGTAGCGTAAGGTAGATGCCGACAGCGGGATCGAGATGAACTTGCCGCTGTCAACACGCGACGGGCTCTTCGTACCCTTCAATTGCAACCGAAAGATCGCAGCGGCATGGCTTTGAGCCTTCAGTTGAATCTGAAAATCAAGCCCATAGTCATCGGTTCCACCCAGGTCCTTGGGATTTATCCAGTTTTTCGGGTAGTTACTGTTCAGGCATCGCGTCGCATCTTGGCCGATCTCCTGTGCCTCACCGATCCCTGGAAGTCCCTCGCCGTTTTCCATTCTCTCTCCATGTGTACGCATTGTACGTTCGCATCGACAACAGAATAACAAGTTTTTCAACTGAAAAGCGCCTAATTTGGTCTCTCCAGTTAATCCGCAGTGTCACGCGTGCTGCGAGCGGTAAAGGTTCTACGAGCCGATAAATCAGAGGGCGATAGTCAGCTCAAAGAACAGTTTCTTAGAACAAGATGGAAGTATGGTAGAGATGATTTGGCGCCTCTACGCCTTACATGTTTGAGCGCAATCCGGACTTAAATCGAGAATTTACTTTCAGAATAACGGCTGCCGAATTATTTATATCAATGCGGACGGCTTATCTAGTATTGTCGTTTCTCAATTCATCTATGATAAATTCGACCTCTTGATCATCGCGACGACATTATTAATTTGCGCACGCAAGTCATAGACTTCAAGATTGGGAGTGCCACTGCACACAACGCGAGCGACTTTAACTTTGTCAACATCGATTCGAATTTTTCCTGATTTGCCTTTTTGAAAGAAATGTAAGCTGTGCTCGTATCGAGCTGCGCTCTCTACATGAGAAAACGAGTCGTAAACAATCGATAGCGCATTCGCCAAAGTTTCGGTAGGAATGTAATTTTCAATCTCTCGTCCTGCCGTCAGCCAAGCAGGCTCCCCAAACTTCGAAAATTCAGAAATTATGCGCTTTTTAGTGTCATTAATTTTACTTGCTGGACCTTTTTTATCGCTATCAATTACAATTGCCATGTTGCGATTCAGTCTTCGTAATTCGATAAATTCAGTAACTTCTTCGTCTGATGCGGTAAGGTGACTCAGCAAACGACCGCCATAATACATTATCGAATAATGTATTCCTTCCTGCAAGGATGGGGCGGCGGAATTGAGCCAGTGATTAATATAAATGCGGTCTGAAGGGCCTTCGACCCATATGATGGCGTTCGTTTGCAAAAGATCAGAAGCTTGGTATCCAAGGTCGCGACAAATTTCGAACCGTTGATTTGCCGATGCCGCCAGTTCAATATGAGTTGATTGATTCTCTTGAGTTACATGAAAGACAGAAGCTCTCGCCTGATCAATTATGCTTGCGGAGTGCGTTGCAATAAAGTATTGGTTATCTGTTTTTTCTGTAATGTATTTAATTAGCTTCCGCTGCAGGAGTGGGTGTAAATGTATTTCTGGCTCTTCAATGCAAACTATGCTTTGCTCGGTAAGTGTACAAAATGCCGCGATCATTACCACTTCGTGAATACCTGTACCCAACGAAGATAAGGGGAGTACTCGTTGTTCTTTATGGACGAGAACCTCCTCGCGGTCGTGGGGAATTTCAATTAGCGCTGACGAATCACTCGTCACATCCTGTAGAAAAAAATTGATCTTCTCAAAGGTTTTTCGCAGTTCTCTTTTTGTAGGGCTAGGATTCTGAAGTTCCGCCAACTTGTCTATTAATCCTGAGCCGCTAAAATCCCCGAAAATTTCGCCTTTTTTTCCTATTTGTCGTTTTGCAGGAATTATTTTGGCTTTCGGATAGGTTACTCGCAACGCATTTATCAGGCGACTAGTTACCTGTGGAATCCAATGGTTTTCAAGATCGCCCCCACTTCCTCCTGTCATGCTTCGCCACAATGCACTCCATTCGCCACCGTCAATAATGATCTTTATTTCTTTTGGGTTAAACCTGTTGAATCTAAATTCACTTAGAGCAGAGGCCGAATTTGTTATCCAAACGAAACCGTCTTCCGACAAGTTTTCTAGTAATTTACGGAGTATCTTTTCGAGTTGAGTCGTCGATGCATGCGAGTTTCTGTTTAGCAGCAAATGTGTCCGTTCAAACGCATCATCGAGGGCGGTTGGGAAACTAATCTGAACCTGATTTGCAGATGCTCCCAGATGTATTTCGAGTGGTTGTAACGATAATTGCAATGTAATGCTTCCGCCTGCGCTTGCGGATTCTAAATGTGAGGCTATAAAATTGAGAAAACTGGATTTTCCACTATTGTTCGTGCCAATAAAGAAATTACATGCTCTAAAGGGTGCAGCCTTCTGTGTCTCTGCTCCAATCCCGCGGTAATTCTTTAACCCTATTCCTGGTAAGATGATCGACATTGGATGTTCTGATTAAAGAAAGGACGGGGTTCTCGTCAAAATAGATGTCAACAAGAGCTCAAAGGGTGTTTCAAGGGTGTGTAAGTAAATTTTCACTTGGCGCTACTGCAATGAATCGATGACTGTTTGGGAGCCGGATGTTGGCCGACGCGCAGGATGCCAAAAGCAGTTTGCCTCGGTCATCCATGGTCCTCTTTATCCAGGTGCATCGAAGAGGGTTGGGGTGGCCGCAACCTCTTCATCAATACGTGCGATTAGTCCAACGCATTGCCTGATCAATGTATCAATGCTTGATTTGTCGATGCCTGTTGGTTTGCCATTTTTGTCTACACCATTGCGATGGACGCAATCGTGACGTAAGAGCACAGCTTTAAAAAGCCAGGGTATCTCGCCCAAATCAATACTTAACACATCCTTATACATTGGCTTGATCTTTTTAAGGTCGTGGAAAATAAGATCCTGTAAGTAACGCGCTACCTCTAACTGTAATCCTTCCCAGCGAGAAAAAATCTCTTTGAGTGAAAACTGCCGCTTTGCAAGTTCTGGATCGGTCTCCACAAGCTTTCGCATGAACTGGTTTGAGTTAACGACTTTATGAATGAAAACGCCGGATAGATAGGCTTCAACTGCAGTGACGACTTGCGCATGCATCATGTTGTACAGCGTCGACATATTGGGAATTTTAACATCAGCATTTAATAGGGCGACAACGTCAGCCATAACCTTTTTAAACGTTTCAAGTTGTCTCGTTGACTGAATAACCCAAGCTAACTCACGTTCGGATTCATCAAGTTGTTGCTCCAAGTATCTGATGGCAGAATCTACTTGTTCTATTTCATGTTCGTTCAGCGTATCCCATCCTAGATTGAACGTCCCATCTACGTGAACATCTAATTCGCCGTCTCTTCGCGTGATTAAGATTTCGTAATCCTTGCTGCACCCGTCACAGACTACTTGATGGTAGTCGTCACGATCACCAGCGCCTTCGGCTGTGTCCCAAAGGTCCATTACTAAATTCTCGTCTATAAAGCTGCCGCACGAGCAATCAAAAGTAACGTTGACTATCATGTTTTCTCGAAATGGATGTTCATTACGTTCATTTTCTCGCTTACTTTGTGATTTGGCAATATCAATTCCTTCCACTTGGAAGGTGGTTTGCCCTGTTCCTTGCGCTTCTTGGCGATCTGCTTGCGTTGGTGGTCTCGCCAACTCTTGCGCTAGCCAACTTCCGTATGTCTAGGTCACTCGCATACCGCGTCACCTAGCACCTGGACCCATCAAGGGGTAGGACCTGTGCTTGCGAAGCGTAGTCGGTCCGCTATCTCGGCCTTCCAGTGTTCATGAACAGTGTGGTTGAGAAGGCGGTGACTTAAGCTCATGTATATAAAGAGGAAGTCACAAAATCGTGAACAAAATGGGGCGACATAAAGCAGGGCTGCATCTACTGCTTCGCGCGGCCCACGCACGCCTACCTGGGCCTGTCGCCGGGCCTCGATTTCGAAAGCCGCATCTTCGCCAAGGTGAACGCGGCCGACCTGCTGCGGCGCGAGCTGGCGCGTCCGGGCTACGTCCCGGAAAACATCGCCATCGGCGTCAACACCGACGCCTATCAACCCTGCGAGCGCGAGCGCCGCCTCACGCGCGAGGTGCTGGAAGTGCTGTCCGAATGCCAGCATCCGTACGGCCTGATCACCAAGTCGGCGCTGATCGAACGCGACATCGACCTGATCGCGCCGATGGCCGACAAGGGACTGGCCTGCGCCGCCATCACGCTGACGACGCTGGACGGCGAGATCTCGCGCACGCTCGAGCCCCGCGCGGCCGCGCCCGGGCGCCGCCTGCGCGCGATCCGCACGTTGACGGAGGCCGGCATCCCCGTCAGCGTGAGCGTCGCGCCGATCATCCCGTTCGTCACGGAGCCGGAGATCGAACGCATCCTGGAAGCCGCGAAGGACGCCGGCGCCGTCGGCGCCCACTACACGGTGCTGCGCATGCCGTGGGAAGTGAACCCGTTGTTCCAGCAATGGCTGCACGCCCACTTCCCCGACCGTGCCCAGCGCGTGATGAACCGCATCCGCGACATGCGGGGCGGCAAGGACTACGACAGCGACTTCAGCAAGCGCATGACGGGCGAGGGCATCTGGGCCGACCTGATCCGCCAGCGCTTCACGAAGGCCGTCAAGCGCCTGGGGCTCGAAGGCCGCATGAGCCGTTTCAATACCTGCGATCCCTCGCATTTCCGGCGCCCGCTCGTGGTGCCGAAAACGGTCGCCAGGCCGACCAGCGCGGCGGCGGCGCAGATGGATTTGTTCTAAGGGGTTTCGGACGCGGTTGCTCGCGCAACGTCCGGCGTGCTCGGCGCGAGGCTGGGCGGGCCTCAACGCGCCGATGCAGCGGGTTGTGAGGATGCATGCCGTGGGCTACGATTGCGCTTTTAGCGCGATTGGCGGGCGGAAGCATGGTGGAGCAGGGCAGTGCGGCGGATGCGGCGGACAGGGGGGCGAACGACGTGCAACGGGTCGTTTTCGTCGGCGCGGAATCGACCGGCAAGTCGACGTTGTCGAACTATCTGGCGCATGCCTACGACACCGTCGCCGTGCCCGAGATCGGCCGCTTCATCTGGGAAGAAAAGCAGGGCCGGCTGGGGCCGGACGATTATGTCGACATCGCCGTCAAGCACCGCGCGGCCGAGGACGAGGCCATGGCGCGGGCGCGCCGCTGGCTGTTCGTCGACACGAATGCATTGACGACGCTGCTGCTCGGCATCGAGTTCCGCCAGGTCGGCGACCCGCCGTCGGCCGCGTTGCTGCGCTGCGCCGACGAGTGCCGGTCGCGCTATGCCCATACGTTCGTGTGCGCCGACGACATCCCGTACGAGGAACAGGCCGTGCGCGAAAACGAGGCGTGGCGCGGTCGCATCCAGCAACTCGTGTTGCGCGACCTCGACGCGCGCGGCATTCCGTACACCGTCGTGCGCGGCAGCGTGGAGGCGCGGGCACGGCAGGTGCGGCATGTGCTCGACGGCGGAGTGCGCTGACCTGCACTGACCCCGCACTGACCGTGCGCCGCCCCCGCGCCGCCCCTGCGCCAACCCGCGCCGACCGTGCGCGGCGCGCCTAGACGATCGTGCCCGGCAGCTCGATCCCGTGCAGGCGGCGGAACAGCGTCAGCGCGAAGCTGTCCGTCATCCCGGAAATGTAGTCGGTCGCGCCGAGCAGGCGCGCGTACGGCGTGGCGCCGCGGCTGAATTGCTGGGGGATGATCTGCGCGATCTTGCCCAGCAGGCCGCCGAGGATCTCGAAGCCGGCGGCCTCGATCTGCAGCACGGAAGGCGTGGCATAGATGCGCTCGCGCGACAGCGTGGCAATCGCCTTGAGCTCGGGCGCAAAGCGCGACGCACCGACGAGATCCTGTTCGAAGCGGCCCGCCATGATGGCGTCGTAATGCGCGCGGAACACGTCCAGTGCGGCCGCCACCAGATGGCCGATGGCGCGGGCGCGCAGGTATTCCACGCGACCGGTGTCGTCGGCCAATTGCCGATAGGATCGGCTTTCGCTTGCGCCATCGGGAAACGCGATGGGCCACAGCAGGCCGCGCGCTTCGTCGAACGAGACGCGGCCGATCCGATGGCCATCTTCCAGGTCGACGATGCCGTAGCAGATGTCGTCCGCCGCCTCCATCACGAATGCGAGCGGATGGCGCGCCCAGGCGCCCGGTCCCTTGCGCACGAGGCCGACCTGGGTCGCGACCCGTTCGGCCGTTGCCGCGTCGTCCGCGAAGTAGCCGAACTTCTTTTCGCTGATCCTGTCTTTCGCGGGCGCCAGGTCGGACGCCCGCGGATACTTCATGAACGCCGCCAGCACGGCATAGGTCAGCTGGAAACCGCCGTGGTCGACGGCATTCTGCAGGCGCGTGACGAGCCGGAAGCCCTGGGCGTTGCCCTCGAAGCGCAGGAAGTCCTGGCGTTCGCGTTCCGTGAGACCGGCAAGCCAGCGTCCGGCATGGTCGGCGAACCACGACTGGATCGCAGCCTCGCCGGAATGGCCGAACGGCGGGTTGCCGAGGTCGTGGGCGAGGCAGGCGGCGGCCACGATGCTGCCGAAGTCCTGCGGGGCCATCGACAACGTCGGCGCGCGCTCGTTGATGAATTCGCCGCACAACATGCCCAGCGAACGGCCGACCGACGACACCTCGATGCTGTGCGTGAGGCGCGTGCGCACGTAATCGCTGTCCGACAGCGGGAATACTTGCGTCTTGTCCTGCAGGCGCCGGAACGCGCTCGAATACACGAGCCGGTCCCAATCGCGCATGTATCCCGTGCGGCTGCCGCCGTCGCCCCGGTCATCCTCGCGGCCCAGGCGCATCGTCGACACCAGGCGTTCCCATTCCATCGACATCGTTCCCCGCTCCCGAAAAGGTGTGCACCAGTGTAACGCACGGCAGGGACGTCTCCGTGCTTTCGAATAATGGTTGACAGTATCAACTTCGCCATATATCTTACGATGTATCTTACGATATATGGAGATCACAATGCGACATCACCTGTTCCACCACCATCATCACGACCATGCCGGGTTCTCGTCTCGCCACGGGCACGGCGGCCACGGTGGTCGCCCGGACCGCGGCGGCCATCCGGGCGGCTTCGGCTTTTCCGACGACGGCGGCCTGCCGCGCGGACGCAAGTTGTCATCGGACGACCTGCAATTGCTGCTGCTGGCGCTGATCGCCGAGCAGCCCAGCCATGGCTACGAGCTCATCAAGGCGCTGGAGACGCGGTCGAACGGTTTCTATGCGCCGAGCCCTGGCATGATGTACCCGGCGCTGGCCTGCATGGAGGACCTGGGCTGGGTCACCATCCAGCTCGAAGGCACGCGCAAGCGTTACGCGCTGTCTGACGAAGGCCGCGCCCACCTGGACGCCAACCGCGAGCGCGTCGACATGCTGCTCGCCCGGCTGCAGCAGGCCGCGCACAAGATGGACTTGATGCGCAGCGCGCTCGCCGAAGGAGAAGAAGGCGCGGGCGGACGCGGTGCCTGGTCCGCGGAACTGGCCGACGCGCGTCACGCGCTCAAGCGCGCGCTGATGACGCGCGCCGGCGGATCCGTCGATGAGCAGCGGCGTATCGCCGCAATCCTGGCGCGGGCGGCGGCCGAGATCGAGCAGGGGCCGGCTGGCGGCGACCAGCCTGGATCAAGCGGGAGCTGAGCACCGAGCAGCATACCGACGCCAGCCGCCATCGCGACCCGCGGGTGCCGACTGCTGCGTCATTGCTCAGCGCTCGTTGGTCGCGGTCGCCAGCATTTCCGCCGTGTCGGCCGCGCCCATCCTGTGCGCGGCATCGAGGATCGCATTGCCTTCCGCGTCCGGACGGAATGGATCGGCGCCGCGCGCCAGCAGCAGCCGGACGATGTCGACGCGGTTGAACATGGCGGCGAACATCAGCGCCGTCTTGCCGTTCGGGCCAGCGTGGTCGACCGCCGCGCCGTGGTCCAGCAGCAGGGTCGCGATCGCCGTGTCGCCCTTGAACGCGGCGCCGGCGAGCGGGGTCTGGCCAGCGTCGTTCATGATTTCCGGATCGGCGCCGTGTTCCAGCAGCACGCGGGCCGCATCCGCATGGCCGTGGTAGCACGCCAGCATCAGCAGGCTGTCGCCGCGTTCGTTGCGCAGGTTGGGCGGCAAGCCCTGACCCAGCAGCGTCGCGAGTTCGCCGGCCTCCCCGGCGCGCGCGAAATGGAAGACCTTGCGCACGAAAGCCAGCGTGTCTTCGTCGAGTTCGCTGACCGAAGGCGGGCGGGGCGGTGGCTGCTGCGGCTCCTGCATCGTGGTCTCCCGATAGATGTACGGTTCGACAGGATTAGATCACAAAGCCGCGCCGCGCACGGCAGCGGTGGTATCGCGCGGGATCAAACCCGGCGCCGGAACTCTTCCAGGTGCCGTTCGATCTCAAACACATGCGGGTCGGGCTTGCCGAGTGCGCGCAGGGCCTTGGCCAGTTCCAGCAGGTATTCGCTGTTCGGCCCGCTTGGACCACGCGCGGTGGCGATTTGCAGCGCAATGTCGCGCTCACTCGCCGGGCCAAGGTAGGCCGCGTTCTCGTGCGTGGCGATGTAAACGAGGCCTTCGGTGCTGCTGCCGTCGTCGAAGCGGATGTCGGTCGCCAGGCGCAGGTAGCCGTTCTTTTCGCGGTAATCGAGGTGGGCGAATTCCTCGGGCGTGACGAGGTAGGCCATGCCGTGGCAGGTCGCATCGGCATCCGGCACGAGCGTCACGACCCGGCCCGGCGCCGTCTCCGTGCCGCGGTGGTCGTGCGAGCCTTGCCAGAAGCGCCGGGTCCAGCCGCCGATGCTGGCCGGGCGCCGCTCGAGATAAGGAAAGTCGGCCTTGAAGATGAGGGAGCCGTAGCCGAACAGCCAGACGCTGGCGTGGTTGTCGAACTTGCCCATGCGCCGGTTGATCGCGATGGTGTTGTGGGACATCGATAAAAGGAGATTACGTGGTGGAACCTGCATTCTAGCGCGGCCGTTCGGCGGCGTCAGGCGTCAGTCGTCAGGCGTGAGCCGGCAGCGTCAGCGTCAGCGTCAGGCGTCGTCGCGTCGTCGCGCGATCGCGGCCGCAACGCGCCCGCGGGGTTGTCGGCCGCGCCGACCCAGTCGAACAGGAACGCGATGAACGCGGCCGCTGCCGGCGACAACGACCGCTGCTCGCGCGTGTAGACGAAGAAGCGGCGTGTCAGCACCGGTGCGTCGAGCGGCAGCATGCGCAGGCCGTGCAGGCGGACGAGCGGTGCGGCGTACGGCATGCAGACCGTGACGCCGAGGCCGGACGCGACCATGGCCAGCGCGGTGGTCATATACGTGACTTCGTGGGCCGGCTTCAGGACGACGTCGGGCACGCTGGCCCGCACGTCGCGTTTGGCGCCGCCTTTGTCGTGACGACCCTTGTCCTCCTTGCCAGCGGACTTGCCGTCGCCGTGTCCGCGCGCCATATCCGCCAGCAGGCGCTCCGTGAACTGGCCGCGCAGCAAGATCAGCGGATGCGCGGCCAGCTCGCTCCAGCCGAGCCGGCCGTGCTGCGCCAGCGGGTGATCGCGCGGCACGACGGCTTCGAACGGCATCTCCATCAGCTCGCGCGCTTCCAGTTGCGGCGCGGCGTCGCGTTCCGGGCCGATGCCGAAATCCGTCTCGCCCGACAGCACGCGCGTCGTTACGGCCTCGACCGGCGAATCGGACAGGCTGATGCCGATGTCCGGGTAACGCGTGCGCCACGCGGCGATCACCTGCGGCAGCAGGGTGCAGGCCATCAACTGGGGCACGGCCACGCGCACGACGCCCTTCCTGAGTTGCGCCTGGTCCGCAATGTTCGTAAGCGCACGGTCGAGGTCGTCGATCATCTGGCTGAATAGGGGATACAGCTCGTTCCCCGTTTCAGTGAGCGCGATACGCCGCGTATTGCGGTCGACGACACGGACGCCGAGAGTTTGTTCCAACTCTTTGATCAAACCGGACAAAGCTGACTGTGTAACGTGCATGTACTGCGCGGCAAGCGTAAAGTTACCGGTCTTTGCCAGGGCAACGAAGGCGCGCATCTGGCGCAGGGTGGGATTCATCAGAAAGTCCGATAAATAGAGCGGAAAATATTGTTTGTATGATAGTCCGTTTTACTTTTTAATGGCGGAAACATTAAAACGTTGAAGGAAACGCCATGAAACTCGCTACCCTGAAGTCGGGCGGGCGCGACGGTACGCTCGTCGTCGTCAGCCGGGACCTGGTCACCTGCCAGGCCGTCCCCAAGATCGCCCGCACGCTGCAGCAGGCGCTGGACGATTGGGACCACGCCGCGCCGCGGCTGCTCCAGGTCTACGACCAGCTGAACGCCGGCACGGCCGCGGGCGCGGAATCCTTCATCGAGGAAGAGTGTGCCTCGCCGCTGCCGCGCGCCTTCCAGTGGGCGGACGGGTCGGCCTACATCAACCACGTGGAACTCGTGCGCAAGGCGCGCGGCGCCCAGGTGCCGCCGTCGTTTTATACGGACCCGTTGATGTACCAGGGCGGCTCGGATTCGTTCGTCGGCCCGTGCGATCCGATCGCCGTGCTGTCCGAGGAGTGGGGCGTCGACCTGGAAGCCGAAGTGGCGGTCGTCACCGGCGACGTGCCGATGGGCGCCGGCATCGAGCAGGCCGCGCGGGCCATCCGCCTCGTCATGCTGGTCAACGACGTGTCGTTGCGCAACCTGATCCCGAAGGAGCTGGAAAAGGGCTTCGGCTTCTTCCAGTCCAAGCCGGCCAGCGCGTTCTCTCCGGTGGCCGTGACACCGGACGAGCTCGGTGATGCCTGGCGCGACAGCAAGCTGTGCCTGCCGTTGCAGGTGACCTTGAACGACGCGCCGTTCGGCCGTCCGAACGCGGGCGACGACATGACGTTCAGCTTCGCGCAACTGATCGCGCACGCCGCCAAGACGCGCGAACTCGGCGCCGGTTCCATCATCGGTTCGGGCACGGTGTCGAACAAGCAGGGCAGCCTGCACGGTTCGAGCATCGCCAACGGCGGCGTGGGGTATTGCTGCCTGGCCGAGCTGCGTATGTACGAAACGATCGAGCACGGGGCGCCCAGCACGCCGTTCCTGCGCTTCGGCGATACTGTCCGTATCGAGATGTTCGATGCCGACGGCGCCAGCGTCTTCGGTGCCATCGACCAGGAGGTTGCACACTATCACGGGAGGAAGGAATGAAACTTTATACCTATTTCCGCAGTTCGGCCGCGTACCGGGTGCGTATCGCACTCAACCTCAAGGGGCTCCAGTACGATGCGGTTCCGGTGCACCTTTTGCGCGGCGGCGGCGAACAGCTGCAGGCCGACTACGTCAAGATGAATCCCAGCGGCCTCGTCCCCACCTTCCAGGACGACTACATCACGCTGACGCAGTCGATGGCCATCCTCGAATACCTGGAGGACGAGTATCCGGAGGTACCGCTGCTGCCCAAGGATGCCGCCGGGCGTGCGCGGGTGCGCGAGCTGGCCCAGATCGTGGCCTGCGACATCCATCCGGTGAACAACCTGCGCGTGCTGCGCTACCTCGTGAACGACCTCGGCCTGTCGGAAGTGGTCAAGACGCAGTGGTATCGCCACTGGCTGCTGGGCGGCCTCGACGTACTGGAAAAACACCTGGCGCGCGACCCCAGCGCGGGCCCGCTGTGTCACGGCTACCTGCCGACCATCGCCGACTGCTTCCTGGTGCCGCAGGTGTTCAATGCGCAGCGCCAGGGCGTCGACATTTCCGTCTATCCGAACATCGCGCGCATCAACGCGGCCTGCGTCGAGATCCCGGCCTTCGTGGCGGCGCATCCGTCCAACCAGCCGGACGCGGAATAAGGCGGATCACGCGGCGGATCGCCCGCCGCGTGATCCGCGGGGATGTCAGTGCCGCGTCTGCGACCCCGTGGCCGAGCGATCCGGCTCGGCCGGCGTCGAAATTTCTTCCAGCGTATGGTCGATGCCGGCCGAGTGCTTGGCCGCCATGTCGCCCAGCGAGACGATGCCGATCACCTCGTGCGAGGCCTCGTCGACGACGGGCACGCGGCGGATCTGCACGTCGCCCATCTGGCCCAGCACCTCGTCCACCGTCTGGTTGGGCGCGCAGGTGCGCACGTCGGTGCTCATCACCTCGGCCACGCGCGTCTGGCCCGGTGCCTGGCCGGCCGCCGTCGAGCGGACGGCGATGTCGCGGTCGGTGATCATGCCGACCAGCTTGTGGCCGTCCAGCACGGGGATAGCCCCGACGTTCAGTTCATCCATCATCTGCGCGGCGCGCTGCACGGTTTCCTGCGGCGAAATGCTTTGCACGTCGCGGGTCATCACATCCTGAATGGTCTGCATTTTGATCCTCCTCAATACGTTCACACGGCGTTAAAACGGGGATGCATGATGCACCCTTTCGCGAATGTCGGACGCTACGTTGAATTGCGGAACAACCCGCGAATAAAGGGCGCCGAAGGCCCTTGTGCGAACCCGCCTCGGCTACAATCTGGCCCTTTTGACCTCGACTTGCGCCATGCCGGACCACGCCATTTCCACCGCTATCCCCGCGACCATCGTCGACGCCCTGCAGCGCGCCGACGCCTCCTGGCGCCCGCATCTCATTGCCGGCCTCGACGCGATGATGCGCGCCACACCCGCCTACCTGCCGGATCTCGCGAACGACCACTTCCTGCCGACGGCCGGCCGCCTGTTCGCCGCCTTCGCCCTGCCGTTCGACGCCGTGCGCTATGTGCTGGTGGGAGAGGGCCCGTATCCGCGCGAGGAAAGTGCGACGGGCGTGTGCTTCATGGATGGCGCGGTCGGACCGCTGTGGTCGGACACGGGCCTGTCGAAACCCGTCAACCGCGCGACGTCACTGCGGAATTTCATGAAGATGCTGCTCGTGGCCGAGGGCCGGTTGAGCCTGGACGACACGGGCGGCGCGGCATTGGCACCCGTCGCGAAGGAGGCGCAGCAGGATGGGTCGATCCAGACGCTGGCCGAGCTGCAGGACAACCTGCTCAGCCATGGTTTCCTGTTATTGAATGCGGCCCTTGTGTTCCGTAAGCACGTGCCTCCCGTACAGGAAGCGCGCGCATGGGTGCCGTTCCAGCGCGCCGTGTTCGCCGCGCTGGCGGGCCGGGACGACAAGCCGACGCTGGTCCTGTGGGGCAAGATCGCCGAACAGCTGGACAAGGTGCCGGAAACGGCCGGCTTCCCGAAGATCCACGCCGAACACCCGTTCAACCTGTCCTTCATCCGCCACGCAGGCATGCAACAACTGTTCGGCCCGATGCACCTGCTGCTGCGCCGCTGAAAACGGCCAACGTCGGGGTCAGGGCCGACGTCGGGGTCAGAGCCCGTTTTTGATCAATTGATTTGATTCATTGCCGGCGTCATGTCGCGCCGCCATCGTCATGCCAGCGTCGTGCGATCACAGGCGATGACGCCCTGGCCCGGCTCCTGTACGAAGCGTGCGCATGAGCGCGGTGGAATTTGATTGGAGGCTATTGCCATAAAAAGGGCTCTGACCCCGAACGAAAATCGGGGGCCAAGCAAAGGCTGGCGAAATACGCTATACTTGACTAAATCGATCAACTAATCAGGCTTTTCCGGGTGTCCTTGGGGACAGATGAAAGCTTGACTGTTTGAAGAGAAGCAAGATTTTAACACTGTCTGGAAAACAATCGGGGTTGTGATGCGTCTGACCACCAAAGGCCGTTTTGCTGTTACCGCGATGATCGATCTTGCCCAGCGCCAGGGCAACGGTCCGGTCACGCTGTCGGGCATCAGCCAGCGCCAGGCCATTTCGCTGTCCTATCTGGAGCAGTTGTTCGGCAAGCTGCGCCGGCACGAGATCGTCGAGTCGGTGCGCGGCCCGGGCGGCGGCTACAGTCTGGCGCGCACGGCCGACAAGGTGACCGTCGCCGACATCATCATCGCCGTCGACGAGCCGATCGATGCAACGCAGTGCGGCGGCAAGGAAAACTGCCACGGCGCCGACGCCGCCAGCGGCACCCGCTGCATGACGCACGAGCTGTGGGCGACGCTGAATGCCAAGATGGTCGACTTCCTCGATTCCGTCACGCTGCAGGACCTCGTCGACCAGCAGAAGCAGAAAGAACAGAACGTCGTGGTGATGCACCGTCACGCGCCGTCGGAAAATACTGAAGCTAAGCATATTGGAGTGAACTGATGAACGCGCCTTTGGACAAAAAAATCGAGCAGAGCTTCGCGACTGCGCCGCATTTCCCGATCTATATGGATTATTCGGCCACGACGCCGATCGACCCGCGCGTGGCGGACAAGATGATTCCTTACCTGCGCGAGCAGTTCGGCAATCCGGCGTCGCGCAGCCACGCGTACGGCTGGAGCGCCGAGGCGGCCGTCGAGGAGGCGCGCGCACAGGTGGCCGCGCTCGTCGGCGCCGATCCGCGCGAGATCATCTGGACCTCGGGCGCGACCGAATCGAACAACCTCGCCCTCAAGGGTGCCGCCCAGTTCTACAAGTCGAAGGGCAAGCACATCATCACGGTCAAGACCGAGCACAAGGCCGTGCTCGACACCGTGCGCGAACTGGAACGCCAGGGCTTCGAGGCGACCTACCTGGAACCGCAGGACAATGGCCTGATCTCGCTGGAGCAACTGGAAGCGGCGATCCGTCCGGACACCATCCTCGTCTCGGTGATGTTCGTGAATAACGAGATCGGTGTGATCCAGCCGATCAAGGAAATCGGTGAACTGTGCCGCAAGAAGGGCGTGATCTTCCACTGCGACGCCGCCCAGGCCACCGGCAAGGTCCACATCAACCTGGAAGAGCTGAAGGTCGACCTCATGACGTTCACGGCGCACAAGACCTATGGCCCGAAAGGCATCGGCGCGCTGTACGTCCGCCGCAAGCCGCGCGTGCGCCTGGAAGCGCAGATGCACGGCGGCGGCCACGAGCGCGGCCTGCGTTCGGGCACGCTGCCGACGCACCAGATCGTCGGCATGGGCGAAGCCTTCCGCATCGCCCGCGAAGAGATGGATGCCGAGACCGCGCGCGTGAAAGCGCTGCGCGACCGGCTGGCCAAGGGCCTGACCGAGATCGAAGAGGTCTACATCAACGGCGACATGGAGCACCGCGTGCCGCACAACCTGAACGTGTCGTTCAACTTCGTCGAAGGCGAGTCGCTGATCATGGCCATCAAGGACATCGCCGTGTCGTCCGGTTCGGCCTGCACGTCGGCCAGCCTGGAACCGTCGTACGTGCTGCGCGCCCTGGGCCGCAGCGATGAACTGGCACACAGCTCGATCCGTTTCACCATCGGCCGCTTCACGACCGAAGAGGACATCGATTTCGCCGTCAACCTGCTCAAGTCCAAGGTCGGCAAGCTGCGCGAACTGTCGCCGCTGTGGGAAATGCACAAGGACGGCATCGACCTGAACTCGATCCAGTGGGCCGCCCACTAATTCACCGAACCGAACACGAAGGAGCACTACCATGGCATATTCCGACAAGGTCCTCGACCACTACGAAAACCCGCGCAACGTCGGCTCGTTCGACAAGAACTCCGACGACGTCGGCACCGGCATGGTCGGCGCGCCGGCCTGCGGCGACGTGATGAAGCTGCAGATCAAGGTCAACGAAGCGGGCGTCATCGAAGATGCGAAATTCAAGACCTATGGCTGCGGTTCGGCGATCGCATCGAGCTCGCTCGTGACCGAATGGGTCAAGGGCAAGTCGCTGGACGAAGCGCTGTCCATCAAGAACACGCAGATCGCCGAAGAACTGGCGCTGCCGCCGGTGAAGATCCACTGCTCGATCCTGGCCGAAGACGCCATCAAGGCGGCTGTCGCCGACTACAAGCAGAAGCACGGCGCCGAAGAAAAAGCCGCGTGATGGCGTGGTGGGCACGGGGTGCCCACCCTACGATCAAGCGCCGTAGGGTGGGCACCCCGTGCCCACCAAATGACATCGCAACACACCAAGCTGGAGATTTTTGAAATGGCTGTGACCCTGACCGAAAAAGCCGCAAAGCACATCAACCGTTACCTCGAGCGCCGGGGCAAGGGCGTGGGCCTGCGTTTCGGCGTGCGCACGACCGGCTGCTCCGGCCTGGCCTACAAACTGGAATACGTCGACGAAGCGGCGGATGAAGACGCGGTCTTCGAATCGCACGGCGTGAAAGTGTTCGTCGACCCAAAGAGCCTGCCGTACATCGACGGCACCGAGCTCGATTTCGCCCGCGAAGGCCTGAACGAAGGCTTCCGCTTCAACAACCCGAACGTCAAGGACAATTGCGGTTGCGGCGAAAGCTTCCGCGTCTGACCGGGGGCACCGGACCGTGCAAAACCACTTCGAGCTGTTCCAGCTGCCGGCCAGGTTCGACGTCGACATGGAAGCGCTGGATTCCGCCTACCGCGAAGTCCAGGGCCGCGTCCATCCGGACCGTTTCGTGAACGCGAGCGACGCCGAAAAACGCGTCGCGATGCAATGGGCCACGCGCGCCAACGAGGCATATCAGACGCTGCGCAATCCGATGCTGCGCGCGCGCTACCTGTGCGAGTTGAACGGCGTCGACTTGCAGACCGAGTCGAACACCGCGATGCCGATGGACTTCCTGATGGAGCAGATGGAGCTGCGCGAAGCCCTGTCCGACGCGCGCGCCGCGAAGGATGCCGGCGCCCTCGACGCGCTGGATGCGCGCATCCGCGGCGAGCGCAAGCAGCGCCTGGCGCAGGTCGGCAAGCTGCTCGACGCGGGCGCTTACCCGCAGGCGGCGCAAGGCGTGCGGGCGCTGATGTTCCTCGATAAATTCGGCGACGAATTGTATTACGCGTTCGAGGCGCTGGAGTCGTAGGGTGGACGGGTTCCCCGTCCACGCGGTGATACGCAATGGCTCCGCTCTCGTGCAAGAACGGGTTGCCTCTACCTATCACCGCGTGGACGGCAGAGCCGTCCACCCTACGCATTGCGAACGTATCCAATAATAAAACCAGGTAACACGACCATGGCACTACTGCAGATCTCCGAACCCGGCATGTCGACCGCGCCGCACCAGCACCGGCTGGCGGTGGGCATCGACCTGGGCACCACCAATTCCCTCGTCGCGACCGTACGCCACTCGATCCCGGAAGTGCTGTCCGACGAGGACGGCCGCGCGCTGCTGCCATCGATCGTGCGCTACCTCCCGAACGGCCACGCCAACATCGGCTACAAGGCCATGGCGGCCCGCACCACCGATCCGAAGAACACCATCGTCTCCGTCAAGCGCTTCATGGGCCGCGGCCTGAAGGACATCGCCCACGCCGAGAACCTGCCTTACGATTTTGTCGATGCTCCGGGCATGGTGCAAGTGAAGACCGTGGCCGGCGTGAAGTCGCCCGTCGAAGTCTCCGCGCAGATCCTCGCCACGCTGCGCCAGACGGCCGAGGATGCCCTCGGCGATGAACTGGTCGGCGCCGTCATCACGGTGCCCGCGTATTTCGACGACGCGCAGCGCCAGGCCACGAAGGACGCGGCCCAGCTGGCCGGCCTGAACGTGCTGCGCCTGCTGTCCGAGCCGACCGCCGCCGCCATCGCGTATGGCCTCGACCACGGCAAGGAAGGCGTGTTCGCCGTGTACGACCTGGGCGGCGGCACGTTCGACATCTCGATCCTCAAGCTCTCCAGGGGCGTGTTCGAAGTGCTGGCCACGGGCGGCGATTCCGCGCTCGGCGGCGACGACTTCGACCAGCGCCTGTTCTGCTACATCACGCAGCAGGCCGGCCTCGCGCCGCTGTCTGAAATGGACACCGCGACGCTGATGGTCAAGGCGCGCCAGGCCAAGGAACTGCTGTCGACGAATGAAGAGACGACGGTCGAAGCGATCCTGAAATCGGGCGAAGTCGTGCAGGTCACGGTGACGGCGAAGACCTTCGTCGAGATCACCCAGCCGCTCGTCGCGAAGACGATGAACGCGGTGCGCAAGGCCATGCGCGACGCGAACGTGTCCGTCGAGGACGTCGACGGCGTCGTGCTCGTCGGCGGCGCCACGCGCATGCCGCACATTCGCCGCGCCGTCGGCGACTTTTTCAAGACGATCCCGCACGCGAACATCGACCCGGACAAGGTCGTCGCGCTGGGCGCCGCCATCCAGGCGAACCTCCTCGCGGGCAACCGCGCGGCGGGCGACGACTGGCTGCTGCTGGACGTGATCCCGCTGTCGCTCGGCATCGAGACGATGGGCGGCCTGGTCGAGAAGATCATCCCGCGCAATTCGACGATCCCGTGCGCCCGCGCGCAGGAATTCACGACGTTCAAGGATGGCCAGACGGCGCTCGCCGTGCACGTGGTGCAGGGCGAGCGCGAGCTCGTGTCCGACTGCCGTTCGCTGGCGCGCTTCGAACTGCGCGGCATCCCGCCGATGGCGGCCGGCGCGGCGCGCATCCGCGTCACGTACCAGGTCGACGCGGACGGCCTGCTGTCGGTGGCGGCGCGCGAAACGCGCTCCGGCGTGGAAGCGGCGATCACCGTGAAGCCGTCGTACGGCCTCGGCGACGACGAGGTGGCGCGCATGCTGCAGGACTCGTACAACTCGGCGCAGGTCGACATGGTCGCGCGCGCGCTGCGCGAGGAACAGGTCGAGGCCGAGCGCATCCTGCTGGCCACGCAGTCCGCGCTCGATACGGACGCCGACCTGTTGAGCGGCGAAGAACAGGACACGGTCGCGCAGCTCGTGCACGCCGTGCGCGACGCGATGATGCGTTCGAACGATGCGGACATCGCCGCCGACGCGCGCCAGAACGCGCTGCACGACGCGGTGCAGGCGCTGGCGCACGGCACCGAGGAATTCGCCGCGCGGCGCATGGACAAGAGCGTGCGCAGGGTATTGGCGGGCAAGACGCTGGATCAGGTATAAACCGCTGCGACACGGCGACACTGCGACACTGCACCAACCGTACAAAACAGCGTCGTTCCCGCGAAGGCGGGAACCCAATTTGAGCAACGGAACTCGTATCACTTGCAATGCTGCGGCGTGTTCGACGTACCGGCTCCGGTGACACAGCTTGGATCCCCGCCTGCGCGGGGATGACGGTTTTACGGGGCGGGCCAGGGTCGGCTCCCCGAGAACAAACAAATTCAAAGAGGTCAAGAAGTGCCACAAATCGTCATCCTCCCCCATCCCGTCTACTGCCCGGAAGGCGCCGTCCTCGACGGCCAGAGCGGCAAGTCGATCTGCGACACGCTGCTCGAGAACGACATCGAGATCGAGCACGCCTGCGACCGCGTGTGCGCGTGCACCACGTGCCACGTGATCGTGCGCGAAGGCTTCGACTCGCTGAACGAGCAGGAGGAAAAGGAAGAGGACATGCTCGACAAGGCCTGGGGCCTCGAGCCGAACTCGCGCCTGTCCTGCCAGGCCATCATCGCCGACGAGGACCTCGTCGTCGAGATCCCCAAGTACACGATCAACCACGCAGCCGAGAATCACTGATCCCGACGGAGGACACCATGAAGTGGACCGATGTCACGGCCATCGCCGAGGCCCTGTACGAAACCCATCCGGACGTCGATCCGGCCACCGTGCGCTTCGTCGACCTGCATAACTGGGTCGTCGCGCTGGACGCCTTCGACGACGACCACGCGCGCGGCGGCGAGCGCGTTCTGGAAGCCATCCAGGCGGCATGGATCGATGAAGCACGTTAAAAAAGAAATCCCCACGATCTACGAACAGGCCCCGGAAATCAAGCCGGGCCAGTCGATCGAACTGCTGAAGGAACTGCACATCCTCACGCGCGACGGCAAGTTGAACCAGGACAGCCGCCGCAAGCTCAAGCAGGTCTACCACCTCGTCCAGTTCATCGAGCCGTTGCTGAAAGACGTCGAAGCCGGCAAGGACGGCGCGGGCGCGACCGTGGTCGACCACGGCGCCGGCAAGTCCTACCTCGGCTTCATTTTGTACGACCTGTTCTTCAAGGGCAGGGACAACGGCGGCCATATCTACGGCATCGAGACGCGCGAGGAACTCGTGCAGAAGTCGGCGGCACTGGCCGCACATCTGGGCTTCCCGGGCATGTCGTTCCTGAACCTGTCGGTCGCGGAATCGACCGGGTCGGAACAACTGCCGGCCACGATCGACGTCGTGACCGCGCTCCACGCCTGCAACACGGCGACGGACGACGCCATCGACTTCGCGCTGAAGAAGCAGGCGAAGCACATCGTGCTGGTGCCGTGCTGCCAGGCCGAAGTCGCGTCGGTACTGCGCAAGAACAAGGGCCGCGACCTGGGCCGCAGCGCGCTCACGGAGATCTGGCGCCACCCGATCCACACGCGCGAATTCGGCAGCCAGATCACCAACGTGCTGCGCTGCCTGCAACTGGAAGCGCATGGCTACCAGGTGACCGTGACGGAACTGGTGGGCTGGGAGCACTCGATGAAGAATGAGCTGATCGTCGCCACCTATAAAAACCTGCCGCGCCGCCGGCCGGCCGAGCGCCTGCAGCAGGTGCTGGCCGAAGTCGGCCTCGACGAACTCTCCTCTCGCTTCTACACCGGCCAGCCTGCGTCACAAGCGCAGGCGGCCGAATCAACGACCGATTGATCCCGACACCATGAGCGACCACCACGACCACTGGATCGACCTGCGCAGCGACACCGTCACCCAGCCGTCCGCCGCGATGCGCGCCGCGATGGCCGCCGCGCCGGTCGGCGACGACGTCTATGGCGACGACCCCACCGTCAACCGCCTGCAGGACTACGCGGCCGAGCTGTTCGGCTTCGAAGCCGGCCTGTTCGCGCCGAGCGGCACCCAGACGAATCTGATCGCGCTGATGACGCATTGCGGCCGCGGCGACGAATACCTCGTCGGCCAGGAAGCGCACACGTACAAGTACGAAGGCGGCGGCGCCGCCGTGCTGGGTTCGATCCAGCCGCAGCCGATCGCCAACCAGCCGGACGGTTCGATCGCCGTCGCCGACATCGCCGCGTACATCAAGCCGGACGACATGCACTTCGCGCGCACCCGCGTGCTGGCGCTGGAAAACACGATCGGCGGCCGCGTGCTGCCGCGCGACTACGTCAAGGCCGCGACCGACTTCGCGCATGCGCAGGGCCTCGTCACGCACCTGGACGGCGCGCGTCTCTGCAACGCGGCCGTCAAGCAGGGCATCGGCCTGCGCGACGCGGCGGCCGGTTTCGACACCGTGTCCGTATGCCTGTCGAAAGGCCTCGGCGCGCCGGTCGGCTCCGTGCTGCTGGGCCCCAGGGCCTTCATCGAGCAGGGCAAGCGCTGGCGCAAGATGCTGGGCGGCGGCATGCGCCAGGCCGGCGTCGTCGCGGCCGCGGCGCAGTATGCGCTCGAGCACAACGTCGCGCGCCTGGCCGACGACCACCAGAACGCGGCCGACCTGTCCGCCGGCCTCGCCCGCATCGACGCCTTGAACGTGACGGCGCCGCAGACGAACATCTTCTACGTCGAGATCCCGGCAGCCGCATGCGCGCCGCTGCGCGAAGCGCTGGCCCGCCAGGGCATCCGCGCGTCGATCGGGCCGCACACGCGACTCGTCACGCACCTCGACGTCTCGAGCGCCGACGTGAAGAAGACCGTCGCCGCATTCGAAGCCTTCTTCCGAGATTGGAAAGCACAATGAGCGACGAGGGAATCCGCCTCGCCAAGCGCGTGGCCGAAGCCGTGCCGTGTTCGCGCGCCGAGGCCGAACGCTACATCGCCGGCGGCTGGGTGACGGTCGACGGCGTCGTCGTCGAGGACCCGGCCACGCGCGTGACGGCGCTGCAAACCGTCGCGCTGCTGCCCGGCGCCGAGCCGGCCGACGTGGCGCCGGTGACGATCCTGCTGCACAAGCCGGCCGGCGTCGACGCGGCCGGCGCGCTGGCGCTGATCGCAGCGGAGACGCTGGCCGCGCCGGCCGGCGCCCCGGGCTTGCGTTTTCTGCGCCGGCACCTGGCGCGGCTGACCATCGTCACGCCGCTGGAACCGGAAGCGAGCGGCCTGCTCGTGCTGAGCCAGGACTGGCGCGTGACCCGCAGGCTCGTCGAGGACAGTGCACGCATCGAACAGGAATACGTGGCCGAAGTGACGGGCGCCATCGCGGACGATGGCATGCAGCGCCTGAACGCCAGCATGCGCGTGCAGGGCCGGGCGACCGTGCCCCTGAAGGCCAGCTGGCAGAGCGAGGCGCGGCTGCGCCTGGCCGGCAAGGACATCCGTCCGGGCCAGGTCGACGCCATGTGCGCCGCGGTCGGCTTGACCGTCAAATCGCTGCGCCGGCTGCGCATCGGGCGCGTGGCGCTCGCCCAGCTGCCGTCCGGGCGCTGGCGCTATCTGCACGACGCCGAACGCTTCTGACCGCGCGGGCGCCGGCGCCGCGCCGCTCGGGGCGACGGCCGATGTCGTCATGGCCGCGCTGAAGGCGCGCGGCACGCCCGTCGCGGAAGTCTGACCGGTCAGCCGTCCGTCTTGCCGGCGGCCGCGATCAGGTTGTCACGCAGGTGCACGACGGCTTTTTGCAGGGCAGGGAATTCTTCCGGGCTCAGGCCCGACGCGGCCACCGTCTGCTTGCCGAAGCCCAGCCCTTGTTCGCGCAGCGCGCGGCCCGCGTCCGTGAGGGAGATGCGCACGTTGCGCTCGTCTTCCTTGTCGCGCTCGCGGCGCACATAGCCCATCGCTTCCAGCCGCTTGAGCATCGGGGTCACGGTGCTCGGTTCCAGGAACAGTTTTTCGCTCAGGCTCTTGACCGTCTGGTTATCCTGTTCCCACAGCGCGATGATCGCCAGGTATTGCGGATAGGTGAGGCCCAGCGCGTCCAGCACGGGCTTGTACACGCGCGAATACGCGAGGTTCGTGGAATAGATGGCGAAGCACATGAAGTCCGCCATGCGCGCAGCCTTGGCGCGGGTATCGTTGTCGTTAGGCATGATCATTCAGAAAATTATCGTGATAACGATTATCGTACTTGAAATCGGCCGCACGCGCTGCTAGACTTTGCAAAAACAATTATCTCGATAATCATTATCTCGAAAATCAGCAACGGAGCCCATGATGAAACTGTACGACGCCGCCATCTCGTCCGCCGCCGCGCGGGTCCGTATCGCCCTCGCGCTGAAGGGTCTCGACGTCGAACGCATCCCCGTCGAGATCCTCGGTGCCGGCGCGGAGAACCGCCGTCCGGCCTACCTGGACGTGAATCCGCAAGGCCTCGTGCCCGCGCTGCTGACGGACGACGGCGTGCTGTTGACCCAATCGCTCGCGATCGTGGAATACCTGGACGAGACGGTCCCGCAACCGCCGCTGCTGCCGCCCGACCCGGCGACGCGGGCCTGGGTGCGGGCGTTCGTGCTGGCCGTGCTGGCCGAGACGCATGCGGTCGCGACGCCGCGCGTGATCAATCATTTATCCAGTTTGCCGGGCTTCGACGACACGACCGCGCCCGCGTGGCGCAGGCACTGGACGGAAGCGGGCCTCGACGCGCTGGACGCCTTGCTCGCGCGCCGCCACGCGCTGGCGCCCAGCCGCTTCTGCGCCGGCGCCGCGCCCGGGCTCGCGGACGTCTTCCTGTTCCCGCAGGCGCTGAATGCGGGACGCGTGGGACTGCCGCTGGCGCGCTGGCCGCACGTCGAGGCGATCGTGATGCGTCTCGCGGACCTGCCCGCATTCGCCGACAACGCGCAAGCCACGCTGCAGCGTTGAATCATTGCGGCAGCGTCAGCCGCGCTTCGAGCCCGCCCTCGGGCCGGTTGTGCAGGGTAAGCGTGCCGCCGAGGCTCCCCGCCAGCTGGCGCGCGATGGCGAGGCCGAGGCCCGTGCCGCCCGTGTCGCGGTTGCGCGAAGCCTCCAGCCGGAAGAATGGTTCGAACACGGCTTCCAGTTGCTCGGCGGGGATGCCGGGACCGTCGTCCAGCACGCGCACGAGCACCGCGCCCTGGCTGTCGCGGCCGGCGACGATGGCGGCGCTGCCGCCGTAGCGCAGCGCGTTGTCGACGAGGTTGCCCACGATGCGGCGCAGCGCTTTCGGGCGCGTCTGCACGGGCGTGCCGATGCGGCCTTCCAGCTGCACGGCGCTGCCGGCATCGCGGTAGTCGAGCACGAGGCTGTCCAGCTGGGCGTCGAGGTCGATGGCGCGCGCCGGCTCGCGTTCGCCGTGCATGGCGCGCGCGTAGCCGATGCCGTCCTTGACGAGGCCTTGCAGTTCGTCGAGGTCGGCGCGCAGGCGCGGCTGTTGTGCTTCGTCGTCCATCAAATCCACGCGCAGGCGCATGCGGGTGATCGGGGTCTGCAGGTCATGCGAGATGGCGGCGAGGATGCGCACGCGTTCGTCGACATAGGCGGCGATGCGGCGCTGCATGGCGTTGAACGCGCGCGCCGAACGCAGGACCTCGGACGGCCCGCGCTCGGGCAGGTCGACGGCATGCAGGTCGGGGCCCAGCGCGTCGGCCGCCTCGGCCAGCGCGCGCAGCGGGCGCACGGCCTGGCGCACGGCGAGCCAGCAGCACGCGGCGAGGATCGCCAGCTGCGTGGCCAGCACGTACGGCAGCCACGGCGACAACGGCACGCCCCGCATCGGCTGCACGTCGATCGTCAGCGGCGACCCGTCGGACAGGCGCAGGTGGACCTGCATGCGGCCGTTGTCGCCCAGGCCGTTCACGGTGAGCGGATAACTGCGTCCGATGCCTTGCGCGATCGAGCTCGCGATCTGCGCCGACAGCTTCTCGTCCGGCATCGCGCCGATCGTTTCGCCCGGACCGAGGATGAAGCGGTAGCTGCGCCGCGCGAGGCGCGGCAGCCACGCCGGACGCTCGGCCGCCGGCAGCAGGTCGAGCAGGGCGACGGCGCTCGCCACTTCGCGCTCCACGTAGCCCATCATCAGCTGCGTCGTGGCCTGGTCGCGCTCCGTGAACGTGAGCGCCACGGACAGTCCCTGCGCCAGCGCGAGCCCGGCGAACAGGATCAATGCCAGGCGCGCGTACAGGCTGCGCGGCCATGGCATGTTCCACCGTGCGTTCATGCCGTCCGGCCTTCGAGGATCGTCACGTCGGCCGAGAACACATAACCCTCGTTGCGCAGGGTCTTGATGTAGCGGGGTTCGCGCGCGCCGTCGCCCAGGCGCTGGCGCAGGCGGCTCACGAGCAGGTCGATCGAGCGGTCGAAGAATTCGGCGTCGCTGCCGTGCGTGAGGCCCAGCAGTTGGTCGCGCGACAGCACGCGCTGCGGGTGGTCGAGGAACACGCGCAGCAGGCGGTATTCGGCGCCGCTCATCGCGATCTCGACGCCGCTGGTGTCGAGCAGGTGGCGGCCGACCGTGTCGAGGCGCCAGTCGCCGAACGCGAGCAGTTTCGCGGCCTCCGTCACCTGCAGGTTCGGCGGCAGCATGCGCGTGCGGCGCAGCACGGCGCGGATGCGGGCCAGCAGTTCGCGCACGGCGAACGGCTTCGGCACGTAGTCGTCGGCGCCGAGTTCCAGGCCGACGACGCGGTCGGTCTCGTCGTCGCGCGCCGTCAGCATCACGATCGGGATCGCGCGGTGCTTCCCGGCGCGCAGTTCGCGGCACAGGGTGAGGCCGTCCTCGCCGGGCATCATGATGTCGAGCAGGATCAGGTCGGGCGCCGCGTGCATCAGCGCGTTCTTCATCTCGCGGCCGTTGGCGGCCAGCGTCACGCGCAGGCCCTGCTTTTCCAGGTAGGCACCGACCAGTTCGCGGATGCCGCGGTCGTCGTCGACGACCAGCACGTGGTCGTTATCGTTCATTGCATCTCCTTCGGTGGTTGCGGGACGTACTGTAGCGCGGCGTACCGGCATCATTATGTCCGAATGTGTCGGCGCCGGGACAGGACACATCGCCTGACAAAACCGGGAGATTGCGGACACATCGCGCACACATCGCGGGCGTCCAATGGAGTCTCATCAACACAGGAGGCGCCCATGAGCAATCCGATCGAATCCCCGCTTGCCCTGCTGGCCGGCCTGGCCACGGTGGCGTCGCCGTGCGTGCTGCCCGTGCTGCCGTTCCTGCTCGGCGCGACCGTCGACATGGCGGACGGCGCGGGCCGCCGCAGGCCGCTGCTGATCGTGGCCGGCTTCGTGCTGTCGTTTTCCGCCTTCGCGCTGGCGCTGGGCGCCGTGTCGAGCGCCGCCCAGCTGGCGCAGGAAACGCTGCGCAACGCCGCTATCGTCCTGCTGGGTGTATCGGGCCTGCTGCGCATCTGGCCGCGCCCGTGGGACCTGCTCGTCGAACGCCTCGGTCCCGTGTGGGCCCGGCTGCGCGGCGTGCGCGCCGACGCCGTGCCGAAGCAGGGCGGGGCGTTCGTGCTGGGCCTGTCGCTGGGCGCCGTGTGGACGCCGTGCGCCGGTCCCGTGCTCGCGTCGATTCTCGCGCTCGTCGTGCAGGCCCACGATCCGGCACGCGCCGTGCGGCTCGTCGGCCTGTATGCGCTGGGCGCGGCGCTGCCGATGCTGGCGCTGATCCACGGCGGCCAAGCCATCGTCCAGCGGGTGCGCGGCGTGGCCCGTCACGCCGTGGCCCTGCAGCGCGCGTTCGGCGTGCTCGTGCTGGCCAGCGCGGCCGCGATCTGGTTCCAGGTCGACACGCAGCTTGCCGCCCACATCCCCTCCATCTTCCCGACCATCTGATCCAAGGAGTTCGCCATGCAATACGCCATACGTTCCCTCGCCGCCGCCGTCGTCGCCATCGCCGCCGTCGGCGCCCACGCCGCTCCCGCGCCGGAATTCGCGGGCATCGACAACTGGATCAACAGCGCGCCGCTCAGCATGCAGCAACTGCGGGGCAAGGTGGTGCTCGTGGATTTCTGGACGTATGACTGCATCAACTGCCAGCACGTGCTGCCGTACGTGAAAGGCTGGCACCAGAAGTACAAGGACCAGGGCCTGGTCGTCGTCGGCGTGCACACGCCGGAATACGGCTTCGAGCGCAACCTTTCCAATCTCAGGACGGCCGTGCAGCGCAATGCGATTACGTTCCCGGTCGCGCAGGACAACCGGTATGCCACCTGGAGCGCGTACAACAACCAGTTCTGGCCCGCGTTCTACCTCGTCGACAAGAAGGGGGACGTCGTGTACACGCACTTCGGCGAAGGCGATTACGCGCAGACCGAGGCGACGATCCGCAAGTTGCTGGCCGCGCCGTGATCAGGCCGCTTCGGCGGGGGCGGCGGCGGGCGCCGTCCGCTTCTTCGGCAGCGCGACGATGCGCGTGCCGGCCAGGCGGTCGTGCAGGAAGCGGCGGTCGCGGTCGAGGAATGCCGTCAGGCCCCAGCCCAGCACGCCCACGGCGATGGCGGCCGCGACCTGGCCCTTGTCCTTCAGGCCGAGCGCGGTGCAGGCGATGAGGGCCGGCAGGAACCAGCCCCACGCCAGCAGGTAGCGCAGCGCCGCGGTGCGCAGCGGGACGCGCGGATGGCCGTCGGCGACCAGGCGCAGGCGCCACGTCTTCATGGCGAGCGTGTGGCCGCTGTCGGTCCAGGAATGGATGAAATAGGCGCCCGTGACGAGGAACAGATAGACCTTGAGGCCGTGCTGGAACACCGGCGCGTGATTGTTGCGCGTCACCAGCAGGTACAACGCCACCGCCAGCATCTCCACCGCCAGCAGGAGGAAGGTCTCGTAGACCATCGCGATCAGGCGGCGCTTGATGCTGGGCGTGCTGCTCGGCGTGTCGGGCATGGAGGCCTCAGGCGTTGTTGGGCGTGATGCCCCAGTTGGCCGGCACCTGCTTGTCCGGCTCGGGTGCGGGCTTGGCGGGCTGCGGCGGCGGTTGCACCGGTTGTGCCGGCATGGGCGTCGACGGCGGCGGGGGCGGCACGCAGGGCGGGGCGGCCGATACGGTGTTCTTGACCATGCCGGCCGGGCACGACGTCGCGCCATGGCCCAGCGGCGCGACGACCTTGCCGCTGGCCTGCGACGGCACGACGCGGGGCGACTTGTGCGCGCTGGCCGAAGCGGCGAGCTTTTTCTTTTGCTCTTCCGGCAGCTGCTGGTAGGTTTCCCACGTGGCGTTCTTTTGCTCGGGGGCGATCTTGCGGGTGCGCGTATAGGTTTCGCGCGCCAGCTCGCGCTGCTCGGGCGTCAGCTTGGCCCATTCGCGCATGCGTTCGTGCACGCGGGCCTGCTCTTCCGGCTTCATGCCGGCGAAGCGGTTCGCGAGCTGCAGCCATTTCTGCTTGCGCACGCCATCCATCTGGTCCCACTCGGCCTGCAGCGGCTGCAGGGCCACCTGCTGGGCCGGGCTCAGGCTGCGCCACAGGGGCTTGTCGCCCCCGCTTTTTTCGCTACTCCTGTGGCCGCCGGCGGACGGCCTGGCCTGCGGGGCGTGCGTGGCGGCGGCGGCCGGCGCTTCGCGCGTGGCCGGGCCGGAGGCGGCGGGAACGGAGCCGCCTTGCTCGTTGATGCTCAGTACGGCCGCGCCAACGAGCACGACGGCGGCGGCGGCGCCGGCAAGTTTGAGCTTGTTCGCCGTCATCCTTTACTGGGCTCGCTGCGGCTGTTGCTGTGCTTGCTGCTGTTGTGCCAGGTAAGCGTTGAAACCGTGGTCGGTGTAGGCGGTCAGGGGCAGGTCGTCGGACAGCACGGCCGCATCCAGCTCGGCCAGCTCGGCGACGCGCTGCTCGCGTTCGTACTGGTAGACGCCGACCATGCCGGCGACCATCGCCAGCAGCGGCGCGACGACGGCGGCGCGCGCCACCCATTGCATCGAGAACAGCGAACCGAGGTCGAACGCGGCCCGCTGCGAGCGTTGCGCGCGGACCGGCGCAGCAGCCTTCTTTCGGGCCAGCGCCTGCGCGCGCGCGGCGGCCAGGCGGTCGGTCGTCGACGCCGGCAGCTTGTCGAGGTTTTCGTTCAGGGCGTGGCGAATCTTGTACGCCAGGTTGATGTCGTCGGTGTTCATAATTTAATTCCCTTGGCCTCCAGGGCTTTCTGCAGGGTATGCGTGGCGCGCGAGCAATGCGTTTTTACACTGCCCTCGGAGCATCCCATCGCTTCGGCCGTCTCGGCCACATCCATGTCCTGCCAGTAACGCATGAGGAACGCTTCCCGTTGACGCGCCGGGAGTTTTTGTACCTCTTCTTCGATCAGGCGCAGGGTTTCGGCCCGTTCGGCCAGGTCCGCGCTGGACTCCGCGGCGGACGTGCCTTCCTCGGCCTCGTAAGATGCCAGTATATCAAATTCCTCGCCGTCTTCGTCCCGGCGGCCGAGGCCTCCGAAGAGGCTGACCCAGGTGTTTCTGACCTTTTCGCGGCGGAAGTAATCGAGGATGGTGTTTTGCAGGATGCGCTGGAACAGCATCGGCAGTTCGGCCGGGGGCTTGTCGCCGTACTTCTCGGCGAGCTTGATCATGGCGTCCTGAACGATGTCGAGCGCTGCCTCGTCCTTGCGGACCGCGTACGCCGCCTGCTTGAAGGCGCGTCGCTCGACACTCTCGAGGAAGTCGTTGAGTTCTTTATCAGTGGCCATGCGATAAGTGGTGGACGCCACGGGTACGTTGCCTGTGGCTTTTTGGAAAACTTTCGAATCCTAGCAAAAATTACGGATGACCGCACCCGAAACCGGCAGCCGGACGTGTGTGGCCTTGTCGTTTTAACTCTAGAATGGCTGGATTGACATGATTCTGGAGGCAAACGTGGTGCGTATCCTCGGCAAGGCAAGCTCGATCAATGTCCGCAAGGTCTTGTGGACGTGCGCCGAACTCGACATCGCATTCGAGCGGGAAGACTGGGGCGGCGGCTTCCGCCCGACGCACGACCCGGCGTTCCTGGCGCTGAACCCGAACGCGATGGTGCCGGTGCTGGTCGACGGCGACGTGGTGCTGTGGGAGTCGAACACGATCTGCCGCTACCTGGCCAGGGGCGACAAGCGCCTGCTGCCGCGTGACCAGCCGCACCGTGCGTTCGTCGAGCAGTGGATGGACTGGCAGGCTACCGAACTGAACAACGCTTGGCGCTACGCCTTCATGGGCCTGGTGCGGGGCAGTGCCGCGCACCAGGACCCCGGCCAGATCGCGGCGGGCGTCGCCGGCTGGAACCACCACATGGCCATCCTGGAGCGCCAGCTGGAAAAGTCGGGGGCGTACGTGACCGGATCGTTGTTCTCGCTGGCCGACATCGTGCTGGGCCTGGCCACCAACCGCTGGCGCATGACGCCCATGGAACGGCCGCAGACGCCCGCCATTGACGCCTGGATGAAACGGCTGCAACGACGCCCCGGCTGCCGCGACTACTGCGTGAACGGCACGCCCTGAACGCCGCGTGCGGTGTCGGCATGGAAAAAAATATATTTGTCTTGACCAGATTGGTGCAACGCAGTAAGGTATATAACGCTTTGCACCCCCGAAGCATATTGTCAAGCGAGTTTGTCACACAAAGTCAATCTCGGCATGACGCGCTTTCACAATGTAGGCAGTTTGCTCCAACCCGTGCCACAAGCGCGAGAGATTCGCATTCCGCTACAGTAACTCAAGCTGAACGAGTTGCGTCCAGCGTCGGTTCGTAAGGATCCTACGGTATCCTGAAAGATCGTCGTGACCGCAGAAAGAAGGGAAGCATGAGCACTGTTGCGTGACACGTATCTCGTCAGGGACGAGCATCCGATCAATCTCCCTATGGGTCTTGAAAGGAAACGTATCATGAGTAACGACGCAGCAGCTCCCATCACGGGCGCTGAGATCGTAGTCCGTTGCCTGGCGGAAGAGGGCGTGAAGCACGTCTTCGGTTACCCCGGCGGAGCGGTTCTCTACATCTACGACGCCATCTTCAAGCAGGACAAATTCCAGCACATCCTGGTACGCCACGAGCAGGCAGCCGTGCACGCGGCCGACGCGTATTCGCGCAGCTCGAACGAAGTCGGCGTTTGCCTGGTCACGTCCGGTCCGGGCGTCACCAATGCCGTCACCGGCCTCTCCACCGCCTACATGGATTCGATTCCGATGGTCGTGATTTCCGGCCAGGTTCCGACCGCGGCGATCGGCCAGGACGCGTTCCAGGAATGCGACACCGTGGGCATCACGCGCCCGGTGGTGAAACACAATTTCCTCGTCAAGGACGTCAAAGACCTTGCCGAGACGATCAAGAAAGCCTTCTATATCGCACGCACCGGCCGTCCGGGCCCGGTCCTCGTCGATATCCCGAAGGACGTCAGCATGCACAAGGCCACGTACTCGTATCCGAAAGAGATCGAGATGCGTTCCTACCGCCCCGTCGACAAGGGCCATGCCGGCCAGATCCGCAAGGCGGTGCAACTGCTGCTGGCGGCCGAGCGTCCGATGATCTACTCGGGCGGCGGCGTCATCCTGGCCAATGCATCGAACGAACTGAACCGCCTGGTCGACAAGCTCGGCTTCCCGATCACGAACACGCTGATGGGCCTGGGCGCGAGCCGCGCCACCGACAAGAAATTCGTCGGCATGCCGGGCATGCACGGCACCTATGAAGCGAACATGGCGATGCAGCACTGCGACGTCCTGATCGCCATCGGCGCCCGCTTCGACGACCGCGTGATCGGCAACCCGAAGCATTTCGCGACCAATCCGCGCAAGATCATCCACATCGACATCGACCCGTCGTCGATCTCGAAACGCGTGAAGGTCGACATCCCCATCGTCGGCAACGTCAAGGACGTGCTCATCGAAATGCTGTCGCAGCTGGACGCGGCCGAACAGCGTCCGAACCCGGCCGTGCAGAAATGGTGGCAGCAGATCGAAGACTGGCGCGGCCGCGATTGCCTGCGCTATGCGAAATCGGACGAGCTCATCAAGCCGCAATCCGTCGTCGAGAAGCTGTGGGAAGTGACCGGCGGCGACGCGTTCATCACGTCGGACGTGGGCCAGCACCAGATGTGGGCCGCGCAATACTACCCGTTCGACAAGCCGCGCCGCTGGATCAATTCCGGTGGCCTGGGCACGATGGGCGTGGGCCTGCCGTACGCGATGGGCGTGCAGATGGCGAACCCGGGCGCGACCGTCGCCTGCGTCACCGGCGAGGGCTCGATCCAGATGAACATCCAGGAACTCGCAACCTGCAAGCAGTATCACCTGACTCCGAAGATCATCCTCCTGAACAACCGCTTCCTGGGCATGGTGCGCCAGTGGCAGGAACTCGACTACGGTTCGCGCTATTCCGAGTCGTACATGGATTCCCTGCCGGACTTCGAGAAGCTGGCCGAGGCCTATGGCCACGTCGGCATGCGCATCGAGAAGCCGGGCGACGTGGAAGGCGCCCTGCGCGACGCGTTCGCCCAGAAGGACCGCCTGGTGTTCATGAACTTCATTACCGACCGTAGCGAAAACGTCTGGCCGATGGTCAAGACGGGCAAGGGCTTGTCGGAAATGCTGCTCGGATCGGAGGACCTGTAATGCGACACATCATCTCCGTCCTGCTCGAAAACGAAGCCGGCGCGCTGTCGCGCGTCGTGGGCCTGTTCTCGGCACGCGGCTACAACATCGAGACGCTGACCGTGGCGCCGACCGAAGACGCCACCTTGTCGCGCATGACCATCGTGACCACGGGCTCGGACGACATCATCGAGCAGATCACCAAGCACCTGAACCGCCTGATCGAAGTGGTGAAGGTGGTCGACCTGACCGAAGGCCAGCACATCGAGCGCGAGCTCATGCTGATCAAGGTGAGGGCGGTGGGCAAGGAGCGCGAGGAAATGAAACGCACCGCCGACATCTTCCGCGGCCGCATCATCGACGTGACGGAAAAAACGTACACGATCGAGCTGACGGGCGCGAAGACCAAGCTGGACGCCTTCATCGACGCCATCGACCGCGCCTCGATCCTCGAAACCGTCCGCACGGGCGGTTCCGGCATCGGCCGCGGCGAGCGCATCCTCAAGGTCTGATATTGCGGTCGTTCGGTGGGCACGGAGTGCCCGCCCTACGGCCGACACGACGGTTGGTTGGCGGGTAACGGGTGTTCACCCGACGCCGATAATGAACGTAGGGTGGGCACCCCGTGCCCACCACACTCGAATAAACGAAACACATAAAAGCACAGGAATAATCATGAAAGTTTTCTACGACAAAGACTGCGACCTCTCCCTCATCAAAGGCAAGAACGTCGCCATCATCGGCTACGGCTCGCAAGGCCACGCCCACGCCCAGAACCTGACGGAATCGGGCGTCAACGTCACCGTCGGCCTGCGCCGCGGCGGCGCCTCGTGGGGCAAGGTCGAACAGGCCGGCATCAAGGTCGCTGAAGTCAACGAGGCGGTCAAGGCCGCCGACGTCGTCATGATCCTGCTGCCGGACGAGAACATCGCCGAAGTCTACAAGAACAACGTCGAGCCGAACATCAAGCAGGGCGCCGTGCTGGCGTTCGCGCACGGCTTCAACGTGCACTATGGCCAGGTCGTGCCGCGCGCCGACCTCGACGTCATCATGGTCGCACCGAAGGCCCCGGGCCACACCGTGCGCGGCACCTACCGCCAGGGTGGCGGCGTGCCGCACCTGGTCGCCGTGTACCAGGACAAGTCGGGCGCAGCGCGCGACATCGCCCTGTCGTACGCGATGGCCAACGGCGGCGGCAAGGCCGGCATCATCGAAACCAACTTCCGTGAAGAAACCGAAACCGACCTGTTCGGCGAGCAAGCCGTGCTGTGCGGCGGTACCGTCGAGCTGATCAAGGCCGGCTTCGAAACGCTGGTGGAAGCCGGCTACGCGCCGGAAATGGCCTACTTCGAGTGCCTGCACGAGCTGAAGCTGATCGTCGACCTGATCTACGAAGGCGGCATCGCCAACATGAACTACTCGATCTCGAACAATGCGGAATACGGCGAATACGTCACCGGCCCGCGCGTCGTGACCGAAGACACCAAGAACGCGATGCGCCAGTGCCTGAAGGACATCCAGACCGGCGAATACGCCAAGTCCTTCATCCTGGAAAACAAGGCCGGCGCCCCGACCATGATCTCGCGCCGCCGCCTGACGGCCGAGCACCAGATCGAAGAAGTCGGCGCCAAGCTGCGCGCGATGATGCCGTGGATCGCCAAGAACAAGCTGGTCGACCAGTCGAAGAACTGATCGCCGTAGTCAGCTGATTCATCCGTCGCCCCTGCGCAGGCAGGGGCCCAGTTTAGCGCCGTCGAAACGCTGAACTTGGGCCCCCGCCTGCGCGGGGGCGACGTTTTTTGTGGGGCGACGTAGTTTTTGGGGACGACGTTATTTTCGGGGCGCCCAGGTTCGCCGTCGTCGCGCCACGCCGCCCAGAAACGCCACTCCCGCCACCAGCATCGCCCACTCTGCCGGCTCGGGCACCGGGGGCGGGCCGCCCTGGATCTCGCCCGAGACGCCCACGTCATAGATCACATGGCCGTCGATCCAGGTGTCGCCCGTATTCTGCCAGCTCACGGTCGCGGTCCGCGTCAGGTCGAACGACGGCGGAAAGCCGCCGGCCTGGCTCGTCCCGGCCGAGCCGAACAGGCCGTCGACGATTGGCGCGCTCCAGGCACCGGTCGGCGTCCGGTAGTACAGCGTCGCGAAGGCGTTGGCGCCGCCGTACTCGTTGGTGTCGGCGCCCTCGTCGAGGGCCATGGCGATGGCGACCTCGAACGAAAACGCGATGCCCGTGTGCGGCGCCAGCGTGAAATACCAGGGCGACAGCGACGCGGTCGCGCTGCCGCGCGTGAACGCGTCCGGCACGGTGTCGACGTCGATCGCCGTGCGCACGCCGAGCCGACCCAGGCT
>Ga0209148_1000321_pt1 | contig 66604 bp, 58 predicted proteins | sample AraplaCol_mMF_r2_2_FD_184288 | JGI IMG/M metagenome (GOLD analysis project Ga0209148, IMG submission 184288) | Arabidopsis root microbial communities from North Carolina, USA - plate scrape CL_Col_mMF_r2 (SPAdes) (version 2) | ecosystem: Host-associated > Plants > Roots > Endosphere | place...
AGACCACCACCGAGCTGCTCATGGAAGTGATCGGCCCGTTCGCGGCTCCTTACGACGTGCACGGCGACGACGGCTCCAACGAAGCCATGGACTGGACCGCCCAGATCGCGCCGAGCTACTTCAACAACCGCAAGGTCTCGATCTACGGCGGCTCCAACGAGATCCAGCGCAACATCATCGCCAAGGCGGTGCTGGGGCTTTGATCTCCTCCTCCCTCTCCCCGTTCTCACGGGGAGAGGGTCGGGGTGAGGGGCCTCTCTCCGCACAGAGACTTGTTAGTTTGAGGAAACAGAAATGGATTTTGACCTGACCGAGGAGCAGCGGCTCCTGAAGGACAGCATCGACGGCCTGCTGACCGATTCCTACGATTTCGAGAGCCGCAAGAAGTACATGAAGGAGAAGGGCGGCTGGAGCAAAGCCGTCTGGGGCAAGCTCGCCGAGCAGGGCCTGCTCGGCCTGCCCTTCAGCGAGGCCGATGGCGGCTTCGGCGGCGGCGGCGTCGAGACCATGATCGTGATGGAAGCGCTCGGCAAGGCGCTGGTGCTCGAGCCTTATCTCGCAACCGTCGTGATCGGCGGCGGCTTCCTCCGCCACGCCGGCACCGATGCGCAGAAGGCGGCGCATGTGCCCGGGATCGTCGACGGCAGCAAGACGCTGGCCTTCGCCCAGCTCGAGAAGAACTCGCGCTACGATCTGTTCGACGTCGCCACGACGGCGAAGCAGAAGGGCGACGGCTGGGTGATCGACGGCGAGAAGTTCGTCGTGCTCAACGGCGAGAACGCCGACACGCTTGTCGTCACCGCGCGCACCAAGGGCAATCGCCGCGACACGTCAGGCATCGGCGTGTTCCTGGTCCCGGCTGATACCAAGGGCGTCACCAAGAAGTCCTACCCGACCCAGGACGGCCTGCACGCCGCCGACATCACTTTTACGGGTGTCGAAGTTGGCAGTGATGCCGCAATCGGCAATCCCGATGACTCGCTCGCGCTGATCGAGCGTGTCGTCGACGAGGCCCGCGTCGCGCTTTGTGCAGAGGCGGTCGGCCTGATGGACGAGTCGCTGAAGACGACCGTCGAATACATCAAAACCCGAAAACAGTTCGGTGTCGCGATCGGCTCGTTCCAGTCCCTGCAGCACCGCGCCTCCGACATGTTCGTCGCGGCCGAGCAGGCCCGCTCGATGTCGATGTTCGCGACCATGGCTGGTGATTTCGAGAACGCCAAGGAACGCAGCAACGCCATCGCCGCCGCCAAGGCGCAGATCGGCAAGTCGCTGAAATTCGTCGGACAGCAGTCGATCCAGCTGCACGGCGGCATCGGCATGACCATGGAGGCGAAGATCGGCCACTACTTCAAGCGCCTCACCATGATCGAGAACACTTTTGGTGACACCGACTACCACCAGCGCCGCGTCGCCGATGCGGGTGGGTTGATCTAGGTCTCTCCGCCGTCATTGCGAGCGAAGCGAAGCAATCCAGATTGTCTCCGCGGCGACATCTCTGGATTGCTTCGTCGCTTCGCTCCTCGCAATGACGGAGTACGCGGCATCAGCGGAGCAACAAAAATGAAAAACACCCCGTTCGATCTCACCGGAAAAGTCGCGGTCGTCACCGGCTCCAGCCGTGGCATCGGCCGCTCCTCCGCCGAGCTGCTGGCCAAGCTCGGCGCCAAGGTCGTGGTGTCATCGCGGAAAGCGGACGCCTGCAAGGAAGTCGCCGACGGCATCAACGCCGCGGGCGGCGATGCCATCGTCATCCCCTGCAACATCGCGCGCAAGAACGAGGTCGAGGCGCTGATCTCTGGCGCGACGAAGCACTATGGCAAGATCGATATCCTGGTCTGCAACGCCGCGGTGAATCCGTATTACGGCCCGCTGCTCGACATCACGGACGAAGCCTTCGACAAGATCATGGGCTCGAACGTCAAGAGTAACATCTGGCTCTCCGCGCTGGCGATCCCGCAGATGGCGGCGCGAGGCAACGGCTCCGTCGTCATCATCTCCTCGATCGGGGGCTTGCGCGGCTCCACCGTGATCGGCGCCTACGGCATTTCGAAAGCCGCTGATTTCGCACTGTGCCGCTCGCTCGCCGGCGAATGGGGCCCGAAGGGCGTCCGCGTCAATTGCATCGCGCCCGGCCTCGTCAAGACCGACTTCGCCCGCGCGCTCTGGGAAGACGAAGCCAACCTCAAGCGCCGCACCGCCACCACGCCGCTCCGCCGCATCGGCGAGCCCGACGAAATCGCCGGCGCCGTGGCCTATCTCGCCTCCGATGCCTCGAGCTTCATGACCGGCCAGACCATCGTCATCGACGGCGGCGTCACCACGGCGGCGGTGTAGGGTTCTGGGGCCCCCGCCTCATCCCGCCTTGACCTGCTGCCGACAATCCCGTTTCTTTGGCGCGACACAATGACCCGTCCTTAGGGAAAACGCCAAGGTAAGCTTCCATGTCTTTCGTCCTCGCCATCGACCAGGGCACCACCTCCTCGCGCGCGATCGTGTTTCGTGGCGATATTTCCATCGCAGCGAAGGCGCAGCAGGAGTTTCCGCAGCATTTTCCGGCCTCGGGCTGGGTCGAGCACGAGCCGGAGGACATCTGGACCTCGACCGTGATGGTCTGCCGCGAGGCCATGGAGCAGGCCGGTGTCTCGGCAAAGGATATCGCCGCGATCGGCATCACCAACCAGCGCGAGACCACCGTGGTGTGGGACCGCGCCACGGGGCAGGCGGTGCACCGCGCCATCGTCTGGCAGGACCGCCGCACGGCCGACATCTGCGCCAGGCTCAAGCATGAAGGCCGCGAGCCGTTGATCTCGCAGAAGACCGGCCTGATCATCGACCCCTATTTCTCCGGCACCAAGGTCGCCTGGATCCTCGACCACGTCCCCGGCGCCCGCGCGCGGGCCGCCCGCGGCGAATTGATGTTCGGCACCGTCGATTGCTACCTGCTCTGGCGCCTCACCGGCGGCAAGGTGCACGCCACCGACGCCACCAACGCCTCGCGCACGCTGCTGTTCAACATCCACACCGGCCAGTGGGACGACGAGCTGCTGGAGATCATCGGCGTGCCGCGCTCGATGCTCCCCGAGGTGAAGGATTCCTCCGCCCGCTTCGGCGAGAGCACGCCTGATTTGTTCGGCGGCGCGATCGCGATCTCAGGCATCGCCGGCGACCAGCAGGCCGCGACCATCGGTCAGGCCTGCTTCCGCCCGGGCATGATGAAGTCGACCTACGGCACCGGCTGCTTCGCGCTGCTCAACACCGGCGCAACGCCCGTCGCCTCCAAGAACAAGCTGCTCACCACCATCGCCTACCAGCTCGACGGCAAGCGCACCTACGCGCTCGAAGGCTCGATCTTCGTCGCGGGTTCAGCGGTGCAATGGCTGCGCGACGGCCTCGGCATCATCAAGCACGCGGCCGAGACCGGACCTCTCGCCGATCAGTCTGATTCCATGCAGAGCGTCTATCTGGTGCCTGCTTTCGTCGGCATGGGCGCGCCCTACTGGAATCCGCGCGTCCGTGGCGCGCTGTTCGGCCTCACCCGCAACACCGGACCTGCCGAGCTTGCGCATGCCGCGCTCGAGAGCGTCTGCTACCAGACCTTCGATCTCTGGGCTGCGATGCGCGCGGACTGGCCGAGCTCGGAGGTGGCCAGCGTCGTGCTCCGCGTCGATGGCGGCATGACCGCCTCCGACTGGACCATGCAGCGCCTCGCCGATCTCTTGGACGCGCCGGTCGATCGCCCCGTGATCCAGGAGACCACCGCGCTGGGCGCCGCCTATCTCGCCGGCCTTCAGGCGGGCGTCTATCCCGAGCCGACCAAATTCGCCGACAATTGGCGGCTCGAGCATCGCTTCAAGCCGAACATGAGCGATGCCACCCGCGAACGAAAGCTCGCCGGCTGGGCGCGCGCGGTGAAGGGCGTGCTGGCGAGCGACGAGGGCGAATAGCGGGCGCCTGGCGCGCCCCAATCAATACCAAGGGAGAAACAACAATGAACACGGATTTCAACCGGGTCATCCAGAAGCTCAGCGGCGCAGCCATCTGCGCCGCGCTGCTCGTCGCGCCGGCGATCGCGCGCGACAAGCCAAACGCGCTTGAAAGCGCGCGGCAGACCAAGACCGATGTCGCCGGTCTCAACGCGCCCGCGCAGATCCTGGTCGACGTCTGGGGCATCCCGCACATCTATGCCGGCAATGAGCACGACCTGTTCTTCCTGCAAGGCTTCAACGCCGCGCGCGACCGGCTCTGGCAGATCGATCTCTGGCGCAAGCGCGGCCTCGGCCTGCTCGCGAAGGACTTTGGCCAGGCCTATGTCGAGCAGGACAAGGCGCTGCGGCTGTTTCTTTATCGCGGCGACATGAATGCGGAGTGGGCCGCCTATGGCCCCAAGGCGAAGACTTATGCGGAAGCCTTCGTCGCCGGCGTCAACGCGTACGTTGCCGACGTGCGCGCAGGCAAGCGCCCGCTGCCGATCGAGTTCAGGATATCAGGCACCATGCCCGATCCCTGGACCGCAGACGACGTCGTCCGCATCCGCAGCCACGGGCTGACGCGCAATGTCTCTTCTGAAGTGAAGCGCTCGCTGGTCGCCTGTGCCGCCGGCCTCGAGGCCGATCGCTTCCGCGTCAAGCTGGAGCCGGCCTGGACCACCAAAATCCCTGATGGACTCGATCCCTGCAGCGTGCCGAAGGCGGTGCTCGCGGCCTATGATCTGGCGACGCGCCCCGTCGCCTTTGCCGCGCCGAAGGACAGACAAGCCGCGCTCGCGCACGATCCCGACAAATATCTCACCGAGGCCGACCAGCAGCGCGACACCATCGGCTCCAACAATTGGGTGATCGCGGCCTCGCGCACCGCGACGGGTCGCCCGATCCTCGCCAACGATCCGCATCGCGAGCACAGCGTGCCCTCGCTGCGCTACATCGTCGGCCTCAATGCGCCGGGTCTGTCGGTGATCGGCGCCGGCGAGCCGGCGCTGCCAGGCATCTCGATCGGCCACAACGGCACCATCGCCTTCGGCCTCACCATCTTCAACGTCGACCAGGAAGACCTCTACGTCTACGAGCTCAATCCTGCCAATCCCAACCAGTATCGCTACGGCAGCGGCTGGGAGGACATGCGCATCGTCCACGAGACGGAAGAGGTGAAGGGCGAGGGGAATCGCGATCTCGAGCTGAAGTTCACCCGCCACGGGCCTGTCATCTTCGTCGACGACAAGACCAATCGCGCCTTCGCCGTGCGCTCGATCTGGTTCGAGCCCGGCACCTCGGCCTATTTCGGCTCGTCTGATTATATGACCGCGAAGGACTGGAACAGTTTTCTCGGCGCGATGCGGCGCTGGGGCGCGCCGTCGGAGAACCAGGTCTATGCCGACACCAAAGGCAATATCGGCTGGGTCGCCGCCGGCAAGACGCCGCGCCGCCTGAACTTCGACGGCCTGATGCCGGTGCCCGGCGACGGCCGCTATGAATGGCAGGGATTTTTGTCGCTCGACGAGCTGCCGAAGTCGTACCAGCCGAAGCAGGGCTATTTCGCCACCGCGAACCACATGAACCTGCCGCCCGACTATCCCGTCAACGAGCGCCGCGTCGGGTTCGAATGGTCCGACGCCGCGCGTTGGCAGCGCATCACCGAGGTGCTCGCGGCCAACACCAAGGTGACGCTCGCCGATGCCATGGATCTGCAGAACGACGACACCGCGATGATGGGGCGCCGTCTGGTCAAGCTGCTGCAGCCATTGTCGTCTGATGATGCCAATGTGAAGCAGGGCCTCGCTATGCTCAAGCCGTGGGACGCGCGCGATTCCGCCGATAGCGCCGCGGCTGCCGTGTTCGAAGTCTGGATCGCCAATCATCTCGGGCCGGTGCTGCTGAAGGTGACCGCGCCCAAGGCCGCCGACCTGATCGCGCCTGAGGCCTCCAGCATCTCCGCGCTCGTCGCGGCGCTGGAATCGCCTGATGCCTCGTTCGGTTCAGATCCCGCCGCTGCGCGCGACCAGATCCTGCGCGACAGCCTTGGCGCGGCGGTCGCCGATGTCATCAGCAAGCTCGGTCCTGATCCGTCCACCTGGCGCTGGGGCCAGCTGCACCTCGCAAAGTTCGATCACGCGCTGATGCCGCTCGCCGACAAGGCCACCGCGGCGCAGATGTCGGTCGGCCCGCTCGCCTTCGGCGGCGCCGGCAACGTGCCGCGCGCGGCGACCTATCGTCGCGCGGATTACCAGCTGCTCTCGGGCGCCTCGTTCCGCATGGTGCTCGACGTCGGCAATTGGGACGCAAGCCGCACCATCAACACGCCAGGGCAATCCGGCGATCCCTTCAGCGGCCACTACCGCGACCTCGCGCCGCTCTGGGCAACGGGGCAATATGTGCCGCTGCTCTACAGCCGCGGCGCGGTGGAAGCCGCAACGGCGGAGGCGATCACGCTGACGCCGCGGTGAGGGGGGGTGAGCAAGGCGCATCCACAAACACACTGGCGTCCGGCAATTGCGCGCTAGGCCGGGACGACACTGATTGCTTGGCCTAAACCAAACGAGCCACCCCCATGATCCTCCCCGACGGCTATTCCGACATCGCTGCCGGCAAGATCGCCGCCGTCGTCACCCATCTGGAGATGACGGCGCGCCCCGCGCGCCGCGATGATCCGCCCGGCGCATGGACCCCGCGCAAGGTCGATGCGCCCGCACTTGCCTGGTACCGCGATCTCTACCGCCGCGTCGGCGAGGACTGGCTGTGGTCCTCGCGCGCGCAGATGAACGACGCCGAGCTCGCCGCGATCATCCATGCCGCAGGCATCGAGATCTACGCGCTCGTCGTCGACGGCCGCGACGAGGGCCTGCTGGAGCTGGATTTCCGCGAGCCCCATCAGTGCGAGCTGGTCTATTTCGGTGTCACCGCTGGCCTGATCGGCACCGGTGCCGCCCGCTTCCTGATGAACCGCGCGCTGGAGCGTGCCTGGTCCGGCGATGTGCGTCGCGTCTGGGTGCACACCTGCACCTTCGATCATCCGTCGGCCGTCGCGTTCTATCAGCGCTCCGGCTTCGTCCCGTTCCGCCGCCAGATCGAGATTGCGGATGATCCGCGGCTCGATGGCACGGTGCCGCGTGACGCGGCGAAGCACGTGCCGATCATATAGTAAGACGCGGCCGCGACGGTATGTGGGCGGCCTTTCCACTCACATCGTCTTCAAAAACTCCACCAGCGCCCGCCGTTCCTCCGGCGTCAAAAGGCGCCCGATCACGCCGTCCTTGCCATTGCCAAACTCGTGGCCGGTGTTGAAGTTGCCCCGGATCCTGGTATCGAGCTCGAAGCCGCCGTCCAATTTGTCGGTGCGATAGCCTGCATTGACCGGGTCGTATTCGCGATTGCCGAGATAGAATTTCGTCGGCCGCTCGCTGACCGGCGAGAGCAGGGCATAGAGGTTCGGCACCGAGCCGTTGTGCAGGTAGGGCGGCGTCGCCCAGATGCCGTTGAGCGGACGCGCCTTGTAGGCCAGTGGCGCCTGGATGCCGTTCTCCCGGTATCCGTTCAACTCCGCGCGCTTCTCCGGCGCTACAGGCGGTGTCTGGCTGTCATACCAGTGATTGATGGCCTTTTCGGTGACCGCACCCAGCGCCGGGCCGAAACTGTCCGTGGCAATATCGAGCTCCTTGGGCACGCTGACCTTGCGATCGAGCATGTCCTTTGCCTGCGCCGGGTCGGTGCCAACGAGCGTGATCGGGACCACGTTGAGGCGGAGATAACGCTGGCCCGGATAGTGTTCCTCCTTCTGACCTGCGGGCAGCGACCAACGGTCGGACGTCCAGAACTCGGCACTGCTCACCGGCGGCAAATGACATCCCTGGCAAAGCTCCTTGTAGAGGGCCGCGCCTTGCGCGGCGCGTGTCTTGTCGATCGGCGGAAGCTCGGCAGGCCATTGCGGGGACTTCAATCCGGTGAAGCCTGTGCTTGCATTCGGTTGCTTGCCGGCCAGCGATTTCTCGATCCTGTCCAGGTTCATGAACTCGATGCCCGAGACGTAAAAGCCTCCAGTCGCGCTTGTCAGATTGAGCATCGCCGAGACGCCCATGGCTTCACCGGCGTTGCGCACCATGGGCTGCTCGATCGATGCATTGTACTGGACCCAATCGAACCATGGAGCATCCCAGATGCGCGGGAAATGCACCGGCGCCGATGTAGCGGCATAGTTCGCGGGAGTCTTGAGGTCGACGGCAAAGACCTCGTTGCCGATGCGGTTCAGCGCGTCGAGCCTGCCATATCCTTCGACCACGCTCTGCGGGCCAACCATGGTATCGAGATCGGAAAGCCCCTTGCCCTGCGCCAGCACCTTGTCGAGTTGCGCGAGCAACTGGGTCTTTTCCACCTCGCTCGGGTTCGCTCCGATCACCCTTTCGGCGAACCGGTCGAAGCGGTAGGGCACGAAGCGCGTGAACGCCAGCGACAGGCCAAGCGCGGTCCGGAACTTGCCGAGGTCGGTGATCGCGGGGCCGCCGTCGACCAGGAATTCCGTGCCCTGATAGGTGAAGCGCCCGGTGTGGCACGCCGCGCAGGTCAGCCCGATCCGCGTCATGTCGGCGTAGGGCGCACGTGGATTCCTCCAGGGTTTTGCGGTGGCATCGACCATCGCCTTGCCGCGCGCCATGCCGATGGGCAATCCGAGCTTGGGATCATCAGCATCGGGAATGAAGCCGAAACGATCGAGATATCCAGGATCACTCAGCAGTCCCACCGACGTCAGCGACATCTCGGGCTGCTCGAGCGCCATGAACCATTCGTAGGGAATGTGGAAGGTCGCCGTTCCCTGATCGGCGTGATGAACCCAGTCGCGTTGATCCGCCCAGTTCTGGTCGAGCCAGCGGGTCTTCTGGACTTTAGGATATTGCGGCAAGTCCACCTTGGTCCCGTCATAGACCTTGGCGACATAGGGGTAGGCCACCACGCCCGCGATCAAGACGAGCGCGGCAACGACGACCGAGAACAGCAGGCTCAGCGAGGTGACGATGGAATTCGGTTTCCACGCCATTATATTCTCCAATCAATCATGAGGTTTGTTCCGCCGGAGACTCGGCGAGGGATCGCAACGCCGCGATTCCAGGCAGAAAGAAATATTCGCCGCCGCGTGTGCTCACGAACGCCGGCAGGCTCTGCAATCGACGCCGCGGCGCCCCAGTGCGCGGGATCGTGAAGCTTCCGCTGCCGTCATTGCCGCCGATAACAGGATCCTTGTCGCCCCCGAGGCCGGCGAAGTCGCCGTCGTTGATCCAGACCTTCTGAACGAACTCGAACTGACGGGCGATGTCGGCGTTGACCAGCAGCATGATGGCGCCGCGCTCGGCGCCGTCGTCCGCCGCAGCGTCCGCGGGCAGGCGCGAGCCATAAGGCAAGCCCTGGCGCAGCAGCCGATGCCGATGCACGGATGCACCATTCGGGCCCGATAGTCCCGAGCGCGGGTTGAGGCGGCGCACATGGGCCCCGATCGGGCAGTTCGTTCCACGCAAGTCATCGAGATAGGTAAAGTCGTTGTTTCGATTGGCGTCCGCGGCGAGATCAGGATCGTCCCGCTCCGCCGCCAGGGCCAGCGGCGCGCCGCTTTGCCAGCGTCCCATCATCTTCGCCGCCAGCAGCGCGAATTCGGTCTCATCGCTGGCGGAGTGCCGCAGAAAATCCCTGAAGGCAAAGACATGCTGATGCAGCTTGCGCAGCACCACGTAACTGCCGTTGCGGCTCAGGCTAGCTGGGCTCGGCAAGTCAGGGACGGCGCCGGTCTCGTCTAGCTGCCCGAGGACGAACTCACCCGCCTTCAGGGCGCGCCAACCGCCCGTGTCGTGAACGCCCGCGCCAGGCAAGACGGGGTCACCGCTGCCCTCGATCGCAGGCTGTGTAATCCCGTCACGGTAGCCGAAGTGCTCGATCGCAACAGGCCTGCCGTCCGGTCCGGGCAGCAATTGCGCATCGATGGCAGCGAGCACGCTCAGGCCGTTGTCGCTGATATCAGACAGCATTGCTGTCGAAGCGGCATCGCGGTCCGCAGATGTCATCGCACTGACCACGACGAGCGCGTGCACGCGTCTGTCGAACGGTGCCTCCCATTGCGCCGGAGCGCTGTCGCCGACATCGCCGAGCCGATCGGCGCGCGCCGCCATGCCCTGCTGGAATTCCTGCGGGAAGCTCGCGAGGCTCGGCTGTGACGTACCGAGCGCCGACAGCCCCTGCCACGAGAGGGCGACGTTGAAAGCGAGTGGAGGCGATGCGTCCAGGTCAGCCACGCTCGTGCATCGCCCGGCAACGCCACCGAACCATTGCCGGGCTCGCGCCGGATCGCTCACATCAAGCAGATGATATCGAGCGAACGGAAAACGATATGGCCGCATCGCCATGCCCTGGATATCGTTCCGATCCAGCGCGCTGGCATCGGATGGGGCAGGCATGTTCCGTCAACCGATCTGGTCGAGGAATGTGTCGAACTTGCCCTTCCAATCCAGCGCCTTGTTGATGTCGGCGACGGTCGAGTTCGGATAGGCGCAATAATAGCCCGTGGTTTCGATGGCGCTGCCGAGAATGTAATCGCGCAGCTTTGGATAGTCGCGCGCGCCCGGATAGCCTTCGCAATGACCCCAGATCGCGTCGATGCCGTCAGGGGCGCGCTCGGCGAAATCGCGCATATAGGCTTCGACGTCGCCGTCGAAATTCGTTGCGAACAACAAGCGCGTGTCGTTGTCGAAAATGACCCAGCGCACGATATGGATGGTCCCGAGAGACGAGATCTTGCCGCCGTTTGCAGCGGTCAGCCCCAGGAGGGTCTTGCGTAACGCGTCGGCGTGATCGGGAAGGATCTTGGTGATTGCGGTCAGGGCGCTGATCTTACCCGTGGTCAGTACAACGGACATGGCAATTCCTCCTGTTGTCCGCCAGACCCGTTGCAAACGGGTCAGTTGCGGCATGGCTGCATCTCGTCCCCCGATTGCTTCGCGCAGGCAAGTTATCACGTCTACAACTACAGTGTGTGACCTGTTTCACGTATGTCCTGCGACATTCCAGCCGCGGCGCGACGCGCGATGCGGCGAGGCATGTGCCTGTGATCAAATAGTGCAGCGCTGCTTCCCCACCGTCGTGCTCGCAATGACTGGGAGTGGTGCACCGCAGCTGTCTCCGCGCAGTCATTGCGAGGAACTCTTGCGACGAAGCAATCCAGAATGCCTGCCACAGACTTCGCCGTCATCCCTGCGCAACCGCGAAGCGGTTGTCGCTGGAGGTGCGCGCCCTTGCGCGCCTCGAAGGATGAGCTGCAAGTGCATGTAGCCCATCCTTCGAGGCTTCCCTTGCGATGCTGGCGCATCGCAAGAGAAGCACCCCAGGATGACGCTTGAGCCTGTGGATGAACTGTAGCCCGGATGGAGCGCAGCGTAATCCGGGACAGCATCCCCGCTTTGCGGTTCGCTTCATGCGGGCTACGCTCTCTGACGCCGCGGTGAGTTATGGGATCGCCGCCTCAGCGAAGGAGGCCGGCGCTACCTTCATCGCTATCGGCTGACACCCGCCGATCAGAAACCGGGTGCGAAATTGGTTAGGTTGCCATCGAACTTCGGCTATCTTGCAGCCTTCTGTTCTCTCACTCGCCACGGACGGTTGCCCCCTGTGCGCGATTCTGGAAGTCGAACAAAGGACGCGAGATAATTTGCGGTCGCCCTGGACACTTTCTGTCCTGCAATTTCTTGTTCCAGAAACCAATCCACCAAGCTATCTTTAATGGGCTGGTTATCGGCGGTGATTTGAAACTCGTCGATCGCGCGCCACATGAGATCGATGTAGGGAGTAGAATATTCAGAATCTGCTGGCCCTGCTTCGTTGTCTACGGCTGCTACCTGCTTGTGCGCAGCAACGTCTTCGGCCAAGTGTCTTCTACAATCTTCAAAAACCAATCGTATATCGGTGTATTCAGCATTTTCGGCTCGAGCTGTATTTAGCCGACCAGATCTGACGAAGATAACTTGGGACCAAAAGCTATGGTCGATGTACTCGCGCATCTTTGAATGTTGCTTATAGCGTTGGACTTGCCAACGATCGGCTTTTCCTTGTTTGACTTCGCTCCTACGGCCTGTCGCGCGTATGGAGCCGTCGTGCAGAAGCTCCGTTATCCGGATCAGTGCGAGTTCTTCGGCATGCTCACGCTCGGGTACGGAGTGATACTTGGTTGCTATGGTTCGGTAGTCTTCAGAGCCGTGAGCAACTTGGTCACGGACTGAAGCAACAGAGATCAGTTGCGGGAAGGTTGGGATTTGATCTTTTACAGTCATCTGTGTTGATCAAGGTTAGAAGCGTTGCCCTTCGAGGCATTGTTAGCTTTGTGGTCTGTGGAACGAAAAAATTGCCTCGAAATAGGCAACGTTGACAACAGCAGCACCGCATATCCGGCGATTATACCTGCGACCAAAATGGCCGTGGTCCCTTCCGCCTTGATTACCAACCAATCTCCAAAGAGCAGAAGCAATTTGTCCGGCATCTATCCTAATCCCATCAGCTGACCGCGTTGGCCTCGAATCCTCCTGCCACTATTCGAGAGAAGCGGGCGATCGGGAACAGGGAAAGGGTTTATTAAATCGGGTCGAACCCGATTTGATGTCGCACTCGAGTGATAATTGAGAAAACCCATAAATATCAGATGGATGTCGTGCGAGGTTGTTCGCGTGCCGCCTCCAAAACCTCGGGCAAACAATACTTCTGACAGAGAGAGACCGTTGAACGGAGTTTCCTCATCCCATTGTTTTATCTAGGATTTCGACTTCCAGTAAATGACCGGTAGCCCCTACCTGAAAGGATCAGAATAAGGCTGTATGGGTCTCTATGGGGCTCTACGGGTCCTTAAAAGGTATCGAAGCGCATCGAAACGCACTGAAACGTATCGAAGTGCATCGAATGGGACACGGACGGACGAACAGGCTCCGCGCATGATTCTCCCCGACGGCTACTCCGACATCCCCACCGGCAAGATCGCCGCCGTCGTCACCCATCTGGAGATGACGGCGCGCGCCTCCCGCCGAGACGATCCGCCGGGCAGTTGGTCGCTGCGCAAGGTCGATACGCCCGCGCTTGCCTGGTACCGCGATCTCTTCCGCCGCGTCGGCGAGGAGTGGCTGTGGTTTTCGCGGATACGCATGAGCGATGCTGAGCTTGCCGCGATCATCCACGCCACAGGCATCGAGATCTATGCACTCGTCATCGACGGTCGTGAGGAAGGCCTGCTGGAGCTGGACTTTCGTCAGCCCGGCCAATGCGAGCTGGTCTATGGCACTGGCGCTGCCCGCTTCCTGATGAACCGCGCGCTGGAGCGCGTATGGTCCGGCGAGGTGCGCCGTGTTTGGGTGCGCTCCTGCACCTTCGATCATCCCTCTGCCGTCGCGTTCTATCAGCGCTTCGGCTTCCGTCAGTTCCGTCGTCAGGTCGAGGTGGCGGACGATCCGCGGCTTGACGGCACTGCGCCGCGCGATGCCGCCAAGCACGTGCCGATCATTCCGTGATGCTCGCAGACTGCATTTGGGTTGCGCGGCTGCCTCCACCGTCATTGCGAGCGCAGCGAAGCAATCCAGAGTCTTTCCGCGGAGACAGTCTGGATTGCTTCGCTGCGCTCGCAATGACGAAGTGTGAGCGTCGTCGCCCCACAGCTAGCCGCTAAAATTCACCGCCGTCGTATTCGCCCCGCAAACCAGCACCGCGATGCGCTCGCCGGGCGACGGACGATAGCGGCCGGAGAGCAGGGCAGCAAACGCAGCAGCGCCGCCGGGCTCGGTGACGAGGCGCAAGGTCGACCACAGCGCGGTCTGCGCCTGCCGGATCGCTTCGTCGCTGACGAGGACGACACGCTCGACATGGGCACGTGCGATCGGGAACATCAACTCGCCGACGCGCCGCGGCGCGAGGCTGTCGGCGGCGACGCCGCCGGCCGGCGCGTCGACCGGCGCTCCCGCAGCAAAAGCGTTGTGCAGGGTCGGCGATTGTTCCGGCTCGATCGCGACGATGCGCGTCCTCCCGGCGTACCAGGCGGCGATGCCGCCGATCAGTCCACCGCCGCCGACGGCAACCAGCAGCGTGTCGATTCCAGATGCGTCCTGCTCAAGTTCAAGCCCGACGCTGCCCTGGCCGAGCAGGGTTTCGACCTGGTCGTAGGCGTGGACGGGCATGGCGCCGGTCCGCGCAAGATGCGCTTCGCTTGCGGCGAGCGCATCGGCGTAGCGGCTGCCCGCAATCATCAGCTTCGCACCATATCCCTTGATCCGCTCGATCTTGGCCGGTGAGGTAATCTCGGGCACGAAGATCGTGGCGGGAATGCCGAGCTTCTGCGCCGCATACGCGACGGCCGCGCCGTGATTGCCGCCGGATGCGGCGACGATTCCGGCTTGTGGCACCTGCCGCAGCAACAGATTGGCAAAGGCGCCGCGCGCCTTGAACGATCCGGAATGCTGCAGCATTTCGAGCTTGAAAATGACGGGCGCCGCCGCAAGGCCGAAATCGGGGAGATTGGCCTCGATCAGCGGCGTGCGCCTGATGTGCGGACGGATGACGGCCTCGGTCGCCGCGATCCGGTCCCGATTGATGTCTGATGTCGCTGTCATGATGCCGTCCTTGATAGCGCATTCGGGAGAATTTGTCCCGGCGCCGTTGCGGCAATGCTCCATGTCGAGGATTTTGCTTGCGCGCTTGCGATCTTGTCGTGGAAACTGATCGGCCCTGCCGTGTCCCATGCCAGAGAAGAGCGAGAACCATGTTCCTGATCGGCCAATATGATTCCCCCTTCGTCCGTCGCGTCGCGATTGCGCTACGGCTTTACGGGCTTGGCTTCGAGCACAAGCCGTGGTCGACCTTCGGCGATGCTGACAAGATCGCGCCGTACAATCCCTTGCGCCGCGTGCCGACGCTGGTGCTCGACGATGGCGAGGCGCTGATCGAGAGCACGATCATCCTGGATTATCTCGACGAGCTCGTCGGGCTAGAGAAGGCGATGCTGCCGCGAAGCGGCGTCGAGCGGCGCAAGCATTTGCGCATCTGCGCGCTGGCGAGCGGCCTCGGCGACAAGGCGGTCAGCCTGCTCTACGAGCGCGTGCTGCGAAAGGAACAACTCGCGCTATGGGTCGAGCGCTGCCAGGCGCAGATCGGTGACGTGCTCAAGGTGCTGGAAGCCGAGCGCGCCAAGGTGACGACGCCGTACTGGCTGGGGACACGCATCGGCCATGCCGACATCGCGGTGGCCTGCGTCGTCCGCTTCACTCGCGAGGCGCACCCACAGCTGTTCGACGCGGCGCGCTATCCGGCGCTCGCAGCCCACGCCGACCGCTGCGAAGCGCTGGCGCCGTTCAAGGACATCGTGCAGCCCCTGGCGCCACCGAAGGGGTGAGCGGGCACATGTCTCCCCAACGTCGTCCTGGCGAAAGCCAGGACCCATTACCCCAGGGAGAAGTTTGGCGAAGACTGAATGTTCGGTACTGCTAGCGATCGTCACCGATAAATCACGCGGTGGGTCCTGGCTCCCGTGCGCAATTGCGCACCAGGCCAGGACGACGCCGAGGGCGTGGCGCGCGCTCGGATCTCACGACGATAGGCCGGGAGACCAGCGTCACGCGCGCCGCTCCGATCCTGCCTTTATACAGCTGTTTTGCCCGACGCCACAAGCGATTTTCGGTAAGACCGAAGTCATCGCTGGCCCTTCAACCCCATCGCTACTGTGCATGGGGTTGTTTTCGCCTCTTGCGTTCGGCGCGCCTAAACCGCGCCCGCGCGCTTCTTCTGCCAGACCAGATGCACCGCGCAGGTGCAGCCGGGCGGATGCGAGGCGAGGTCGGCCTCGTCGTTCGCGGGCGTCGCGGCGAACGCCTTGTCGCTCGCCTGCTGCGACGGGATGTAGTTCAGCACCGGCGCGAGCCAGCGCTCGGTCTCCGCGACACTCATGCCCTTGCGCGCGGCGTAGTCCTCGACCTGGTCGCGCTCGATCTTGCCGACGCCGAAATAATAGCTCTCGGGGCTGGCGAAATAGAGCCCGGATACCGATGAGCCCGGCCACATTGCAAAGCTCTCGGTCAGCTTCACGCCGGCGGTCGCTTCCGCATCGAGCAGCTCGAACAATGTCGCCTTCTCGGTGTGATCGGGCTGCGCGGGATAGCCGGGCGCGGGGCGAATCCCAGAGTACTTCTCGAGGATCATCTCCTCGTTGGAGAGCGCCTCATCCGGCGCGTAGGCCCAGAACTCGCGGCGCACGCGGGCATGCATGCGTTCGGCGAAGGCTTCGGCGAGACGGTCGGCCAGCGCCTTGCACAGGATCGAGGAGTAATCGTCGTTGGCCATCTTGAAGCGATCGGCGACGGCGTCTTCGCCGATGCCCGCAGTGACGACGAAGCCGCCGACATAGTCAGGGACGCCCGCAGGCGCAACGAAGTCGGACAGCGCCGCGTTGAAGCGGCCCTCGCGCTTCTCGAGCTGCTGGCGCAGCGTGTGCAGCGTCGCGATGTTCTTGGTGCGGCTCTCGTCGGCGTAGAGCACGATGTCATCGCCCTGCGCGTTGGCCGGCCAGAAGCCGACGGTGGCGCGGGCGCGGAACCATTTCTCCCTCACGATGGTGTCGAGCATTTTTCGCGCGTCATCGTAGAGCGAGCGTGCGACTTCGCCGACCTTCTCGTCCTTGAGGATCGCGGGGAAGCGGCCGGCGAGCTCCCAGGTCTGGAAGAACGGCGTCCAGTCGATATAGGGCACGAGCTCGGCGAGATCGTAATCGTCAAAGCTCTTGATGCCGAGGAAGGTCGGCTTCACCGGCTTGCTCTTGGCGAAATCGACCGGCACGCGGTTCTTGCGGGCATCGGCCAGCTTCAGCCGCTTCTTGTCGGCCTGCGCCCGCAGATGCGCCTCCGAGATCTTGGCGTATTCGGCGCGCACCTCGGCCGCATAGGCCTCGCGCTTCTCGGGGCTCAGCAGCGAGGAGGCGACGCCGACGGCGCGGCTGGCGTCGTTGACGTGGACGACGGGACCTGCGCGATAGCTCGGGTCGATCTTCACGGCCGTGTGGACGCGGCTGGTCGTCGCGCCGCCGATCAGCAGCGGCAGCTTGAGGCCCTCACGCTGCAGTTCGCCGGCGAAGAACGCCATCTCGTCGAGCGAGGGCGTGATCAGGCCGGAGAGGCCGACGATGTCGGCCTTCTCCGCCTTCACGGTCTCGACGATCTTCGCGGCCGGCACCATCACGCCGAGGTCGATGACCTCGTAATTGTTGCACTGGAGCACGATGCCGACGATGTTCTTGCCGATGTCGTGGACGTCGCCCTTCACGGTCGCAAGCACGATCTTCCCGGCCGACGAGCTGGCGCCGCCTTCAACTCCGTTCGCGGCGTTACGCGCCTTCTCTTCCTCCATGAACGGCATCAGCCAGGCCACCGCCTGCTTCATGACGCGCGCCGACTTCACCACCTGCGGCAGGAACATCTTGCCGTCGCCGAAGAGGTCGCCGACCACGTTCATGCCGGCCATCAGCGGTCCCTCGATCACGTCGAGCGGGCGCGAGGAATTCTTGCGGGCTTCCTCGGTGTCCTGCTCGATGAACTCGGTGATGCCATGCACCAGCGAATGCGACAGCCGCTTCTCCACCGGCCATTCGCGCCAGGCGAGATCGGCTTCCTTGGTCTCGGTCTTCTTGCCGCGGAATTTCTCGGCGAGCGCCAAGAGGCGCTCGGACGCGCCGGGGTCGCGGTTGAGGACGACGTCCTCGCAGGTCTGGCGCAATTCAGGATCGATGTCGTCATAGACGATCATCTGCCCGGCATTGACGATGCCCATGTCCATGCCGGCCTTGATGGCGTGATACAGGAACACCGAGTGCATGGCCTCGCGCACCGGCTCGTTGCCGCGGAACGAGAACGACAGGTTCGACACGCCGCCCGAGATGTGCGCGCCCGGCAGGTTCTTGCGGATCCAGCGCGTCGCCTCGATGAAGTCGACGCCGTAATTGTTGTGCTCCTCGATGCCGGTCGCGATCGCAAAGATGTTCGGATCGAAGATGATGTCCTCGGGCGGGAAGCCGACCTTGTCCACCAGGATGTCGTAGGCGCGCTTGCAGATCTCGGTCTTGCGCGCGAACGTGTCGGCCTGGCCGACCTCGTCGAATGCCATCACCACGACCGCCGCACCATGGCGCCGCGCGATCTTGGCCTCAAAGATGAACTTGTCCTCGCCTTCCTTCATGGAGATCGAGTTGACGACCGGCTTGCCCTGCACGCATTTCAGGCCGGCCTCGATGACCGAAAATTTCGAGGAGTCGACCATCACGGGGACGCGGGCGATGTCGGGCTCGGCGGCGACGAGGTTGAGGAACGTTACCATCGCGGCTTCCGAATCCAGAAGTCCTTCGTCCATGTTGACGTCGATGATCTGCGCGCCGTTCTCGACCTGGTCGCGTGCGACCTGCAGCGCGGCCGCGTAGTCGCCGTTGGTGATCAGCTTGCGGAAGCGGGCCGAGCCCGTGACGTTGGTGCGCTCGCCGACATTCACGAACGGAATCGCGTCCGTCAGCACGAATGGCTCGAGGCCGGAGAGGCGAAGCTTCGGCGCGATCTCGGGCACGATACGCGGCTTGTGCGGAGCGACCGCGGCAGCAATCGCGGCGATATGCTCCGGCGTGGTGCCGCAGCAGCCGCCGACGATGTTGACAAGACCGTCGCGCGCGAACTCGCCGACCAGGCGCGCCATGTATTCCGGCGTCTCGTCATACTGGCCGAACTCGTTGGGCAGGCCGGCGTTCGGGTAGGCGCAGACGAGCGTATCGGCGACGCGGCCGATATCGGCGATATGGGCGCGCAAATCTTCGGCGCCGAGCGCGCAGTTGAAGCCGATGGTAACGGGCTTGGCGTGCCGCACCGAATTCCAGAACGCCTCCGGCATCTGGCCTGAGAGCAGGCGGCCGGATTTGTCTGTGATGGTGCCCGACACCATCACAGGCATGTCGATGCCGAGCTCTTCGGTGATCTCGGCGATGGCATAGAGCGCTGCCTTGGCGTTCAGCGTATCGAAGATGGTCTCGACCAGCAGCAGGTCGACGCCGCCGTCGATCAGGCCGCGGATCTGCTCGCCATAGGACTTGCGCAGATCGTCGAAGGTCACGGCGCGGTAGCCGGGATTGGCGACGTCGGGCGAGATCGAGGCGGTGCGGTTGGTCGGTCCGATCGCACCCGCAACGAAGCGCGGCTTGCCGTCTTCGGCGGCGACGCGGCGGGCGGCATTGCCGGCAAGGCGAGCGCCGTCGCGCGCCATCTCGTAGACGATGTCGGTGAGGTCGTAATCGGCCTGCGCGATCGAGGTGGTCGAGAACGTATTGGTCGCGACGATGTCGGCGCCGGCGCGCAAATAGGCGGCGTGGATGTCCTCGATCGCCTGCGGCTGGGTCAGGATCAACAGGTCGTTGTTGCCGCGCAGGTCGCGATGGAAGTTCTTGAAGCGCTCGCCACGAAAGGCGGCCTCGTCGAACTGCAGGTTCTGGATCATCGTGCCCATGGCGCCGTCGAGCACGAGGATGCGTTCGCGCGCGGCATTGATGAGGGCAGTTCGCTTGGGCGAAATGGATACGGTCATTTTTTTAAGCCGCCTTCTGCGCGCTCTTGGCGCGGATGCCGAGCAAATGGCTGATCGCGAACACGAGATCGGCGCGGTTCATGGTGTAGAAATGGAAGGTGTCGACGCCGTGTTTTGCCAGCTTCTGCACCTGGCCGGCGGCAACGGTGGCAGCCACCAGCTTGCGGGTCTCGGCGTCCTCATCAAGGCCTTCGAATTTCGCGGCGAACCAGTCTGGCACGGTGGTGCCGGCGCGGGTGACGAAATTGCGGGCCTGCTTGAAATTGTGCATGGGCATGATGCCCGGCACGATCGGGATGTTGATGCCCCGCGCACGGACGCGGTCCAGATACCGGAAGTAGAGATCGTTATCGAAGAAGACTTGCGTGATCGCGCGCGTCGCACCCGCGTCGACCTTTGCTTTCAGCGTATCGATATCGGCGTCGAAGTCGCGCGCCTCGGGGTGCTTCTCGGGATAGGCCGAGACCGACACCTCGATATCCGCGTGGCGCTTCTTGATTCCGGCGACGAGGTCGGCCGAGCTCTGATAGCCGTCGGGATGACTGAAATAGGGCGTGCCGATACCGCCGGCGGGATCACCGCGCAGGCCCACGATGTGGCGGACGCCGACCTCGTGATAGCGTTCGACGATCTCGTCGATCTCGCCGCGCGAGGCGCCGACGCAGGTCAGGTGTGCGGCCGGCAGCAGCGCGGTCTCCTTGAGGATGCGGGAAATGGTGGAATGGGTGCGCTCACGGGTCGAGCCGCCGGCGCCGTAGGTCACCGAGACGAATTTCGGGTCGAGCGGGGCCAGCCGGTTGATGGTCTCCCAGAGATTCCGCTCCATATCTTCGGTCTTGGGCGGAAAGAACTCGAACGAGATCACTGGCCGCTTCAGGTGCCCGTCTTGCCCTTCGGTAGGGGCAGGAATCGTCGTCTCGGTCATGGCACCACTCACTCCAGGGGCTCGCCAAGGGTCTGGCGGCCAGCGGTTTATCTTGGGAGCGGCTAAGATAGGGCAAAGGCGGGTTACTCGACAGCCCATCGATGATGGGAAGTGGCCCACTTTGGCCGAAAATACCTAAGATATTGCAGTGCGGAGGCTCTTAGTGGGAAGTGAGCAAATGTAAAATATTATATAATAATATCAAGCATATGATCTGATTTCTGTGGTTGATGGAGCCTCTCCTTTTGATGTGGGCAAGATGAAGCTAGCATTGCCGTTGCTTGAACCGTCCCAACCCACGACTCTACCCTGCGCCTGACCTCCCAGTCCGCACACGCCAGACCTGCGCTGGTGACCCATTGCCGCCGCGCGGCCCTCCACTACGTTGTTGCGCCATGATCCCGCTTTCAGTCCTCGACCTTTCCGTCGTCACCACAGGCACCAAACCCGCCGCGGCGCTACGCAACAGCATTGACCTGGCGCGCCATGTCGATGGGCTTGGCTATGTCCGCTACTGGCTCGCCGAACATCACAACCTCGCCTCGGTGGCTAGCCCCGCACCCGACGTGATGATCGGGCAGATCGCGGCGGTGACGAAGCATATCCGCGTCGGCTCTGGCGGCGTGATGCTGCCAAACCACGCGCCGCTGGTGGTGGCCGAGCGCTTCAAGATGCTGGAGGCGCTGTTTCCGGGGCGGATCGACCTCGGCCTCGGCCGCGCGCCGGGCACCGATGGCGCCACGGCCTATGCGCTGCGCAGCCGGCTCGACCGCCGCGAGGGCGACGATTTTCTGGAGCGGCTGCACGAGCTGATCCTGTGGGAGACGCGCGAATTCCCCGCAGGCCATCCCTATCACAATGTTGTCGCGATGCCCGACGACAGCCCGCTGCCGCCGATCTGGCTGCTGGGCTCCAGCGACTATTCCTCGGAGCTCGCAGCGCAAGTCGGCATGGGCTTCGCCTTCGCCCACCACTTTGCGTCCCATGATGCGATCGATGCCATGGTGCATTATCGCAACCGCTTCCAGCCCTCGGCCTGGCGCGCGACTCCACATGCGATCCTCGCTGTTGCTGTCATCACGGCCGACACGGACGAGGAGGCCGAAAAGCTCGCCGCGTCATTCGATCTGAATCGTCTGCGCCGCGACCGCGGCCAATACCTGCCGTTGCCGAGCGTCGAGGAGGCGCTGGCCTATCCCTATACGGATTCCGAGCGTGTCTCGATTGCGCGCAACCGCTCGCGCCTGTTCGTCGGCAATCCGGCGACCGTGCAGAAGAAACTTCAGCCGCTGATGGACGCGAGCAAGCCGGACGAGTTGATGGTGATCACTGCCGTCTACGATCACGACGCGCGGAAGAAGTCGTATTCGCTGCTGGCGGAGGCGTTTGGGCTTGGAGCGGCTGCGTAGCCACTCTTACCCCCCTCCAGGGGAGGGTGGCAGATTAATCCTGCGTCTCGCTGAACGTCGCGCGGAAGGGATGTCCGGGATACACGCCGACGATGCGAAATTCGCGCGAGAAAAACTTCAGCTCCTCGATCGCGAATGCCAGACCCTTGTCTTCCGGATGGCCGTCGACATCGGCATAGAACTGCGTGGCGAAGAAATTGCCGTCGACCATGTAGCTTTCGAGCTTGGTCATGTTGACGCCGTTGGTGGCAAAGCCGCCGAGCGCCTTGTAGAGCGCGGCAGGCAAGTTGCGCACCCGAAATACAAAAGTGGTGACCAGCGAGCCTGAGCCTTGCGCCGCCCATTTCGGCTCCCGCGCCAGCACCACGAAGCGTGTGGTGTTGTGGGCCTCGTCCTCGATGTCCTCGGCGAGGATGTCGAGGCCGTAGATCTGCGCGGCGAGGCGCGAGGCGATCGCGGCGACGGTCTTGTCCTTGCGCTCGGAAATGTCGCGCGCGCTGCCGGCGGTGTCGGCGTGCACGATGCCCTTGATGCCGAGCTTACGGATGATGCGGCGGCACTGGCCGAGCGCATGCACATGGCTCTCGACCGATTTGATGTCTTCGATCTTGGTGCCCTTGATCGCCATCAGCTGATGGCGGACCGGCAAGAACCATTCGCCGATGATGAAGAGCCCGGAGGCCGGCAAGAGATGATGGATGTCGGCGACGCGCCCCGCCACCGAATTCTCGATCGGGATCATGCCGAGATCGGCCTCGCCCGAAGAGATCGCCGACAGCGCGTCCTCGAAAGTGGCACAGGGCATCGGCTCGGCGTCGGGATAGGCCTCGACGATGGCGATATGGGAGTTGGCGCCAGGTTCGCCCTGGAATGCGATCTTCATCTTGCTCATGACGGGCCTTGTAACAGCGGCTCAGGATTTGGAAAGGATGCCGCGGGCGGTCTCGAGATCCGCCGGCGTGTCGACCCCGCGGGGGACGGTATCGACGATGGTGAAGTCGATGCGCATCCCGGCCTCCAGGGCCCGGAGCTGTTCGAGCTTCTCCTGCAATTCCAGCGGCGAGGGCGGCAAGGAGACATAGCGCTCCAGCGCGGCACGGCGATAGGCGTAGAGGCCGATATGGTGGTAGCGAGGTCCGGCGCCGGTCGGGGCCGTCGCGCGGGTGAAATAAAGTGCGCGCATGCGCCGGCCACCGAGCGAAGTTCCGATCGCTTTCACGACGCTCGGGGCGAGGTCTTCTTCCTCAGTGTGAATCTGCGACGCCAGCGTGGCGATGTCCACGGCAGGATCTTCCAGCGGCGGCAGCACTTCGCGGATGTTGTCGATCGTGATGGTCGGGAAATCGCCCTGCAGATTGACCACGATCTCGGCCTTGCCGTCAGGATCGAGCTTTTGCATGGCCTCGTGGATGCGGTCCGAGCCTGAAGGATGTTCGGGGCGGGTCATCACCGCCTCGCCGCCATGGGCTGTCACGACGGACGCGATCTCCGCCGTGTCGGTTGCCACCGCCACCCGGCCGATACCGGCAGCCACGGCGCGCCGCATCACGTGCACGATCATCGGCAGGCCCGCGATATCGGCGAGTGGCTTGCCGGGCAGGCGGGTTGCGGCCATGCGGGCCGGGATCAGCACCAGGATGCGGGGATCGATCATTGGCTCAAAGGCTTGGGTTCAAAGGCCTGAAAACGGGACGTTTTCCGCACCGAGAAATGGGGTGGGGACGGGCTGGAAGCCGGGTCGCTTATACGGGTTGCCAGAGCACGGGCAAACCGATATCTGAATGGCAAAACTCGGGGAAACAATAAGGAACGTTTTTGATTCTCCCGAGGCTCGTCCTGGCGGCCGCCTGGCCGCTAATTCCTTCTTGCGGTGTGGGGCCTAGCCGGAAATGGACTCTTTCGAACTCAATAAGATTATCGGTGCCGTGCTCGGCACCTGTCTCATTCTGCTGGTGACGAGCTTCACCGCACAGGCGCTGTTCTCGCCCAAGATGCCGGAAAAGCCGGGCTTCGAGATCGCCGTGAAGGAAGAAGCCGGTGACAAGGGCGGCGCAGGCGCTGCCGCGGCCCCCTCCGAGCCGATCGAAAAGCTGCTCCAGACCGCTTCCGTCGAAAAGGGTGCCTCTGCCGCCAAGAAGTGCGGCGCTTGCCACACCTTCGAGAAGGGTGGCCCGAACCGCGTCGGTCCGAATCTCTATGGCATCGTTGGCGATCACGTCGGCGAAGGCCGTGGCGGCTTCAATTTCTCGGCCGGTATGAAGGGCAAGGGCGGCACTTGGGACTTCGACGCGCTCAACAAGTTCATTGCCAACCCGAAGGGCGCCGTTCCCGGCACCGCGATGGGTTTTGCCGGTATCCCGAAGGACTCGGAGCGTGCCGACGTCATCGCCTATCTCAACAGCCTCTCCGACAGCCCGAAGCCGCTCCCGACCGCGGCGAAATAAGGCATTTCAGTATCGATCTCGGATATGCGGCCAGGCCAAAAGCCTGGCCGTTTCCATGTCGGAGGCCTCGCGGCGTTGTTATCGGGGCGTTTGGCCGCATCTGACAGGCCGTCCGGCCTTCCAAGATGAGGAAAAAGCAACATATTCCGTCGAAACCTCGCCTATATTGAGCACTTAAAGGGGTAACCTCCTTCAAGACTGGGATGTTGATTTGGCCATTACCCGACGCGATCTCCTGCTCACCGGCGCGGCCGTTGCCGCGCTTCCCGTCCTCGGCGCTGCGACGGGGGTTCCCGTCGCCGGCACGGCCGAAGCGCAATCGGCCGGTGAGCTGCCCTGGCGCCACGCTCTGTCGCTGTTCGGAAAGGTCAAGTATCCGGCCGACTTCAAGCGCTTCGACTACGTCAATCCCGACGCGCCGAAGGGCGGCGTCGCGCGCCAGATTGCCATCGGCACCTTCGACAATTTCAATATCGTCGTATCAGGCGTGAAGGGGCAGGTCTCCGGTGCCGTCGCTTTCATCTACGAATCCCTCACGACGCCCGCGCTGGACGAAGTCTCGACCGAGTACGGCGTGCTGGCTGAAGCGGTGAGCCATCCGGACGATTACTCCTTCGTCATCTATCGTTTGCGTCCACAGGCCAAATGGCATGATGGCAAGCCTGTCACGCCTGAGGACGTGATCTTCTCGCTGGATTCCTTCAAGAAGCACCACCCGATGTACTCGGCCTATTACAGCCATGTGGTGAAGGCGGAGAAGGTCGGTGAGCGCGACGTGAAATTCACATTCGATGCGCCGGGCAACCGCGAGCTGCCGCAGATCGTCGGGCAGCTCACAGTCCTGCCCAAGCATTGGTGGGAGGGAACGGACGCGCAGGGCAAGAAGCGCGATGTCTCGACAACCACGCTCGAATTGCCGCTCGGCTCCGGCCCCTACAAGGTCAAGGAATTCGTTCCCGGCCGCTCGATTGCGCTGGAGCGCGTCAAGGATTATTGGGGGCGCGACCTCGCCACCAATGTGGGCCGCAATAATTTCGACGAGCTGCGCTACGAGTATTTTCGCGACGCCACTGTCGCAATCGAGGCTTTCAAGGCCGATCAGGTCGATTGGAGAACCGAAAACAGCGCCAAGAACTGGGCGACCGCCTACGATTTCTCGGCTGTGGCCGAAAAGCGTGTGATCCTCGAGGAATTCCCCAATCGCAGCTCGGGCGTGATGCAAGCCTTCGTGCCTAATCTGCGCCGCGCCAAGTTCAGCGATCCCCGCGTTCGCCGTGCGCTCAACTACGCGTTCGACTTCGAGGAGATGAACAAGCAGCTCTTCTACGGTCAGTACAAGCGCGTCGGCAGCTATTTTGACGGCCTCGACGAGTTGATGGCGACCGGATTGCCACAGGGAAAAGAGCTCGAAATCCTCGAGACGGTTCGCGCCGAGGTCCCGCCCGAAGTCTTCACGACGCCCTACGCCAATCCGGTCGGCGGCTCTCCGGAGGCCGTGCGCGACAATCTCCGCGAGGCGTTGCGCCTGTTCAAGGAAGCCGGTTACGAGGTGCGCGACCGCAAGCTGATCGACGTCAAGAGCGGTACCCAGTTCTCCCTCGAATTGCTGAACGAGGATCCGAGCTTCGAGCGGGTCACGTTGTTCTACAAGCCGTCACTGGAACGGCTCGGCATCGCCGTCAGCGTGCGGACGGTCGACCCGACCCAATACGAGAACAGGACGCGCGCGTGGGATTTCGACATCGTCACCAACTCCTGGGGCGAGTCACAGTCGCCGGGCAACGAGCAGCGCGAGTTCTGGTCGTCCAAGTCGGCCGACATTGCCGGGTCGCGCAATATTGCCGGCATCAAGAATCCGGCGATCGACAAGCTGATCGAGCGGCTGATTTACTCCCGGGATCGCGATGATCTCGTCGCCGCAACCAAGGCGCTGGACCGCGTGCTGCTCTGGAATCACTACGTCGTGCCGCAGTGGACCTATACCAAGGTGCGCACCGCGCGCTGGGATCGCTTTGGTCGGCCGGCGGAATTGCCCAGATATGGTCAGTCCGGCTTTCCGTTCATCTGGTGGTACGACGCAGACAAGGCGGCGCGGATCGCAAAGAAGTCGTGAAGGACATGTCCCGCATGGCGCAGCTTTCACGCCGGCATGTGCTGGTCCTCGGTGTTGGCGGCGCGCTCAGCACTGCCGCACTCCGTGGCGCAGCGGCGTCAGAGGGGCCTACCGAGTCTCACGGCATGTCGGCTTTCGGCGACCTGAAATACCCCGCCGACTTCCACCATTTCGACTATGTCAATGTCGACGCCCCGAAGGGCGGCGCGTTCTCGCTTATTCCGTCGACGAGGGGCTACAACCAGTCCTTCTTCACCTTCAACTCGCTCAACGCCTTTGTGCTGAAGGGCGAGGGCGCACAAGGCATGGATCTGACCTTCGCCACGCTGATGATGCATGCCGGTGACGAGCCTGATGCCATGTACGGCTATGCCGCGAAATCGGTGCAGATCTCTCCCGACAAGCTCGCCTATCGCTTCACGATGCGGCCCGAGGCGAAGTTTCACGACGGCACCAAGTTGACGGCACACGACGTCGCATTCTCGATCAACGTCCTGAAGGACAAGGGTCATCCGCTGATCCAGATCCAGATGCGCGACGTCAAGGGCGCCGAAGCCATCGACGACGCCAACGTCATCGTGACCTTCGCCGAAAAGCGTGCGCGCGACGTGCCGCTTTACGTGGCGAGGCTTCCGATCTTCTCCAAGGCCTATTACGCGAGCCGGACGTTCGACGAGAGCACGACCGATACGCCGCTTGGCTCGGGCGCCTACAGGGTCGGCAAGTTTGAGATCAATCGCTTCATCGAGTTCGAGCGCGTCAAGGATTGGTGGGCCGCCGATCTGCCGGTCAACCGCGGCAGCAACAATTTCGATGTGATCCGCTACGAATTCTACCGCGACCGCGACGTCGCCTTCGAGGGCTTCACCGGCAAGAACTATCTCTATCGCGAGGAGTTCACCTCCCGCATCTGGGCGACGCGCTACGACTTCCCGGCGATCAAGGACGGACGCGTCAAGCGCGAGGAGGTGCCGGATCAGACCCCTTCGGGCGGCCAGGGCTGGTTCCTCAACACGCGGCGGGACAAGTTCAAGAACGCGAAGGTGCGCGAAGCGCTGAACTATGCGTTCGACTTCGAGTGGACCAACAAGACCATCATGTACGGTGCCTATGCGCGCGCGCGCTCGCCGTTCCAGAATTCGGATCTCGTCGCCGAGGGGATGCCGTCACCCGAGGAGCTGAGGCTGCTCGAGCCCTTCCGCGGACAGGTGCCGGACGAAGTCTTCGGTGAGCCGTTCGTGCCGCCGGTATCAGACGGTTCGGGCCAGGACCGCGCGCTGCTGCGCAAGGCGCAGCAATTGCTCCAGGAGGCGCAGCTTCCGGTCAAGGACGGCAAGCGCCTGTTGCCGAGCGGCGAGGTCTTCAGCATCGAGTTCCTGACCGACGAGGCCTCGTTCCAGCCGCACCACGCCTCGTTCCTCAAGAACCTGAACGTCCTCGGCATCGACGCCAATCTGCGTCTGGTCGATGCCGTCCAGTATCGCGCCCGCGTCGAATCCTTCGATTTCGACGTGGCCATCAACCGCATCACCATGTCGGCCACGCCAGGCGACAGCCTGCGCACCTACTTCACCTCGCAAGCCGCAGTGACGAAGGGGTCCTACAATCTGGCCGGCGCATCCAGCCCCGCGCTCGACGCGCTGGTCGAGAAGGCGATGGCCGCCGAGACGCGCCAGGATCTGACCGTCGCCTGCCGCGCGATCGACCGCGTCTTCCGTGCCGGTCGCTATTGGGTGCCGCAATGGTACAATACCAGCCATCGGCTGGCATATTGGGATCAGTTCGGCCATCCCGCGAGCCTGCCGCGTTACGCGCTCACCGACTATACGAGTGGCGTAGGGGAGCGGACCCTGTGGTGGTACGATGCCGCCAAGGCGACCAAGCTCGAGCAGGCGAAATAATCATGAGCGCCTATATCGCCCGCCGCATTCTCCTGATGATTCCGACGCTCCTCGGAATCATGTTCATCTCCTTCGTCGTCGTGCAATTCGCGCCCGGCGGTCCGGTCGAGCGTGTGATCGCGCAGCTGTCGGGTGCCGATACCGGCGGCACCTCGCGCATTTCGGGCGGCGGCGATTTTGCGCAGCGCGCACCGGGTCAGCTCGGCGCCGGCGGCGACGCCATCAATTCCAAATATCGCGGCGCGCAGGGCCTCGACCCCGACTTCATCAAGAAGCTGGAGAAGCAATTCGGCTTCGACAAGCCGGCGCCGGAGCGTTTCGCGTTGATGGTGTGGAATTTCGCCCGCTTCGATTTCGGCAACAGCTATTTTCGCGATGTCAGCGTGCTCCAGCTGGTCAAGGAAAAGCTGCCGGTCTCGATCTCGCTCGGCATCTGGCTGACGCTGCTGACCTACCTGATCTCGATTCCTCTCGGCATCCGCAAGGCGGTGAAGGACGGCTCCCGCTTCGACACCTGGACGTCGACCGTGCTGGTGCTCGGCTATGCGATCCCTGGCTTCCTGTTCGCGATCCTGCTGATCATCCTGTTTGCCGGCGGCTCGTTCTTCAACTGGTTCCCATTGCGCGGATTGACATCCGACGGCTGGTCGCAGTTTCCCTGGTACTGGAAGATCATCGACTATTTCTGGCATTTGACGCTGCCGCTGATCGCCATGGGGCTCGGGGCGTTCACGACCATGACCTTTCTGACCAAGAACTCGTTTCTCGACGAGATTCGCAAGCAATATGTGATGACCGCGCGCGCGAAGGGCTGCAGCGAGAACCGGGTTCTCTATGGTCACATCTTCCGCAACGCGATGCTGATCGTCATCGCAGGCTTTCCCGCCACCTTCATCCATGCCTTCTTCTCGGGCTCGCTTCTGATCGAGACCATCTTCTCGCTGGATGGGCTCGGGCTGCTCAGTTTCGAGAGCGTTCTCAACCGTGACTATCCCGTGGTGTTCGGTACGCTGTTCATCTTCTCGCTCGTAGGCCTCGTGGTCAATCTCATCTCCGACCTCGCTTATATGTGGGTCGATCCGCGGATCGATTTCGAGGCGCGGGAGGTCTGATGGCACTGATCGCTCCCACCCCGATCGAAACCACCGCAAAGTCGCCGCTCGGCGACGTTGTCCCGATCACGCGCAAGCCATTTGCACCGTCGCCGCTCAACAGGCGGCGCTGGCAGAATTTCAGGGCGAACCGGCGCGGCTACTGGTCGCTCTGGATCTTCATGATCCTGTTCGTGGTGTCGCTGTTCGCCGAACTGATCGCGAACGACCGGCCTTTCCTGGTCAAATATGACGGCCATCTCTACTGGCCGGCTTTCGTCACCTATTCCGAGACGACGTTCGGTGGCGACTTCGAGACTGCGGCGGATTACCGCGATCCTTATTTGCAGAAGCTGATCAAGGACAAGGGCGGCAGCATCGTCTGGCCGCTGATCCGCTATTCCTATGACACCCACAATCTCGATCTGCCGACGCCGGCACCGTCGCCGCCGACCTGGATGCTGACGGAAGCGCAATGCAAGCCGGTGGTCGAGAAGAAGGGCCTGAAGAGCTGCCGTGACCTCGAATACAATTGGCTCGGTACCGACGACCAGGGCCGCGACGTGGTTGCGCGCGTGATCTACGGTTTCCGCATCTCGGTGCTGTTTGGTCTCTGCCTGACCATCGTCTCCTCCGTCATTGGCGTCGCGGCCGGCGCGGTGCAGGGCTATTTCGGCGGCTGGGTCGATCTGTTGTTCCAGCGCTTCATCGAGATATGGACCGCGATCCCGTCGCTCTATCTGCTGCTGATTCTGTCGTCGGTGCTGGTGCCCGGCTTCTTCGTGCTTCTCGGCATCCTGCTCCTGTTCTCCTGGGTGTCGCTGGTCGGCCTCGTGCGCGCGGAGTTCCTGCGCGGCCGCAATTTCGAGTACATCCAGGCGGCGCGGGCGCTCGGCGTGTCGAATGCCGTGATCATGTTCAAGCATTTGCTGCCGAACGCGATGGTTGCGACCATGACCTTCCTGCCGTTCATCGTCTCGAGTTCGGTGATGACGCTGACGGCGCTCGACTTCCTCGGCTTCGGCCTGCCGCCCGGCTCGCCCTCGCTCGGCGAGCTGTTGTCGCAAGGCAAATCCAACGTGCAGGCGCCATGGCTCGGCTTCACCGGCTTCTTCTCGGTCGCGATCATGCTGTCGCTGCTGATCTTCATCGGCGAAGCCGTCCGCGACGCCTTCGATCCGCGCAAGACGTTCAGGTGAGGGCGTGATGGACGCGATCAACCAGCCCCTGCTGGCCGTGCGCAATCTCTCGGTGGCCTTCCACCAGGGCGGCAGCACGACGCTTGCCGTCGACAAGGTCTCGTTCCAGATCAAGCGCGGCGAGTGCGTCGCGCTGGTCGGCGAGTCCGGCTCCGGCAAGTCGGTCAGCGCGCTCTCGATCCTGAAGCTGCTGCCCTATCCGAACGCGTCGCATCCCTCGGGCAGCATCCGCTTCAAGGGGCAGGAGCTGATCGGTCGGTCGGAGCGAGAGATGCGGGAGATCCGCGGCAGCGACATCTCCATCATCTTCCAGGAGCCGATGACCTCGCTCAATCCGCTGCACACGATCGAGGCGCAGATCAGCGAGATCATCCAGCTGCACAATCCGACCAGCAATGCAAATGCGCGCAAGCGGACGCTGGAATTGCTCACCCAGGTCGGCATTCCCGAGCCGGAGACCCGGCTCAGCAGCTATCCGCACCAGCTCTCCGGCGGCCAGCGCCAGCGCGTCATGATCGCGATGGCGCTCGCCAACGAGCCGGACCTCCTGATCGCGGACGAGCCGACCACGGCGCTCGACGTCACCGTGCAGGCGCAGATCCTGGCGCTGCTCGCCGAGATCCGCTCGCGCCTCGGCATGAGCCTGCTCTTCATCACCCACGATCTCGGCATCGTGCGCCGCATCGCCGACACGGTCTGCGTCATGAAGGGCGGCGAGATCGTCGAGCAGGGGCCGGTCGAGCAGGTCTTCAAGACGCCGAAGCATCCCTACACGCGCGACCTGCTCGCGGCCGAGCCGAAGCCGGATCCGGCGCCGCCGCAGCCGAATGCCCCGGTGGTGATGTCGGCCGATGATCTCAAAGTGTGGTTTCCGATCAAGCGCGGCTTGCTGCGCAAGACGGTCGGCCACATCAAGGCGGTCGACGGCGTCAGCGTTGCCGTGCGCAAGGGCGAGACGCTGGGCGTCGTCGGCGAATCCGGCTCGGGCAAGACCACGCTGGGCCTGGCGCTGTTGCGCCTGATCTCCTCGAATGGCCGCATCGTGTTTCTTGGCAAGGACATCCAGGGCCTGCGCTTCAAGGAGATGCGCCCCTTCAGGCGCGACATGCAGATCGTGTTCCAGGATCCGTTCGGCTCGCTCTCACCGCGCATGTCGGTCGCCGACATCATCGCCGAAGGCCTTTCGGTGCATCAGCCGAACCTGTCGCGCGAAGAGCGCGAGGCGCGCGTCGTCAAGGCGCTGGAGGATGTCGGGCTGAAGCCGGATACCCGCTATCGCTATCCGCACGAATTCTCCGGCGGCCAGCGCCAGCGCATCTCGATCGCGCGCGCGGTGGTGCTGGAGCCTGACTTCGTCGTGCTGGACGAGCCGACCAGCGCGCTCGACATGCTGTTCCAGGCGCAGATGGTGGAGCTGCTCCGCGAGCTTCAGCGCAAGCGCGATCTCACCTACATGTTCATCTCGCACGATCTGCGCGTCGTCGCCTCGCTCGCCAGCCATCTCATCGTGATGCGCGGCGGCAAGGTGGTCGAGGAAGGCCAGGCCGCGGAGCTGTTCAAGAACCCGAAGACGGATTACACGCGCGCGCTGTTCGCGGCGGCGTTCCGGCTGGAGACGGCTGGGAATGGCTCCGTCGCGACCTAGCTTTTTCCGGCGGGCACCGGCGGCACCGGCAGGATGATTTCGGAAGCGACCTTCCAATCCTTCCCGATGCGAAGCCAGTTGATGATCATGAGAAAGGGCCTCGCCGTTCCGTCCTGTCCCGCATAGGAGACGGTGATGTTCATCGGCACATAGGACTCGGCGACGTCGCGCGTCAGGCCAACGACCCTGAGCTTCGAATAATCCGGCGCAAGCACGACCGGACCCGAGCTGCCGATATCGTGCAGCTTTTGATCGATCGCTTCGTTGCCCCAATAGCCGGCCCAGTTTCCCTCGGACGCAACAGCGCTCTTGGCCACCAGCAGGGTCGAGGGCGATTGCCAGAACATCCCGTGCAGAGCCCTGAAATCGTGCTTGTTGGCCAGCTCCATCAGCGTGCCGAACTTCGATTTGATCGCGCTGAGGGTCGCGGCATCCAGCGGCTCGTTCCCGGCGGGAGCAGATGCGGCGGCCCCGGTCAAAAAGGCCGAGGCCGCGACGGTGACGACGAATGTCTTATACATGCAGGAATGCCCCTTCCAAATTCAGTGCGCTCCCGGCGCGAAAAGCGCCGGGAGCGGTATCGTCACTTCACGAGTGCGGCCTTTTCGATGACCTCGGCGACCTGCTTTGCGTGGACGACGAGCGAGGCGTGGCTGCCGGCGACATCAGTGGTCTGAGCCTTGATCCTGGCCGCGAACGATTTCTGCGCTTCGGGCGCGAGGACCTTGTCCTTCGTGCTGATGACATAGAAATTCGGCTTGTCATGCCAGGCCGCAATGGTGACCGGGGCCTCGAACGCAACGTGGTTCAGCGGAAGCTGAGAGTTGGCCAGGTGCTGCGCGATCTCAGGAGGAAGGTCAGCCGCGACGGCTGAGGGAAACACCTTGGGGTCGATGTACAGATCGCCCTTCGCGTCGGGATGAATCGCATTGCCGCCTTCGGTCGGCGGACCGGCCTTGGCCAGCGATGCCAGGGATTCGCCGACGTCGGGCGCGAACGCGGAGACGTAGACCAGCGCCGAAACCTTGGGATCGTTGCCGGCCTGCGTGATCACCACGCCGCCCCAGGAGTGGCCGACCAGAACGGTCCTGCCATCCTGTTTTGCGAGCGCCAGCTTGGTGGCATCGACGTCGGCGGCGAGCGACGTCAGCGGATTTTCCACCAGCGTGACGTTGTAGCCTTTCTTCGTGAGAATATCGGCGACGGGCTGCCAGCTCGTCTGGTCCACGAATGCGCCGTGCACCAGCACGATGTTGTGGGCTGCGCCCTTGGGCGGCTCGGCGGAATGGGCGGCGCCGGCCAGCGCCGATCCGGCCAGAAGTATGGTGGCGGCTGAGAGTAGAATGTTTCGCATTGATTGTTCCTGTTGGCGTGTCGGACGAACACAGTCCGGGGGAATGGGCAGGGCGTTCCCAGTGAGGTCGCGGTTCTTCCATCCGCCGTTGGCGAGATGGTTGCCGCACGTGACGGCGGCCCGCCGCGGCATGACGTATTCCGGGGATCTTTCGGACGATAGGGATCAATCGTCCGGATGTTGTGTCCGATCGTCCACGAGGCTAACCTCGACGGCATGGACATCCTCGCCCAAGTGCTCGATCGCGTTCGCCTCGGGGGCACGCTGCTGTTTCACTTCGAGCTCGGCCATCCCTGGAATCTCGAGCTGCCGGCGCGCCCGTATGCGCTGTTTCACTATCTCAGTCGCGGCTCGGCGACCCTCGCGCTCGGGCAGGGCGAGGAAATCCGGATGACCGAGGGCGACTTTGTCGTGATCACCCGCGGCGAGCCGCATATGTTCTATTCGGATCGCCGGGCCAAGCCTCTGCGGATCATGGACATCGATCGAGCGTCGTCGCGGTTTGGTGTCATCAAACACGGCAGTCGCGCAAAGCCGCTCTCGACCATGATCTGCGGCAATTTCATCGTGTCCCGGCCGATGTTTGGCAGCGTGATGGAGCTGCTTCCGCCCGTGCTCCTGCTGAAGCCGGCAGCGGATGGCGGTTGGCTTGAAGCCATCCTGCGCCGCATGGTCAGCGAGTCCGCGCTCGAACGTCCTGGGCAACGTGTCGCGCTGTCGCGACTGACGGAAGTGCTCTTTGTCGAGGTGCTCCGAAGCTGGATCTCGTCTCTCAGTCCCGGAGAGGGCGGTTGGCTCGGGGCCATCTCCGACCCCCATATTGGACCGGCGCTCAAGCTGATTCACGAAAACCCGGAGCGGCCCTGGACCCTGAGTGACCTCGGCCGCCGCGTCGGGCTCGGCCGCTCGGCCTTTTCGGCGCGCTTTACCCGGCTCGTCGGCCAGTCCATGCAGCGTTATGTGATCGAACGCCGGATGTCGGAAGCAGCGTTCCTGCTGGAAACCAGCGACGAGTCCATCGCACGGATTGCGGGCCGGGTCGGCTACGAGACCGCGGCGGCGTTCTCGAAGCTGTTTCTCCGGCATCACGGAGCGTCGCCGGGCCGTTACCGGGCCGCGCGACGCGACGACGGAGGCCGTACGCAATTGGACGGCGCGGAATTGCAGATCTCCGATTGACCTCAAGCAAGCGGTCTCGCCATGTCTGCAGCGGCCCGTTTGCGACATGCCCCGTCGATACCCTGCCAATATCGGTAACAGGGAGGCCACGATGCTGAAGGCGAACACTGGCCAGCTTGGGCTTGATGCGGACCACGATCCTCCGATGGTGGTCGCCCTGATGCCGTCCACGCCGCGACACCGAATGGTGGCCGTTGCTGTCGTGGTCGCCATGCTTGCCTTTTCAGCTGTTGTCGCCCCTTTCGAGGCCAGACAAATCGGTAGCATCGACAGCTATCTTCCGGTTGTTCAGACGGTCACCAGCGCTGCCGACCTGCTGACGGCGACCCTGCTGTTTGCCCAGTACTCGGTGCAGCCGCACCGCGCGTTGCTCGTCGTGGCGGGCGGATACATCTTCGCCGGCTCGTTTGCCTTTCTGCAGACTTTGAGCTTTCCGGGCGCTTATGCACCAAACGGGCTCATCGGCGACGTCTACAACACGCCAGCGTGGTTCTTCGTGCTTTGGTACACCACGTTTCCGCTTGCGATCCTCGCCTACGCGCTGCTCAAGGACAGGGCAAGCGCTTCAAGGCTCTCGACGACGGCAAGCATCGCAATCACGCTGATCTCGGTGTTTGGCGCAGTAGCTCTGTTGTCATGGTTGGCTATCGCCCAAACCAGGCACTTGCCGAGCTTCTTCACGACAGGTTTGATGCTGCAGACCCCACTCAGCAATCAATTCAATGTCGGCCTGTCGCTGCTCGGTTGCCTCGTGCTTCTGGTGCTGTTTGTCCGCCGGCGCACCGTGCTCGATCTGTGGCTGATGGTCACGCTGTTCGCGTCGCTTCCCAACTTTCTGGTAGCGGCTTACGCGGGCTCTTCGCGATTTTCCGTCGGCTGGTACACTGCTCGCGGATTTGCCCTGATCGCAAGTTGCATGCTGTTGTCTGTGCTGGTGACAGAGATGACCGTGCTCTACTCGCGGCTGGCCGCCGCCCTGGCGATGCAACGGCGCGAACACTCCAATCGCTTCGCGAGCATCGATGCGGCCACTGCGGCGATCGCTCACGAAATCGGATCTCCGCTGGGGGCAATCACCCTCAACGCAAACACCGCTCAGCAGATCCTGGTCGCGCAGCCTCGCCGGCTCGACGAGATAAATGCCATTCTCAGGAATATCGAAGACGACAGCCTCAGGGTCTTTGAGACAATCACCAGCGTTCGTGGATTGTTCAAGGAGGCAGTTGATCAACCGGCCACGATCAGCGTCGAGGGCGTCGCCCACCAGGTCTTGCGGCTGTTGCAGCACGAGCTGCAGTTCAACGAAATCCTCGTTGCGACCGAGTTTCGGGTGGAGATGCCCCTGGTGCGCGCCGATCCGATGCAGCTACAGCAGGTGATTCTGAACCTGTTCAAAAACGCCATCGAGGCGATGGCTTCCGCAAGCCCCAACGGCCGCAGATTGAACATTGCAACGCGTCTCGACGAACCAAACTCGTTCGTCCTCCTCTCCGTCCAGGACACTGGCCGCGGCGTGCCGCCGCAGGATCATGATCGCATCTTTGATGCGTTCTTTACGACCAAGCCGGCGGGCATGGGATTGGGGTTGGCGATATGCCGCACGATCATCGAAAGGTATGGCGGCCGTTTGGTTCTTGCCGAATCGAGCCCTCAGGGTTCGACGTTCGAGATCGCGTTGCCCCTTGAAAGCGACAGGAGAGGCAGCATGTAGGATGGGTTGCGCGCTCGCGAAACCCATCATTCTTGTTTCCAGTCACGACAGATGGTGCGGGGCGCCAGATTGAGGATGGGTTTCGCAAGCGCTCAACCCATCCTATGCGCTGCCGTCAGATCGGCTTTTGCGCGACTGGAGGAAGCGGTTGAGGATTCAACGCCTGCCGTCGTCCCTTCTGGGACGCCTTGAATTCTCGTTCGCTGATCCACGGCGTTGGATCACCTGGTGTCTGGGCCGAGCCGAAGTCCAGGAATGGCGGCCAGGGTACCCGAGGGATGATCACCGCCCAATGAAGGCAGTTGCCTCTCGAGAATACGTAGCTGTGGGTGGCGGGGTTGTAAGTCCCGATGTATTGCCATTGGGTACAAAATCGATCAACGGCCAGCGCGGGCGCTGCTGCGCCAATCGTCAGCGCAGCGGTGATACCTGCCAGCAATGTCATGGACGAGCGTCGCATCTAATCCTCCAATCAATTAAAGATTGTAGATATCAACAACGCTACCAAGTTAGTCTTCCCGGCGTCGATCTGCAAGGCGGACCACCTGGGCGTGTAGGATGGGTTGGGCCCTTGCGAGACCATCATTCTTGTTCTCGTCGCTGCGGACATCCTCGCCTCAAGGGCGGGCGGCGTGGGGATCAAACGGACTAAGGTGCGAGCGCAATGCCTCGCACCTTTCGTCGGTACAGCGGTTGCCGTTCGCTTTGAACTCCTTGCCATTTTGATTGAGCGCAGGAGGTCTTGTATGGCAGGCATTACAGGGTCGGCCGGTCTGCAGGGCGAATGCCGGCGTGGCCTGGCTTGAGGTCGTGGCGGCCCAGGCGAAGACGGCCCATACCCCAACCGTGAGGAGAACGGTTTTCATAAGCGTCTCTTTTCCGTTGCGCGAAGACAGGAGCAACAAGGTTCAACGCCAGGTTCGTTTTCGTTGTTCCTTGGCCGTAGCGCTCTGGCGGCAATTACTGTGACAGTGCTGGACTGCACTGGACTGCACCCCAGAAGTGAGACACGATCACCTTAATTCTAGATGGAAGATGGGTTTCGCAAGGGCTCAACCCATCCTACGCCGTCACCCTAATTCCAGCCAGATCGTGACCCCAACCGACTTAGGCGTTGAGCTGATTTGCTCTGAGTGCTAAGTTTTAGCGACATCATTCCCGTTAGGGCTGATGAAGCAGGTGGGTTATCAGGCTTACGGACTGCCGCCTGCGATATGGAAATTGGAATACTTTGGCCATAGGCCCCAACTCCGGACGCATTTTGAAGTCGGCCGGAAATGTTCATTGGACTTAATTTTCTCTGTCCTTCCCATTGACTGGGAGGCAGCCTTTTTCTGTCCAACGGTTTTAGAAAAGCCATTTGCCATGTCTCCTTTCAGAAACCGAGCCCGGTGCTCGGCAGGCAATGACCAATCAAACGCAAGGCGAGCTTGCCGCTATGTCCTGGCTTCCATGCTATGGACCGCCTGCGTCTTCCCTTTCGTGAGAACCGCGTCTGCTCAATCCGCAGCCCGCGATGTGTTGCAGAACCAGCTGAAGCTCAAGACGCGCTCGGTCCCGGCGTTCCAACAGCCTGTCAGGTCCGCTCGCGAGGTTGCGACATGGAAGACAATTACGATAGGTACCTTCGCCGACCCTCTCGCGCTGCGCAACGAGCTCGACAGCAGGGGCTGCAATGTCGGTGGTCAGGCCGCTGAAATCCTTGCTCGGCCAACGTTCACGATTAGCTCTCACACGGCAACTGTGGAGCTTGTCAATCTATCGCCAACCCAGCTCGGGTTTATGTCCGACACCGTGACCCTGTCCGGCGTTTATGCACGCGCCCAGCAGCTCGGTTTTGAACTTGCTGCGGCCGAAGTCGGCCCGCAATTGCGTATCCAGTATTTCGACCAGCCTATCGGCGAATTTCTCATCATCGGAATGGAGCCGATCAAGACATGGAGTGGCGAGCCGATTATTCTGAATGTGGCAAACGGCGGCGCCGGATTGATCTTGATCGGCCAGGATGGTCGAGCCGAAGCAGATATATCCGCGACGTCTCGATTCATTTTCGCTCGATCCCCTCGGCCAGCAGCTAATGGCGAACAGATTGGATCAGTCGCAGCATTTGTTCCACCGTGAACGGACGATCGCGTGAGCGTTGATTGGCGGCTTCCGGCCTATTGTGGCCTGTCCGTTGATCCGATCATGTCTGCCCATAAGTCAGCAAGTAGGAGGGTTGAGCTCTTGCGAAACCCCATCATTCTTCTCGTCACGGCTGATGGTGCGGGGCGCTAGATTGAAGATGGGTTTCGCAAGAGCTCAACCCATATTCCCGCGCTACGTCGGACAGTCGCCGAACAATCGATACATGTCGGGTCAAATTCTTAAGTCGTCCTAAGTAGACGCGTGCGATATGCTATGTGGTAGCGAGCAAACGTGGCGAGAATGTCTCGGCGGAACTTTCCAAGCAAGTAGGATGGGTTAAGCTCTTGCGAAACCCATCATTCTTGTTCTCGTCACGACTGATGATGCGGGGCGCTAGACTGAAGATGGGTTTCGCAAGAGCTCAATCCATCCTACGTAGTCGTGCTACAGCCGCTTGATCGCCACGACCTCGCTGCCGGCGGCCTTGATCCGCGCGATCGCCGGCTCGATCGGCTCGATCACCGTTGCCATGTGATGGGCGTTGGCGTGAACCATGGTGCTGGCATCGCGGACGATGGCGACGTGGCCCTTCCAGAAGATCAGATCACCACGCAGCAAGCTGTTTCGCTCATGCCGCTCCAGCGCGCGGCCGAGACCGGTCTGCTGCATGTCGCTATCGCGCGGACAGCCGATCCCCGCGGCGGTTAGCGAGACCTGCACCAGGCCGGAGCAGTCGATGCCGTCGCTGCTCTTGCCGCCCCAGAGATAGGGCGTGCCGACGAAGCGTTCGGCGACTGCGACGAAATCAGGCTCACGATGGTCGAGCGGCGAAAGATGGGTCTTCGGCACGAACGTGCCCTCGCTTGTGACGGCGAAATTGCCGTCCTCGCGGGCGATCGTGAGCTGCGATCCCAGCACCAGCGTGTCGGTGGGCGGCAGCTTGATCGACGGGCCGGGGAAGGCGAACGTCCGCAGCGCGCTGACCTTGTGTGTTGCCGCAGCTACCGGCTTCGTCAGCGCTGCGTCCGGCAGCCAGCCGACATAGCCGTCGCTGCCGAGCTGGCCCCAGGCCCAGCCCTCGCCGTTGCGATCGTAAACCGTGACGCGCTCGCCGCGCAGGGCTTCCGTCATCAGCATGGCGCTCGATGACGGCTGCTCGCGGACCGGCGCGATCGGCGCGATGACCTCGAATTCCTCGCCCGTGACAAAGCGATCGGCCTGCACCTTGCCCTCGAGATATTTCGCGGCGAGGTCGCCGCGCGCCGGTGTCAGCCTGATATCATGCATAGCGCTCGCTCAGCACCTTGTAGATGGCCCGCGCGGCCTGGCATTCGCCGCCCTCGGGCCGTGCGGGCTTGGCCGACGGCGTCCAGCCATAGATGTCCACGTGAAGCCAGCTCTTGGCCTGCTCGACGAAGCGTTGCAAAAACAGCGCGCAGGTGATCGAGCCGGCAAAGCCGCCTGATGGTGCGTTGGTGATGGTGGCGGTCTTGGAGTCCAGCCACGCATCGTAAGGCGGCCACAGCGGCATGCGCCACAAGGGATCGTTCTCCTGCACCGCGCAGCGCGCGACGGCGGCGGCCAGCGTCTCATCATTGGTGTAAAAGGGTGGTAAATCCGGCCCCAGCGCGACGCGCGCTGCGCCCGTCAGCGTGCCCAAATCGATCAGCAGCTCGGGTTTTTCCTCGTCGGCCAGCGCCAGCGCGTCGGCGAGCACCAACCGTCCTTCCGCGTCGGTATTGCCGATCTCGACCGTGATGCCCTTGCGCGAGGTGAAGATGTCGAGCGGCCGGAAGGCATTGCCGGCGACCGCGTTCTCCACCGCCGGAATCAGCACGCGCAGCCGCACCTTCAGCCTGGCATCCATCACCATGCGCGCCAGCGCCAGCACATTGGCGGCGCCGCCCATGTCCTTCTTCATGATTAGCATGCCGCTCGACGGCTTCAGGTCGAGCCCGCCGGTGTCGAAGCAGACGCCCTTGCCAACCAGCGTCACCTTGGGATGATCAGGGTCGCCCCAGCCGATGTCGATCAGCCGCGGCGCGCGGCTGGAGGCCATGCCGACGGCATGGATCAGCGGAAAGTTCGTCTCCAGCTCCTCGCCGATGGTGCAGGCGTAGCTGGCGCCGAATTCGGTCGCCAACGCTTGCGCGGCGGCGGCCAGCTCCTCCGGCCCCATGTCGTTGGACGGCGTATTGATGAGGTCGCGCGCCAGCATCGCGGCATCAGCCATACGATCGATCTCGGCGGCGTCGACGCCATCAGGCGGTACCAGCCTGACGTCGGGTCTTTCGTCCCTGCGGTAGCGGGCGAAGCGATAGCACCCCAGCGCGAAGGCGAGCGCCGCCAGCCGTGCATCGTGCGGTGCATTGGCAAAGCGATAGGTGCCCGCCGGCAGCAGGCCGGGCAGGGCGCCGGGCCGGAACAGATCGCGCGATTTCGCGCCCTCGTCCTCGAGGCCGAACAGCACCTGTGCGATCATGCCGTCGGGCGTGGGCAGCGCGAGATAGCCGCCCGGCTTGGCGGCAAAGGCGCTTGCAATGGCGAACTGGCGCTGCGCCGGCGGGAGCGTCTCGCGCACGGCCTCCCAGCTCGACTTGGTAACGAAGGTGATCGGGGTGGCTGTCGTGGACGTCTCGAAGACGGAAGGCATTGGCGGGTCCGGAGATCATTCGGTTGGAGGAGACTTCGCAGAGTTTTGCGGTGGCTGCAATCGGCTTTGCAGGCACCTTTCGGCGAGCCGCTACTCGCCGAGAAAGTCCCATGCTAGGTTCCTGCGGTGGTCGCCAAAAAGGTCATCCGGTGCGCAGAGAACGCCCGTGACCGGCGACAATGCGTGCCGGGAGGAATTGCGATGGAATTTGTGTGGAGCGGGATCACATTCATCGGCCAGGCCATCGAGGCCGTCTTTGGCTATGTCGAGCATCACCATTGGGTCTTCGCGTTCCTCGCCGGCGGCTACGTCTTCTATCTCCACGATCGTTCGATCCACGCGCGGTTCGACGCGCTCGACAAACGCATTGACGAGATCCGCAAGCGTCTCGCCATCGAATATTGATCCCGCCTCCCGAAACAATCCGCGGCCGGCGCTCGTATCTCCGTCGAGAACTGCCGTTCACGCGCGCGCGACCTCAGGACTTTACTAGCGTTTCGGTTGTGGCATTATTGACTGATATTCCTGGGTTGCGCGACGCGTCTCTGCACGTATCGAGCGCAACGGCGCCGTTGAATTCGCGATGATACCGATCCGGATTGATACCTGACTGAGCTCTTCGTCGTAGGCATTTCTCTCAATCGTTTGGGCGACGCAGCATTCGCATCGAGCGGCGCAGCATGGATAGATCGTTTGTCATTGCGCAGATCTCCGACCTGCATCTGGACGGGTCAGGCCGGCTGCTTGCGACGATCGAGGCGCTCACCGCCGCTCTGCGCGAGCGGATGGCGGGCTTTGCGGATGTGCCTGATCGGATCCTGCTGATCACGGGGGACATCGTGGATGATCCGACGCCGCGTGCGCTCGAGGAAGCGGTCGCTGTCATCGCGTCGTTCCGTCAGACCGGCCTGTTCACCGACATCCAGGCCGTTGCCGGCAATCACGACGCCAAGCGTCCGAGTAAGCCGGGCGGCCGGCACGATGCCTACGACTATCTGCATCTGCCGCGAACCTCGAAGAGCGTCTATTACCGTCAGGCTGGTCTCGACCTGATGCTGCTCGATTCCAACAGCGCAAGCCTGACGGCGCTCGCGAGCGACAATGTCGACGAGCGGGCCTATCATGCGATGGTCGCACGGTCCGCCCGGCTCAGCGTCGAGCTCGCCGGCAGCATCGGCTTAGCCGGACGGGCGGATTATTCCGAGCCGGCGGAGAACCTGGTCCGTGTGCTGGCGCTGCATCATCATCCGCTGCCGCAGGCGACCGGCGAGGGCAAGCGGTTTCTCGGCGCCGCCGACGAGCCGCTGATGTATCTCGCTGCGCCCGCCACCTTTCTCGAAGCGGCGACCTCGCTCAATGTCAGCATGGTGCTGCACGGGCACCGGCATGTCGAGGGCCTCACCCGCTATTCGATTCCCGATCCGCGTGCGACGCGAAGAGGCGGCGACGATTTCTGGCGCACGATCTACGTGCTGTCCTGTCCGTCCTCGACGGGGCAGGGGGGCGACGATGCCGGCTTCAACATCATCCATCTCGGCCCGGCGCTCGCGGCCAAACGGTCCGAATATTTGATCTCGATCGGCAGATATTCGCGGCCGCGCAATGATGGCGCCTTCAGCCCGCTCGATTCGAACATGCCGGATGGGCTCATCCGCCTTCCGGTCGGGCGAGATCTGTCCCGCGATCCCGCCATCCAGTCGGCGATCGAGATCGCCTCATGCGCGTCGCTGGATCGGGACCAGGTTCTTCTGCTCGCGCGCCGATTGCTGTCGCGCCCCGCTTTCTATGATGACGAAGGGCAGAGCTGGGCCGACCATCTCTACACCTACCTCGTGACGTCCCATGCCCTGGCCGATCTCGATCGCAAGCTCGAAAGATCGCTACAGGAGCGCCACGTCGCGGCGCTGATTGAAATGAGGGAATTGCTTCGCGACTTGACCGGATTGTCCGCCGACATGCTCGACATCGACGGCGCCACGCTCGACGAGCTCCGCACCGTCAGGCTGATCAATCGTGACGACCTCAAGCGCCGATGGCCGGCGCTGCCGCGGGAGGATGCCGAGGGGAGGGAGCGGCAGCGGCTGCAAGTGCTGCGGAGCTTGAATGATCAGGTGAAGCTGCTCGGGCTCGATCTGGGCCTTGGCGGCGCGGCGCCGCCGCAGGGCGGCATCATCCCGCGTTAACCGGCCATTAGGGTTAACAGTCTATTGCTGGCGCGTTCAGCTCGATCAATCCGCTCGAGAGTCAAAGCGTCATGCGTCAACGGTTCCGTCCTGTCCGTCTCCTTGCGTCCGCCTCGTTGATCGCGCTGGTGGCCGCGAGCCTCGGCGGCTGCACGGCAATGTCCAAGCTTTCCGACGTCACCGGCTCGATCGGGCCAAAGGCGGAAGACACTGCGCCGGCCGATCCGGCGCGCGCCGTCGAGGTCTATGGCGAGCGCTATCGCGCCAATCCGAAGGACGCCGACGCGGCGCTGGGCTATGGCCAGGCCCTGCGCGCCAACGGCCAGCGCGCCCAGGCCGCCGCCGTGCTCGAACAGGCGACCATCGCCAATCCCAGCAACAAGCCGCTGCTGGCCCAATACGGCCGCGCGCTCACCGACGTCGGCAATTTCCAGCAGGCCTTCGACGTGCTGTCGAAGGCGCATTCACCCGACAATCCGGACTGGCGCCTGCTCTCGGTGCAGGGCACCTGCCTCGACCAGATGGGCCGTCACGACGAGGCGCGCGCCTATTATGCGAGCGCGCTCAAGATCGCGCCGGGCGATCCCGGCGTGCTCTCCAATCTCGGCCTGTCCTACATGCTGTCGCGCGATCTGCCCAAGGCGGAAGAGGCGCTGCGGCAGGCTTATGCCTCGCCGCGGGCGAGCTCGCGGGTGCGGCAGAATCTCGGCCTGGTGGTCGGCCTGCAGGGCCGCTTTGCGGAAGCCGAGACCATCGTGAAGGCGGACCTGCCGCCCGACCAGGCCGCGGCCAATGTCGCCTATCTGAAGGACATGATGAGCCGCAACAACAATCCGCGCGGCGCTGCGAAGCGGACGCCGGTCGCCTCCCTCAGCCAGCCCGACTGATCCGCCACCGTTTGCGCCACGGCGCGGATTTTCCCCGACGTCTCAGACGCTTTGCACGATCCGCCTCGAAGCGAGCCGGCGATCGCCGGCTACTGTGCATGGGGTTGTTTTCGACTTTTTGCCCGCCCTGCCTCAGTGCAGCTCGGAGATCTTGATGCCGGTCGGTCCGAGAATGACGACGAACAGCACCGGCAGGAAGAACAGGATCATCGGCACCGTCAGCTTCGGTGGCAGCGCGGCGGCCTTCTTCTCGGCTTCGTTCATGCGCATGTCGCGGTTTTCCTGCGCCATGACGCGCAAGGATTGCCCGAGCGGGGTGCCGTAGCGTTCCGCCTGCTGCAGCGCCAGACACACCGACTTGACGCCTTCGAGCCCGGTGCGCTTGGCGAGGTTCTCGTAAGCGACCTTGCGGTCCTGCAAATAGGACAGCTCGGCGGTCGTCAGGGTGAACTCTTCCGACAGTGCGATCGACTGGCCGACGATTTCGGTTGCGACCTTGCGGAACGCCATTTCCACCGACATGCCGGATTCGATGCAGATCAGCAGCAGGTCGAGCGCATCAGGGAAGGCGCGCTTGATCGAGAGCTGGCGCTTGGAGATCGCGTTCTTCAGGAACAGCATCGGCGCCTGGAGGCCGAGATAGGCCGCGCCGACGCAGATGCCGATCTTGATCGGCATCGGCCGGTCCATATGGGCGATCAGGAAGACGTAGACGATCGAGCCGACGAACAGCACGATCGGGGCGACCAGGCGGGCGAACAGGAAGGTGACATAGGGCGCGTGGCCGCGATAGCCGGCCATGATCAGCTTGTCGCGCGCGGCCTCCTGCGCCAGCCATTTGGTGAGATTGAAGTCCTCGACCACCTTCGAGACGAGCTGCTTGGGCGTCTGGCGCAGCGAGACCTTCTCGGTCTTGTTGAGGCGTTCGCGCTCGCGCTGCCGGATGCGCTCGCGTTCGCTCGCCACCGCCTTCATGCGCTTGGCGAGGCCCTCGCCGGCGAACATCGGCATCACCAGCGTGTAGACCGTGGCGCTGGCAGCGATGGCTGCCAGCAGCATGGTCATGAAGTGGGCGTCATGCAGTTTCGTAACGAGGAACTCGACCATGCGGCACCGTCAGAAATCGAAGTTGATCATCTTCTTCATCACCATGATGCCGATCGACATCCAGACGACGCAGCCGACCAGCATGAGCTGGCCTGTAGGATGGGTCCACAGCAGCGAGATGTAGCCGGGGGTCGTGAGATAGACGAGGAACATCACGATCGGCGGCAGCGAGCCGATGATCCCGGCCGAGGCCTTGGCCTCCATCGACATCGCCTGGATCTTTTCCTTCATCTTCTTGCGGTCGCGCAGCACCTTGGAGAGGTTGCCCAGCGCTTCGGAGAGGTTGCCGCCGGACTTCTGCTGGATCGACACCACGATGCCGAAGAAGTTGGCCTCGGGCAGCGGCATCCGCTCGTAAAGACGCGAGCAGGCTTCGCCGAGCGGCATGCCGATCGCCTGCGTCTCGATGATGGCCAGGAACTCGCTGCGCAGCGGCTCCGGCGCGTCGGCCGCGACGACCTTGATGGATTCGAACAGCGGCAGGCCGGCCTTGATGCCGCGGACGATGACGTCGACGGCGTCGGGAAGCGCGGCCAGGAATTTGTTCTCGCGTCGCTTCTTCAGGAAGCCCAGTGCCCAGCGCGGCAGGCCGAAGCCGCCGGCAAAGGCAAGACCGGCGGCGCCGAGCAGGCCGCCGCCGCCAAACAGCGCGGCGAAGAAAAACACGCCCGCCACGACGCCGGACACGATCCAGAATTTCTGCGTGGTCCAGTCGAGCCCCGCCTGCGAGAGGCGGATATGGAGCGGGACGCTCTTCTCCTGCGTGCGCCTCGCCTCGAGATCCTTGAGCGAGCTCTCGACCTGCTCGCGGCGCGAGCGCTGGGTCTTCTCGGCCTGGCGGGCCGTTGGCGCTTCGGCGCGCGCGATCGAGGCGCGGCGGCCTTCGGCCTTTCGCTCGCCAGACAGCAGCGGATAGAGAAAGACCCAGGCGATGCCGCCGACGGCGGCGGTGGCGAGGAAGGCGAGGGCGAGGACCTGAATGTTCATGGCTGCGCCGGCCTGCTCACGTGTTCGGTTTCTTTTCCGCGGCGTCGAGCGCGGCGGCGAGGCGTTTCTCTTCGCCGTAATAGCGGGCGCGTTCCCAGAATTTCGGGCGACCGATGCCGGTCGAGCGATGCTGGCCGATGATCTTGCCGTTGGCGTCCTCGCCGACCAGGTCGTAGAGGAAGACGTCCTGGGTGATGATGGTATCGCCTTCCATGCCCATCACCTCGGTGATGTGGGTGATGCGGCGCGAGCCGTCGCGCAGGCGCGCGGCCTGGACGATGACGTCGATCGAGGCGCAGATCATTTCGCGGATCGTTCGCGACGGAAGCGAGAAACCGCCCATCGTGATCATGGATTCGCAGCGCGACAGCGCTTCGCGGGGATTGTTGGCGTGCAGCGTCCCCATCGAGCCGTCGTGGCCGGTGTTCATGGCCTGGAGGAGGTCGAAGGCCTCCGGGCCGCGGACTTCGCCGACGATGATGCGTTCGGGACGCATACGCAGACAGTTGCGCACCAGCTCGCGCATGGTGACCTGGCCTTCGCCCTCGATGTTGGGCGGGCGGGTTTCGAGCCTGACGACGTGGGGCTGCTGCAGCTGCAGTTCGGCCGCGTCCTCGCAGGTGATGACGCGCTCGTCGTGCTCGATGTAGTTGGTGAGACAGTTGAGCAGTGTGGTCTTGCCCGAGCCGGTACCGCCGGAGATCAGCACGTTGCAGCGGACGCGTCCGATGATCTGGAGGATCTCGGCGCCCTCGGGCGAGATTGCGCCGAATTTGACCAGCTGATCCAGCGTCAGCTTGTCCTTCTTGAACTTACGAATGGTGAGCGCCGGGCCGTCGATCGCGAGCGGCGGCACGATGGCGTTGACGCGGGAGCCGTCGGCGAGGCGCGCGTCGCAGATCGGCGAGGATTCGTCGACGCGCCGGCCGACCTGGCTGACGATGCGCTGGCAGATGTTGAGGAGCTGCTGGTTGTCGCGGAAGCGGATACCGGTCCGCTGGATCTTGCCGCTGACTTCGATGAAGACCGTGCCGGCGCCGTTCACCATGATGTCGGCGATGTCGTCGCGGGCCAGCAGCGGCTCGAGCGGGCCATAGCCGAGCACGTCGTTGCAGATGTCGTCGAGCAGCTCTTCCTGCTCGGCGATCGACATCACGATGTTCTTGATCGCGATGATCTCGTTGACGATGTCGCGGATTTCCTCGCGCGCGGATTCGGAGTCCAGCTTGGCGAGCTGGGCGAGGTCGATGGCCTCGATCAGCGCGCCGAAGATGGTCGCCTTGACCTCGTAATAATTGTCCGAGCGGCGGGTTTCCATGGCCGGCGGCGGCCGCGAGGGGGCGAGCGGCGGGGACGCCACCACCGGCGGGGGCGGCGCGCGCGACACCATCGGCGCCGGAGCCGAGGCAGGCTCTGGCGACACGGCGCCGGGCTTGGGAGCCCGAAAGTCGGTGTCTGTTCCGCTACGCTTACCGAACACTTAACAACTCCATGCGGCGGCTTATTTTCCCCGCAACTTCTCAATCAGCGGTGAAAGCAAGGACGACTTTTGTTTCTTCGTCTCGCTCCGGCCGGTCAGGCGCTGGGCGATCTGGAGGAACATTTCGATAGACTTGTGGTTCGCGGAGATCTCCGCGATCATCTGGCCGTTGTTGGCCGCCGCGCCGAAGATTTGCGGCTCGAACGGGATCGAGACGACCGGCTGGCTCTCGATCGCCTTGGCGAATTCGGTGGCGGCGATCTCCGGCCGCTTGGGAACGCCGACCTGGTTGAGGCAGTACAGCGGCGGGCGGTCGTTGGGACGCGCCGCCTTCAAGAGATCGAACAGGTTCTTGGTGTTGCGCAGATTGGCGAGATCCGGCGCGGCCACGATCAGGATGTCGTCGGCGCCGATGAGGGCGCGCTTGGTCCAGCCCGACCATTGATGCGGGATGTCCAGCACGATGCAGGGCATGGTCGCGCGCAGCGTGTCGAACACCGCGTCGAAGGCGTCGGTGCCGAAATCATAGACCCGGTCGAGCGTCGCCGGCGCCGCCAGCAAGCTGAGATGGTCCGTGCATTTCGACAGCAGGCGGTCGATGAAGGCGGTATCGACCCGATCGGGCGAGAACACGGCGTCCGCGATGCCCTGTGGCGGATCCTGGTTGTAGTCGAGCCCAGCCGTGCCGAAAGCAAGGTCGAGATCGGCGACCACGGCGTCCATCGCAAGGTCCCGCGCGATGGCCCAGGCGACGTTATGGGAAATGGTGGAGGCGCCGACGCCGCCCTTGGCGCCGACCACGGCGATGATGCGGCCGACCGCCTTGGCCTCCGGCGCCGAGAACAGATTGCAGATCGAGCGCACGACGTCGATCGCGCCGACCGGCGCGAGCACGTAGTCACTGACACCGCGGCGCACCAGCTCGCGATAGAGCATGACATCGTTGATGCGGCCGATCACGACCACGCGGGTGCCGGCATCGCAGACGGTGGCGAGCTGGTCCAGCCCGGCCAACAGATCATTGCGGGCGTCGCTCTCGAGCACGATCACGTTGGGCGTGGGAGCTGAGCGATAAGCTTCGATCGCAGCCGCCATGCCGCCCATCTGGATCTTCAGATGAGCCTTGCCGAGACGGCGATCCTCGCCCGCCGATTGCACGGCTGCGGCGGTCTCCACGGTTTCGCAGAAGGCCTGGACCGACACGCGCGGCGCGGGCGCAATATGCTCCTCGACCGGCGGCGGGATCTCCGGCTGCTCTTCCTGAGTCTGGCGCGCGTAGTTGATCATTTGCCGGTGTCGCTGAGTTTGGCCTTTTCGGCCTCGGGATACGTGGTCGCCGTCGTCAAGCCCTTGCGGTATTTCTCGAAGGCGGCGGTGCGTCGCGCGGTGTAGGCCGGAGTTTCAGGCCGCGGCTGCTCGAGGTCCGACGGATTGTCGACCATGGCCGCCATGTTGCGCTGATAGGCGCATCCGAAATTGTAATAGTCCTTGTTCTCGAACCAGCTCTTGTTCTTCATCGAGGGGCCGACGTCCTCCGGCCACAGGCCGCACGGGCCGGCGACCGCCGCGATCTTCGAATAGGTCAATCGGATCGGCGGCAGGAAGCGCTTGTCTTCCGGCTGGTAGGGACGGGCGATGATGCCGCGCGGGGGAACGCCCCCGGCCGCCAGCATGGCCTGAATCTCACGCATGGATTCCGCGACCGGGCGCGCATTGGGCGTTCCCGTGGGCACGTCGATGTGAATGGCGCCGGTCCCCTCGTGCATCCAGGTCGACGCCAAGCCCATCACGTCGGCGCGCTGGGCTGCGGTCAAACCGCCGCGGGCGTGACCGACGAACACGACGATCGAGCGGTTCTGCTCCTCGATCGCAATCGGATGACGCTGCTTGTAGTCATCGGGAATGGAGGCGGTTGCCACCTCGTCATGCTGGCAGCCGCCAAGTGCGAGCGCGATACCGACGAGCACGCCACCGAGGCCGACGGCGCGGTGGCGGTTCTGGGGTCGTGTTGTGATCATAACTAGGTCCCCGTTCCGCCTCAGTCGGTGATGAAGCCGTAAGTGCCGCGGTAGTTCTTGGCCGGCTCAGTGCGGCCCGGCACGCCGTAGATGCGATTGATGTTGCCGATCAGTTCGGCCTGTGGATCGGCCGGCGCCGAGAACCCATCATCAGGCCGCGAGAGGTCCTTTGGCGACGTTGCGCGCACGATGTAGGGCGTCACGATCACGACCAGCTCGGTCGAGTTGTTGACGAAGTCGCGGCTGCGGAACAGCGAGCCGAGAATTGGCAGCTGCATCAAACCGGGCAATCCGTTGATCGCCTGCTTGGTCTGCTGCTGGATCAGGCCGGCCATCGCCATGGCGCCGCCGGAGGGAATTTCGAGCGAGGTCTCGGCGCGGCGGGTCCTGATCGAGGGCACGGTCACCGAGTTCACCGAGGTCGAGGTGACGGCCTGCGACAGCGTGATCGCGTTGTCGTTGGAGAGTTCCGACACCTCGGTCATCACCCGCAGGCTGATCTTGCCTTCCGTCAGCACCACAGGCGTGAAATTGAGCGAGATGCCGAACTTCTTGAAGCTGATCTGGGTGGTACAGACATGCGTGGTGGGGTCGCAGGCATAGCCTGCGGGCACCGGGAATTCGCCGCCGGCGATGAAAGTCGCGGACTCGCCAGAGATCGCGGTCAGGTTGGGCTCGGCCAGGGTGCGGATCACGCCTGCGGTTTCCATTGCGCGCAGGGTGGCCTGCACGGAGGGGCCTCCGCCGAACTTCGCGCTCAGACTGTTGCCATCCACGAGATTGTGGCCAAGTGCAGTGAACGGGTTCGAGTTGGTGAAGCTCACCACCGAGGTGCCGTAGTTGAGGTTCGCGGTGAGATCGATGCCGAGCTGCTTGACGATGTTTCGCGCGACTTCCGCAACCGTCACCTTCAGCATGACCTGGTCTCGGCCGCGGACGATGATCGAGTTCAGCACCTTGTCGGCGCCGCCGGTGAGGCGTGCAGCGAGATCGTTGGCCTGCTGCGCTTCGGCCGGGTTGGCCGCGGAGCCGCTCAGGACCACGCCGTCGCCGAGGCCGTCGATCTGGATCTCGGAATTGGGCAGGATCTGCTTCAGCGCCGCGCGCACGCCATTCAGGTCGCGCTTGACCGCGATATCATAGGCGGCGATCTGCTGGCCGGCGGAATCGAAGAACACGATGTTGGTCTGGCCGACAGAGGCGCCGATGATGTAGGCGCGCTGGGACGAGCGCACCACCGCGTTGGCAATCTTGGGATCGGCGACGAGCACGTCCTTGATGTCGCGCGGCAGGTCGATCACGATGGACTTGCCGACGCCGAGCGAAAGGAAGCGCGCGTCCATCTGACCATCGGCCGCAACCGGCGCCGCCTGGCGGTAGTCGGCGGCGATTACGGGCGTCAGCGCGGGGTTAAGCGTCAGCGCGAGAGCGGCCGAGAACGACAGGGCGCGGACCACTGAGGTCCGCATCGTCGCCAGATTTGCCCCGCATTTCATATCGACTGTCCTCATCGTGTCTTCGCAGCCTGACTTGGAATGCCGTAGCGAATGATCGAAACGCCATCGCGCTGCTGCGCTGATTCATCGAGCGTGATTTCGGTCGTCTTGACATCGGCAATGCTGCGCAGCGCCAGCGACAGCGTTCCTGCCTGGCGGGCGGAGGACAGCACCTTGGTCTGCCCGGGATCGAGTTCCAGTGTCACGGTCTTGCCGACCACGGCGTTCTGACCGTCTTTCTCCTTCGGCGCCTGGTCGATGGCCAGCACGCGGACATTGGTCAGGAGGATCTCGGACGTGACGATGTCCTGGCCACCGCCGCTCTGATCCGGGTTCTTGATGCGGCGCGTGAGCAGCACGTCAACGCGATCGTTGGGCAGGATGAAACCGCCGGCGCCGGTCTCCGGCGAGATTTCGGTCGAGATGGCGCGCATGCCGGTCGGCAGGATCGCAGCCATGAAGCCCGAACCATCGGCCTTGACCAGCTTCTGGTCGCGGATCGGTTCACCCTGGATGAAAGGGGCGCGCGCAATCGAACCGGTGACCTGGGTCGCGCCGTCAGGACGCTCGTTGCGGCGAATGAAGGTAGCGCTGGCGGTCGCGGTCGGCCAGGTCTGCCATTGCACGTCGTCCGGCTTGACGGTCTGTCCGAGGCCGATGTCGTTCTTGGCGACCAGGACGTCGGTGGTGGGAAGCTGCGCGACGGGAGCCGCCGGAGGCGGCGCAGAGTCCGAACCGCTCGCCAGGTACGCAGCGATGCCGCCGGCGCAGATGGCGACCGTCAGGACGACTATGCGTGCCCTATTCATACGCTTCACTTTCCACAAAACGCCGCGACGCTGCCGCCGCCGTATTCGGCAGTTGACCAGCTATTCGTCAAAGCATGGTTAATGAGGCGTATCTAAATCGCCTTAACGCCGGGTTATCGCGGCGTTCAGCGCAGTGCGAGGTGAGCGAGGTCGATCGCCTTCACCCATTCGGTCTCAGGGTAGATCACCAGCGCGCCAAGCGCGAGCGCGATGCCGTAGGGAATGCCGGTCTGCTTGTCGTGGAGCCGTGCAAGCCAGGCCTGCCCGGCAAGTCCGTAAGGGAGCGGCCATTGCCGGAACTGGAGCAGCAGCAGCGTCAGGGCGCCGCCGAACAGCGAGGCATAGAGCAGGAAGTCCATCAACTGGGCGAAGCCGAACCAAAGCGCCACGGATGCGGCGATCTTGGCGTCGCCGCCGCCCATCCAGCCCATCGCAAAGCAGGTAAAGGCCACGACGAGGACCAGCGCCCCGGCGCCGACATGGCTCAGCATCTCGTAAGGTGCCATGCCACCGGCGAAGGCGAGCACGAAGAAACCTGCGACCAGCGTCAGCGACACGCGGTTCGAGATCGTCATCGTGAAAAGATCGCTGGCGGCCGCGAACGCCATCAGGGCCGGGAAGAGCAGGAGGCGCGCGAGGTCGAGTGTCATGGTCTGCGTCTGGAGGCCTGGGTCCTTCGCCGGATCGGGCGTCGGCGCATGCTAGAAGGCAGTGTTAAACAAACCGACAACGGCTGCGGCAACCTCGGAACGACGTCCGGGTTCCGGCGGTCTCACCACATGCTGGCGATGCGCATTGCCAGCGTGACCATGGCGAGCAGCAGCGCAAGGCAAATCCAATAGGCCGAGGCATCGCCGCGCGCCGCGTCCGCCTCGGTCGCCGCCATCGCGGCATCGGTTCTGTGCTTACGCAACGCCACTGGAACTCGCCGTGTCCTGAAAAAACAAAGGCCCCGGAGGTCCGGGGCTTTTGCCGTCGTTCGTCGCTCGGCTTACTTCAGCGAGGAGCTGATCGAGCCGAACTTGGTGTTCAGCGTGCTGCCGAGGTTGTTGACGACGGTGATGATGGCCAGCGCGATGCCGGCGGCGATCAGACCGTATTCGATGGCGGTGGCGCCGGATTCATCCTTTGCGAAACGCGCAATCAGGTTCTTCATGAACTAAACTCCATCTGGGTGAGGTCGCCTCGTTCGGCGTTGTATTGACGCGCCGACCATGTGAGCCGAGCTCTTTCGGTGGGGTTAATTCGATCGTTCAAACCCGCCGCGTGCGCGATGCTTTTCGCCAGAGTGAATTTCGCCTTAAGGCTCTCATTGCAATTCGTTCCGGTTCAGAACGCGGCATCAACTTCACGCTCCCTTAAATTTCACGGAGTAGGCGTAAGTGGATCAGCAGCCTGGAAGAGACACGATGATGTCGAGCCTGCCCATGCAAGTCGCCCTGATGCTTGGCGAGACGATCGAGAAGGTGATCCCCGTCACCTTCATGCTCGCGGTGGTCTTCACCGTGCTCGAGCATTTCTGGGCCTGCAATCCCGGCCCGGCGTGGTGGCGCAAGCGCGAGATCGTGACCGATATCTGCTACTGGTTCTTCGTTCCGGTGTTCGCCCGCACCATGCGGATCGGACTTCTGATCGTCACCGCCGGCTTCGTCTTCAACATCCACGACGCGGACGAGCTGATCGCCTTCTACGACAATGGCCACGGCCCGCTGGCGCAACTTCCGCTCTGGGTGCAGGGCGTGCTGTTCCTGGTAGCGGCAGACTTCATGCTGTACTGGCTGCACCGGCTGTTTCATGACGGCGGGTTCTGGAAATACCATGCGATCCACCACTCCTCGGAGGAGATCAGCTGGATTTCGGCGGCGCGCTTTCATCCGGTGAATCTGATGCTCGGAACCATCGGCGTCGACGTCGTGCTGCTGATGGCCGGCATATCGCCGAACGTGATGATCTGGGTTGGCCCGTTCACGACCTTCCATTCGGCCTTCGTGCACGCCAATCTGAACTGGACCTTCGGGCCGTTCCGATATGTGCTGGCGACGCCGGTGTTCCATCGCTGGCACCACACGGCGCTCGAAGAGGGCGGCAATACCAATTTTGCCGGCACCTTCCCGATCTGGGATGTGCTGTTCGGCACCTTCCGCATGCCGAAGGGCGAGCTGCCACTGGATTATGGCAAGGACGAAGCGACAATGCCGAAGGAGATTGCCGGCCAGCTCGCTTATCCGTTCCGCCAATAGGCCGGCGATAAAACGCAAGTCCGTTAGAACAATAGTCGGCGAATTTGCGGAACGTTCACGAATTACAGGCAGGTTAACCGGGTCGGGCGCCGGCTCCGCTCCCTGATCGATTCTGCCGGTTTGTGACGTCCCGGGGTAAGAGTATGCGTAAAGAGTTTCTGCGCCGCCACGTGCGCATCTGTCTCCTGGCTGCGGCTGCAACGCTGGCATCGCCGGCGATCGGCTTTGCCGAGCCCACCGTCGATACCATCGCCGTCAATGTCGACCAGGCCAAGCTGGTTCGCTTGCCCGGCAAGGTCGCCACGATCGTGGTCGGCAATCCCCTGATCGCCGACGTGACGCTCCAGGCCGGCGGTATGATCGTCGTGACCGGCAAAGGTTACGGCGCCACCAACTTCATCGCGCTCGATCGCGGCGGCGAGATCCTGGTCGACCGGCAGATCCAGGTCGAAGGCCCGAGCGACCGGCTCGTCACCGTCTATCGCGGGATCGAGCGGGAGTCCTATAGCTGCATGCCGCTCTGCCAGCGCCGTGTCACGCTCGGTGACAGCGACCAATATTTCAACACCACGATGAGCCAGGCCGGCACGCTGAGCAGCAATGCCAGCGGCAACGCCAGCACGGCTGCGGCTGCCAAAACGAACTGATCCGGCGGACCGGCAAGATCAGCACGCCACGGGCGGGACCATCCGGTCCCGCCCGCCGTCGTCGATGACATCCTTTCGGTTCTCCCCGCCCCGTCTCCGCCTCCGGCGTGGTTAACGCATGGTTAACGACCCGGCCCCGTTCGGGACGAATGTCAGAAACATTTAGACAATCAGTTTCCGATATTGATCGAAGCGGATGATCGCTGCCGCCGGGGGAATCCAACGCGATGCCATCGCCTGTATCTTCGAGATTGACGTTCCGGGCTGCACTGCGACGGTTTCGCGGTAACCGCGGTGGATCGGCGGCGGTCGAGTTCGCGCTGATCGCGCCGATCTTCTTCGGGCTGCTGTTTGCCATCATCGAGACGGCGCTGGTGTTCTTCTCGGGCCAGGTGCTCGAGACCATCACGCAGAATTCCGCCCGCGTGGTGCTGACCGGTCAGGCGCAGTCTGGTTCGGTGGCGGCCTGCGCGGTGAGCGGCGTCGCTGCGCCTTGCACGCAGGCGACGTTCAAGAGTTACGTCTGCAGCCAGATCCCGGTGCTGTTCGATTGCAACAGCCTGTATGTCGACGTTACGAGCTTCTCGTCCTTCTCGGCGGTCACGCTGCCGACGCATCTCGATGCGGCCTGCAATTTCGACACCAACATGAACTACAGCGCGGGCAATGCCGGCGACATCGTGGTGGTCCGCCTGTTCTATCAGTGGCCGTTGTTCGTGACCGGGTTAGGCTACAACATCGGCTGCAGCAGCACGAACAAGCGGCTGCTGGTGGCAACCGCCGCGTTCAAGAACGAGCCTTACTAGAGCATGATCCGGAAAAGTGTGAAGCGGTTTTCCGAAAAGATCATGCTCAAACAAAGAGCTAAAGCGCGATGACGATTCAACCAAATCTCATCGCGCTTGGGACAACGGATCGGGCAGGATGATGCAGGCGATTGCAAGATTCTGGCGGGCGGCCCGTTTCTCCGCGGACGAATTCCTGGCCGACGGCAGCGGTCTCGCCGCGACCGAATTCGCGGTGATCGTTCCGCTGATGCTGGTGATGTTCTTCGGCACCGTCGAATTCTCGTCGGCCATAGCGATCGATCGCAAGGTGACGCTGATGGCGCGGACGCTGTCGGACCTCACCTCGCAGTCGACAACCGTCGCCGATACCGACATGGCCAATTTCTTCGCGGCCTCGACCGCTATCATGACGCCTTATGACGCGACGCCGGTGTCGACGACGATCACCGAACTGTACGTGGATTCGACGCAGACGGCGCATGTGCAGTGGAGCAAGGGGGCGGCTCCGCGGGCGCAGAGATCCACGGTCTCGATTCCCACGACACTCGCTATCGCCAACACTTATCTGATCTTCAGCGAGGTCAGCTACACCTACACGCCGTCGGTCGGCTACGTGCTCAAGAATCTGATCACGCTGAGCGATGTCGCCTACACCCGTCCGCGCCAGTCCGCCTGCGTCTATTATAGCCCGGACACGGCCTGCACGACCTATTGAGCCCATCTGCTCTCCGGACATGGAAAAGGCCGTGCAGCCCGCACGGCCTTTTCCGTTGTTTGCAGCGTTCAAGCTGATCCGGCTGCGCGCCCCTCAAGGCGCGCGTTGGATGTCAGCCTGCGTCGCGGAGATTGTCGGCAGCCGACTTGCCGGACCGGCGATCGGCGACGATCTCGTAGGAGACCTTCTGGCCTTCGCGCAGCGAGCCGAGGCCAGCGCGCTCGACGGCGCTGATGTGAACGAACACGTCCTTGCCGCCGTCGTCGGGTTGGATGAAGCCATAGCCCTTGGTCGCGTTAAACCACTTCACGGTTCCCATGCTCACGGGAGTAGTCCCTTCTCAGATACACAATGGTAGAGCCCGCTTGCGCAGGCAGGTTAGATCGAATTTTTGGAAGGGTCGTCAGCGTGTCTGAACCGGCTGTACCGGTGGATGCTAATGTCGTCCGGCCGAAAATCGATTAATTCATTTTATTGGAATTAAGGCCTCAAAACAATCCTGACGCGCACGATTTTTTGATCCGCCGTGATGTGCACGGCGGATCAGCATACAGGTCAGCATTTTAACTCCGCGCCCAGGCGGGGCGAGGGCCGATCAGCGGCGGCGGAACTGGCCGCCGCGCTGGGGGCCACCGCGCGGCGGTCCACCGGCGGTCGCGGGACGTTCGTCCTTGTGGCGGAAAATCAGCCGGCCCTTTTCGAGGTCGTAGGGCGACATCTCCACCGTCACGCGGTCTCCCGCCAGCGTCTTGATGCGGTTCTTCTTCATCTTGCCGGCGGTGTAGGCGACGATCTCGTGCCCGGCGTCGAGCTGCACGCGGTAGCGCGCGTCGGGGAGGATTTCTGTGACCAGTCCTTCGAACTGGATCAGCTCTTCCTTAGCCATGAATTTCTCCAGGTCGTGGACGGCTAGTGCGAATGGGGTTTGCGGTTCGGGTGGCCGTTCGGCCGACTCTCACGGCGCAAAAAGGCCACGCCTTGTATCCCATCGGGCGCTCCCGCGCTATGCGCGGAACGCTGTTCCGGGCGTTCGTTCGGCGAAGAATGCATCTTACCACCGGAGCGGCGGCGGCGAGACCCCTTCGAGCCGTTTCCGGGCCGTCCATCCACATGCCGCGCGTCGCCGTGACGGCCCTCGCCGGGCCGCCCGTCGCTCGGCTTGCCGGAGCTGTGATGGCGTCCATCGGCGTGCCTCTCGTCACCACGCCGTCCGTCGCCATGCCGTGCGCCTTGCGGACGCTGGCCCGGGCGGCCGCCCGGCCGGCCCTGCCGTTGTTGCTGCGGCGGGGGAGCACCCGCATCACGGCGGCCGGCATCGGTGCGGAGATCCTCGCGCGGCAGCGCCACCTTGATCAGCCGTTCGATGTCGCGGAGATAGCTGAGCTCCTCGCCGCCGGCGACCAGCGAGATCGCGGTGCCGTCGGCGCCGGCGCGCGCGGTGCGGCCGATGCGATGAACGTAGGTCTCGGGCACGTTGGGCAGGTCATAATTGATGACGTGGGTGATGCCGTCGACGTCGATGCCACGGGCGGCAATGTCGGTGGCGACCAGAGTGCGGATTTCGCCGGAGCGGAACTGCGCGAGCGTGCGCTCGCGATGGTTCTGCGACTTGTTGCCGTGGATGGCACTGGCGGGGATACCGCCCCGCTCCAGCGTCTTCACCACCTTGTCGGCGCCGTGCTTGGTGCGGGTGAAGACCAGCGCGCGGTTGATCGGCTCGTCCTTCAGCAGCTTGGTCAGGAAGGTGGCCTTGGCCGAGAAATCGACCTGGATGATGCGCTGGTTGATGCGCTCGGCGGTCGAGGAGACCGGGGTCACCGCGACGCGGGCGGGATCGCGCAACATGGAATCGGCGAGCTCGGCGATGTCCTTCGGCATGGTGGCGGAGAAGAACAGCGTCTGCCGCTTGATCGGCAGTTTCGCGACGATTTTGCGGATGTCGTTGATGAAGCCCATGTCGAGCATGCGATCGGCTTCGTCGAGCACAAGGAACTCGACGCTGCCAAGCTTCAGCCCGTTGCTCTGCACGAGGTCGAGCAGGCGGCCGGGGGTGGCAACCAGCACGTCTACGCCCTGCATCAGCGCGCGGACCTGGCGGCCCATCGGCACGCCGCCAATGGCGAGCGTCGACGACAGGCGGATGTGGCGGCCATAGGCATTGAAGCTGTCGAGGATCTGCCCCGAAAGCTCGCGGGTCGGCGACAGCACCAGCACGCGGCAGGTCTTGGGCTGCGGCTTGATCCGGTTCTCGAGCAGGCGGTGCAGGATCGGCAGCGCGAAGGATGCCGTCTTGCCGGTGCCGGTCTGGGCGATGCCGACGACATCGCGGCCGGTCAGCGCCGTCGGAATCGTCTGGGCCTGGATGGGGGTGGGGGTGACGTAATTCTCTTCGGTGAGAGCACGTGCGATCGGTTCGGCGAGGCCGAAGTCCTGAAACGAAGTCAAAAGATGGGTTCTTTCCATGTCAAATGCGATCGGCCCGGCGCAATCAGCGGGGCGCGCGCATAAGGGTGTCGAGAAGACACCTGCGTGTTTGGGGTGTCGGATGGCTTGGATGATGTGGGGCAAGCCAGAGGCCCGGAGGGGGCTTAAGAACACGCGGCTCGCAACGACCGCTCGATTCGCAAGCGATCTCGGCGCTTATATGGAACATTGACGGGGCGCTTTCAAGGCGGGCCGTCTACTGGCGCCGATTGCAGTGCAAAAATAGTTATGCCGGAATTTTAGACAACTGCACTGTTTTGCTCAAAAAATGAACTGACTGCCGCATAAGCATACATTTTAATTGCCCAAGTTTTGAGCGATCAGACTGCGGCTAAAGTTTGATTGCGATGAAATTGCTTAGGCTGACCAATCACTTGGCAGGTGCCCAGCCCATGGCACGGTTCTTGCGATTCCGTTAATCGCAGGCGGCCGTGGGGCCGTTTCGCAGCGTTTTTCACGTCTGCGTCAGGGAGATGATACATCCATGCCTACCAAATCCATTCACGATATAGCGGCGTCATTTAGCCGCCGCGGCGTGCTCGCCGCGACCACCGGACTGTTGCTCGGTCTGGCGTCCATTTCTGGCGCGAAGGCCGCGGACGACACCATCAAGGTCGGCGTCCTGCACTCCCTCTCCGGCACCATGGCCATCAGCGAAACCACGCTGAAGGACACCATCCTTTTCCTCATCGACGAGCAGAACAAGAAGGGCGGCGTGCTCGGCAAGAAGCTCGAGGCCGTCGTCGTCGACCCCGCCTCGAACTGGCCGCTGTTCGCCGAAAAGGCGCGCGAGCTGATCACCAAGGACAAGGTCTCGGTCGTGTTCGGCTGCTGGACCTCGGTGTCGCGCAAGTCGGTGCTCCCGGTGTTCAAGGAGCTCAACAACATCCTGTTCTACCCCGTGCAGTACGAGGGTGAAGAGTCCGAGCGCAACGTGTTCTACACCGGTGCCGCTCCGAACCAGCAGGCGATCCCCGCCGTCGACTACCTGATGAAGGACGAGAAGGTGAAGCGCTGGGTGCTCGCGGGCACCGACTACGTCTATCCGCGCACCACCAACAAGATCCTGGAAGCCTATCTGAAGTCCAAGGGTGTCGCCCAGGAAGACATCATGATCAACTATACGCCGTTCGGTCACTCCGACTGGCAGACGATCGTGGCCGACATCAAGAAGTTCGGTTCGGCCGGCAAGAAGACCGCGGTGGTCTCGACCATCAACGGCGACGCCAACGTCCCCTTCTACAAGGAGCTCGGCAACCAGGGCATCAAGGCGAAGGACATTCCGGTGGTCGCGTTCTCGGTGGGTGAGGAAGAGCTCGCCGGCCTCGACACCAAGCCGCTGGTCGGCCATCTCGCCGCCTGGAACTACTTCGAGTCGATCAAGACCCCGGCGAACGAGAAGTTCATCAAGGATTGGCAGGCCTACACCAAGAATCCGAAGCGTACGACCAACGATCCCATGGAAGCCCACGTGATCGGCTTCAACATGTGGGTCAAGGCCGTCGAAAAGGTGAAGTCGACCGATCCGGACAAGGTGATCGACGCGCTTCCCGGCATCGAGGCGCCGAACCTGACCGGTGGCACCTCGAAGATGCTGCCGAACCACCACATCACCAAGCCGGTGTTCATCGGCGAGATCAAGGCGAACGGTCAGTTCGACGTGGTCTGGAAGACCCCGGGTCTCGTGGCGGGCGACGCCTGGTCGAAGGAGCTCGACGGCTCCAAGGACCTGATCGGCGACTGGGTCGGCAAGAAGTGCGGCAACTTCAACACCAAGACCAACAAGTGCCTCGGCTCCGGCTCCTGATCCGGATCTGACATTCGACTGCACGACGGGAGAAGACGGTTATTCCGCCGTCTTCTCCCCACTTCTGCCGGGGTGAACCACAGTGCTATCAAAATTATCCGCTCGTCTCTGTAGCTTTGTTCTGTCGCTATTCGTGATCGCGTTCGCACTGCCGGCCTTTGCCGGTCCGTTCGAGGATGCGGTCGCCAAATTCGCCAACGACGATTATTCCGACACGGAAGAAGCGATAGGCGTGGTCGCAAGCAGCGGCAACAAGCTCGCTTTCCCGATCATCAGCGCACTCCAGGACGGTCGCCTCATGGCCGATCCTGACACCAAGAAAGTTTACGTCACCGGCACCGACGGCAAGTCCATCGACGCTGCGACTGGCGAGGCCGTCGCCAGCGTACCCGATAGCGCCAGCGCGGTCCGCCTCAACAACCGCCTGCGTCGCAGCGTCGATGCTGCGCTCGGCGGCCTGACGCTGCAGTCGCCCGATCTCGGCGCGCGGCTCCAGGCCGCGCAGTCCGTCTTCAAGTCGCACGAGGAGACCGCGCTCGAGCCGGTCGAAGGCGCGCTTGCCAAGGAAACCAATAAATCGGTCAAGACCGCGCTCAGCGAAGCGCGTGCGGCGATCCTGCTGTTCAAGTCCGACGCAACCGAAGTGCAGAAGCTCGAGGCTGTCGCCACCATCAAGGCGCGCGGCGATCAGGACGCGTTGGCCCTTCTGTCCGACATCGGCACCGACCAGCCGGCATCGGTCGCGAAGGCCGCGACGAGCGCGATCGGATCGATCCAGAACACGCTTGCGGTCTGGTCCACGGTGCAGAACGCCTGGTACGGCCTCTCGCTGGGCTCGGTGCTGCTGCTTGCCGCGATCGGGCTTGCCATCACCTTCGGCGTGATGGGCGTCATCAACATGGCCCATGGCGAGATGGTGATGATCGGCGCCTACACCACCTTCGTGGTGCAGGAGGTGATCCGCACCCGTTATCCCGCTCTGTTCGACTATTCGCTGCTGATCGCGGTGCCGCTGGCCTTCCTCGTTGCCGGCGCCATCGGCGTGCTGATCGAGCGCAGCATCATCCGCTTCCTCTACGGCCGGCCGCTGGAGACGCTGCTCGCAACCTGGGGCCTGTCGCTGGTGCTGCAGCAGGCGGTGCGCACCATGTTCGGCCCGACCAACCGCGAGGTCGGCAATCCCTCCTGGATGAGCGGCGCGTTCGAGCTCGGCCAGATCACTATCACCTATAACCGGCTGTGGATCCTCTGCTTCACGCTAGCAGTGTTCGCGATCCTGCTCGCGATGCTGCGCTACAGCGCCATCGGCCTCGAGATGCGCGCGGTCACCCAGAATCGCCGCATGGCGGCCTCGATGGGCATTGCCACCTCGCGCGTCGACGCGCTGACCTTCGGCCTCGGCTCCGGCATTGCCGGCATCGCCGGCGTGGCGCTGTCGCAGATCGACAATGTCAGCCCCAATCTCGGCCAGAGCTACATCATCGACAGTTTCATGGTCGTGGTGTTCGGCGGAGTGGGCAATCTCTGGGGGACCCTCGTCGGTGCCTTCACGCTCGGTATCGCCAACAAATTCCTGGAGCCGGTCGCCGGCGCCGTGCTCGGCAAGATCGCGATCCTGGTCCTGATCATCCTGTTCATTCAAAAGCGGCCGCGCGGCCTGTTCGCGCTCAAGGGCCGTGCGGTGGAAGCATGACCCCTCACATGCTGACGCGATCGCTGGACCGCGGCGCGGCGATCTTCCTGACGATCGTCGCCGCCTGCGGCATTCTCATCCCGCTCTCCAACCTGTTGCTGCCGGCGGGCTCGTTCCTGCAGGTGCCGACCTATCTGGTCGCGCTCTGGGGCAAATATGTCTGCTACGCCATCCTGGCGCTCGCGATCGACCTGATCTGGGGCTATTGCGGCATTCTCTCGCTCGGCCACGGCGCCTTCTTTGCGCTCGGCGGCTACGCGATGGGCATGTACCTGATGCGGCAGATCGGCACCCGCGGCGTCTACGGCAACCCCATCCTGCCGGACTTCATGGTGTTCCTGAACTACTCGAAGCTGCCCTGGACCTGGTACGGCTTCGACATGTTCTGGTTCGCGGCGCTGATGGTGCTGTTCGTGCCCGGACTGCTCGCCTTCTGCTTTGGCTGGCTCGCCTTCCGCTCCCGCGTCACCGGCGTGTATCTGTCGATCATCACACAGGCGATGACCTATGCGCTGCTGCTCGCCTTCTTCCGCAACGATTTCGGCTTCGGCGGCAACAACGGCCTCACCGACTTCAAGGACATCCTCGGTTTCAACGTCCAGGCCGAGGGCACCCGCGCCGCGCTGTTCACGCTGAGCTGTCTGGCGTTGATCCTCGCCTTCCTGATCTGCCGCTCCGTCGTGTCCTCCAAGCTCGGCAAGGTGCTGATCGCGATCCGCGATGCCGAATCGCGCAGCCGCTTCCTCGGCTACCGCGTCGAATCCTACAAGCTGTTCGTGTTCACGCTGTCGGCCTGCATGGCCGGCGTCGCCGGTGCGCTCTATGTGCCGCAGGTCGGCATCATCAATCCCAGCGAGTTCGCGCCTGGCAATTCGATCGAGGCCGTGATCTGGGTCGCGGTCGGCGGCCGCGGCACGCTGGTCGGTGCGGCGCTCGGTGCCATCGTCGTCAACTATGCCAAGACGTTCTTCACTTCGGGCGTGCTGGCGCCGTATTGGCTGTTCATGCTGGGCGCGATGTTCATCCTGGTGACACTGCTGCTGCCCAAAGGCATCGTCGGCACCTTCAACGCCTGGCGGGAACAGTCGAAAGAGAAGCGTTCCGTGTCGACCGTAAGCGCGGCGGCCGAAGACGGCATCACCGAACCGAAGATGGCGGAGTAGGGTCATGAACGTCATGGATACCCGCGCGACCTCCGCGATGCTCTATCTCGACGGCGTGCACGTCTCGTTCGACGGCTTCCACGCCATCAACAACCTGTCGCTGACGCTCGCGCCCGGCGAGATGCGCGCCATCATCGGTCCGAACGGCGCCGGCAAGACCACGATGATGGACATCATCACCGGCAAGACCAAGCCGGACGAAGGCACGGTGCTGTTCGACGGGGTCACTGACCTGACGCGCCTCGACGAGACCCGCATCGCCGAGCTCGGCATCGGCCGCAAGTTCCAGAAGCCGACGGTGTTCGAGAGCCAGACCGTTCAGGACAATCTCTTGCTGGCGCTCAACGTCGATCACAGCGTCAAGGGCACGCTGTTCTGGCGCGGCAGCAAGGCGGAGTCCGAGCGCATCGACAAGGTGCTGGAGACAATCCGTCTCACCGACGCCCGCAACCGCCTCGCCGGCAGCCTCAGCCACGGCCAGAAGCAATGGCTCGAGATCGGCATGCTGCTGGCGCAGGATCCGAAGCTGCTGCTGGTCGACGAACCCGTCGCCGGCATGACCGACGTCGAGACGCATCTCACCGCCGAGCTGCTGAAGGAGATCAACAAGACCCACACCGTGATGGTGGTCGAGCACGACATGACGTTCGTGCGCGAACTCGGGGTCAAGGTCACCTGCCTGCATGAAGGCACCGTGCTCGCCGAAGGAACCATCGACCAGGTCTCGTCCAACGAGCGGGTCATCGAAGTCTATCTGGGACGCTGAGCAATGCTTGAGGTCAAGGACATCAACCTGTTCTACGGCGCGGCGCAGGCGCTGCGTGGCGTCTCGATCGCGGCCGAGCCTGGCAAGGTCACGTGCGTGCTCGGGCGTAACGGCGTCGGCAAGACGTCGCTGCTGCGCGCCATGGTCGGGCAATATCCGATCTCCTCCGGCGCGATCCTGTTCGACGGCAGCGACATCACTGGCCTGAAGCCGTATGAGCGGGCGCGCAAGGGCATCGGCTTCGTGCCGCAGGGCCGCGAGATCTTTCCGCTGCTGACGGTCGAGGAGAACCTCAAGACCGGCTTCGGTCCGCTCAAGCGCCAGGACAAGAACATTCCTGATGACGTGTTCTCCCTGTTTCCGGTGCTGCAATCCATGCTCGGCCGGCGCGGCGGCGACCTTTCCGGCGGCCAGCAGCAGCAGCTTGCGATCGGGCGCGCGCTGGTGATGCGGCCAAAGCTGCTGCTGCTCGACGAGCCGACCGAGGGCATCCAGCCCTCGATCATCAAGGACATCGGCAGGGCGATCTCCTACTTGCGCAACCTCGGCAACATCGCCATCGTGCTGGTCGAACAATATCTCGACTTTGCCTGCGAACTCGGCGACAGCTTTGCGGTGATGGATCGTGGTGCGGTGAAGTTCACCTGCGACCGCTCCAATCTCGACCCAAGCGAGATCAGCCGCCAGATGGCGCTGTAAGCCGGGACATTGTAGGCTAGAAAAATCCTGCCGCGGCCGGCCAGGGGAGACGGATGCGCAGCGACGCCTTGATGACCTCTTTGGCGACATCTTCGGTGTTCGAAGCCAATCGCGCCCGCGGTGCGGTCAGCTTCGACGTGCATGCCCGCGATGGCGTGACGCGGCGGGGCGCCCTGCATGAATCCGGCTCGCTCCGCGTGCGCTTTCCCTCGCCGGAGGATGACGGCCTGTCCGGCGTGTTCGTCAACACGGCCGGCGGCGTTGCCGGCGGTGACCGGTTCGACATCGAGATCTCGGCCGCGGATAGCTCGCGCCTGACGCTGACCACGGCGGCCGCGGAAAAGGTCTACCGCGCGCCGGGTGCGGCAGCGCAGCTCAACATTTCCCTGAAGGTCGGTGCGGGTGCGCATCTTGGCTGGCTGCCCCAGGAGACGATCCTGTTCGACCGCGCAAGGGTCCATCGCCGCTTCGACATCGAACTCGATGAGGCCGCCTCGCTGCTGCTTTGTGAAATTGTCGTATTTGGCCGCACCGCCATGGGCGAACGCATGGAGCAGGGCGAATTTGTCGACCGCTGGCGGCTCTCCCGAGGCGGCAGGCTGGTCTTTGCGGAGACCGTCAGGCTCGACGGTGATATCGGTGCGAAACTCGCGCGACCGGCGGTCGCGAAGGGTGCTGCTGCGATCGGCACGGCCCTGATCGTGCCGGGCGACGAGGCTCTCGTCGAGCGTCTCCGGGAGGCATCGGACTCTTTCGCCGGCGAGGTCGGGATATCCGCCTGGAATGGCTTTGCAATGGCGCGGTTCTGTGCCCAAGATGCAGCGCGTTTGCGTGCCGACATGATAGCCGTGCTGGCGCGCACCGGTGCGGCTTTGCCGCGACTCTGGCTGAATTGACGGCTGGCTGAATTGAAGTGTTGAACCGAAGAGATTTCGCATGAACCTGTCTCCCCGCGAAAAGGACAAGCTTCTGATCTCGATGGCCGCCATCGTGGCGCGCCGCAGGCTGGATCGCGGCGTCAAGCTGAACCATCCCGAGGCGATCGCGATCATCTCGGATTTCATCCTCGAAGGCGCGCGCGATGGGCGCACTGTCGCCGAGCTGATGCAGTCAGGCGCGCAGGTGCTGACCCGAGACCAGGTGATGCCTGGCATTCCCGAGATGATCCACGACATCCAGGTCGAGGCGACGTTCCCCGACGGCACCAAGCTCGTCACCGTGCACGAACCGATCCGATAGGAGCGCGACATGATCCCCGGCGAACTCTTCATCCAGGACGGCGAGATCGA
>Ga0209148_1000323_pt1 | contig 66396 bp, 49 predicted proteins | sample AraplaCol_mMF_r2_2_FD_184288 | JGI IMG/M metagenome (GOLD analysis project Ga0209148, IMG submission 184288) | Arabidopsis root microbial communities from North Carolina, USA - plate scrape CL_Col_mMF_r2 (SPAdes) (version 2) | ecosystem: Host-associated > Plants > Roots > Endosphere | place...
GCCGCCGAATTTCTTCGACAGGACGGTCGCGATCGCAGCCGTCAGGGTGGTTTTGCCGTGGTCAACGTGACCAATGGTGCCGACGTTCACGTGCGGCTTGGTCCGTTCGAATTTACCTTTTGCCATTTTGATCTTCCTTTAAAAGAACAATTATCTAATTTTTTTTCAGGCCGGGCAGGATACCGCCCGACCTGTGCGGACCGGGCAGATCGCTGCCCGGTCCCAGTTGCGTATTACTTGGCTTTTGCCGTCACGATGGCATCCATCACATGCTTCGGTGCTTCAGCATAGTGCTTGAATTCCATCGTGTAGGTCGCACGACCCTGCGTTGCCGAACGCAGCACGGTCGAGTAACCGAACATTTCGGACAGCGGGACTTCGGCCTTGATGATCTTGCCGCCACCGCCCGGGATCTCGTCCATGCCCTGCACCATACCGCGGCGGGACGACAGGTCGCCCATCACGGTACCGGCGTAGTCTTCCGGCGTTTCCACTTCCACGGCCATCATCGGCTCGAGGATGACCGGGTTGGCGCGACGGCAGCCTTCCTTGAACGCCATCGAACCGGCCATGCGGAACGCGTTTTCGTTCGAGTCCACGTCGTGGTACGAACCGAAGGTCAGCGTGACCTTCACGTCGACCACCGGGTAGCCGGCCATCACGCCGCTCGACAGGGTCTCGCGCACACCTTTTTCGACCGCCGGGATGAATTCACGCGGAATCACACCACCCTTGATCGCGTCGATGAACTCGAAGCCTTTGCCCGGTTCCTGCGGTTCGATCGACAGCACGGCGTGGCCGTACTGGCCGCGGCCGCCCGACTGCTTGACGAACTTGCCTTCGACGTCGCTGACCGACTTGCGGATCGTTTCGCGGTAAGCCACCTGCGGCTTGCCGACGGTCGCTTCCACGCCGAATTCGCGCTTCATGCGGTCGACGATGATCTCCAGGTGCAGCTCGCCCATACCACCGATGATGGTCTGGCCCGATTCTTCATCGGTACGCACGCGGAACGACGGGTCTTCCTGAGCCAGACGGTTCAGTGCCAGGCCCATCTTTTCCTGGTCGGCCTTGGTCTTCGGCTCGACGGCCTGCTGGATCACCGGCTCCGGGAACACCATCTTTTCCAGGATGATCGGTGCCGCCGGGTCGCACAGCGTTTCGCCCGTGGTCGCTTCTTTCAGGCCGACGGCAGCGGCGATGTCGCCGGCGCGGACTTCCTTGATCTCTTCGCGCTGGTTCGCGTGCATCTGCAGAATACGGCCGACGCGTTCCTTCTTGCTCTTGATCGGGTTGAACACGGTGTCGCCCGACTTGATGACGCCCGAGTACACGCGGAAGAAGATCAGCTGGCCGACGAACGGGTCGGTCATGATCTTGAATGCCAGCGCGGCAAACTTCTCGTCGTCGGATGCCTTACGGGTGACCGGCTGGTCGTCCTCGTCGGTACCGCCGACCGGCGGGATGTCGACCGGCGACGGCAGGTACTCGATGACCGCGTCCAGCATGGCCTGCACGCCCTTGTTCTTGAAGGCGGTGCCGCACATCATCGGAACGATTTCCGAAGCGATGGTGCGCTGGCGCAGTGCGGCCTTGATCTCGGCTTCCGTCAGTTCGCCTTCTTCGAGGTACTTGTTCATCAGGTCTTCGTTCGCTTCAGCAGCGGTCTCGACCAGCTTCTCGCGCCATTCCTTGGCCGTTTCCAGCAGCTCGGCCGGGATTTCGCGGTAGTCGAACTTCATGCCCTGCGACGCGTCGTCCCAGTAGATCGCCTGCATCTTGACCAGGTCGACCACGCCGAGGAAGTTGTCTTCGGCGCCGATCGGGATCTGCAGCGGGATCGGGTTGGCCTTCAGGCGCGCGCGCATCTGCTCGTACACCTTGAAGAAGTTCGCACCGGTACGGTCCATCTTGTTGACGAACGCCAGACGCGGGACTTTGTACTTGTTAGCCTGACGCCAGACCGTTTCCGACTGCGGCTGCACGCCGCCGACTGCGCAGTAGACCATGCAGGCGCCGTCCAGGACGCGCATCGAACGCTCCACCTCGATGGTGAAGTCGACGTGGCCCGGGGTGTCGATGATGTTGAAGCGGTGCGGCTCGAAATTGTTCGCCATACCCTTCCAGAAGCAGGTCGTCGCTGCCGAGGTAATGGTGATGCCGCGCTCTTGCTCCTGCTCCATCCAGTCCATGGTGGCTGCACCGTCGTGCACTTCGCCGATCTTGTGGTTCACACCGGTGTAGAACAGGATGCGCTCGGTGGTCGTCGTCTTACCGGCGTCGATGTGAGCGGAGATACCGATGTTACGGTAGCGCTCAATAGGGGTAGTGCGTGCCATAAATTTTCCTAACTTTTGAATGGACAAAACCGAGCAGCATTCTGGTGATCAAAATGAGCTCGGCCTGAACAACGGATACTGCATGGCCGCACGACCCCGGAGGCGTTCTGCCCCCAAGGAAGTTGGCCATTCGCTTAGAAGCGGAAGTGCGAGAACGCCTTGTTCGCTTCAGCCATACGGTGCACCTCGTCACGACGCTTCATTGCGCCGCCGCGGCCTTCTGCGGCTTCCATCAGCTCGCCACCCAGGCGCTGCTGCATGGATTTCTCGCTACGCTTGTTTGCGGCTTCGCGCAACCAACGCATAGACAGGGCCATACGGCGGACCGGACGCACTTCAACCGGCACCTGGTAGTTGGCGCCACCGACGCGGCGGGATTTCACCTCGACCATCGGCTTGCAGTTGTTGATAGCGGTTGCGAACACTTCCAGCGGGTCCTTGCCCGATTTGGTCTGGATGTAGTCGAAGGCACCGTAGATGATGTTTTCTGCGACCGACTTCTTGCCGGACAACATCAGAACGTTGACGAACTTGGCGAGATCGATGTTGCCGAATTTCGGATCCGGCAGAATTTCGCGCTTGGGTACTTCACGACGACGTGGCATTTCAATTCCTTCCTGTCTTCAGTTGAGTGCTTGCGCACTCGCGAAAGGTCATCATGACCCTTCACTTACTCGGCCTTCCGGCCGCCTCAACTAACAATATTAATTTACCCGGATTGCAAGAAGATTACTTCTTGGCAGCCTTGGCACGCTTGGCACCGTATTTCGAACGGGCCTGCTTACGGTCTTTCACGCCCTGGGTATCCAGTGCACCGCGGACCATGTGGTAACGCACACCCGGCAAGTCTTTCACACGACCGCCGCGCAGCAGCACGACCGAGTGTTCCTGCAGGTTGTGGCCTTCACCGCCGATGTACGAAATGACTTCGAAACCGTTGGTCAGGCGAACTTTGGCGACCTTACGCAGTGCCGAGTTCGGCTTCTTCGGGGTCGTCGTGTAGACACGGGTGCAGACACCGCGCTTTTGCGGGCAGTTTTCCAGTGCCGGCGACTTGCTCTTCACAACCGCGGCTTCACGCGGCTTGCGAATCAGTTGATTGATGGTTGGCATCGTTCTAAATCCAACAAAATTACTGCTACGTTGATGACCCGGGAGCTCTTGCTTCCCGGGGACTGAAACCGAGTCCCGATACAGTCTGCACAGGCGACGACAGCCACTCACCAGCGGGAGCGGCTGTCATGCGTAAACCATGCGCAGAATAATTCGAGAACTCGCGAGTATAGACCTGAAGCCGGACCGGGTCAACAAACTTGCTGACCGGGCACCGCGACAGCAGCGGAAGAATGTGTAAACCCGATGTGATTGTCGTGATAACGACACAGCCAGTGTACGCCGGATTTCATCCATTGTGCAGAGGGAATAGCGTTACCTGTGGCAAAAAACGGATGATAATAGCGGACTTCACCCCGCTCTGCCGCCCACGCACGCTTCGATGTCATTTCTGCTACGCCCGCGCAACCTGTACGTCGCGCTCACTTATCTGCTGCTGTCCGGCGTGCCGTACGTGGCGCCACTGTACGGCACGCCCCTCGCGCATCCCGGCCACGTGGCCGGCCTCGAACTGCTGGCCTGGCTCGGTGTGTGGTCCGTGTTCAAGCGCCCCGCCTATTTCCACTGGCTGCTGCTGCCCGCCTTCCTGGGCCTGCCCGTCGAACTCTATTTATATGCGTTCTACGGCCAGGGCATTTCCACGCACCACCTCGGCATCATCGCGGAGACGAGCCCGGCCGAGGCAATGGAATTCCTCGGCAACAAGGTCTGGTTGCTGATCGGCGTTTTTATCGGCGTGCTCACCTGGTTCGTCACGAGCTGGATCGCGGCCTGGCGCACGCGCGACCTCGACTGGGCCGACGTCTCGCGTCCCGTCGTGCTGGCCGTGCTGGCGCTCGTGGCCGCCGTGTTCGGCTATGGCCTCAAGTATGGCGTCGCACCGCCGCCGCTGGCGGGCAATGCCGCCCCGGCCGCGGCCAGCGTGCGGCTGGTCAAGGCGCAGTCCGTGCCGTCCGACAGCGTCGAGGCCGCCAGCGAAGAGACCGCCCCGCCGCGTCCCTCCAGCGTCCCCCGTCCCGCAGCGCTGCCGCCGCTGGCGCACTGGATGCAGTTGCCGTTCGACCTGGACACGTTCGCCCATTCCTGGCCGTTCGGCCTGGCCGCGCGCGGCGTCGATTTTTACAAGGAACGCGTCTACCTGGCGGACCTCAACCGGAGAAGCGCCAACTTCCGCTTCCACGCCCACCTGGCCGAGCCGAACGACGCGCCGCAGATCATCGTGATGGTGATCGGCGAATCGTCGCGCTACGACCGCTGGAGCATCAACGGCTACGACCGCGACACGAACCCGCTGCTGTCGCAGGAAACCAACCTCGTCCCGCTGCGCGACGTGATCACGTCCGTGTCCGCCACGCGGCTGTCGGTGCCCGTCATCGTCTCGCGCAAGCCGGCCACGCAAAGCCTCAAGGATGGGTTCTCGGAAAAATCGTTCCTGACCGCCTTCAAGGAAGCGGGCTATAAAACGTTCTGGCTGTCGAACCAGATTTCGTTCGGCAAGTTCGACACGCCGGTCTCCGTATTCGCCAAGGAGGCGGACGTCGTCGACTTCCTGAACCTGGGCGGCTTCACGGACAATTCGAATTTCGACGAAGTGCTGTTCGGCCCGCTGAAACACGCCGTGGCCGATCCGGCGCCGAAAAAACTGATCGTGCTGCACACGCTGGGCAGCCACTGGAACTACAGCCACCGCTATCCCAAGCAGTTCGACAAATGGCTGCCATCGCTGTACGGCGTCGACAAGCCCGCATATACCGACATCCGGATCAAGCAACAGCTGAACAACAGCTACGACAGCTCGATCCTGTACACGGACTGGTTCCTCGACCACGTGATCGGCACGCTGAAGGACGCCAACGAAGCGGCCGCGCTGGTGTACGTGGCCGACCACGGCCAGACCCTGTACGACAACAGCTGCCGCCTCGCCTTCCACGGCCACAACACGCAATACGAATTCCACGTCCCCGCGTTCGCCTGGTATTCCGACGCGTACGCGGAACGCTTCCCGGACAAGGTCACGCAACTGCGCCGCCACCGCAAGGCCAAGTTGGCTACGGAAAACATGTTCCACACATTGCTCGACCTGGGCGACGTGCGCTACCCGGACGAGCATCTGGACTGGAGTTTCGTCAACGCCGCGTTCAAGCAGCACAAGCGCTACGTCGACAGCTACGGCTGGACCGACTACGACAACGCCACCATCAAGGGCGACTGCCACGAAGTGATCGCGAAGGGCAAGCCGCTACCGCGCGACTAATGCGCCCCCTCAAACCGGGGTCAGAGCCCGGTTTTGGGCAATTTCCAAAAATCGGGCTCTGACCCTGGTTCCTGTCCTTCCCGCCCGAAGATGCTCGTGCCGGGCGCCAGCATCTCCGCATAACGCGGCAGCAGCAGGTCGTGCCAGGTCGGGTCGTCGATGGCGTCCGCGGCGTCCGGCGGCACCGCCGCGCGCAAGGCTGCCACCTCGTCCGGCGTGAATATCAAGACCGTCCGCACTGTCCGGCCACGCCGCGCGCGGACAGCTGCGGACGCGGCCGTATCCAGAGCCCGTCCCAATCAAATCAATGGCTTAAGTAACTGGCACGGATCGTGCAAACACAGGCACTGTCCACAACCCGTGTCCACATCATGATCCGCGATACATCACAACAAGACGCCGTAGTCGCCCCGCCGGCAGGTTACAGGCTGAAGCGCCGCGCGCTCTGGGTCGGCAGCGCCGTCATCGTGGCCGCCCTGTGCGCCGGCCTTGTGTCGGCCTGGCGCGGCAGCGAGGGGTCCGTCAGCGCATCGCGCCTGCGCATCGCCGACGTCACCCGCGGCACGCTCGTGCGCGACGCCTCCGTCAATGGCCGCGTCGTCGCCGCCGTCAGCCCGACGCTGTATGCGAAGGCGCCATCCACCGTCAACCTGAAAGTCGCCGCCGGCGACACGGTGAAAAAAGGGCAGGTGCTGGCCGTGCTGGAATCGCCCGACCTGACGGACGTGCTGAAACGCGAGACGTCGGCCTACGAGGGCCTGAAGGCCGAGGTGGCGCGCCAGCAGATCCTGTCGCGCAAGCAGAAGCTGCTGGCGCAGAAGGACGCGGACACCGCCGAAATCGACCGCCTGTCCGCCCAGCGCACGCTGGAACGCTACGACAGCGTGGGCCAGTTGGGCGTCATCGCCAAGATCGATTACCAGAAGGCGAAGGACGCGCTGCAGTCGGCCCAGATCCGCGCGAAGCACGCGGCGGAGGCGTCCGTGCTGGAAGGCGAGGACGTCGCGCTCGCCCTGAAGACGAAGGTGAACGACCTCGAACGGGCGCGCCTGTCGATGGAAGAAGCGCAGCGCCGCGTCGACGAACTGACGGTGCGCGCGCCCGTGGACGGCTTCATCGGCACGCTGAACGTGCAGGATCGCATGGTCGTCGCCGCGAACGCGCCGCTGATGACGCTCGTCGACCTGTCGAAACTCGAAGTCGAGGTCGAGGTGCCGGAGACGTATGCGGCCGACCTGGGCCTGGGCATGAACGCCGAGGTCACCCTGCCCGCCGGCACCGCGACGGGCAAGCTGTCGGCCCTGTCGCCGGAAGTCGTCAAGAGCATGGTGCTGGCGCGGGTGCGCTTCGACGGCGCACAGCCGAAGGGCCTGCGCCAGAGCCAGCGCGTGACGGCGCGCCTGCTCATCGAGGAAAAGCCGAACGTGCTGATGGTGCCGCGCGGCCCGTTCGTCGAAAGCGAGGGCGGACGCTATGCCTACGTCGTGCGCGACGGGATCGCCACGCGCACGCCGATCCGCATGGGCGCCACCAGCATCTCGGCCGTCGAAATCCTCTCCGGCCTGAAGCAGGGCGACAAGGTCGTCGTCGCCGGCACCGACGCATTCAACAACGCACAACGCATCTCGATCAATCAATAACGAACCCAAAGGACAAGCCATGCTGCGCATGACCAATCTCTCCAAGGTGTACCGCACTCACATGATCGAGACGCACGCGCTGCGCGGCTTCGAGATCGAGGTCAAGGAAGGCGAATTCGTCACCGTCACCGGCCCGTCCGGCTCGGGCAAGACGAGCTTCCTCAACATCGCCGGCCTGCTCGAGGAATTCACGGCGGGCGAATACATCCTCGACGGCGTCAACGTGAAGGGCCTGGACGACAACGCCCGCTCGCGCTTGCGCAACGAAAAACTGGGCTTCATCTTCCAGGGTTTTAACCTGATCCCCGACTTGAACCTGTACGACAACGTCGACGTCCCGCTGCGCTACCGCGGCTTCAATGCGAGCGAGCGCAAGAAACGCATCGAGGACGCGCTGTCCAAGGTCGGCCTGGCCTCGCGCATGAAGCATTATCCGGCCGAGCTGTCCGGCGGCCAGCAGCAGCGCGTGGCCATCGCGCGCGCGCTGGCCGGTTCGCCCAAGCTGTTGCTGGCGGACGAACCGACCGGCAACCTCGATACGCAGATGGCGCGCGGCGTGATGGAACTGCTGGAAGAAATCAACGCGGCCGGCACGACGATCCTGATGGTCACGCACGACCCGGAACTGGCCGTGCGCACCACGCGCAACGTGCACATCATCGACGGCCAGGTGTCGGACCTCGTGCGCCGTGGCCCGACGCTCGTCGACACCAAGGCCACGACGGTCCCCGCATAAGGAGCGCGCCATGTTCGGCTATTACTTCAAGCTCGGGGTACGCAGCTTGCGCCGCAATCCCGCTCTCACGGCGCTGATGATCCTCACCCTGGCCGTCGGCGTCGCGGCCAGCGTGTCCACGCTGACGATTTTGCACATGATGTCGAGCGACCCGATCCCGCAAAAGAGCAGCCGGCTGTTCGTGCCGTTGATCGATCCGGGCCAGGCCGACGACTACGCGCCGGGCGACGAACCGATCGACATCCAGATCACGTACCAGGACGCGCAGAACATGCTGAAAAGCGGCCAGGGCGTGCGCCGCACGGCGCTGTACGGCCTGCAGGCGCCCGTGCAGCCCCCGCGCACCGACATCTCGCCATTCAATATGACGGGCCTCGCGCCCACGCGCGACTTCTTCGCCATGCTCGACGTCCCGTTCATCCACGGCCAGGCCTGGACGGAGCAGGACGATACGCGCGGCGCCGACGTCGTCGTGCTGTCGCGCGCCATCGCCGAAAAACTGTACGGCAGCGTCGATCCGGTGGGCCGGCGCCTCACCTTGCTGGGCGCCCCGTTCACCGTGGTGGGCGTCACCGACGACTGGATGGCGCTGCCGCGCTTCTACCGCCTGGCGGGCGGGGTGCGCTACGGCGAGGGCGAGGAATTCTTCATCCCGCTCGCCACCGCCATCCGCCACGAGGTCACGCACAACGGCAATATGAGCTGCTCGGCCAATTCGGGCGCCGGCTTCGCCGCCCGCCTGACGTCCGAATGCACGTGGATCACGGCGTGGTTCGAGACGGCGTCAAGCGGCGACCGCGCCGACCTGCAGACGTGGCTCGACAACTACGCCGCCGACCAGCGCAAACTGGGGCGCCTGAAACGCAACGCGCCGAACCGCCTGTTCAACGTGCCGGAATGGCTCGAGTACACCAAGGTCGTCGGCAAGGACAGCAAGCTGCAGACCTGGCTCGCGTTCGGCTTCCTCGTGCTGTGCCTCGTGAACACGGTCGGCCTGCTGCTGGCGAAGTTCTCCGTGCGCGCCTCCGAGATCGGCGTGCGCCGCGCGCTGGGCGCCTCGCGCGCCGAGATCTTCCGCCAGTTCCTCATCGAGACGGGCGTCGTGGGCCTCGTCGGCGGCCTGCTCGGGCTCGTGCTCGCGTTCGGCGCGCTGGCCCTCATCGCCATGCAGGGCAAGCAGACGGCCGCCGTGGCGCACATGGATTGGCAGATGCTGATCCTCACGTTCCTGATGTCGGTCGGCGCGGCCATCCTCGCCGGCCTGCTGCCGACCTGGCGCGCGTGCCAGGTCACGCCGGCCATCCAGTTGAAGTCGCAATAAGATCGCAGTAAGGAGAACCCGTCATGGAAATCCGTCCCATCCTGTCCGCGCTGTTACGCAACAAGACCGGCCCGATCCTCGTCGCGCTGCAGGTCGCCCTGAGCCTGGCGATCCTGGCCAATGCCGCCCACATCGTGAACGAGCGGCGTGCCGTCGCCGCGCGGCCGTCCGGCCTGGCCGACGAACATTCGACGTTCTACATCACGGTGCGCACGCTGTCGAACGACACGCCCGACCAGCAGCTGGCCACCATCAAGCGCCAGACCGCGCTGCTGCGCGCCGTGGGCGGCGTCGCCTCCGTCGCGCACACGACCCAGATGCCGATGGGGCGCAGCGGCAGCAACACGAGCGTGGCCGTCGACCGCCGCCAGGCCCGCGCCAGCGCCATCGCATCGGTCTATTATTCGGGCGATTCGCTGATCCAGACCTATGGCCTGAAACTGGTCGAGGGCCGCGACTTCCTGCCCGCGGAACTCCTCGACGTCAACGAAGACACGAGCACCGAGCAGCCGCCGCAGGTCATCGCCACGAAGGCGCTGGTCGACAAGATGTGGCCGGGCCAGTCCGCGATCGGCAAGACGATGTTCTTCGGCACCGGCAACGATGCCCAGCCGGCGCAGGTGGTCGGCGTCGTCGAGACGCTGATGAGTACCCAGGCCGAGGTCGGCGAATCGGGCATGTATTCCGTCATCGTCCCGGCGCGCCTGTACGGCGGCGGCCCGGTCGAGCTGTACGCGATCCGCACCGAGCCGGGCCAGCGCGACCGCGTGATGAAGGAAGCCGAGGAAGCCCTGCGCAAGTCGTCGGCCACGCCGATGATCACGAAAATGAAGACCTCCGACGACGACCGCAAGGACCGCTACCGCGCCGACGTCGCGCTGCAGTGGATGCTGATCACGGTGGGCGTGCTGCTCCTGTTGATTACCGCGAGCGGCATCGTCGGCATGGCCAGCCTGTGGGTCACGCAGCGCCGCAAGCAGATCGGCGTGCGCCGCGCGCTGGGCGCGAGGAAGACCGACATCCTGCGCTACTTCATCACGGAGAACTTCATGATCACGAGCGCCGGCGTGTTCGGCGGCGTGGCGCTGGGCCTCGCCTTGAACCAGCTCCTCGTCAGCCAGCTGGAGATGGCGCGCCTGCCGGCCGGCTACCTCGCGTTCGGCGCCCTCGGTTTCTGGCTGCTGGGCGTGCTGGCGGCGTACGGCCCGGCGTGGCGCGCGGCCAGCATTTCGCCGGCGACGGCCACCCGCAGCGTCTGACCCGGCGGTGATATGCTAGCGGGCATGCCTACCGTATTGATCATCGATGACAACGCCGCCGTCGGCATCGCGCTCGACGTCCTGTTCTCGCTGCACGACATCGCCGCGCTGCGTGCCGCCTCGCCCGACGAGGGCCTCGCGATCCTCGCGCGCGATCCGGTCGACCTGGTCATCCAGGACATGAACTTCACGGCCGACACCACGTCGGGCGAGGAAGGCGTGGCGCTGTTCCGCGAGATCCGCAGGCGCTATCCGGACCTGCCCGTGATCCTGCTGACGGCGTGGACACACCTGGACGCGGCCGTCGATCTCATCAAAGCCGGCGCCGCCGATTACCTGTCGAAGCCATGGAACGACGACCGCCTGCTGGCGACCGTGACGAACCTGATCGAGCTGGGACAAGCGAATCGGGCCCTCGGCCAGCGGCTGCAGCGCGAACGCCGCGCGCGGCGCGAACTGGAACAGAATTTCGATTTGCGCGGCCTCGTATGGGCCGACCCGGCCACGGAGCGCGTGCTGAGCCTCGCCTGCCAGGTGGCGCGCGCCGACGTGCCGATCCTGATCACAGGCCCGAACGGCACGGGCAAGGAACGCATCGCCGAGATCATCCAGGCCAACTCGATGGTCCGCGACGGTCCGTTCGTCGTGCTGAACTGCGGCGCCCTGCCCTCCGAACTGATCGAGGCCGAGCTGTTCGGCGCCGACGCGGGCGCGTACACGGGCGCCTCGAAGGCGCGCGAAGGCAAGTTCGAGGCGGCCGATGGCGGCACGCTGTTCCTCGACGAGATCGGCAACCTGCCGCTGGCCGGGCAAATGAAACTGCTGCGCGTGCTCGAGACGGGACGGTTCGAGCGCCTCGGTTCCAACCGCGAGCGCCAGGTGAAGGTGCGCGTGATCAGCGCGACGAACGCCGACCTCGCCGCGATGATCCGCGCCGGCACCTTCCGCGAAGATTTGTACTACCGCCTGAACGTCATCGAACTCAAACTGCCCGCGCTGGCCGCGCGTCCCGGCGACATCCTGCCGCTGGCGCACGCCTTTCTCCCGCGCGGCAAGACCCTGCACCCGGGCGCGGAAGCCGCGCTGCTCGCGCACACCTGGCCGGGCAACGTGCGCGAACTGAAAAACGTGATGGCGCGCGCGACCCTGCTGGCCCAGGGCGATGTGATCAAGGCGGCCGACCTCGGCCTGCCGCTGCCGGCCGGCGGCGCGCCGGATGCGGAACCGGACCGCGACGCCATCACGCAGGCGCTGGCGCGCGCGGGCGGTGTGATCGCCCAGGCGGCGGCCGAACTCGGGCTGTCGCGCCAGGCCCTTTATCGCCGCATGGAGCGTCTCGGCATCGCCCGCGCCGCATGAAATTCCGGCTGTCCCTCGTCACGCGCTGGTCGGCCCTCGTCGGCACCCTGCTCGCGGTCGGGATCCTGATCGCGCTGGCGCTCGACCACCTGCTGCCGGGACGGCCGCTGGCCGTGCTGGGCATCTGCCTGCTGTGCGTGGTGCCCATCTCGATCATCACCTTGCGCTCGCAGGTGCAGCCGATCCTGTCGCTGTTCCGCGCCCTCGAAGGGACTGTGACCAGTTACCGCGACGGCGATTTTTCGTTCAGCCTGCACTGGCCGCAGAACGATGAACTGTCCGACCTCATCGCCGCCCACAACGCGCTCGGCGAAGTGCTGCGCGAGCAGCGCCTGGACCTCGTGCAGCGCGAACTGCTGCTCGACACGATGGTGCAGAACACCCCGGTCGCCATGCTGCTCGTGACGGAGCCGCCCGGCGCGGCCGAGCGCAATGCGCGCGTGATCGTCTACGCCAACGTGGCCGCGCGCCAGCTGCTGTTCGAGGGCCACAAGCTGGAAGGGCACGCGCTGCACGAGGTGCTGGCGCAAACGCCGGCGCTGGTCGAGGCGCTGGCGCGCGGCGGCGACGGCCTGTTCACGGCCGGCGACGGCGAAGAGGAAGAGGTGTATCACCTCGCGCGCCGCAACTTCAGCCTGAACGGCCGGCGCCACGAACTGCTGCTGCTGCGCCAACTGACGGCCGAACTGCGGCGCCAGGAAGTGCAGACGTGGAAAAAAGTCATCCGCGTCATCAGCCATGAGTTGAACAATTCGCTGGCGCCGCTCGCATCGCTCGCGCACTCGGGCACGGAGCTCGTGCGGCGCGGCCAGACCGAGCGCCTGCCGCAGATCCTGCAAACCATCGGCGAGCGCACGCGCCACCTGGAGAGCTTCATCCTCGGCTACGCCCGCTTCGCCAAGCTGCCGGCGCCCCGCCTCGAGACGATCCCTTGGGCCGACGTCGTGGCCGGGCTGGCGGGCCAGGTCGCGTTCCGCCTCGGAGGCGAACTGCCCGAATCGCCGGCCCACATCGACCGCGCACAGCTGGAGCAGGCCCTGCTCAACCTCCTGAAAAACGCCCACGAATCGGGCTCGCGCCCCCAGGACGTCGAGCTGCACGTGCGGCGCGTGCAGGACGTCGTGCGCATCGACGTACTCGATCGCGGCACCGGCATGAACGACGCCGTGCTGACGAACGCCCTGGTCCCGTTCTACTCCACGAAGCGCAGCGGCACCGGCCTGGGCCTGGCGCTGGCGCGCGAAATCGCCGAAGCCCACGGCGGCCGCATCACCCTCGGCAACCGCGAAGGCGGCGGCCTGGCCGTCACCCTGATCCTCCCCGTCTGAAGTCGACACTTCGGGGTCAGAGCCCGGTTTTAGGCAATTTCCCAAAATCGGGCTCTGACCCCGGTGTGCGATACTCCGGGTTTCGTCGACTTTGGAGCACGCGAAGGATGATGCGACTTCCCTTGTTTTGCATGACCGCGCTGGCGCTGGCCGGCTGCGTCCAGTCCCCAGCCACCCGCACGGCCGCCGCGCCCGCGCAGCCGCAGCCACCGCAACAGCAGCAGCCGGGCCAGGATTGCGTACCGCCCGTCTATCCGGCCGACGCGCTGCAGGCGCGCATGAGCGGCGTGTCGATGATGGCCTTCCTCGTCGGCAGCGACGGCGCCGTGCGCGAATCGCGGCTGCTCAAGTCGAGCGGTTACGCCATCCTCGACCGGACCGCCGAAGCCGCGCTCAGGCTGTGCCGCTTCAAGCCCGCGCTGAAGAACGGCCACACGGTCGCGGCGTGGCAACCCGTCCAATACGCCTGGTCGCTGCCGTAATGTCGAACGCCAGGGATCCCCGCTTTTCCCGGCCAGGCCACCCGCCGGCCACCATCACCGAGTTCGAAGGCGTGCGCTCGCTGCACCTCGGCACCTCGTGGGTGCAGGGCGCGATGCGCCTGGCGCGGCCCGATGCGATCGAGCTGGAATACGTGCAGATGATGATGATGTGGATGCTGTTCCTGCCCGAGCCGCGCCGCATCGTGCAGCTGGGCCTCGGCAGCGCCGCGCTGACCAAGTTCTGCCACCAGCGTGTTGCGCAGGCGCGCGTGACGGCCGTGGAATTGAATCCGAACGTGATCGCCATCTGCCGCGAACATTTCGGCCTGCCACCCGACGGCGACCGCCTGGACGTGCGCGAGATGGACGCGCTCGACTTCGTGCTCGACCCGGCTAACCACGGCACGGTCGACGTGTTGCAGGTCGACCTGTACGACGAACAAGCGCGCGGCCCCGTGCTCGACACGCCCGAGTTCTACGCGGCCTGCGCCGCCTGCCTCAAGGACGGCGGCATCATGACCGCCAACGTGTTCGGCGACTTTTCCAGCTACGACAAGAACCTGGAGGCGATGGAGGACGCGTTCGGCGCCGTCGTCTGGCTGCCCGAGGTCCACGACGCCAACATCGTCGTCATCGCCTTCAAGGACGCCCCGCAGATCGATTTCGCCGTGCTGTACGAACGCGCGGGCGACATCAAGCGGCGCTACAACCTGCCGGCCAAGAACTGGGTCAACGGGTTGAAGGAGTGGATGCGCGATCACCAGGGCTGAGCGCCTCCGCCGGCGCCGGCATCGCCTCGTGCCACCACGCGCCGCCCTCGTGCGGCTGCAGCAGCGACAGGCGCTCGCCCATCATCGGCGTCGCCACCGGCACGCCGGCCGCGCGCGCAAGGCCGCGGATACGCTCGAACGGCTCGTACCACGGATGCAGCGCCAGGTCGAACGTGCCGTTGTGGACCGGGACCATCCAGCGCCCGCGCAGGTCGAGGTGGGCCTGCAGTGTTTCTTCCGGCAGCATGTGCACCTCGGGCCACATCGTGTTGTACGCGCCGTTCTCGAGGAACGTCACGTCGAACGGGCCGTAGCGCTCCCCGATGGTCGTGAAATCGTCGTGATAGCCGGTGTCGCCGCTGAAGAACAGGCGCAGGCCGCCCGCCTCGATCACCCACGACACCCACAGCGTGCGGTCGCCGTCGCGCAAGCCCCGGCCGGAGAAATGCCGCGACGGCGCGGCCGTCAGGCGCATGCCGCCGACCTCCGTCGCCTGCCACCAGTCGAGCTGGCGCACCTTCGCCCGGTCGACGCCCCAGCCGACGATGCGGTCGCCCACGCCGAGCGGCGCGACGAACAGGTCGGCCTTGGGAATCAGGCGCACGATGCTGGCGTAGTCCAGGTGATCGTAATGGTCGTGCGACAGGATCACGCCGGCGAGCCGCGGCAGCGCCTCGATGTCGATCGGCGGCGCGTGGAAGCGCTTCGGACCGGCCCATTGCACCGGCGCGGCGCGCCGGGAAAACACGGGGTCCGTGAGCCAGTAGCGGCCGTCCAGTTTAAACAGCATGGTCGAATGGCCCAGGCGCCACAGGCTCGCGTCGGGCGCGGACTCGATGTCGGCCGTCGTGAGCGTATGCACGGGCAGCGCCTGGCCAGGCACCGCCGTCTTCGGCTTCGCCGTTGCGAGCTTCCAGATCAGGGACAGGATCTCGCGGATGCCCTGCCGGCGGCGCGGCACGACGTTGTGGAAACGTCCGTCAGGGAGACGCGGCGCGGCGGTGGGAGGGAGTTCGGACATGGCGGTGGCGGTTGGTGCGGTTGACGAACGATGATCGCACGTTCCTGGAAATCGTGCCGGCTCAGCGCCTTTCGCGCCACCACAGCCCAAGCAGCGCCAGCGCGAACGCGACGCCGAACGGCCACACGGGCAGCGGCCGCGTCCCCGCGCGAACCGGCGCCGGCGTGCGCGCCGCATAGCGCGCGGTCGCGTCACGGCGCTCGCTGCGCTGCCACAGCGGCCAGTCGCCCGGCGCATACACGTAGATTTGTCCCTCGTCCGCAGGCGCCTGCAGATGCAGCCAGCCGCTGGCCGCCGGCCACACGGCCACGCAGGCGGCGTCCACCTGCTCCGGGCGGCGCTGCCAGGCCAGCGTCTGCGTCGGTTCCGCGACGGTCACCTCCCCGCTCACGCCGCGCGCGCAGACGGCCAGCCGTCGATGCGGCAACGGCATCTCGTCCGGCGCCAGCCAGGCGACGTCCGCGCGGCGCTGCACGCGCAGGCGGTCGAGCACGCCCTGCCACCACAGCGCCAGCTGGCGCGGCTGCCCGATCGCGTAGCGGTGCCAGTCGCCCACGCCCAGCCAGGCGATGCGGCCTTGCCGCCAGTCGCGCGTCCACAGGCCGTCCATGCTGGACCAGTCGCCGGCGCGGTCCGCGGCTGTCCGGGCAATGTCCGCGACAGGTGAACGGACACCACGCATATGCATAAATAACATTACCGAATGATTACGTGTGACATTTCGTGCATTTTTACAGTTACTCACCGTGTATATTTCGACGGCAATGCTTGCATGTCACATTTCGCATACCGGAACAGGGAATCCATGAAGATCGTCCGCCTCGCCGCGGCCGCCGCGATCGCGCTGGCCAGTTGCACGCTCCACGCCCAGGAGGCCAGCCAGGCCACCGCCCCGCCGACCGCCGCGCCGCCGGTGTCCCCGGCCGTCGAGAACTCGGTGGTCAAGATCTTCAGCACGTTGCGTCGTCCGGACCCGTTCAAGCCCTGGACCAAGGCCACGCCGCAGGACATCACCGGGTCGGGCGTCGTCATCGAGGGCAAGCGCATCCTCACCAACGCCCACATGGTCGGCTACGCGAGCCAGGTGCAGGTGCAGGCCAGCCAGGACGGCGACAAGGTCGGCGCCACCGTCGTCGCGATCGCGCGCGGCATGGACCTGGCCCTGCTGAAGCTGGACGACGAATCGTTCTTCGACAAGCACCATCCGGTCAAGCGCGCGAGCGTGCTGCCGGACGTGCGCGAGGCGGTGATGGCGTATGGCTACCCGCTCGGCGGCACGTCGCTGTCCGTCACCAAGGGCATCGTCTCGCGCGTCGAATTCGTCCACTACGGCTACGGCAGCGCGGGCCTGCGCGTGCAGATCGACGCGGCGATCAACCATGGCAACAGCGGCGGCCCCGTGATCGACGGCGACAAGATGATCGGCCTCGCGTTCGCGGGGGCGACCAATGCCCAGAACATCGGCTACGTGATCCCGAACGAGGAAGTGGAACTGTTCCTGCGCGACGTGGCCGACGGCCGCTACGACGGCAAGCCGCTGCTGCAGGACGACGTGCAAACCCTGGAAAACCCGGTCCTGCGCCAGTATCTCAGGCTCGACAAGTCGGTCGACGGCGTCGTCGTGCACCGCCCCTACCGCAGCGACGCCGCATATCCGCTGAAGGAATGGGACGTCATCACGCACATCGGCGATTATCCGATCGACGACCAGGGCATGGTCAAGCTGGGCCCGAACCTGCGCGTGCGCTTCCAGTATCGCGTGCAGCAGGTCGCGCGGGACGGCAAGGTGCCGCTGACCATCGTCCGCGACGGCAAGACCATGCAGGTGCAGGTGCCCGTCGGCGGCCCGCGGCCCCTCTTGATCCCGCCGCTGGACGGCAGCTACCCGTCGTACTTCGTGTACGGTCCGATCGTGTTCTCGCGCGCGACGGCCGAATATCTCTCCTTCATCAACGCCAACGCCCCACTGCAGAACGCCTACGGCTTCAACGCCAGCCCGCTCGTCACGCGCCGCGGCGACGAACCGGACGCGCAGCACGAGGAACTCGTCGTCGTCAGCTCGCCGTTCTTCCCGCACAAGGTCGTCGCCGGCTACAGCAACCGCTTCGGCTCCGTCGTCGACTCCGTCAACGGCGTGCACGTGCGCAGCCTGCGCCACCTGGTCGCCCTGCTGCGCGACCTCAAGGACGACCTGGTCGTGCTGCGCTTCGACCAGCGCATCGGCGAGACGATGGTCTTGCCGCGCAAGACGATGGTCGACGCCACCGAAGGCATCCTGCAGGACAACGGCATCCGTTCGCAGGGCTCGCCCGACATGATGGACGTCTGGAACGGCAAGAAGATCTGATGGGGCAAGCGATTTCCTTACGCCGCGCCGCCGGCGCGGCCATCGTGGTGGCCTGCATGCCGGCCCTGTGCCTTGGCGCGGGCGCGTCACCCCTGCCCACGCCGGCCCAGCTGGCCGCGCTGGCCTTCCCCGGCTGGAGCGACAGCCCGGCCGGGCGCGTGCACAGCGCCACGCTGCCACCCCTTCCCGGCACCGAGCATGGCATCTACGCCGGCTGGAACACGGGCACGAACCGGGTGCTCGTCGAACCGAAACTGGTGCTGCGCACGGACGCCACGCACGCGACGCTCGTCGCGGGCCTGGTGCCGGCCGGCGACGACGGCCGCTCCACCGCCGCCCACGCCACGCCGATGGCGCTGGCGGCCTACCAGTTCGAGCAGCACGGCGGCGCCTGGGGCGTGAGCGGGCGCCAGGGCATCTTCGCGCTGCGCGGTTTTTCCGGCGCCGCCGCCGTGCGCGACGTCGCGCTGGCCGTGCGGCACCCGGCCGTGGCCGTCGAATACGGCAGCTGCTGGCAGGGTTATTGCGGCACCTGGCTCGCCCTGTACGAAGTGGGCCGCAACATGGTCCGGCGCGAACCGGCCGTGGAGCTGGCGCTGTCCGGCATCAACGCCGACAGCGCCGCGGATTGCCAGCGCCGCCTGGCCCCGGTCGTCAAGCCGCACGTGCAGAATCCGGCCGCACGCGACGACGGCAGCGGATCCGAGGCGCACGACTGCTATGCGATCGAGAGCAGCTGGACGATCGACGCCACGCACGACCAGCCCGGCGACCTGACCATCCACTTCCAGGGCGCGATCAGCCGCGCCGAGTCGTTCGCCGGGCCGCCGGCCATGATCGACCAGCGCCAGGTACTCCGCTACGGCAACGGCAAGTACCGGGCAATTTCTGGGTTCTCGCCGGTGCCGGCGATCTGACCCCGCGGCTGTAATACCGTCGCCCCTGCGAAGGCAGGGGCCCAAGTTTTTGAGCGGCCACGCAGGCAAAATTGGATCCCCGCCTGCGCGGGGATGACGGTCAAGGTGCGGTCTTCTTCACCGGCGTGAAATTCAGATCCTGGAAGTCGTAGCTGAAATCCGTCTCGGTGGAAATCGGCTGCATCTTCATGCGCTCGATGCTCCCGTCCGGGTTCAGCGCGAACGTCACGTAGGCGTCCGCGTTGAAGTTGCGCTCCTTCCAGCGCACGATGAACGTGTCGTGCTGGTAGTGTTCCAGTTCGCCCGTGAGGTCCGGCGTGCGCGTCAGCGTCAACACCTGTTTGGCGCCCACGTGCCTGATCGTCGCGATGCCGTACCACGGGTCCTGGTAGTCGCCGTCGTACGCCGTGCGCGCCAGCGACGGTTGCGACTTCGCCGCGCGCGCCGCGCTGGCCGTGCCGAGGCGCGCCAGTTCCTTCGCGTGCTTCTCGTCCTCGACGGCCTTGACGGCGCCGATCCAGTCGGTCGTGGCCGCCGGATCCAGCATGCGGTCGAGCAGCTGGTACTGCAGCGCATTCAACGCGCCGCCGCTTTCCGCATTGGTCAGGATCGCGATGCCCAGCTTCGCTTCCGGCACCAGCACGAGCTTCGAATAAAAGCCCTGCAGCGCGCCGCTGTGCATGGCCAGCAGTCTGCCCTGCCAGTCGCGCAACTGGAAACCGAGACCGTACGCCAGGAAGTTCGGGCGCGTGGCGGCCAGCCTGGGATCGGGTTCGCTGATGCGCATCGGCGTCTGCGCCGTCCACATCTCGCGCGCCTGCTTCGCGCTGAACAGGCGTACTTCCTTGCCGTCGGCGTCCGTCCTGATGCGGCCGCCCGCGAGCAGCACGTTCATCCAGCGCGCGATGTCCTCGGCATTCGTGTTGATGCCGACGGCGCCCACGGCGTTCGGCACAGGCATCGCCTTCACGGCCGCGATCCTGCCGCCGATCTTGCTGTGGGCGTTCGCGACGTCCGGATTGCCCGCGTTCTCGAGAAGGCTGGTCGTCGTCGACGCCATGCCAACCGGTTGCAGGATGCGTTCGTGGATGGTCTCGCCCCACGTCTTGCCCGACTTCGCGGCGACGATCTTGCCGGCCACGATGTACAGCAGGTTGTCGTACGCATAGCTGCTGCGGAAGCTCGTGGCGGGGCGGATGTAGCGCAGCTTGTGGATGATGTCGTCGGTCGAGAAATTCGTCGTCGGCCACCACAGCAGGTCGCCCGCGCCGAGACCGAGGCCGCTGCGGTGCGTGAGCAGGTCGCGCACCGTCATCTCGTGCGTGACGTAAGCGTCGTACATCTGGAAGTCCGGCAGGTGCTTCGTGACCGGATCGTCCCACGCCAGCTTGCCCTCGTCGACGAGCATCGCCAGCGCGGCCGCCGTGAACGCCTTCGAGTTCGACGCGACTTCGAACAACGTCTTGCCGTCGACCTTGCCGGGGGCCCCCAGCTTGCGCACGCCGAAGCCTTGCGTGGCCACGACCTTGCCATCCTTGACGACGGCGATCGCGATGCCGGGCACGTCGAACAGTGCCATCGTGCGTTCGACGTCGGCGGCCAGGTGGGCGTTCAGGACGGCGGCGGCATCGACCGGCGCCGCGGCGGAAACGGGAGATGCCGCGGGGACGGCGGACGGCTGCGCCAGTGCGGCGCCGGAAAAAGCGAGCAGGATCGCTGCCGCGATGCGGTTCATGGATTGCACTCTTGGATTCCTCGAATGATGATTGGCCCCGGATGGCGGGAGCGCGCAGCAGCATAGCATTTTCGCCCGGGGCCCGGCATCGCTCGGGTTCTAAGGCTGCGCCGCCTGCGTGATCCACACGGGCGCCGACCACAATACCTTGCCGTCGTCCTGCGTCACCTTCGCATAATAAAAGTGCGCGCCGGGCGCCGGGGCCGTCGTGACGTCGGCCTGGTCGGACAGCCGGCTCACGTCGCCGTTGCGGCCCGGGACGCCTTCCATGAGCGCCACCGTCGCGGCCTGGCGGCCGGCCGCGCCGGCATACGCCACCTGCAGGCGCAGCGGTCCCGCGTTGTCGAAGCGCTCGCCCATCAGGTGTCCGTTCGCGGTGAGGACCACCTGCGCATCCTTGTCCATCGTGGCGAACACGCGGCGCGCACGCACGGCCTCGAGGAAGCTGGCGCGCGTGAGCGGCACGCCGTTCGGGATCAATACGGCGCTGCGGTTGCTGTACGACGCGCCCCAGTTGGCGCAGTGGTTGTCCTGGTTGCTGCTGAACGCGACGTGGTAGCCCGCTTCCAGCAGTTTGTTGCAAGCCTGTTCGAACGTGCTGCGCCGGGTTTCGCCTTCGTTCTCGCTGCTGGAAAACGCGGAGCTGTTGACCACTTCGCACAAGGCCATGACGGCGTCGCCGTCCGCCGTGTACGCGAGCGGCGTGCCGTCGACGACGAACTGTCCGGTCAGTGCCGGATGATTGAACTGGCCCGTCAGGCCGCGCCGGCGCATCAGCGCGTACAGCGCGGCGTAGTCGCTCCTCAAAGTTTCCGTGTCCGCGATCAGCTCGCCCTTCGCGTTCTTTTCCCAGCCGAGCAGTTCGTCGCTGTCGAAGATGTTCAGGTGGCCGCCGTTGCCGATCACGCCCCATTCCATGCCGTACAAGGCCAGGAAGCCCGGATTGGCGCCCGAATAATCGCGCGCCGTGTTCAGGCCGGCCTGGTACATGGCTTTGGCTTTCACGGGATCGGCGTCCGGATTCGTGCCGTCCGAACCGTCGTACATGTGGTTGTGCTCCGAGACCATCAGCATGTCCAGGCCGTGCCTGCGCGCGTACGGGTAGGCGGCGTCCGGGCCGTAGGGCGCCGACTGCGGGTCCTGCGCGCCGTGGCAGGTGGCGACGGGACCGCCGCCGTCGCTGTCGCGCGTCTGGCTGTGCAGGTTGCCGTAATAGACCGTGTACGGCAGCGCGCCCGGCGCCGGCGCGGCCATCATGTGCGCATGCCCCGTCGCCAGCGGAGAAATGGCCGGCAGCGTCGGCGCAGGGAGCACACCGATGGCGATGTCCCAGGCCTGGTCGGCCGTCTCGCTACCGGCGGCGGCGTGCAGGCGCACGCGGTAGATGCCGGGTGCGGGCCGGCGGCCGGCCAGGCTGCCCGTCCAGCGCACGGCCACGTCGGCCGGCTTGCCGGTCAGCGCCAGGCGCCCATGCCACTGCGCGACGCGGCGGCCGGACGGCGCGACGAGGTCCAGGCGCCACGTCACGGGGACGGCTGAACGCAGGCCGGGATAGTCGAACGACAGCGCGAACGTGCGCGCATCCGGATGCGCGCCGGCGCCGCCACGATAAGGCGCCAGCAAGGTGGCATCGAACTCGCGGTGGTCGAGCGTCGCGGCCGTGCCGGTGCAGGGGTTGAACACGCCGGCCGCGGCCAGCACCAGGGAAAGAACGGGGATCGAGGTTTTCATGATGCAATTTTTGCAATTGCACGCATGTCCACCTTGATCCCAGGCTCATAAAATTGCCAGATAGATATTAACTTATTGACAAAATTTAAGGCCGCATCTTTTCGAACGCCGTCCTGTCCGAATGCGGCGCGGCGGCCGCGGCGTCGTGGCGGCTGGCCACGTGCAGTTCCACCTCGTGCGTCCGGCCGTCGTCCACCAGCGCGATCGTACTGCCCTGCTGCGTCACGCCGTCCACGCGGAGCAGCGGCGCGTCGGCGCGGCGCACGGCGATCGTGTAGTGGCTGCCGCGGTAGCGATAGTGCAGGCGGAAGCCCTCCCAGCCGGCGGGCATGCGCGGCACGAGCGCCAGCGTGTCGCCGGCGCGCGTCACGCCGAGCAGGGATTCTACGATCAGGCGGTACATCCAGCCGGCCGACCCCGTGTACCAGCTCCAGCCGCCCCGGCCCACGTGCGGCGCGGCCGCGTACACGTCGGCCGTCATCACGTACGGTTCGGCTTTATAGACGTCGCAGGCCGCGCCCGTGCGCGTGTGATTGACCGGGTTGATCATGCGCGCCAGTTCCCAGGCGCGCTCGGTGTCGCCCAGCTGCGCGAACGCCATCGCCGTCCAGATCGCGGCATGCGTGTACTGGCCGCCGTTCTCGCGCACGCCCGGCACGTAGCCGCGGATATAGCCCGGGTCCAGCCGGCCCTGGTCGAACGGCGGATCGAGCAGCTGGACCAGGCCGGCGTCGCGGCGCACGAGATGCGCGTCGACGGCATCCATCGCGATGCGCGCCCGCCCGCGGTCGGCCGCGCCGGACAGCACGGCCCAGCTCTGCGCGATCGAATCGATGCGGCACTCGTCGTTCTCGCGCGAGCCGAGCGGGGTGCCGTCGTCGAAGTACGCGCGCCGATACCATTCGCCGTCCCACGCGTTGTCCTCGATGTTGTGCGCCAGGACCTGGGCCGCGCTGCGGCATGTCGTGCAAAAACCGTAGTCGCCGCGGCGGTCGGCCAGGTCGGCAAAGCGGTACAGCACGTCGTACAGGAAGAAGCCGAGCCACACGCTTTCGCCGCGGCCGCCGTTGCCCACGCGGTCCATGCCGTCGTTCCAGTCGCACGTGCCGATCAGCGGCAGGCCGTGCGGGCCGAACACGAGGGCGCGGCGCAGCGCACGCACGCAGTGCTCATAGATGCTTGCCTGTTCGCGCGACTGGCCGGGTACGTCGAACCACGATTCCTCGTCCTGCTTGAGCGCGCGGCCTTCGATGAACGGCGCGATCTCGTCCAGCAGGGAGTCATCCCCAGTGACGCCGACGTAGCGGTGCACGGCCAGCGGCAGCCACAGGTAATCGTCCGAGCAGCGCGTGCGCACGCCGCGCCCGGTCGGCGGATGCCACCAGTGCTGCACGTCGCCTTCGACGAACTGGTGGCCGGCGAACAGCAGGATGTGGTCGCGCAGCAGTTCCGGGCGGGCGTGCACGGTGGCCATCGCATCCTGCAACTGGTCGCGGAAGCCGTAGGCACCGCCCGACTGGTAATAACCGCTGCGCGCCCACATGCGGCAGGCGATCGTCTGGTACATCAGCCAGCCGTTGGCGAGCGCATCGAATTCCGGCTCCGGCGTCTCGATGCGAACATGGCCGAGCGTGTCGTCCCAGAAGTCGCGCACGCGCGCGAGGTCGGCGGCGGCCATCGCGGCGCCGCTGTGGCGCTGGACCATGCCGGAAGCATCCAGGTTGCGGCGGCCGCCGACACCCAGCATGAACACCAGTTCCTGCTCCTCGCCCGGCTGCAGCTCGACGACGGTCTGCAGCGCCGCGCACGGATCGCCCGCCGCGCCCGCGCGGCCGGAGAGGGTCGTGCGGTCGAGCGCGGCCGGATCGGCCAGGCTGCGGTCGCGGCCGATGAATTCCGCGCGGTCGCACGTGAAGGCCACGTGCTCGGCATCGAGGTGGAAGAACGCGACGCGGCCGGAGAAGTCGGCGTTGTAGGCATTGCGGGCGAACAGCGCACCGCTGACCGGGTCCTGTTCCGTCACCACGTGCAGCGCGGACTTGGCGCGCAAGTCCCCGAGCACCCATTCGACGTAGCCCGTGACGGACAGGCGGCGCGCAACGGCGCTCTCGTTGCGCAGCTTGAGCACGACGTACTTGAGCGGCGCATCCAGCGCCACATACGTCAGCAGTTCGCTGTGGACGCCGTGCGCCGCGTGCTCGAACACGCTGTAGCCGAAACCGTGGCGCGTGACGTAGTCGCCGCCCGACGGTGCCGGCAGCGCGGTCGGCGACCAGAACACGCCCGTCTGCTCGTCACGCAGATAAAACACTTCGCCGCCGCGGTCGGCCACCGGGTCGTTGTCCCACGGCGTCAGGCGGAACTCGTGGGCGTTCTGGTTCCAGCTGTAGGCCTGGCCGCTTTCCGACACGACGGTGCCGAACATCGGGCTGGCCAGCACGTTGACCCACGGCGCCGGCGTGGGCCGGCCCGGCCCCGTACGGATGATGTATTCGCGCCCGTCGTCACTGAAACCGCCGATGCCGTTGTCCAGCACCAGTCCAGGACATTCCAGCGCCGCGGGCGCATACCGCTGCGCGGACGCCGTGGGCACGAACGCCGGCGGCAGGTCGGCCTTGCGCGCGGCCGCGCGGCGCAGCTGTTCGGCGAGACCGCCATGTTCATCGAGCAGGATCACGCGCGCCACCGCCTGCATCAGCACGCGGTCCTCGTTCGGGATCTGGTCGAGCAGGCGCACGAACACGCCGCCCGGCCGGTCGATCGATTGCGCATCGAGGCCGGACGCGATCAGGCTCATGATCTGGTCGTGCAGCCCCTGGCGGAAGCCGCCCGTCTTCGACTCGCCGTCCTCGCACCAGATCACGAGGTCGACGACGAGCCCCTTCAATCTCCACCACGCGTGCGCCTGGATCAGCTGGCGCGCCAGTTCGATGTTGGCGGCGTCGCGCATGTGCAGCAGGACGATCGGGTAGTCGCCCGAGATCGCGTAGGCCCACAGGCCGGATTGGCCGCGCTGGTTGCGCGCGATGACGGCCGGGTCGGCGCGCAGCGCGGCCTGCGGATGGAGCACGCAGCCGGCCAGGCGCGCGTACAGCTGGGCGTCCGCCTCGCTCGCGTTCAGCTGGCGCAGCACGACCTGGCCGTGCGTCCACGCCAGTTCGGACACGCGGTCGGCCAGGTGGCGGCCCTGGTATTTGTCGATCAGGCGCAGCGCCTCCGCGCGCGTCCCGGCCGCGCCCAGCACGACGTCGACGCTCACTTCCTGGTGCGGCGCGATCCGCACGACGCGCCGGATCGCCACGGCCGGATCGAGCACGGCGCCGGCCGATCCGCCGAGCGGCCCGCGTCCGTCCAGCGCGGCCGGGCGCGCATTGCTCCGGCCGCGGCCGATGAATGCCGCGCGGCTCGTGTCGAACTCCGGCAGCGACGCGTCCACGTTCTCGCCGTGCACCGTCATCAGGTTCAGCAGCCACGGCACGGCTTCTTCCTGGTGGCGCGGGCGGCGCGCGCACAGGATCGCGCCGCGCTCGGCCAGGATCTCCGTCTGCACGAACAGTTTGGAAAACGCCGGATGCGCGGCGTCGGCGGCGCTTGGCGCCAGCACCACCTCCGCATAACTCGTCAGCTCGATCGTGCGCACGGTGTTCGTCTGGTTGGCGATGCGCAGGCGGCGCAGTTCGATGTCGTCCTCGGGCGAGACGACAATCTCCGTGTGCAGCTCGATGCCGTGGTCGCGCCGGCGGAATTCCGCGCGGCCTTCGGAGAACACGGCCTCGTAATGGTCGGGCCGCGCCAACGTGGGTTGCCACGTGTTCGACCACACCGCGCCGCTGTCCAGGTCGCGCACGTAGCAGAAGTGGCCGCGGTCGTCGACGGTCGGGTCTTCGCGCCAGCGCGTGACGGCCAGGTCGCGCCAGACGCTGTAGCCGCCACCGCTGGCCGTCACCATCACGTGATAGCGGCCGTTGGACAGCAGCTGCACTTCCTGCGGCGCCGCGTCCGGCCGCGCCACGGTGCGCGTCGTCGTGCCGGGGGCCAAAGTCGGCAGGCGCAGCTCCTCGGCCTCGGCGCGCGCGGACGCATGCGCGCCCGCGCCCGGCACGCGCTCCTGCAACAGCAGCAGCGTGGCCTGGAATTGCGGGTCGCTTTCGAAGCGGCGCTGCATGGGCCGGTCGTGCAGCAGGTACGACAGCGCGATCAATCCCATGCCCTGATGGTGCACCATGAACGAGCGCACGATGGCGCAGGACTGCCCGTGGGGCAGGCGCGCCGGCGTGTAGTCGACGGCCTCGTAAAAGCCGTAGCGGCCCGTGAAGCCCAGCTTCGCCATGCGTTCCAGGTTGGCGCAGGCGTATTCCGGCTCGACCATCAGCGCCATCATCGTGGCATACGGCGCGACGACGAGATCTTCGCCGAGGCCGCGTTTCACGCCCGTGCCGGGCACGCCGAACGCGCGGTACTGGTAATTCAGCGCGGCGTCCACGGCGTTGTAGCCCGACTCGGAAATGCCCCACGGGACGTTGCGCCGCCGGCCATACTCGGCCTGGGCACGGACGATGCCGCGGTACGTCTGGTCGAGCAGCGTGTCGCGGTAGGTCGGCATCACCAGCAGGGGCATCAGGTATTCGAACATCGAGCCGCTCCACGACAGCAGCAGCTGCTGCCCGTGCACGAGGCACAGCTGGCGGCCCAGCGCGAACCAGTGCTCCTGGGGGAACTGGCCCTGGGCGATGCCGACGAAGCTGGCCAGGCGCGCTTCCGACGCGAGCAGGTCGTAGCTGCCCGCGTCCAGCCGGCGCTCGCCGACGTGGTAGCCGATCGCCAGCAGGTTCGTGTCGTCGTTGTACAGGAAGCGGAAATCCATGTCGGCGCATGCCCGGGCGTCACGGGCCAGTTGCGCGATCTCCTGCAGGCGCGCCCGCGCGTTGACGCTGCCTTCGGCCACCAGGCGGGCGAGCAGCAGCTGGCGCGTGCGTTCTTCCGGCGCCAGGTCGTCGCCGGGCGCCTTCATGCCGAAGCCGGCCAGTTCGCGCAAGGTCGGGATGCGCGTGAGGCTCGAATCGATCACGTATTCCTGCACGACGCGCATCCAGGGCGCCGTCAAGAGCAGGTCGGCCTGCGCGGCCGCCGCGTGCGCGGCCAGCTTGCCGGCCCAGCTGATCAACAACGGATCGGCGTCGTCCGGCACGACGGCACACAGCGCCTCGGCCTGGCGCGCCAGCGCCTGCAGGCACTCGGCGAGGCCCGGCAGCGTGCCCGCGTTGCGGCAGCGTTCGGGCGTCAGCTGGTGGCGCAGCGCGGCGATCGCTTCGCGGACGGCCGGCATGGCGGGCGTCGCATATTCCTCGACGACGTCGAGCGTGTCGCGGATGCCGTCCAGCGCGCGGCTGGACGCGACGGGTTCGTCGGCCAGGCCTTCCAGCCCGGCGGCCAGCGTGAACAGGTGCCCCGCCAGGTTGCCGCTGTCGACGGCCGACACGTACTGCGGCGGCAGCGGCGCCAGCGTTCGCGTGTCGTACCAGTTGTAGAAATGGCCGCGGTGGCGTTCCAGCCGGGCCATCGTGCCCAGGGTCGCGCGCGTGCGCGCCAGCAGTTCGCCCGTCGTCGCATAGCCGAAGTCGCGGGCCGTGACGTTGGCCAGCAGCGCCAGCCCCAGGTTCGTCGGCGAGGTGCGGTGCGCCACGACGGGCGCGGGATGCTCCTGCATATTGTCCGGCGGGAGCCAGTTTTCTTCCGCCGTCACGTGGTCCTCGAAGAAGGCCCAGGTGCGGCGCGCAAGCCGGCGCAGGAAGCGCTGCTGCTTGCCTGACAAATGAGGCGCGGGGCGCGCGGCCGGCAGGCTGACCCACCACGCCACGACGGGAGACAGGAACCACAGCAGCAGCAACGGCGCGGCGGCGAACAGCGCGAACGGGTTCGCAAAGCTGAGCAGGACGGCGGCGCCGACCGCGAACGTCGGCGCGAACCACATGTTCTGCCAGTTCGATTCCAGGTCCGTGCTGGAGCGCGACAGGCTCGATGCGCGCCACTCGAGCCGGCGCCGTTTCGACACGAGCATCCGCCATGCGCTGCGCGCGATCGCGTCCAGGCCGTAGCTGGCTTCGTGCGGCAGGAAGGCCGTGTGCAGCAGCGCGTGGCCCAGGCCGATGCGCGCGCCCTGCGTCCAGTTCAGCAGGTGCTGGCCCGGCGCGACGTCGTGCGGCTTGTCGGCGAGATCGATCAACGCGCCCAGCGCGAACGGCAGGAAGAACACGGCCAGCACGGCCGCGCTCCAGAACGCGGGCGCCGGCAACCAGGTCCAGCACAGCAGCAGTGCGACGGTCAATGTCGGCGCGACGAGGCTGCGGCGCAGGTTGTCGAACAGCTTCCAGCGCGCCAGCGGCGGCAGCGGATTGGGTTCCGTGCGCCCGCCCGCCAGCGGCACGCGCGCGCGCAGCCAGCCGGCCAGTTGCCAGTCGCCGCGGATCCAGCGGTGCCGGCGGCTGACGTCGTCGCTGTAGCGCGCGGGACAGGCTTCGACCAGCCAGGCGTCGCTGAGCAGGCCGGAACGCGCGTAGCAGCCTTCCAGCAGGTCGTGCGACAGCACGCGGTCGTCCGGGAAGCGCCCGCGCAGCACGCGCTCGAACGCTTCCAGGTCGTAGATGCCCTTGCCCGTGAACGAGCCTTCGCCGAACATGTCCTGGTAGACGTCGGACACGGTGCGCGTGTACGGGTCGATGCCCGGTTCGCCGCTGCACAGGCGTTCGTAGCGCGACGCCTCCTCCAGCGGCAGCGCCGCCGTCACGCGCGGCTGCAGCAGGCCATAGCCTTCCACGACGCGCCGGCCGTCGGCCGAGAACACGGGGTGGTTGAGCGGATGCGCCATCGCGGCGACGAAGGCGCGGGCGGCGTCGCGCGGCAGCTGGGTATCGGCATCGAGCGTGATCACGTAGCGGATCTCGTCCAGGCCGTCGACCGGGCCCTCGACGACGACGAACGGCGCGCGCTCGCCGCGCAACAGGAAGGCGTTCAGGTCTTCCAGCTTGCCGCGCTTGCGTTCGCGGCCGATCCAGGCGCCCTCCCCGTCGCTCCACGCGCGCTGGCGGTGCAGCAGCAGGAAGGGTTCACACTGCTGGGCCGCATCGTACTTCGTGTTCAGCGCGGCGATCGCGGCGCGTGCCTGTTCGATCAGCTCGGCGTCGCCGTGCACCTCTTGCCGCGGTGCGTCGACCAGGTCCGTCAGGAGGCAGAAGCGCAGGTGCGGATCGCGGTTGGCCAGGTAGCGGACTTCGAGCGTGTCGACGAGCGCCGTCACGTTATCGCGGCTGTACAACAGCGCCGGCACGGCGACGATGGCGCGCGCATCGGGCGGGATGCCGGCACTGAAATCCATGCGCGGCAGCGGCGCCGGCGCCACGAGCCGCGTGGCCAGCAAGTTGACGACGGCCAGCGCCAGCTGGCTCGCGCCGAGCATGGCCAGCACGCCGACGGCAGCAAGCAGGACTGGGCCGGCGCCGTCCTGGATCGCGCGGACGACGGCCGCCGCCGCGAACAGCACGGTGAACGCGCCGATGGCGCCGAGGTACGACAGCAACGGGCGCGCGCGGCCCGTGCGGCGCAGCGCGGCGGCGAGGCCCGGGCGGATGTTCAGGCGCGCCTCCAGCCGGGATACCCCCTTGCCGGCCAGGTAGTAGCCGACGTGGCGCAGGCGTGCGTCCAGGCCGCCCTCGCCGACCGTGCGCGGTTCCGCGGCCAGCGCGAGCGCCTCCGTCGCGACCTCGATCTCGCTCTTGCCGCTGGCGCGCGCGAGCCGTTCGACCACGTGGCGGTAATGGTCGCGCGTGGCGAAATCCATCTTGCCGTAGACGCCGGCCGGGTCGCCGCGCAGCGCCTGTTCGACGGCGCTCATCGTCTCCACGAATTCGCGCCAGTCCATGCTGGCGAGCAGGCGCAGGCTGCCGATGGTATTGGCGACCGAGACCTGGTCGGTGGCCTGCTGGCCGATGTCGGCCTGCACCGCCTGGTCGATCGTGCGGCCTTCGTCGGCGAGGCGCGTGGCGATCCATTGCAATGCCTGCGTGAGCGGGCCGCTGCGGCCCTGCAGCCGGCGCGTGAGTTCGGCCACGAAGCCCGAGCCCATCGGCTGCACGTCGCGCGCCATGTCGGCCACGACGAGGATCAGGTCACCGGGGCGCTCGTCGGCCTTGGCCGTCATGCGGTCGGCCCAGCGGTTCGCCTGTTCGCGCTGGCGCCGGCTGTCCGCCTGGCGCGCGGCGATGCGGCGCAGGTTGTCGATCAGCGCGAGGCGCAGCATGATCGGGATCGCCCACAACTCGCCCAGCGCCAGCGGCGCCCCCTCCTGGTACGCGGCGACGAAGCGCGCCAGGCTTTCCGGCTCCAGGCGGCCGTCGCCATGCGCGATCACTTCCAGCGCCAGCTGGTACACACGGGGGCTGGCGCATGCGTCGGCGTCCTGCAGGCAGGGCAGTTCGCGGCTGTAATCCTTGGGCAGGTGGCTGCGCGCGAGGCGGATCTGCTCTTCGATCAGGTAGTAATTATCGAGCAGCCACTCGGCCGCCGGCGCCAGGCGCACGCCGGCCTTGGCGGCGAGGGTGAGTCCGGCGCAGGCGTCGGCGATGACGTCGGCATTGTCGGCCAGGCGCGCCAGCAGGCGGTCGCCGCCCGGCTGGCCGCTCAGTTGATGGCGCGCGGCGAGGCGGCGGCCATGCACGGCCATCTGGGCGGCGGAAAACAGTTCGGCGCGCAGCGGGGCATCGTCGTTGGCGAGGCCGCGGGCTGCGGGCGGGTGCGCTTTTTCTTCTTTCAACAGGAACCTCATGGTGGCGTGCGCAACCGGCCGTTGGCTGACGCGGGACGCGACCATTCGGGTGAGAGAGGGCGCACGGCTTCCGCCATGCTAAAAGATCAGGCGCCGGGGAACCGTGCGCTAGCGTACACAGAGGCGGGATCCGGACGATCAGCCGGCCAATGCGAGACCGCCCGCGACAGTCCACGCCTGCGCATGCCCCGCGCGGCGCAGGCACTGGGCCGCCTTCGCGCTGCGATTCCCGCTGCGGCACACGAAAACGATCGGTCGTGCCGGTTCGGCCAACCACCCCGCCAGGTGCTCGGCGAGGCGCGACAACGGCACGTTATGCGCCGCGCGGCCGTGCAACGTCATCGCGCCGGCCGCCGCTTCGAAGGTTTCGCGCACGTCGACGAGCAGCGCGTCCTCGTGGCGGCGCAGGAATACGTCCAGCGTTTCCGGATGCAGCTGCCCGGTCGTGCCGGCATCGGGTTCGCGCGGCGCGGCAAGCGGCGCGCAGGCCTGGCCGTCGACGTCGGCGCCATGGCACCGCACGGCGCCGGCGTGCGCGATGCGCGCCAGGCGTGCGGCGTCGACGGCGCCAAAGACCTGGCGCACGGCCATGCGCGGCAGGCGGCCCGCGTCCGCGTCGCCCAGCAGCCAGCCGTCCGGCAGACGGGCCAGCACGGCGTCGCCGATGGCGATGCAGGGCGCACGACTGCCGTCGTCCAGTGCGACGGTGGCGCGTTCCGCCGCGTCGAATGCCAGTACACGCAGGCCGGCGTCGCGCACGAGCGCGGCGATGCGCTCGAGCTGCCCGCGCGGCGGATCGATCACGACGCAGGCCGCCTCGTCGAACACGATCCAGCCATGGCGCCCGTCGCCGCTGACCTGCATGATGCCCGGACGTCCGCCCGCCAGCGGGGACGCGCGCAGCGCCGCGCCGCAGCGGCGGATGCGCGCGCAGGCGGCGTCGACGAAGGCATCGTCGGCGAGCGGCCCGATCGACAGGCGCACGGCGGCGCCGCTGCGCGACTCGGGCAGGCCCATCGCCTCCAGCACATAACTGGGCGCCGATTTGGCGGCGGAACAGGCCGACCCCGCGCTGACGCGCACGCCGGCCGCGTCGAACAGGTCGAGCAGGTCCTTGCCGGACACGCCGGGCACGGAGAAATTCAGCGTGGTCGGCAAGGTGTGTTCGAACGGCGCGTTGAACGCGACGGCGGGAAAAGCGTCGCGCAGGGCGGCCGCCAGCCGGTCGCGCAGCGCGGCCAGTTCGGCGTGGCTGCGGAACGTCGTCCCCTCTTCCAGCGCCGCCAGCACGGCGCCGAGGGCGGCGATGCCGGCCATGTTCTCGGTGCCGGAGCGCTGTCCGCCCTCCTGGCCGCCGCCGATCATCAGCGGCGTGTACGGCGCGCCGTCGCGCACGTACAGGATGCCGATGCCCTTCGGCGCATGCAGCTTGTGGCCGGAGAACGGCGCGTAATCGATGCGCGTGTGCGCCAGGGCCAGCGGCTGCTTGCCCAGCGCCTGCACGCAGTCGACCATCCAGCAGGCCTTCGATCCGCCCTCGCGCAGCGCGCGCGCGATGCCGTCGAGGTCCGAGATCGCCCCGGTCTCGTTATTGGCCGCCATCGTACAGACCATGGCGGCGCGCGGCGCGAGGTCGCGCAGGATGTCGAGGCGGTGGCGTCCCGTGGCGTCGACGGCCAGCGGCTGCAACGTCAGGCCGGTGCCGAGCAGGCGGTTCCAGTGCGCGAGGCTTTCCGGCACGGCCTTGTGTTCGGTGGCGCCGTAGACCAGCAGGTCGCCGCAATCTTCTCCGGCCGCCTGCCGTTCGCGCACGGCGACGAGCGCCGACAGCACGGCGGTCTGGATGCCTTCCGTGGCCCCGCTCGTGAACAGCACCCGGCCCGGCCCGGCGCCGAGCACGCGGCGGGCCCGCGCGCGGGCCGTGTCGAGGATGCGTTTGGCGCGCAGGCCGGTGGCATGGCTGCTGCTCGGATTGCCGAACGAGGCCCGCATCGCGTCGACGGCGGCGTCGATTGCGGAAGGCAGGACCGGCGAAGTGGCATTTGCGTCGAGGTAGATGTCGGGGGCCATGAAATAATTGCTAAAAGTCCAAAAATAAATGCGCCATGAGCGCGATTGTTGAGTAATATGTTACGGTTTAGTGCCGAAAATGACGTACTAAAGAATCTTTGATTTTCCCAGGCTGAAGAACGAACATTCTATATATCGCGATATGGATAAGACGAATTCACTCGACAAATACGACTGCGCGATTTTGGCCGCCCTGCAGGCCGACGCGACCCTGTCGATCTCCGGCCTGAGCGAGAAGGTCGGGCTGTCCAGCACCCCGTGCTGGAAACGGGTCAAGCGCCTGGAGGAAGAGGGATACATCGAAAGCCGGGTCAGCATCGTCAACCGGAACAAGGTCGGCCTGCCGGTGACCGTGTTCGTCAGCGTGCGCACCAACGAGCACGACGAAAAATGGCTGGAACGCTTCGCCTCCGCCGTCGTCGCGCTGCCCGAAGTCCTGGAATTCCACCGCATGAGCGGCGACGTCGACTACCTGCTCAAGGTCGTCACGACCGACATCGACGGCTACGACCGCTTCTACAAAAAACTCATCCGGACGGCCCAGCTGTCCGGCGTCTCCTCCGCGTTCTCGATGGAGCAGATCAAGTGCACCACCGCGCTGCCGCTGGAATTGATCACGCACGGGCTGCCGGCTTAAGCTGTTTGCACGCCACGACTATCATGCGATGATGGCGGCCGTTGACAACAACGGAGACAACGCATGACATCAACAATCAACACCGTGGCGCTGGCGGCGATCCTGCTGGCGACCACGGCCTCCGCGCTCGCCCAGGACCAGGTCGTGCGCATCGGCGTGAGCGGCCCGCTGTCGGGCGCCAACGCGTTCGCCGGCAAGGATGACGAGAACGGCGTGCGCCTCGCGGTCGAAGAACTCAACGCGCAAAGAACCAAGGTGGGCGGCAAGACCCTGAAATTCGAACTGCTGTCCGAAGACGACCAGGGCGACCCCAAAGCGGGCGTGAACGTCGCGCAGAAATTCGCCGACGCCGGTGTGAAATTCGTTCTCGGCCCGTACAACTCGGGCGTCGCGATTCCCGCCTCGCGCGTCTACAACGATGCCGGCATCCTGATGTCGACCGTGGGCACGAGTCCCAAGATCACGCAGGCGCGTTACCCGAACGTATTCCGCATCGTCGCCAGCGATGCGCAGGTGGGCGCATCGATGGCCTCGTACGCAGCCAGGGAACTGAAGCTCAAGACGGTCGGCGTGATCGACGACCGCACCGCGTTCGGCCAGGGCATCGCCGACGAATTCGCGAAACAGGCGCGCGCATCTGGCGTTGCCGTCGCCGGCCGCGAGTTCACCAACGACAAGGCCAGCGATTTTTCCGCGATCCTCACCGCGTTCCGCGCCAGGAAGGTCGACGCCATCTTCTTCGGCGGCTATGCGCCGCAGGCCGCCCCGATGGCGCGCCAGATGAAGCAGTTGGGGATGGCGAACGTGCGGCTGCTGGGCGGCGACACGCTGTGCAGCCCGGAGATGGCCAAATTGGGCGGCGATGCCGTCGGAGAAAACGTGATGTGCGCGCAGGCCGGCGCGATGCTCGCCAAGCAGGCCGGCGGCCCCGCGTTCAAGGCGCGCTACAAGCAGCGCTTCCAGCACGACCCGGACGTGTACGCACCCGCCTTCTACGACCAGACGATGTTCATCGCCCGTGCGATGCAGGCCGCGAACACGACGGACGCCGCCGCCGTCGGCAAGCAGCTGCACGCGATGAGCTACCAGGGCGTGTCCGGCACGTACGGCTACGATGCGAGCGGCAACCTCAAAAAGACGGCCGTCACGGTCTATACCTTCAAGGCTGGCCAGCTGGCGCCGCTGGCCAATTATTGAATCCCGGTAGGGTGGGCACCCCGTGCCCACGCGAACGTTCGCGGATCGCGTACGTCACGCGTGGGCGGAGGGCCGCCCACCCTACCCGCACTTCTTTCATCTCCACCAAGCAGACACACATATGAAACCGATCCTCAAACTGGGTACCATCGCCGCCGCCTGCCTCATCGCCTGCGCGCCGGCCAGCGCCGACAACGCGACCAAGCCCAAGGTCACCGCCGGCGCCACGAACGCCGCGGTCACGGCCGAATCGAAAAAACTGAACAAGCTGGCCGACGAATACTGGGACGCGCAGGCGCGCTTCGACCCCGTCTCCGCCGGCGAGAGCGGCGACAACCGCTTCGCCGACCAGATCGGCATGTCGATCGCGCCGAAGAACCGCGCGCACCAGTTCGCGCTGTACAAGGACTACCTGAAACGCCTGCACACGATCCGCCGCGATGGCCTCGCCCAGCGCGACCAGACCAGCTACGACATCCTCGACTATGAACTGAAGACCGCGCTGCGCTTCGAGGCGTTCCCCGAGCACCTGCTGCCGCTGAACCAGATGGATGCCCTGCCCGTCACGCTCGCGAACTACAGCAGCGGCCAGCAGGCGCAGTCGCTGTCCACCGTGAAGGATTACCAGGCCTACCTGAACCGCCTGAACCAGCTCGGACCGTGGATCGACCAGGCCATCGCCAACATGCGCGAAGGGATGAAGCGCGGCGTCGTGCAACCGAAGGCCATCATGGAAGCCGCCCTGCCCCAGTTCAAGCAGCTGGTGGCGGCCAAGGCCGAGGACAGCATTTATTACACGCCCGTGAAGAACTTCCCGGCGGCCTTCTCCGACGCCGACAAGAAGACGCTGGCGGCGGGCTATCGCGGCACCATCGCCGGCAAGCTGAATCCGGCGCTCAAGCGCCTGGCCGACTTCATCGAGCACGATTACCTGCCGGCCTGCCGCACGAGCACCGGCTGGAGCGCGCTGCCGCAAGGGATGGACTGGTATCTCGCGCGCGTCGCGAGCCAGACGACGACCGACCTGCAACCGGAACAGATCCACCAGATCGGCCTCAGGGAAGTCGCACGCATCCAGGGAGAGTACGCCCGCATCGGCCCGAAGATGGGCTACAACGGTCCGGCGGCCGGGCTGCCGGTGTGGGTGTCGGAACAGGCGAAATACAAGCCGTTCAAGACCGAGGGCGAGATCATCGACGTGTACCGCAAGCTGAACGCGCAGCTGCAGACCAAGCTGCCCGCGCTGTTCTCGCTGCGTCCCAAGACGCCGCTCGACCTGCGCCTGGAACCGGAGCTGTCGCGCGCGACGGCGTCCGACCACTACACGCCGCCGGCCGCGGACGGCTCGCGTCCGGGCGTGTTCTGGTCGGTGGTGAACGACCCCACGCAGTACGGCAGCACCGGCATGGTCACGCTGTTCCTGCACGAAGGCCAGCCGGGCCACCACTTCCACATCGCGCTGATGCAGGAACTCGGCCTGCCGAACTTCCGCAAGTTCGGCGGCAACAACGCCTTTACCGAAGGCTGGGCGCTGTACGCGGAGACGCTGGGCACGGAGATGGGCCTGTACGACAAGCCGGAAGACTGGTTCGGCCACCTGAACGACGAGATGCTGCGCGCCGTGCGCCTCGTCGTCGACACCGGCATGCACGCGAAGGGCTGGACGCGCGAGCAGTCGATCCAGTACATGCGCGAGACGCTGGGTTATTCGGAAGCGGACGCGCGCAACGCGACCGAACGCTATATGGCGTGGCCGGCGCAGGCGCTGGGCTACAAGATCGGCGCCCTCAAGATTCAGGAATTGCGCGCCCGCGCCGAGAAGGCGCTCGGCCCGCAATTCAGCCTCCCCAAGTTCCACGAGATCGTGCTGGGTGAAGGCACGCTGCCGCTGGCGCTGCTGGAGAAGAAGGTGGATCGCTGGATCGCCGCGACGAAGTAAGCGTCTCGCCGGTAGGGTGGACGGCTTGCCGTCCACGCATTCAACTGCTGCCGGCACAAACGCGGTATGTCGATGGTGTGTATCACCGCGTGGACGGCAGAGCCGTCCACCCTACGCGACCGCTTTACATTACGGTCGCGTCATTTTTCCGGCGCGATCCGCCACATCACGCCGCCGCCGTCATCGACGACGAGCAGCGCCCCATCCGCCGCCACCGTCACCGCGGCCGGGCGTCCCCACACGTCGCGGTCGGACAGCACCATGCCGGTCATGAAGTCCTGGTACTGGCCGGTCGGCGCGCCGTTCTTCATCATCACGCGCACGACCTTGTAGCCGGTGCGGATGCCGCGATTCCACGAGCCGTGCAGCGCGAGGAAGATGTCGCCGTCGTACTCTTGCGGGAACGCGTGCCTTGCGCCCGCCGGGGCGTGGTACACCGTCATGCCCAGCGGCGCGGAATGCGCCTGGAGCAGCGTATCGGGCACCGTGACCTTGTCCTTCAGGTCGGGCCGGATGCCCTTCAGGCGCGGGTCTTCGTGCGCGCCCAGGTAGTACCACGGCCAGCCATAGAAGCCGCCGCGTTTGACGCGCGTGACGTAGTCGGGCGGCAGGTTGTCGCCCAGTGCGTCGCGCTCGTTGACGCTGCAATACAGGTCGCCCGTGTCCGGATGCACGAACATGCCGACGCAGTTGCGCAGGCCGTTGGCGTAGTTGCGCCGGTGCTTGCCGTCTGGGTCGAACGCGAGCACGGTCGCGCGGCCGGTCTCTTCGCCCCACGCGCCGCCCATGCCGTGTTCCGACTCCCATTGCGCCAGCGGCTGCGGCGGCTTGTTGCCGATGCCCTGCGCGACGTTGGTGGCCGAGCCGACGGACACGAACAGCGTCTTCTCGTCCTGCGAGAACGCCAGCGTGCGCGTCGTGTGGCCGCCGGCCGTGTCGGCGAGCTTGTCGACGATCGTCTCGGGTTTGCCCTTCGCCTTCAGCTCGCCCGTCGCGTACGGGATGCGCACCACGGAGTTTACGTTGGCCACGTACAGGTATTTCGGATTCGCGGCCGGCCACAGCGCGAGGCCGTAGGGACTCGACAGGTCGCTCGCGAATACGTTGTCCGAGGCCACCTTGTCGCCGCTCACGCGCAGGATGCGGATTTCGCTTTTGCCCGTGTCGGCCAGGATGATGTCGCCGTTCGGCGCGCGCAACGCGTAGCGCGCCCTGCCGCTTTCCGCCAGCACGCTCACCTTGAAGCCTTTCGGCACGGCCGGCAGCACGCCATCCGGACGCTTCGCGAACTTGGGCCCGTTGCCCGCGCTCTCGCTGGCGAACGGCGCGACGAGGTTGTCGACCGTGATGTGGTGCACGTCGCCCGGCTTGTCGTCGGTCCAGGCGCCGGCGCGCTCGCCACCTGCCGCCTTCGACGCCGCCGGCGCGGCCGTCTTGCCACTCTGCGCCGCGAGATAGTCGATCACGGCGGCGCGCGCCTTCGCGTCGGCGACCGCGACCGGCATCGCGGTGCCCGGCACGTCCTTGCCCGGGTCGCGCAGGAAGATGTCGAGTTCCGCGCGCGTCCACGTCTTGCCGGCGGCGCCGGCCCTGGTCAGCGCGTCCGTGTAGTTATAGCCCGGCTCCGACGCGGCCTTGCGGCCGACGACGTTGAACAGCGGCGGCCCCGCGCGCGAGCCCATGCCTGCATCGGCCGTGTGGCAGCTGGCGCAGTTCTGCTCGAAATAGGTCTGGCCGGCGGATGGCGCGGCCGTTGCCATCGATGCGGCACCGAGCAGTGCCAGCGTGGCGGCAATCTTGTTATGCATATTTCCCCTCCCGTGGGTTTTCAGTCGATCATGAAGACCGGATAGCGGCGCCACTCCGGTTCGCGCCAGCGCGCGCAGTTGGCGAAGATGAAGTCGAGCACCGCGCCCTGGTCCTTCAGCAGGTCCGGGTGCGCGGCCTTCCACGCCTCGAACCTTGCCGCGAGTTGCGGCTCGGTGGCCAGCATGCGCTCGGCCTCGTCCTCGAATACGTAATCCGAATACGCTTCCTTTTTTTCCAGCACGCTGTTGAAGAAGCCCCAGCGGAAGAAGCTGTCGTGGGCTTGCGGTTCCAGCGTCTCGACGGCGTAGCGGGCCTGATCCTGGTCGAGCGGGACCAGGTAGTCGCCGGCGCGGATCGTGACGGTCTCGCGCCCACGCTCCAGCCGCACGTCGTCGTGGAACATGTGGCCCTCGTACGCGTGCCCGCGCGACGCCACGTCCGCGATGCGGTACGTGGACACGTCCTGCGTGCGCTCGGCCTCCACGCGTTCGAGCTTGACGCCGTTCCAGCGCAGGCGCTCGATCACTTCGCGCCACTGCTGCGGCACGACGTAGGCCGCCGGCGCGGGCACGACGACGTCGGCCGGGAAGCGGTTGTAGTGCGCGATGTCGCGCTCGAACGGCTCGTCGCGGTCGTAGTACAGGCGCTGGTAGTCGCCCAGCACGCTCGCCTTGTACTTGGCCGCGTAGCCCTTGAAGCGGAAGGTGGACGGATTCGCTTCGTCCATCGCCCAGTGCACGGGCCACTCGCGGCGCGTGCGGCCGGCCGCGCGGGCGGCGCGGCGCAGCGCGACGATCCATGCGCCGTTGGCGACGGTGAAGTCCAGCGCCGTCTCCACGAGCGCGCGCATCGAGTGATAGCGGTCGGCGAAGGGTTTCAGCATATGCGTCTCGGGCATGAACCCGATCGTGTCGTGCAGCGCCGCGTAGCCCGTCGAGAAGCGCGCCGTCTCGAGGAAATCGGCGATGCCGTCATCCGGGCTGGCCTTGATCGGGTTCACGTACGGGCACATCGGCCAGCCGCGTTTGTCCATCTCCACGTACAGCGCGGGGAGCATGGCGTCGCGCAGAAAAGCGCCGAGGTCTCCGCCCAATTTGTCGGCCTGGGTCGGGATCAACGTCATCGTGTAGCTGTAGTCGGCGCCGTTGGACGTGTGCGTGTCGACCATCACGTCCGGGTCCCATTCCGTGAACAGCTTGTTGAAGGTCTGCGCCGTCAGCGTGTCGCACTTGACGAAGTCGCGGTTCAGGTCGAGGTGGCGGCTGTTGCCGCGGAAGCCATAGCTTTCCGGCCCGTCCTGGTTCACGCGCGACGTGGCGGCGCGGTTGAAGGCGCCGTCCACGTTGTACAGCGGGACGAACAGGAACACCGTATTACCCAGCGCGGCCAGGCGCTCCGGCTGCTGGCACAGGTCGCGCACGAGCGCCATGCACGCATCGACGCCTTCCGGCTCGCCCGGATGGATGCCGTTGTTGTTGAAGAAGACGGGACGGTGCGCGGCCTTGATCTGCGCGCGGTCGAACACGCCGTCGGCCGAGATGACGCCGGCGTGGATCGGCACGCCCGCGTCGGAGGTCCCGACCACGGCGAAGCGCAGCACCTGGGGGTATTGGTGCGCGAGCTTGTCGTACCAGGCGATGCAATCGGACCAGGTCGTGGTCTGATTCTGGTTGCCCTTCTCGAAAGGCGTCTGCAATGCGTTGAGCATGATGTGGTTTGCTATCTCGTGGAAGACTGAGGTCGCTAATGTACCTCAGAAGACTGCTTTCAGGCAGTCGCCACGTCGTTCAGCGGCAGGGTGATGGCGACGAGGGTGCCCTCGCCGGGGCGCGACTGCACGTGGATGCTGCCGCCGAGGGCGAACACGCGCTCGCGCATGCCGATGATGCCGATGCCTTCCGATGCCACGGCCGGATCGAAGCCTTCGCCGTCGTCCTGCACTTCGATGTGCAGGGCCCCGTCCTCGTCGGACAGCATGAGGCTGACGCGCGCGAAGCCGGCCTCCGAGTGCTTCATGATGTTCGACAGCGCTTCCTGCACGATGCGGTAGGCGGAAATCGCCAGCTCGTTGCCGATCTTGGAGAAGTCGCCCTGCGACTCGAATTCGAAGTGCACGCCCGAGCTGCTGCGGTAGTGGCTGACCATCTCCTCGACGGCGCCGTGCAGGCCGAGCATGTCCAGCACTTCCGGACGCAGGCGGCGCACGAGGCGGCGGCCGTTGGCGTACAGGTCCAGCGCCAGCTTGGTGATGGACTGGGCCTTGGCGCGCACCTGGTCGATCTCCTCGCTCGGCGTGGCCTTGGCGGCCAGCTGCTGGATCGTCTGCGATTCCAGGCGCACGGCGATCAGGGACGCGTTCAATTCATCGTGGATCTCGACCGCGATGGATTTTCTCTCGTCCTCGATGATGCTGTTGACCTTCTGGATCAGCTTGCGCTTGTCGGCGTCGGCGCGCAGCGCCTCGTTGCGCGACGCGAGCAGGTCGCGCGTGCGCTCGGCCACCTTGTTTTCCAGGTCCTGCTTGGACTGGTCCAGCGCCACCGACATGTCGCCGATCGACGCCTGCAGCTCGCCCACCTCGCCGCCCGTCGTGACGGGCAGTTGCACGCGGTAGTTGCCGCCGCGGATGCGCCGCAACACCGAGATCGCCTCGCGCAGCGGCACCGTCAGGCTGCGCGCCAGGATGTACGCGAGCGCGCCGCTCGCGGCCAGGGCCAGCGCGGCCATCGCCAGCTCGACGCGGAAGCGGTGCAGCTGCTTGGCCAGCATGTTCGTGGGCGACATCGTCACGCGCACGAGGCCGACGACCTCGGTGGTGAGCGTCGGCGGGCGCGTGTCGCTGGACGCGGAGACGTGCGGCGTGCCGTTGTCCGAGAACAGGTTGATCCACACGACCTGCTTGCGGATCGGCTCCTCGAACGAGCGGCCCTCCGCCTCGATCGGGTGCTCGGACACGACCGGCACGACGTTCTGGCCGTTCATGTCGATGACGTCGATGCGGTACACGCTGCTGTCGGACTGCACGAGGCCGTTGATGGTCAGGCGCAGGTCCGACAGGTTGCCGGAGATGACGTTGTACTCACTGGTCTCGGCCAGCGCGCGCGCGAGGATGCGGCCGCGTTCCGCCAGCTCCTCGTCGACCTGGGCGCGGTGCGCATACCACGAATACCAGACGAAGGACGTGAACAGCAGGGTCACGGGCAGCATCGTGATGAAGGCCATGCGCAGGCCGATGCTCCAGCCGCGCCAGAATTGCAGGGCACCGGGGCGCAGCCGGGCGGGCCGCAGTGTCGCCGACCGCAGGGCGGCCGCGCGCAGCGACGCGTCGCGCAGGGCGGTCGGCCGCTTCATGGCTGGTGCGCCGGCATGGGCCGGGCGAAGTTGCGCACGTTGTCCGGCACCTCGACGTCGAGCGAGCGCGCGACGCCCTCGTTGACGATGGTGTGGAAGTAGCGCGGGAACTGGGGCGCCGCCAGCTCGCCGCCGGCCACGTAGCTGGCCACGATCTCGGCCACCTGGGCATTGATGTCCTCGACCTCGGAATACGTCGTCGCCAGCGCGCCGGCCTTCACCATGTCGGCCGAGAAGCCGATCACGCCCTGCTTGTGGCGGTAGGTCGAGAGCAGGATGTTGCGGAAGTTTTCCGTGTTGTAGACGGCGCTGTCCGGCAGCGCCAGCAAGACGTCGGTCTGGCCGATCTGGTTCAGCAGGCGGTTGATGTCCTCGTCCGGGTCGGCCTCGAGCACGCTCACGTGCTCGCCCTCCAGCAGCGGCTTGAGGAAGGCGGTGTCCGGGCCGAGGATGGCGGCCACGCGCACCGGACGCCGGTACAGCAGGGCCACGAGGCGCAGCTGGTCGGCCGGCGCGGGTTCCGCGTACACGGCCGTGAACGAGGCGGCGCGCGCCGCCGGCAAGGTGCCGAGGATGGAGCGCACGACCTGGCTCGACGTGAACGTGGAGATCACGACGCAGTCGCAGCGGCGCTGCGCGACCTCGCGCAGCGCCGCCGGGCCGACGGTCACGTACAGCATGCGCCGGTGCTGGGCCAGTTCGGTGCGGAACACGGCGAACACGGGCACGAGCCGGCGCGTGATGTCGTCCACGATGCGGCGCGTGATGGCGCTGTCGTCGGTCGTGACGATCTGGTAGCGGTAGCCCTGCACGGGTTCCGGCTTGATCTCGTGCGTGGTGGTGGCGTGGGCCGTGGTGGCCAGCGCCAGTGCCATCACAGGCAACGACAGGCTGCGCCGGATGCGCGCGCCGAAATTGGGTCCCCGCCTGCGCGGGGACGACGCCTCATGCACGTCGTTCCCGCGCAGGCGGGAACCCAAGTCAGCCAACCGGAGCACGAAAGACAGCACGGCCATGAACGCTTCAGGGCTCGATCAAGCCATGCTTGACGGCGAGCTTGGTGATGTACGCCTGCCGGTGCACGCCGAGCTTCTCCTTCACGGACTGGCTGATGTTGCTGATGGTCTTGGTCGACAGGTTGAGGCGTTCGGCGATCTCCATATTGGTGAGACCTTCGGCCATCAGCTTGAAGATTTCCAGGCTGCGCTCGTCCAGCTGCGATTGCGGCGACACGTCGCCGCGCACGGCCAGGCTGGCCAGGCGCTCCGCGATCTGCGGCAGGAAATACAGCTTGCCCGCATGCGCATGGCGCACGGCGTCGGCCAGGTCGGCCGGGTCGCAATCCTTGGTCACGAAGGCATGCGCGCCCAGGCGGTAGGTTTCCTTGATCAGGCTGTCCTGGTCGAACTGGCTGAGGAATACGATCTTCGCCTTGGGATCGCTCCTGAGGATGTTCTGCGCCGCGTCCATGCCCGTCAGCTCGGTGCCGAAGCGGATGTCGAGCACCGCCACGTCCGGCCGGAATTCCGCATACATCGCGGCCGCTTCGCTCGGGCTCTTGGCCTGGCCTACCACTTCCATTCCCTGCGCCGACAACGACATCGCGAACCCGGTCATCACGATCGGGTGGTCGTCCGCCAGCATCACGCGGATCGGCTTTTGCTCTTTCTGCACGTTTGATTCTCCAGGCTACATCTGCTTTCAGGCGAAAGCACAAAGACGATTATTCCACACAACAGCAACGGGCGCGAGGCGGGTTGCGACCATTTTCCCACAGGCCGAGGCGCGGGTAGCGCACAAGTGGAATTACAGACTGCTACAAAATAGCTTTACTAATTGCTATGCAATGGCATATATTGGTTCTGTTCGTTGGATTTTCCGCTTCGCTCCGATTTACGTCCGGCAATACCGGCAACAATAACAAGGAGATGGCCATGCAATTCACGAGTCTCTCGAGCGGCAACCGCCCCGACGTCAAGGCCGCGAAATTCGCGCTTATTGCCGGCCTGCACGTGGTCCTCGGCACGCTCTTTATCCATAGCATCAGCACGAAGACAATTTCGCTGTCCAGCCTGCCGGACCAGGTGCTCGTCATGATCGAGCCGGAACGGCCGACACCGCCGCCGCCGCCGCCCGAGCCGCCGAAACCGGCGCAACAACTGGCGCCGCCGGATATCGTGGTGCCGAAGACGGAGGTGGACGTCGCCCCGCCGCCGACGCCGGATCCGATCTTCGCGACCACCGCACCGGACCCGTCGCCGTTCCCGGCCACGCCGTCCGAGACGGCGCCCGAGACCCCGGCCACGCCCAACGCCAACGCCAACGCCGGCCAGATGCACACGGCCGTGTTCGCGGATGCCAACGGTTGCGCCCTGCCCGACTACCCGGCCGCCGCCGCGCGCCGGGGCGACGCGGGCACCACGACGCTGGCCCTGCTGGTCGGCGCCGACGGCCGCGTGAGTTCGGCGCGCGTCGAGGGGTCGAGCGGCTCGCGCGACCTGGACCGCGCCGCCATCAATGCGCTCAGCCTGTGCAAGTTCAAGCCCGCCACGAACAACGGCGTGGCCGAAGCCGGATGGGCGAAGCTCGCCTTCGTCTGGAAGCTCGACTAGTTTGTTGTCCCTCCTTGGCCCGCCCCCCTCCGGCGGGCTTTTTTTTGTCTAAGACCTTGTCTAAAACCATAAGAACAACGGGAGACGCACGATGCCTCACGCACCCTCATTCGCCGCCTGCGCCACCTGCGGCCTGGCCCTGCTGCTCGCCTGGCCCGCGCTGCAGCCGTATGCCGCGCCCGTGCCCACCGGCCCGTTCCTGCCGGGCTACAGCAGCAGCCGCGCGCTGGCGCACGTGCAGGCGCTCGCGCAGACGCCGCGACCGGCCGACCTGCCGCCGCTGCTGCCGCTGACCGGGACCACGGTGTCGGCCGACGCGCTGCGCTTCCGCTGACGTCGGTGCGATGGCATCCCTTACATGCCCTCACCTGCGGCATCCGCCTTGCGCTCCGCCTTGGCTGCCAGGATCTGCGCCAGCTTGCCGATTTCGACCGGCTTGACGAGGTGGTGGTCGAAGCCCGCCTGCTTCGACAGCTCGCGGTCGCGCGGCTGGCCGTAGCCCGTCAGCGCGACGTGGACCGCGTGCGCGTGGCGCGTGTCGCGGCGCAGGCGGCGCGCCAGTTCGTAGCCCGTCATGTCGGGCAGGCCGATGTCGAGGATGAAGACTTCGGTGGCGGGATCGGCACGCGCCAGCGTATCGGCCGCGTCCTCGTGCACGTGGACGGTGTGGCCGTGGGCGCGCAGCAGCACGGCCAGCGAATGGCCGGCGTCGGCGTTGTCGTCGACGATGGTGACCGTGAGCGGATGCGCTTCGCCGCTGCCTTCTCCCGACCGCACGACCTGCCCCACCTCGGCATGCGCGAGAGGCAGCGCGACCGTCATCAATGTGCCCCGCTGCGGCCCGTCGCTGTGCGCGGCCACCTGCCCGTTGTGCATGCGGACGATGCTCTTCACGAGCGCCAGGCCGATGCCGAGGCCGCCCTGCGAACGGTCGGGCGCGCGGTCGGCCTGCGTGAACAGGTCGAACACGTGCGGCAGCAATTGCGCGTCGATGCCCGAGCCGTTGTCGCGCACCGCCACCCTCGTCTCGTTGCCGGCGCGCGTGACGGCGAGGTGAATGCGGCCGCCCGCGGGTGTGTATTTGGCCGAGTTGTTGAGCAGGTTGACGAGCACCTGGATCAGCCGCGTGCGGTCGCCTTCGACGGGCACGGGCGCGTCCGGCAGGTCCACCGTGAGGCCGTGCCGGCGCTCCTCGATGTGCGGGCGCGCCTGCTCGACGGCCGCCATCGCGACCTTGTTCAGGTCGAGCACTTCGTTCTCCAGCTTCACGAGGCCGCGGGTGACGCGCGAGACGTCCAGCAGGTCGTCGACGAGCTCCGTCATGTGGCGCACCTGGCGCGAGATGATGTTGCTGGCTTTCAGGCGCAGGCCCTCGTTCACTTCGGGCAGGCGCAGGAGCTGGGCCGCGCTCGTGATCGGCGCCAGCGGATTGCGGAGTTCGTGCGCCAGCATGGCGAGGAACTCGTCCTTCATCTTGTTGTGGCGCTCGGCCTCGGCGCGCGCGGCGCGCTCGCTGGCCAGCAGCTGCTCGCGTTCGCGCGCCGCGCGCTGGGCCATGTCGTACAGGCGCGCGTTGTCGATCGCAATGGCGGCCTGCACGGCGAACGCGCCGATCAGCTCCTCGCTGCGCTCGCTGAACATTGCGGCCTTCGAATGACCGAAGAACAGGTCGCCGATCACCTCGCCCGACCGCGACACCACCGACGCCGCCAGGCAGCTCACGATCGGCAGATGCCCCGGCGGCATGCCGTGTTGCGGCGCCATCGTGCCGTAGCGCGGGTCCGTGCGGATGTCGTCGCTCCTGATCGGCGCGTTGCCGTGGAACGTGGGCCCGGCCACGGCGGCAGGACGCGGCAGGCCGAGCGCAGCGACCGGCTCGCACGATGCGCCGGACAGCGTGGTCACCATGCAGGTGTCACCGTTGTCGTCCTCGCCGTTGTAGAAGAACGAGCCGGATTGAGCGCCGACGAGCTGCGTGGCCGCATCCGTGATGGCCTGCAGCAGCGGCTCGAGGGCGATGGTCGACGCCAGCGTCTCGCTCGCGCCCTTCATCAGTTCCAGCACGCGCATCTCTTCGTGCAGCGCTTCCTCGGCGCGGAGGCGGCGCAGCGCGTCCCAGATGCGGTGCGCGGCGTCTTCCAGCAGGCGGATCTCGTCCGCGTCGCACGCCATGGCGAGCGGCCCATCCAACGCCAGCACGGCCGCGAGGCGGTCGCCGTCCAGCAGCGGCACCGCGACGCCCGCGTTGGCGCCGGCCGACCACACGGTCTCGCCCGCGCGCAGGCGTGCCGGCATCGCCAGGGCCAGTTGCGCCAGCGGCACGGTGCGTCCGCACTGCGCCGTGCGTGCGCCGTCGTCCCACTGTTCGACGATCACGGCCGCGTCGTCCGCGCCTTTGACGTCGGCATACGTCACGGTGGCGCCGCCGACGTACGCGCCGACCTGGCCCAGCGCGGCCTGCAGCTGCGGACCGGATGCCGTCGCGCGGCGCAGGATGTCGGCGAGCCCGGCCTGGAAGGCGCGGCGGCGTTCGGCCGGCACCGTGTCCGCCGTCTCGACGAAGGTCGCCAGCACGCCTTCGGGCCGGCCGGCATCGCCGTAGACCGGGCTGGTCGAACAGGCGGCGTGGCGGACGTCACGCCAGGTCGCGCGGGCGTCGCGCCCAAGCGCTTCCTGCGTCCTGGTGCCGAGGACGGGGACGCAGGCATCGTTGAAGAATTGGGTGTGGCCGTCGCCCCACGCCAGGGCCATCGGCAGCCGGCAATCGAGCAGTGTGCGGACGGCGAGTTTCAGGCTGAACGGCCACTGTTCGACGGGGCCGACGGGCGTCGACGCCCACGGATGGTGCCGCATCCGCCATTCCATGTCGCCCGGCTTTCGTGCGGATGTGCCATCCAGGGACGCGAGATCGAAAGGCCAGGGCATATCGTTGGTCGTCAGAGTAAAGCCGGGGCTGGCTCAGCGACCCATCATAGCAGGCAGGGTGACCATGACGCGTACATATGTTGAAATATTGTAACAAACCCGTGGGAAAGTGTTACGTGGGGCCGGCCTATTTGCCCAGCAGGCGCAGTGACTGTTCCCAGTCCCCCTGCCAGTCCCGCAAGAAGTCGTGCGTCTGGAAAGCCCGCTTCAAGGCGCCGAGTGGCACCCGGTAGACGTCGTGCAGGCCCAGTGCCAGCGTGACCGGATTCCACACGGCGTTGCGCTTCGATTTGCGCGCGCTCGCTTTGACGCGGGCGCCATCGTCGCCGAAGATGCCGATCGCGTCGTCCAGCGCCCGGTCGAGGTCCAGCCGCGCGATCTGCCCGAACGCCTGCAGCACTTGTGCCTTGCCGATGCCCGTCCGCGATTCGCTTGCCGCCGCGGGCGCGGCCGCAGGCTGCTGCGCCGCGGCCTCGTGCCCGCCGTGCTTCAACTTGCCCGCCAGCCGCTCGAGGTCCTTCCGCTGGAACCGCAACTGGTCGAGCGGACGGCGCAAGCCGGGGGCCGGCGGCCGCGCGACGATCTGGTACGCGTCCTTGGTGAGCGTGATCAGGACGTCCTCGCTGCCGGCGGCAAGGCGCGCGATGTCGCCTTCAAAAAAGATCGGCGCCGCGTAGCCGCCGTTGGCGTCGCCGAACAAGTCGGGCATGGCGGCATCGTAGTCGAGCCAGACGTAGGGCGTCAGCCCGTGGCCGAGCAACCGTGCCAGGGTCCAGGTCGATCCCGTTTGCCCGGCCAGCCAGGTGCAAGCCTCGAGGACGGTGGCGCGGAAGGGCAGTTCGCTGATGCTCATGGTGGTGCCGGCTGCGTTGCACCGGTCTCGATAACGGACGGGTATTGTAATCGCTCGCGCGGCCGGCGGTGCCTGTCTACCGCGTCACATCGATCGACTGGCACCGCGTCCCGGATGAAAAGCCTGTTACTGGATGACGCCGCAGGCGATGCGCTCGCCGCCGCCGCCCAGCGGCTTCGGCTGATCCGAGAAATTGTCGCCGCCGGCGTGGAGCATGAGCGCCTTGCCCTTCACCTCAGCCAGCCTGGTGAGGCGTGGCGCCGTCACCGCCGTGCTGGCCCTGCCGTTGTCGCTGACGACGAGCGGCGGCAAGTCGCCCAGGTGGCCGTCGCCGGACGGACCCGCATGGTGTTTGGACGTCGTCGGATCGAAGTGCCCACCGGCCGCACCGGCCGCGACCTTTTTCCCATCCTTCTCGTTGACGCCGCAACTGGCCATCTCGTGCACGTGGAAGCCATGCGCGCCGGGCGGGAGGCTGGTCAGATTGGGCGAGAAGACGAGGCCACCCGGGGATTCGGATACCGTCACGCTGCCGATCATCTTGCCGGTGCCGTCGGCGCTCACGAGGGTCATTGGGGCCTGCAACTGGTTGGCGGCGTGGGCGCCGGCGGCGGCGGTGAGCGCACATGCGAGTGCGATGAGCGATGGATGAGTCATACCGTTCCTTTCAGGGTTCTTCAGGTTGGGAATGTGTCGCGGGGAAAGGGCACCTCGAAAAACCGTCGCGAGCGGCAGCAATGCTGTTTGAGAAGCGCAGCTGTACGAGGAGTACAGCGAGCATCGCAAGACAGCAGTGCAACGCGCAGCAGGTTTTTCGACGTGCCCGATAGTGTATTCGATAAAAATTGATGAAGGTGAACGGGATCGGAGGCTTGAGGCGACGCAAGCGCCATCGTGGGCCGGGCGGGAACAATGTCGAGTCGGCGCGGTGCCGATTACGGGAGACATCATGCATGAGCCTGACGATAAGCTGCTCGCACAAGTCCGGCAGCACATCATCGACGCGCATCCCGCGCTGGCGGGCGACGCCAGCCTGCCGGACCGGCTCGAGCGCGCATACGAGCATGCCGTGGTATTGGGTTTCACGGACGGCGACGCCATCGCCCGCTTCCTCCGCTACGAAGCGTCCGCCCCGAATTTTTATCGCCAGCCGGCGATCGACGCCTGGCTCAGGACGCCTGGACAGCCGGTCGAGCAGCGGTTTGCGGACGTGCTTGCGCGGGTGAAGTCGCGGTTGCGGCGGGATTGACGGCGAGGACGTCGTCGGTCGAGCGCACGTCGGCATACTCGCCGTGCAAGTTCGCCAGCGCCATCAAGTGAACGTCCTCGGCGCTGCGCAACGTGCCGCCGAAGTCCGCCTTGTCCAAGGTGAAGCAGGCATTCGCCACGACGACCGTCGAGAAACCCAGATTGCCGGCCGTGCGCGCCGCCGCCTCGACGGAATTATTCGTGCTCACGCCGGCGATGACGACATGGCGGATGCCGCGCGCATGCAGCCACCGTTCGAGTCCGGTATTGATGAAAGCGTCCGGCACGTTCTTTTCGACGACATGTTCGTGCGGCAGCGGGATGAATCGCTCCTGATGCTCGGCGCCGGTTCTGCCCGAACAGCTTGACACCCGGCTCGGACAGGCGCCGCGGCTTCCCCGAAAACCAGCTGAACATACGCCTTCGACATGTCTGATAACGCTCATGGGCCGCCCCATCCATACCGATACACTCCACGTGCCAATATTGCTTATTTTATAACTTTTATGCAACAAACATTGCCGATCTCCACTACTGTCGGTCTCGCATGCCTGGTCCTGGCGACGACCTGCCCGCTTGCCGTCCACGCCGCTGCCGAGGAGGCCGGGCGCAACCTGGAACCGGACGGCTGGGGCATCGTCACGAGCCAGCCTATCACGGTGGCGGGCCAGGAATTCTGCCGGTATTTCCTGGCCGAATGGCTCGACAAGCCCGGCAGCGACCGCTACACGATCGCCATCCGCGAGCGACCGTCGGCGCGGTGGGGCACACAGATCTGGATTGAGTCCGGCCCGCGCCGGGTGGTGCAAGTGCAGTTGCCGCCCACGCGCGCCGAGCTGAAGGCGTTGGGCGAAAACGCCGCCGAGAACGCCTACCAGGCCATCCAGGACATCGAACGCCAGCGACAGTTCATCCACGATGCCGACCTGGCACCCGACGAATTCTGATCCAGCAAAAGGAGCGCGCCATGTTCCACCGATTGTCCCCGCATCTGGCCTGTGGCCTCGCCCTGTGCTGCGCTGCCGCGGGTGCTTCCGAACTGGTCTACGTGCCGGTCAATCCGAATTTCGGCGGTTCGCCGTCCAATGGTCCGGGACTGCTCGCGTCGGCATCGACGACCAGCAAGCATGGCCAGTCGGGTCTCGGCGGCGCGTCATCTCTGAACCAGTCGCCGCTGGAGCAGTTCAACCAGACGCTCGAGCGCATGATGCTGAGCCAGCTCGCCTCCGCCGCGACCTCGAAGCTGATGGGACGGGACGGCAAATTATTGCCGGGTACATTCTCGACGGAGAATTTCATCATCACCGTCACCGACCTGGGTGGAGGCCTGCTGCGCGTGACGACCACGGACAAGTCGAGCGGCGCCATCACCTCGTTCGAGGTTGGCCAATGAACGCGCCGCGCCCTGCCGTACTGGCGGCACTGGGACTCTCGGCACTGCTGGGTGGATGCGCGCATGCGCCGTCGGCGGTGCGCGACAATGCCGAGCTCACGCCCGGCACGGCCATCACGCGCGACTTGCTGGCCCTGCCGCCGCCCAAGGGCAAGATCGCGGCGGCCGTGTACGGCATCCGCGACCAGACCGGCCAGTACAAGCCGGCGCCGGACAGCTCCTTCTCCACGGCGGTGACGCAGGGCGCGTCGTCGATGCTGATCCGCGCACTGCAGGATTCCGGCTGGTTCATCCCGGTCGAACGCGAGAACCTGCAGAACCTGCTCACCGAACGCAAGATCGTGCGCGCGCTGGAAATGCCGCAGCCGGCAGGCACGCCGGCCGTGCAGATCCCGCCACTGCTGGCGGCATCGGTCCTGATCGAGGGCGGCGTCGTCGCCTACGAAAGCAATGTGCGCACCGGCGGCATGGGCGCGCGCTTCCTCGGCATCGGCATGAGCACCCAGTACCGTGTCGACCAGGTGACGGTCAGCCTGCGCACGGTCGACATCCGCAGCGGCCAGATCCTGCAGAGTGTCTCGACCACCAAGACCGTCTATTCGTACGAACTGCACCCCAGCGTCTTCAAGTTCGTCAACGTGAAGGACCTGGCGGAATTCGAGGCCGGGGTCACGCGCAACGAGCCCCCGCAATTGTGCGTCGACGAGGCGATCGAGGCAGCCGTCGTCCACCTGATCGCCCAGGGCATCAAGGCCGGCAACTGGACGTTGCAAGACGAGGCGGACAGGTCCAGCCCGGTCCTGAAGCGCTACCTTGATGCAGCCGGGATGCAACGGACGGCCCTGCGCGTCTCCGATGCCAAGCCCAGGAAAGCACCATGAATGCCGCGCTTCAGCTCCCTTTCGCATGCGCCCTGCTGCTGGCCGCGGCCGCACGGGCCGGCGATCTCGCACCATCCGAACTCGACGGCCAGGTCCGGGCGGCGCAGGCCGGCAAGGCCACGGCAGGGATGGTTGCCGGCGCGGCCGTCCGGCAGAACCAGGTCTCGGTCGCACAGGACGGCACGGCGAACAGCGCCAACGTCGTGCAAAGCAGCCTCGACGACCAGGCCCTGGTGCAGCAGCGCGGCCGGCAGAACGAAGCCGCTATCCTGCAGGCCGGCACGGGCAACCGCGCCGTCATCGAGCAGCAAGGCGTGCTGAATTCGGCGCACATCGCGCAGTACGGCCAGCAGGGGCTGGCGCGTATCACGCAATACGGCAACGGCAAGTCGGCCACCATCGTTCAGTACCAGGGGCGCTGAATCGTTTCCGATATGCCCCTTCCCACTCCAAGGAGCAGTTCATGAAATTCGCACTATCGGCCATCGCACTGGGCATCAGCCTGGCCTGCGCGAGCCAGTTCGCCGCCGCGGCACCGACCGTCACGATCTCGCAATCGGGCACCGGCAACACGGTCGCTGCGGAACAGGCGGGCCTCGACCCCGACGCCGCCGTCTCCGCGCAGATCACGCAGAACGGCAACAACAACCACGTGGGCGGCCCCGGCGGTACGACCGGCGGCATACTGCAATACGGACTGTCGACAGGCTCCGTGGCGAAAGTGGCCCAGACGGGGACGGGCAACAATGTCGGCATCGTGCAAGGCGAAATCGGCGTCCTCGTTTCGAACATCGACATCACGCAAGCGGGCAATGCGAACAGCGCGATCGTCAGTCAGGTGACCAGCTCAGGGACCGACATCATCGTCAAACAGAACGGTACCGGCAACGCCACCAACGTCACGCAAAATGCGTCGGATTCCGAGCTCCGGGTGACGCAAAACGGCACCAACAACGGCGCGACGATCGCCGATCGGCTCACCGGCCTGTACTTTACGTCGATCGAGCAGAACGGCGATGGCAATACCGCGTCGGCCACGGGCGACGGCAACGGGATGAGCAATCAGGTCATCGTGCAAACGGGCACGCGGAACGACGCGGTCACCAGCCAGCATGACGGCTCCTCCGCGAACCTCCAGGTCCAGCAACTGGGTGCCGACAACCGGGCCGATATCAGCCAGACCGGGACCGAGCTGTCCGCGACCATCGACCAGAACGGCAGCACCAACCTGGCGAGCATCACCCAGACCGGCCCGGGAGGAACGTTCTTGAACGACAGCGCCCTGATCACCCAGGTCGGCAACAATAACGCCGCGACGGTACGGCAGTCCGGCGTTGGATTCACGGCCGACATCAACCAGATCGGTTCGGGCAATTACGCGAACGTCTATCAGCACTGAATGGAAGGATGAAGAAGCAGCACGCCACAGTGCCGCCAGAATAAAAAAACGGCACCCGAAGGTGCCGTTTTCGTCAGCTGACTAAGCTAAAACTTCCGCGATCACTCGCCGTCGCCATGATGCTCGGCTTGCGCCGCCTGCTGCTGGTCTTCCATCGCCTGCAGCTCGGCAGCCATGTTGGCCTTCTCCTGCTGCAGCAGCGCTGCGCGCTCTTCGGCTTCCCACGCTTCTTTCTCCTTGCGGGCGCGGTGGAAGGCGAGACCCGTACCGCCCGGGATCAGGCGGCCGACGATGACGTTTTCCTTCAGGCCGCGCAGACCGTCGCGCTTGCCCATGATCGCCGCTTCGGTCAGCACGCGGGTGGTTTCCTGGAACGATGCGGCCGAGATGAACGAGTCGGTCGACAGCGATGCCTTCGTGATACCCAGCAGCACGTTCTCGTACGTCGCCGGCAGCTTGTTGGCGGCCTCCATGCGATCGTTCTCTTCCAGCAGTTCCGAACGCTCCACCTGCTCGCCGACGATGTAGTCGGTGTCGCCGGCTTCGACGATCTGAACGCGGCGCAGCATCTGGCGAACGATCACCTCGATGTGCTTGTCGTTGATCTTCACGCCCTGCAGACGGTACACGTCCTGCACTTCGTCGACGATGTAGCGGGCCAGCGCTTCGATACCCAGCAGGCGCAGGATGTCTTGCGGATCGGCCGGGCCGTCCACGATCATCTCGCCCTTGTTCACCACCTGGCCGTCGTGCACCAGCACTTGCTTGTCCTTGGTGATCAGGAACTCGTGCTTGTTGCCGTCCATGTCGGTGATTTCCAGGCGCTGCTTGCCCTTGGTCTCTTTACCGAAAGCGACCGTACCGGTGACTTCCGCCAGCATGCCGGCATCTTTCGGCGACCGGGCTTCGAACAGCTCGGCGACGCGCGGCAGACCACCGGTAATGTCACGGGTCTTCTGCGATTCGGTCGGGATACGTGCCAGCACTTCACCCACCGATGCCTGCTGACCGTCCTTCACCATGATCAGCGCGCCGACCTGGAAGCCGATCGTCACGGCGTGCTCGGTGCCGGCGATCTTGACTTCCTGGCCTTCTTCGTTCAGCAGCTTGACCTGCGGACGCAGCACCTTGCTGGCCGAACCGCGGCGTTTCGGGTCGATCGCCACCAGGGTCGACAGGCCGGTCACGTCGTCGACCTGGCGAGCGACGGTGACGCCCTCTTCCACGTTCTCGAACTTGATCGTGCCGCCGTATTCCGTGATGATCGGACGGGTCAGCGGGTCCCACGTTGCCAGCGGCATGCCGGCCTTGACGACCAGGCCGTCATGGACAGCCAGGGTCGCGCCGTACGGCACCTTGTGACGCTCGCGCTCGCGGCCGTGGTCGTCCGTGATCAGCACTTCGCCCGAACGCGAAATGACGATCTGGGCGCCCTTGCCGTTGGTCACGTAACGCATGGTCGCCGTGAAGCGGACCGTGCCGTTCGACTTGGCTTCGACCGACGATGCCACCGCCGCACGCGATGCCGCACCACCGATGTGGAACGTACGCATGGTCAGCTGGGTACCCGGCTCACCGATCGACTGCGCAGCCACCACACCGACGGCTTCGCCGGAGTTGACCAGCATGCCGCGGCCCAGGTCGCGGCCGTAGCACTTCGCGCACAGGCCATAACGGGTGTCGCAGTTCAGCGGCGTGCGGACTTTGACTTCGTCGATGCCCAGACGCTCGATCTCTTCGACCATGTCTTCGTCCAGCAGCGTGCCGGCTTCGTACACGGTTTCCTGCGTTTCCGGATTGACGATGTCGTTACCGGCCACGCGGCCCAGGATACGGTCGCGCAGGGCTTCGATCACTTCACCGCCTTCGACCATCGCCTTCATCAGCGTGCCGTTGGAGGTGCCGCAATCGTCTTCCGTCACGACCAGGTCCTGCGTCACGTCGACCAGGCGGCGAGTCAGGTAACCCGAGTTCGCGGTCTTCAGCGCGGTGTCGGCCAGGCCCTTACGGGCGCCGTGCGTCGAGATGAAGTACTGCAGAACGTTCAGGCCTTCGCGGAAGTTCGCGGTAATCGGCGTCTCGATGATCGAGCCGTCCGGCTTCGCCATCAGGCCGCGCATACCGGCCAGCTGGCGGATCTGGGCGGCGGAACCGCGGGCGCCCGAGTCGGCCATCATGTAGATGGCGTTGAACGACTCTTGCGTGCCCTGCGTGCCGTCGCGCTTCGTGACCGGCTCGACTTTCAGCTGGTCCATCATCGCCTTGCCCACTTCGTCCGAGGTCTTGCCCCAGATGTCGACGACCTTGTTGTAGCGCTCGCCTGCAGTGACCAGACCCGACGAGTACTGCTGTTCGATCTGCTTCACTTCCGCTTCGGCGGTCGCGATCATGCCCTTCTTGACGTCCGGGATCAGCATGTCGTCGACGGCGATCGAGATACCGGCGCGCGTCGCCAGGCGGAAGCCCGACTGCATCAGCTTGTCGGCGAACACGACCGTGGCACGCAGGCCGCACTTGCGGAACGACGTGTTGATCAGCTTGCTGATCTCTTTCTTCTTCAGCGCGCGGTTCAGCACCGAGAACGGCAGGCCTTTCGGCAGGATCTCGGACAGGATCGCACGGCCGACGGTCGTCTCGTAACGGGTCAGGGTCTGCTCGAACTCGTCCGTTTCCAGGTTGCGCGGGAACTCGACGATACGCACGGTGATGCGGGTCGCCAGTTCGACTTCCTTGTTGTCGTACGCGCGGATGACTTCCGACACGTCCGGGAACATCATGCCTTCGCCCTTGGCGTTGATCGCCTCGCGCGACGCGTAGTACAGACCCAGCACGATATCCTGCGACGGCACGATCGACGGCTCGCCGTTCGACGGGAACAGGATGTTGTTCGACGCCAGCATCAGCGTGCGGGCTTCCATCTGCGCTTCGATCGACAGCGGGACGTGGACTGCCATCTGGTCACCGTCGAAGTCGGCGTTGAACGCCGCGCAGACCAGCGGGTGCAGCTGGATTGCCTTGCCTTCGATCAGGACCGGCTCGAACGCCTGGATACCGAGACGGTGCAGCGTCGGCGCACGGTTCAGCATCACCGGGTGTTCCTTGATGACTTCTTCCAGGATGTCCCAGACGACCGGTTCCTGCTGCTCGACGAGCTTCTTCGCGGCCTTGATGGTGGTCGCGAGACCCATCAATTCCAGCTTGTTGAAGATGAACGGCTTGAACAGTTCCAGGGCCATCAGCTTCGGCAGGCCGCACTGGTGCAGTTTCAGCTGCGGACCCACCACGATGACCGAACGGCCCGAGTAGTCGACGCGCTTGCCCAGCAGGTTCTGACGGAAGCGGCCGCCCTTACCCTTGATCATTTCAGCCAGCGACTTCAGCGGACGCTTGTTGGCGCCGGTCATCGCCTTGCCGCGACGGCCGTTGTCCAGCAGCGAGTCGACCGCTTCCTGCAGCATGCGCTTTTCGTTGCGCGTGATGATCTCCGGCGCGCGCAGTTCCATCAGGCGCTTGAGGCGGTTGTTACGGTTGATGACGCGGCGATACAGGTCGTTCAGGTCGGACGTGGCGAAACGCCCGCCATCCAGCGGGACGAGCGGACGCAGCTCCGGCGGCAGGACCGGGAGCACTTCCATGATCATCCAGTCCGGCTTGATGCCCGAACGCTGGAACGCCTCGAGCACTTTCAGGCGCTTGGCGTATTTCTTGATCTTCGCTTCCGACTTTGATTCCTTCAGCTCGACGCGCAGGGCCTCGGCTTCGCGGTCGATGTCGATCGAGCGCAGCAGTTCACGGATGCCCTCGGCGCCCATGAATGCGGTGAAGTCGTCGCCGTACTCTTCGTACTTGGCGGCGTAGTCGTCTTCCGACATGATCTGGCATTTCTTCAGCGGGGTCATGCCCGGATCCGTCACGACGTACGCTTCGAAGTACAGCACGCGTTCGATGTCGCGCAGGGTCATGTCGAGGACCATGCCCAGACGCGACGGCAGCGACTTCAGGAACCAGATGTGCGCGGTCGGCGATGCCAGCTCGATGTGGCCCATGCGCTCACGGCGCACTTTGGCCAGCGTGACTTCGACGCCGCACTTCTCGCAGATGACGCCGCGGTGCTTCAGGCGCTTGTACTTGCCGCACAGGCATTCGTAGTCCTTGATCGGACCAAAGATTTTCGCGCAAAACAGGCCGTCGCGTTCCGGCTTGAACGTACGGTAGTTGATGGTCTCCGGCTTCTTGACTTCGCCGAACGACCACGAACGGATTTTCTCGGGCGACGCCAGGCCGATCTTGATGGCGTCGAAGCTCTCGTTTTGCTGAACTTGCTTGAATAGATCGAGCAGTGCTTTCATTTATCACTCCGGGTGATTGAATTCTTTACTTCCATTTGCGCTATGTACTCCGTCGCCCCCGCCTTCGCGGGGGCGACGATCATTGCGCCGTGCGGTGATCAGTTGCGTTCGAGATCGATGTCGATACCCAGCGAACGAATCTCTTTCACCAGCACGTTGAACGATTCCGGCATACCCGCGTCGATCACGTGGTCGCCCTTGACCAGGTTCTCGTACACCTTGGTACGGCCGTTCACGTCGTCCGACTTCACGGTCAGCATTTCCTGCAGCACGTACGACGCGCCGTACGCTTCCAGTGCCCACACCTCCATCTCACCGAAGCGCTGGCCGCCGAACTGGGCTTTACCACCCAGCGGCTGCTGCGTCACGAGCGAGTACGGGCCGGTCGAGCGGGCGTGCATCTTGTCGTCGACCAGGTGGTGCAGCTTCAGCATGTGCATGAAGCCCACGGTCACCTTGCGTTCGAACGCCTCGCCGGTGCGGCCGTCGAACATCGTGACCTGGTTCTTCGACGGGGTCATGCCCAGGTGCTTGGCGACCGGGTCGGGGAAGGCCAGGTCCAGCATGCGGCGGATTTCTTCTTCGTGCGCACCGTCGAACACCGGGGTCGCGAACGGCACGCCGTTGCGCAGGTTGTGCGCCAGTTCGACGATTTCCTCGTCGCTGAAGTTGTCCAGGTCTTCCTTCTTGCCCGTTTCGTTGTAGATCTTGGCCAGGAAGGCGCGCAGTTGTTCGGTCTCCGCCTTGGCCTTGATCATTTCGCCCAGGCGCAGGCCCAGACCCTTCGCGGCCCAACCCAGGTGGGTTTCCAGGATCTGGCCGACGTTCATACGCGACGGCACGCCCAGCGGGTTCAGCACGACGTCGGCCGGCGTACCGTCGGCCATGAACGGCATGTCTTCCACCGGCACGATACGCGAGACCACACCCTTGTTACCGTGGCGGCCCGCCATCTTGTCGCCCGACTGCAGGCGGCGCTTGACGGCCAGGTAGACCTTGACCATCTTCTGCACGCCCGGCTGCAGCTCGTCGCCCTGCGTGAGCTTCTTGCGCTTCTCTTCGAACGCGAGGTCGAACTGGTGACGCTTCTCGTTGATCGACTCCTTCATCGCCTCCAGTGCGTTGGCGGTTTCGTCGTCGGCAGGACGGATGTCGAACCAGTGGAACTTGTCCAGGTCGTCCAGGTAGGCCTTGTCGATCACGGCGCCCTTCGCCAGCTTCTTCGGACCGCCGTTGACGGTCTTGCCGACGAGCAGGCGCTCCAGACGCTGGAACGCGTCGCCTTCGACGATACGCAGCTGGTCGTTCAGGTCCAGGCGGAAGCGCTTCAGCTCGTCGTCGATGATCTGCTGGGCGCGCTTGTCGCGCACGATGCCTTCGCGGGTGAACACTTGCACGTCGATCACCGTACCGACCATGCCCGACGGCACGCGCAGCGAGGTGTCCTTCACGTCGGACGCTTTTTCGCCGAAGATCGCGCGCAGCAGCTTCTCTTCCGGGGTCAGCTGGGTTTCGCCCTTCGGCGTCACTTTACCGACCAGCACGTCACCGGCCTGCACTTCGGCGCCGATATAGACGATGCCCGACTCGTCCAGGCGGGCCAGCTGGTTTTCCGCCAGGTTCGAGATGTCGCGGGTGATTTCTTCAGGGCCGAGCTTGGTGTCGCGCGCGACGACCGACAGTTCCTCGATGTGGATCGAGGTGTAGCGGTCATCCTTGACGACGTTTTCCGAGATCAGGATCGAGTCCTCGAAGTTCAGGCCGTTCCACGGCATGAACGCCACCAGCATGTTCTGGCCCAGTGCCAGCTCGCCCAGGTCGGTCGAGGCGCCGTCGGCGATGACGTCGCCGCGAGCCACGCGATCGCCCACTTTCACGATCGGACGCTGGTTGATGTTGGTGTTCTGGTTCGAACGGGTGTACTTGATCAGGTTGTAGATGTCGACACCGACTTCGCCCGCCTGTGCTTCTTCGTCGTTCACGCGGATCACCACGCGGCCGGCGTCGACGTAATCGACGATGCCGCCACGGGTCGCCTGCACGGTCGTGCCCGAGTCGACCGCCACGGTGCGCTCGATGCCGGTACCGACGAAGGCTTTTTCCGGACGCAGGCAAGGCACGGCCTGGCGCTGCATGTTGGCGCCCATCAGTGCACGGTTCGCGTCATCGTGCTCGAGGAACGGGATCAGCGACGCTGCCACCGACACGATCTGGCCCGGGGCCACGTCCATGTACTGGATGCGTTCCGGCGAGACCAGGATCGTTTCGCCGGCTTCACGTGCCGACACCAGCTCGTCGACCAGCGTGCCGGTCGCGTCGATCGCGGCGTTCGCCTGGGCGATGATGTAGCGGCCTTCTTCGATCGCCGACAGGTATTCGATCTTGTCGGTGACTTTCGAACCGTCGACCTTGCGGTACGGGGTTTCCAGGAAGCCGTATTCGTTCAGGCGGGCAAACAGTGCCAGCGAGTTGATCAGGCCGATGTTCGGGCCTTCAGGCGTTTCGATCGGGCACACGCGGCCGTAGTGGGTCGGGTGCACGTCGCGGACTTCGAAGCCGGCGCGCTCGCGGGTCAGGCCGCCCGGGCCCAGTGCGGAGACACGGCGTTTGTGCGTGATTTCCGACAGCGGGTTCGTCTGGTCCATGAACTGCGACAGCTGCGACGAGCCGAAGAATTCGCGGATCGCGGCCGAGATCGGTTTGCTGTTGATCAGGTCGTGCGGCATCAGGTTGTCGGCTTCGGCCTGGCCGAGGCGTTCCTTGACGGCGCGCTCCACGCGCACGAGGCCGGCGCGGAACTGGTTTTCGGCCAGTTCGCCCACGCAACGCACGCGGCGGTTACCCAGGTGATCGATGTCGTCGACTTCGCCGCGGCCATTGCGCAGCTCGACCAGGATCTTGATCACGGCCAGGATGTCTTCGTTCGACAGGGTCATGTCGCCGACCAGCTCGTCGCGGCCGATGCGGCGGTTGAACTTCATGCGGCCCACGGCCGACAGGTCGTAGCGTTCCGGGCTGTAGAACAGGCCGTGGAACAGCGCTTCCACCGATTCTTCGGTCGGCGGTTCGCCCGGACGCATCATGCGGTAGATCGCCACGCGCGCGGCCGTCTGGTCGGCGGTGTCGTCGGTGCGCAGGGTCTGCGAGATGTAGGCGCCCTGGTCCAGGTCGTTCGTGTACAGCGTCTGGATCGCGTCGATGTTGGCGTCGCGCAGCTTGCCCAGCAGCTCGTCGGTCAGTTCGTCGTTGGCGTTGGCGATGATCTCGCCCGTGTCGCTGTCGACAACGTTCTTCGCCAGCACGCGGCCGATCAGGTAGTCTTCCGGCACCGAGATGTGCGTGATGCCCGCGTTTTCGACGTCGCGCACGTTCTTGGCGTTGATGCGTTTGTCCTTCGTCACGAGCGTCTTGCCCGACTTCGGATCGACGATGTCGAAGCGCGCGACTTCGCCGCGCAGGCGCTCGGCCACGAATTCCAGCTCCGCGCCTTCCGAGCGCAGGTTGAAGTTGTCGAACACGAAGAAGTTGGCGAGGATCTGCTCCGGCGTCATGCCGATGGCTTTCAGCAGGATCGTCACCGGCATCTTGCGGCGGCGGTCGACGCGGAAGAACAGGATGTCCTTCGGGTCGAACTCGAAGTCGAGCCACGAACCACGGTAAGGAATGATACGTGCCGAGAACAGCAGCTTGCCCGACGAGTGCGTCTTGCCGCGGTCGTGCTCGAAGAACACGCCCGGCGAACGGTGCAGCTGCGAGACGATCACGCGCTCGGTGCCGTTGATCACGAACGAACCGTTGGCGGTCATGAGCGGCAGTTCGCCCATGTACACTTCCTGTTCCTTCATTTCCTTCACGACCGGCTTGGTCGGCGATTCCTTGTCCAGGATCACCAGACGCACCTTGGCGCGCAGCGGCGACGCGAAGGTCAGGCCGCGTTGTTGGCATTCCTTGACGTCGAAAGCGGGGTCGCCCAGCACGTAAGAGAGGAACTCGAGGCGCGCAAAACCATTGTGCGACACGATCGGGAAGATGGAGGTGAAAGCCGATTGCAGACCTTCGTTCTTGCGTACGGAGGGCCCTGCATCCGCTTGCAGGAAATTCTCGTAAGACTCCAGCTGCGTAGCGAGGAGGTAGGGAACGTTGTGAACGTTGGCGCGCTTCGCGAACGACTTGCGAATGCGTTTCTTCTCAGTAAATGAGTAGTGCATGGACACTCCGTGAGTGACAGAAAGGATGAGAATTCAGGAATTGCCAGTGGTTAAGCAACCACATGCAAGGCCTCAAATCTCGCCGCATTCCGCCGGGTGATTGGGAACCGGTGCTGCTGTGTTACGATAATGCTGTGCTGCGATGCATCGAAAACAGGGGTGCTTCGCATTTTGTCGTAGGGACGACAAAAGAGCCAAAGCCGCATACCCCACCTTCCGGCGGGGATCTGCGCGCTTTGACTCCGGCGCCGGGCGCTGTTTCCAGCGCCCTTTGCATATGTATTACTTGAGCTCGGCCTTGGCGCCAGCTTCTTCCAGCTTCTTCTTGGCGGCTTCAGCGTCAGCTTTCGGCAGGGCTTCCTTGACGGTCTTCGGTGCGCCGTCAACGACGTCCTTGGCTTCTTTCAGGCCCAGGCCGGTGATTTCACGGACGGCCTTGATGACGCCGACCTTGTTCGCGCCGACTTCGGTCAGCACGACGTTGAATTCGGTCTGCTCTTCAGCAGCCGGTGCAGCAGCGCCGCCGCCAGCTGCCGGTGCCGACATTGCAGCTGCCGACACGCCGAACTTCTCTTCGAAAGCCTTGACCAGGTCGTTCAGTTCCATGACCGACATTGCGCCAACTGCGTCCAGGAACTCTTCTTTGCTAATTGCCATTTGAAACTCCAAATATATGTTGTGTAGTTAGTACTTGAGCAAAAAGACGGAGCTTATTCAGCCGCTGCGACTTCCGCTGCCGGAGCTGCGGAACCTTCGCCTTTTTGTGCTGCCACGGCAGCCAGAACTCGTGCAAAGCCGGAGACCGGAGCCTGCATGACGCCCAGCAGCTGGGCGATGAGGACTTCACGGCTCGGGATGCTTGCCAGCGCCGAAACGCCCGCGACATCCAGATTCTTACCAGCGTAGTTACCGCCCTTCACCACCAGCTTGTCGTTGGTCCTGGAGAAGTCGGCCAGCACCTTGGCGGCTGCCACGGCGTCGTCCGAGATCGAGTAGATCAGCGGGCCAACCATGGTGTCTGCCAGCGGTGCAAACTGGGTGCCTTCCACAGCGCGACGTGCCAGCGTGTTCTTCAGAACACGCAGGTACACGCCCTGCGAACGAGCGGCTGCACGGAGTTTCGTCAAGTGACTAACCTGGATGCCACGGTACTCGGCGACGACGATGGTTTGCGCAGTTGCTACTTTTGCGGAAACTTCTTCGACGACGGCCTTTTTGTCATTCAGATTAAGACCCACGGTCAATCTCCTTAAATGATGTGGAGGAAATCCCCCGCATCGGTTCGAACACGGCGTCCGAAGTTAAGAAGCGAGACTAACGGATACAACTACGTAGCATCGACTACAAAACTTGTTCGGGTTCGCCATCTGCGTTGGGTGGTCTATTAACCTCTGGCTCAACCTCTGCTGTCGGCCCAACGGTCTTTGATTGCCTGGCCGGGAAATCCCGGCCAGCCCAAAGATCTGCCCCACGGTGTTTTGTGGGGGCTTTATTTTTTAAGCAGCCAGGGTGCCGTGATCGACACGGACGCCGGCGCCCATGGTCGACGAGATCGCGACCTTGCGCAGGTAGATACCCTTCGACGAAGCCGGCTTGGCCTTGTTCAGGGCGTCGATCAGCGCGACCAGGTTGGTCTTCAGCTGTTCGTCGCTGAACGACTTGCGGCCGATCGTAGCGTGGATGATACCTGCCTTGTCGGTACGGTACTGGACCTGACCGGCCTTGGCGTTCTTGACGGCGCCAGCCACGTCCGGGGTCACGGTGCCGACCTTCGGGTTCGGCATCAGGCCGCGCGGGCCCAGGATCTGGCCCAGGGTACCGACGATACGCATGGTGTCCGGCGAAGCGATGACGATGTCGAACGGCATGTCGCCGGCCTTGACGCGCTCTGCCAGGTCTTCCATGCCGACGATGTCGGCGCCGGCGGCTTTCGCCTGCTCGGCCTTGTCGCCCTGTGCGAAGACGGCGACGCGGACGGTCTTGCCCGTACCTGCCGGCAGGACGACGGAACCGCGGACGACCTGGTCCGATTTCTTCGGATCCACGCCCAGCTGGACGGCGACGTCGATCGACTCGTTGAACTTGGCGGTTGCGAATTCTTTGACGATTGCGACGGCGTTGTCGAAAGCGTAGGCCTTGTTACGGTCTACTTTGGCTTTCATTTCTTTGACGCGCTTGGACAGCTTAGCCATTTAGATACCCTCCACCGTGATGCCCATCGAACGTGCCGAGCCGGCGATGACGCGCACGGCGGCATCCATGTCGGCAGCGGTCAGGTCCGGCTGTTTGGTTTTTGCGATTTCTTCAGCCTGGGCACGGGTCAGCGTGCCGACCTTGTCGGTATGCGGCTTCGGCGAACCCTTGGTCACGCCGGCGAATTTCTTGATCAGGTACGTTGCCGGCGGGGTCTTCATCTCGAAAGTGAAGGACTTGTCCGCGAAGGCGGTGATCACGACCGGAATCGGCATGCCCGGTTCCATGCCTTGCGTCTTGGCATTGAAGGCCTTGCAGAATTCCATGATGTTCAGACCGCGCTGGCCGAGGGCCGGGCCGATCGGAGGGGAGGGATTTGCTTTACCAGCCGGCACTTGCAGCTTGATAAAACCGACGATTTTCTTTGCCATGATTGGCTCCTAAGTCGATTATTGAGTGGTAGCGCTCCGCTGCACCCCGATCAAGCTACTGCGCGTTGCAGTTTCGGTCTGCGATGCTCGCTGTACATTCGTACAGTTGCGCTTCTCAACCGAAACTGCTGCCGCTCGCTACGCTTTCTCGGAGTGCCTTTAATTTGGCGGAGCTCCTCTTATCGGATTCCGCCTTGCTGCTGCGACGCTCCGATTCGGCGTTTTAGACTTTCTCTACCTGCCCGAACTCCAGTTCCACCGGAGTCGCGCGGCCGAAGATGGTGACAGACACACGCACCTTCGATTTTTCGTAGTTGACTTCCTCGACAGAGCCGTTGAAGTCGGTGAACGGGCCTTCCTTGATGCGCACCTGCTCGCCCACTTCGTACAGCACTTTGGGCCGCGGCTTCTCGACACCTTCCTGGACCTGCTGCATGATCTTGTCGATCTCGCGCGCCGGGATCGGGGTCGGCTTGTTGCTCTTGCCGCCGATGAAGCCGGTGACTTTCGGCGTGTTCTTCACGAGGTGCCAGGTCTCGTCGGTCATTTCCATCTCGACCAGCACATAACCCGGGAAGAAGCGACGCTCGGACACCGATTTGCTGCCGTTCTTGACTTCGACCACTTCTTCGGTCGGAACCAGGATGCGGCCGAACTGCTCCTGCATGCCGCCGCGCTCGATGCGATCGGTCAGGCCGCGCATCACGCTCTTTTCCATGCCCGAATAGACATGTACGACGTACCAGCGCTTGTTGTTGACCGGGACACTCACGGGAGCGCCCGCCGGCGGCGCACCAGCGTCTTGTGCCGGGACACTGCCCGGCACCGGATCGCCGGTCGCGTCATCTTGCACGTTTTCGCTCATTATTGTTTCCACCCCAGGATCACGTCGTACATCAGGAACTCAAGAATCTTATCCGTGCCCCACAGGAAAATTGCCATCACCAGCACGAACCCGAACACCACGGCGGTGATCTGGGTCGCTTCCTTGCGGGTAGGCCATACAACCTTCTTCGTTTCACGTACGGATTCCTTCGCGAAGCTCAGGAAGTCACGACCGGTGGCGGAAGTCCACAATAGCAGGACGGCAATAGCCAAACCAGCCACGAGTGCGCCTGCGCACATCAGGGCTGGTTTGTTCTGGCCTTTCAGAATGAAAAAGCCGACCACGCCTGCAATCGTAGCAACCACTGCCAGCGCGACCTTGAACTTGTCGTTCGAGGTGCCGACGGTTTGCACGGATTGATTAGACATACTTAATTTACTTTCGGGTGCCTGGCACCGAATTCGGTGGCAGGGGCGGAGGGCATCGAACCCCCAACCTTCGGTTTTGGAGACCGACGCTCTGCCAATTGAGCTACGCCCCTACAAAAACTTCTAGTTGAATCGAGCATTATACGCGACGTGGATACATCGCGCAACACTCTATTGTTGGGCGGAACAGAAACGTTCCGCCCGGAGGTACTACTCTACTGCAATCAGGCCAGGATCTTGGCAACCACGCCGGCGCCGACGGTACGGCCGCCTTCGCGGATTGCGAAGCGCAGACCTTCTTCCATCGCGATCGGAGCGATCAGCTTGACGGTGATCGACACGTTGTCGCCAGGCATGACCATTTCCTTGTCGGCCGGCAGTTCGATCGAACCGGTCACGTCAGTCGTACGGAAGTAGAACTGCGGACGGTAGTTGTTGAAGAACGGGGTGTGACGACCACCTTCGTCTTTCGACAGC
>Ga0209148_1000325_pt1 | contig 66146 bp, 44 predicted proteins | sample AraplaCol_mMF_r2_2_FD_184288 | JGI IMG/M metagenome (GOLD analysis project Ga0209148, IMG submission 184288) | Arabidopsis root microbial communities from North Carolina, USA - plate scrape CL_Col_mMF_r2 (SPAdes) (version 2) | ecosystem: Host-associated > Plants > Roots > Endosphere | place...
CCTCGAGCTCGGCGATGTCCCGCACTGTCTCGGCGAGCGAGTCCGCCAGGTCCTCGTCATCCTCAGCGAGGACCTCAAGCTTGGCTCGTTGACGGTGCTTCTTCGCCAGCTTTTCACGTATGGCTGACAAATCGTCCTCGGTCGCCGCCGCGCTCGAGAATACCTGCTGCAGGTGTGCTTCGAATTCGCGGTCACCCGAGATCCCGAGTATGGCGCTGGCCAATGCCTCGGCAATATCGCCCGTCAAGCCGGCGATGGCACTGCCGTCGGCCTTGAACTGGCTGTGCACGCTTGATACCAATGCTCCCACGCTCTGGCTCAGTGCAATGTATTGCAGCAACTGCGATTGGTATGCGTCGCCGCCCGTGATTGGCGTGCCGCGCTTATTCTTGCTTTCGGCGTTCGGGTAAGCGGCGCGGCACCCTGCACAGTCCTCCTGGAGTGCCTTGCCGAGGGTCTCGCGCGTCTCGACGTTCGTAAACGAGTTCGAGAAGAACGAGCCGCCTTCGTCCTTGAAGCCGATATTCGTGTGCCTGCGCGCTGTATGAGGAACAGAAATGGCGCTCATGTGTCCGCAGCGATGGACCGATACATACGGTAGTTGCACCATGTGTCCTACGCAGCCAGTCATCTTGCAACGCACATAAGGGCGCCCGCCGCGGTCACTGATGCGCCGCTTGATCGCATCGACCACCTGTTCTTCCTTGGCTCTCGGGTCATAGAAATCGATGGCGTGGCAGCGGTTGCACTTGAGCAGAAGCGGAAACGGCGTCGCATAGATCTCGGACGGCGCCTGCACCACAACCTTGTTCTGACGCACCGCCTCGCGCAACGCTTCATCAACGACACCACCGGCCGTTTCCCAATCCGCGAGGAACTTGCGCATGCCGTCGAGCAGCTGGTCCTTGTCGACATCAGCTAGTGCCAGGTCGTTATTGTGCGTGCCGACGATTTTCACGTACGCCTGGTTGCGCAAGCGGGTTAGCGCGCCGGGGAGGAACGCTTCCGTGTAAAGGCGGCTTCTCTGTATTTTGAAGGTGTCCATGAAGGCTCCTAGCGGCCCAGCGCTTCGATGACGCGCTCGCCGTCGGCGTTGAGATATTTGATCGGAATCTGGTTTTCGATGTCCCGAAACGACCGCATCGGCGCATGCTCGAACACCTCGCCCAAAGCCTCGACGATCGACTTGTCGAATTTCCCCGGGCTCCAGTTTTCCAGCCTGTGCAAAGCGCCCTTGACGCGCTCCTTGAGGGCTTGGCGGAAGTCCGAAAGAACGCGTGGATCAAACGCAGTCTGAAGCGATGGTGGCACCGCCAGCGCCAGCATCACCACCTTTTCGATTTGCGTACGCGCGTGAGGGCCGGCGGTGAGGGCCGACTTTAAGCCCTTGATCGAATAATCGATTTCGTCGCCCCACCCGGCCTGGTGCTTGGCCCAGTTGAGAATGACGGCAGACATGATGCCTGGAAGTGTGCGGTCAAGGATGTTGGGCGCAAACCGGTTGATTGGCACCGAGTCGACCAAGCCATCGAGGAAGAAGTGGTAGTCACCAAAATTGAGGAATACATTCGACTCGAACAGTTTGGTGGGCGACAGGACGGCCAGCACGATTCCGGGGTGCACACGTCCGCTGCGTGCAGATGCCTGGATGTATTCCGCAGTCGATGCCGGCCACCCGGCCACGACCATGAAGTTCAGTTCGGCGATATCGACACCGTGGGAGACGACGTTCGTTGCCAGGATGTGCCTGCGTTGGTCGTCGGGCGCTTTTCGCTCGACGTGGTGAATTGCCCCGAGGATCGAGTCGAGCGTACTGTCGCCGTCAAGCTGGAAATGCTGCCGCTCCACGCCCTTCTGCTCGTTCGATTCCTCGATGAACCGCAGGATCTCCGGGATGCTGCGCTTTTTGTTCACGTAGACCAAGTCAGTATTCAAGTAGCGCTCGAGGTATTGGAGTGCCTGCCCTGCCCGCTCGGGCGCCAGGCCAAGAGTTGTCAGCAGCGCCGCATCGCGGTCGCGCAGGCGCGCGCGCCATTCGTCGACCTGATCGAGAAAGCGCGAACTGATCTCGGCCGCGCAACGGCTTGCTATATTGCCGCGGGCAATTGGCAGCACGCCTGCAAACCAGCGGCGCACCAACGGCTCGCCCGTGTCCGGGTCCTTACGCTTTCGCGCATAGAAGGATTCGCCTTTCGTGACGCCTGGCGCCGGAAAGCGGCGTGCGCGTTTCATGTACAGGTTGTGCACATGCTGCTCGAATTCCTTGATCGTTGCAGTCGCGGCGAGAACCTTTGGCGTGCGACCGCCGAACGACACCTGCAGGGCTGCGAGTGCGGTTTCATAGTGAGCATCGAAATTGCCGAGCGACTCGCGCAGCAGGTGCAATTCATCCTGGATCAGCAGCGGAAAACCAGGGTCACGCATCGCCGGCAATTCGGTTGTGGCCAGCGGCTTGCTCCTGGAAGTGTTGCCGCAGTCCGTTGGCTCGAAGTCGCCGGCCTTCGAAACGATGCGCCTGTGGCTGCATTTGCGCTCGAGCGTAAAACCGTGCTCCGGACAAAAGTATCGATGCGCTCCAAAAAACGCGGCGAAGCGCCTGTTGTGTGCCAGGACCGCCAGCTTGTCAATGGTGCCAACCATCACGGTAGGCAGGTAGCGATAGCACTCTTCGTCGCTTACATAGATGCCGATCTCGCCGCGGATGCCCTCCCCGTAAGTACCTGAGTCGGCGCCGCAGTTCGACCAGCATCCGGGCTCGTTGCACACATGCTTCAGGCGAGCGCGGACGTTGTCGCGGGCGAGCCTGATGGATCCTTCGGTCCCGCAGTAGGGGCAATCGCTGATGAACTGATAGGTCTGGAGCTTCTCGTCCGACATCCACGGCAGGAATGTGCCGCGGCTGCCTTCGCCCGTGCTACTGATGTTGTTAGGCGTGCCGTCGCCCGTGAAATAGCCGACCGTGAACGGGTGACCGCCCAGGCACTCGCGCTGCCGGATCACGTTCGCCTGCGCAACCACGTATGACAGCCGCTGGAACTGTTGGACCGATAACATCCGCAACGGGAATCGCATCCACGCGGTGGCGCCGTAGGCCCGGTTCATTGTGCGGGCATACAGCATGGCCATGCCGACGATGCCAAGGTAGGCTTCAGTCTTTCCGCCGCCGGTGGCGAACCAGAGCACGTCGGCCGTGTTCGCAATGCCTGTCAGTTCGGCGTCCGGAGCATGCCGTTCATACACCGCACGCATCTGGGTCAGGATGAAGCCGAGCTGGAACAGGTGCCAGCTGTCGAACCGCTTTTTCTGAAGCTCGATAGCGCTTTGCATCGCCTCGTTCATCAAGCGAAAGCATGCCCGCAGTTTGTCGTGCCGGCGCAGCAACTCGACGCCGTCCTTCACCGCCTCGACCTCTTCGCGGAACGCGCTTCGGTCATTTTGCGCTGCGGCGATCTGGGCTGCCTGGGTCTTCGGATCAAACGATGCGATCCGTTCGTCCCACTGCTTATCGTACTCTTCCAGAGCGGCCACGAAGCTGTCGAGTACCGGCATTGGGTCAGTGGCCAGATGCTTGTACGCCGGACGCATCGTCATCCCGACATCTTGGCTAGCTGGCGCTTCCACGCGAGGTTGCGCGACGGTAGGTACCGTATCGGTGGCAAAGCGCCCATCAGGAAGCTGTTTTACCGCGCATGTGATGCCGTAACCAGGCAGTCCATCCTCGTCAAGCAGTCGATAGTCTTCCGGCTGCAAACGGTGCGGTACCTTGATGTGACTGCCGGCCTGCAGGTTCACGGTGAACCCGGCATCGAGCAGGAATGGCATGTCCAGTCCATATGTGCGTGCTTGGTCGAGCACGACTTGGTTCTCGAGATAGACCTCGACCAGGAACGCTCCCTGCGCATTCGCGAACGACGGTGGAGTGCGACGCAGGCGTCCGCGCAAGCGCACGTCATACGGCATCACCTTTTCAGGGTCGTCGAAGATCTCACGATAGATGACACCGTTGAGGGCTTCCTGAGACGCAATGCGCTCATCGTCCCAGTTGAAATAGTAACGGGCGCCTCCGGTATCGGTTGTGCGGCAGAGGCGAAACACACGCTCGTCGCTCCTCCAATGATCCCGGCTTTGCGCAAGTTGCGCGGGCAGCGCGACCGTATCCTCAACCCATTTTCCAGGCCCGCTAGCGTCGAACTCGAGTACTGCGTTGTCGAACGAGACGGTGTAGCGTCGAAACGCGAGCGGCACCTGCTGGATCTTCTTCGGGCCGTTGATCTCTGGAATCACCTCGGTCCGCATGTGCTCGTAGTCCGGGATGTACCGGTGCACAACGTCAAAACGACCCTCCACCATGCACCGGACACGGCCGTCGCCGTCGGGCCTGACCATCAGAACCATGCCGAGCGCGCTAGGCGGCTGCGGCCCGGCAAAGTCGGGGTTCGGCTGATGGCCGACTGAGCCAACAAGCGAACGGGTCGCCGGGTTGAGCGTTCGATACGCCACACCTTCTGCTGGAAGCACGGGCTGCGTCTTGTCCGTCATGCGTAGCTTGAATTCGTCGAAGAACATCTTCGTCAGGTGCATCTCGTCCGAATAGGTAAAACTCATGACAACTCCAGATCACGAAATCGTGGTTTTAAGGTGTTCGCCGGCATGATGAATGACGATCTGGCGATCTTCTTCATCCCAGTGAAAATGGATACGCATCGTCAGCGTCGGATCCCAGGCGGTGCCGAGCTTAAAATGGCGGCCGATATCGACCGGCTTGCCCTTGTAGGTGCGTTGGTAGTCACTCGACCGCCCCTGCGTGGTCGCAGAGGTGCCTCCGGCGAACGCGATGCTCTTCGCCTCGAAGTCGCGCAGCAGGTCGTGCATGCGCCCTTCGTTGCTGTGGTACATCGGCCAAAGCTTCGTTGCCATCAGCTCAAGGCAGTTATCGAACCGATCGATATCCTTGAAGGCGCAATGCTTCATGGAGCGCTCCGCGGCCGGCGTAAAAAACAGGCGCTCTGGATAACGCTGCCCGAGCTTTGATGCGACATCCAGTAGCGCTGGCGCTGCGGTAGCCTCCTCGGCCGCGGGCAGCGTGACGTCCTCGATCTCACATACGTTAACCATGGCTGAAAACGCGGCCGCGTCCAGCTTGAGGCTGCCGATTCGCACTTCATCGGCGCCGGTCGCGTGCTCGAGCAAGGCGGCGTTGAGGTCGCGGCCAATCCGGCGATGTTCGGCGCGGATCGCTTCAAGGGCATTGTGAATCTTGCGCGCGTGCTTCTCGGGGGTCTTGTGCCCGCACTCTGCCGCGAAAGCTTCGATGACTTTCGGGTTTTCCGGTCCCAGCCTCTCGCCACGGCGCCAGGTGTGGATGGTCTGTGGAGTGACCAATACGCCGCGTCTAGCCAGTAGCGAGCGCACGGCCTTAACAGTATTGAGTCGTTTGAACACTTCGCCCACCAGCGTCTGCCACTTGTCGGCGAAACGGGCGATCTCATCCATTCCATCCGATTCGTCGCAAAACATCTGGAACAAGGCGGCCTGCGTCGCTACCCTCTCGTCGTTGTATCGCAGTAACACGATCCGGTTGCCGGGCTCGAGGGCTTGCGGCAGGCGCGGTTTGATGTCGTCTTTTTCCAGAACGAGAACGACCTTGTTGCTTGGCCAAGCGATGGGTTGAGCGTTGCCCGTGACCCGCAGCCACGCGATGCTCCCGCTTTCACGCTCGCCAGGTTCCCCGTCCTCGTCATCGAGCGCACGCTCATGTTCTGCCAGAAGCACGTCAATCCAGTCCGAATAACGGTCGATTATGGGGATCGTCAAGACCTTGGGAGCCCGCCGGTAGCTGCCCGCGAACGGCCACGATGCGTCGGCGATCGAAATGACCGCCTGTGGATCAGTCTGGTCGTCAAGGCACCGTCCCTGGCGTGGCCAGTCCAGCTGCCATAGCCGCAGCTTGTCGCCATCCGCCCTGCTGGGCCGGCCACATTGCTCCCACCAGCGCGTGAGCTGACGACGCAGCATGTCCACCTCGAACGGATAGGCGGGAAGCAGGGTTTCCTCGCCTGGAAGGAGCAGCCACGGCATCCTGTTCGGCCACAAGGTACCCAGCACCAGCACTTCCCCGCCATTGGCCGGCGTCTTCGTAAGCGCACGCACGCCATCCATGGGGAGCACGCGGATGTCCGGCAGTTCCTCCAGGTCGAGCATGTGGTCCAGCCATCGTTTGACGGCCTGCGCCTCGATTTTTCCGCCGACCAGAACGGTAAGCACGCGGCGCTCGGTTGCCGCAGCCTTGACCCGGGCGAGCACAGCCTGCGCCTTGCCAGTGGTGTCGCCGTCCATTACTGCGTATGCGGCGTCCAGCGCTTTCGCAGCCGCCGTTACCGCGGTGCGGGTATCAGCATAGCGGCACTCGGCCTCGCGGGCGCTATCGATCCAGCGCTTGAGCATCATGACCGGGAACCGGCCTCCATGCGTCGCGGCCAGCAGTTCTTTTTCGAGCCACTCCAGGGGTAGCGCAAGCGTGCGAAGGCTCGTGAACACCTTGTATAGCGGCGCTACGATCTTCTGTCTTATCGCCGGCGTTTCCGATGCCGCGACCAACGACAGGGTGCGAAGTGCCGTCGCGGTTGTTGCTAGGTGTGTGTTAGCTATCTCGTCCTCAACCCTGGCGAGCGTCATGCGCGGCGCGCACTTGCCATCGACGACGTCTGCCTGCGCTTCGTCTCCTTGCCTCCAGCGCCACAGGTGCGCGCGCGAGGGCTGCGCGATCACCTTCTCCAGTGCTTGCGCGTCGCCTGCGGCGAGAACAGTAACGAACGGGACGTCCGGGAAGTATTCCTGCAACAGCGCCTGCAGGTGGCCTGCTTCCTCGCCAACACCGGCGCCGGTACCGTCGACGACGAATAGGAACGGCCTTGCCGCATCTTCGACCAGCTTGAAGAGTGCCATCAGATCCGTCATATTGCCGTCAACGAGCAGCGTGCGCAGCCGCTTGCCAGGTGGCTGAAAAGGAAGCCCGATGCGGAGGGTCGCCGTATGCAGGTCGACGATCTTCGCAAGCGCAGCATGCCGCGCTGATGGCCTGGTTAGCACCACGATGTCGCTGCGATCGACCATCTTTGCCGGTTGCAGCCAGCTAGCCCGGATGGCACCATCGACCGCGTCCATGCGCAGACGGTGTGCGTAGCTGAGCAAGCGCGCGAACGTCGCGTTTGACGGCATAGGCAGCGCCATTGTCATCGCCTGCCCATACTGAAGCAGCCGCCCAAACGCTGCGAAACTGGCTGTCTCCGCCACGGGCATGGGCGCAAGGCCCGTGTGTTGCCACATGGGCGCGCGCTCGTCCAGCAGTTCGTGCGCCGGCACGGACACGCGGCCGTTGGCCATAGCTGCTTGCCAGGATGCGTACTGCGTTCCCATGATCGCGCCCGTCAGGTTTTGGCTTCAGCAGCGTTCGCACGCAATGCGGCGACAATGCTCGGGGTGATGCTGTATGCAGCGCGCCCGCTACCCGATCCTTGGCGCGAGTCGGTAACACGCAGCCGTTCGAGCCAGCGAATCACGGCCGGGGCCAGGTCCGCATCAATCCCCATCTGCTCGAATTCGGGTTCCATGAGCATTAGTTGCAGGTCGTCGATGTCGAAGCCGTCGAATTGTGCCAGCTGCGTCGCGAGCGGTACGCCCCAAGGCACGGCAGTGAGTCCGGTCTTGCCCAGGAACTTCTGCAGGTCACGCGGCTTAGCCTCGGCGATCGGAACGTACTGGCTCTTCAGGTCGGCAAGGCGGACAGCGTCGCGCTTGCGCGAGAGGCACTTTTGCGCCAGCAAATTGAGCGAGAAGTACCAGCCATGGCTATACCGCTGAAGCTCGTCGACTTCGCTATCCGAATTATCGAGGGATAGCCGGTTGAGCAGGTTCGACAGGCCTGTCTCGTTCCAGCGCTCCAGGCCGATGAACGGCTGCTGCAGTTCCAACTCGGCTGTCAGGTCCGGACGCGATTGCCACTGCCACATTGCCTGCGGTCCCAGTAGGAACAGCACGCGCACGCGGTGGGCCATGCCGGTTGCACGCACGGTCATACTGTGCGCGACCGATAGCAGATCCAGCATATGCGTGATCCCCATTTCGCCGTCGGCGGTGACGAGCAGCATGATTGGGTCGTCCTTGCAGCGCTCTTTGATTGCGCTGTCCAGGATTCGTGCGAAGTCCGCTGGGCGCGCGAGCGCCGTATCGCTATAAGCATGAACCTGGTACCGGGGCGGAGTGCGGCCAACGACGCGGTTTTCCTCGAACTCGCCGAGTGCCGGCAGTGACGCGGCGAAGATATCCGCTTGCAGGCCCAGTGCTTCCGAGCCAAAGATGACACCGATCGAGTACATTCTGGGTCCGTCACCGAGATTCCGAGCACTATGCAAGTCCGGGTTAAGCAGGAATTTCTCGTCCTTGAACGTCAGCGGCGATGGGCACGTAGCATTTTCCGGGAAGGCGTGGCCGTACAGCGGGTTGTCCTGCGTGATACCTTCAACGGCGCGCAGGAGTTTTTCCTCGACCACGCGAGCGCTGCCCACGAGGTTCATGATGTTCACGTTACGCAGCGAATACTCGGCGCGACCGTTGTTCGTTTTCTCGCGCAGCACGCCAAGGCCGACCAGCTCGACCAAAAACGCTTCGAACTGCTTCTCAGTCAGGTGCTTGAATTCGGCCGGCAGCCAGTCCTCGGCGATCTCTTTCGCCTGGGCGGCGGTGAACGAGCCCGTCGTGCGGTTGTTGGTGATCAGGCCGTACACGATCACGAGATAGCGCTTGTCGAGGTTCAGCGTCATCTCGAAGCGGATGCGGATCAGGTCCGTCACCACGGGGTCGCGCTCGACGCGATCGACGTCCTCGCTCGTGATGCGTGCGTCGCCGACGTTCTCGAACGGCTTGCGCGATACCCTCCGCAGCAGCTCGTGGCAGAAGATGTGGATCAGGCCCGGGTGACGGTTCGTGATCGCGAGGATTCGATTGGCCAGCAGCGGATCTTCGAACTGGTAGCCCAGGATGTGCAGTGGTTCGCATACCAACTGAATCGCGTCGGCAGTGTCGAGGATCGAGATACGCAGCGACCGCCCGAGCTGAGGCAGCGGGAAGTTTGGTGCGTCCTCGAAGCGCTTAACGTTCTGCAGGCCGGCGATCAGGATCTTGATCCGGCGGCTCGGCTGGTTGACGAGGTCGGACAAGCCGCGGAAGATGCCGAAGTTGTTTGCGCTGTCCAGTTCCAGCAACGGGTCAATCTCGTCGAAGCACATCAGGATCCGTGTGCGGCCTTCGCGCGCGAGCTCGCTATTGACGATGTTGATCATCGACTGCGGGTCGATATTGGGCTGCTCGACGACGATTTTGGCTTCGATCATCGCTCGGTAGATTTCCTGGGATACACGGATGCGTTCCCGTTCCCAATTCTGCTTCGAGATACGGCCGCGGTCCATGTCCCGGTCCATCGCCCGGTAAAAGGCGTACTGCTGCTGACCGGGTTTGTGGAACTGGCGCTTGGCCTCCTGCAGAAGCGTCGACTTGCCAAGCTGCCGTCCGCCATAGATGATCGCCGCCCCGCCCATCTCCACCAAGGTCTGTGCGTCGTGCTGGCGGCCATAGACCATTTCTGCTGGCGCAGGCTGCAGCGTATCACGCGCGGTATATGGGTTGTAATAGGTCCAGGGCGTCGAGAGCTGCAGGAAATTGCGAAGCGGCTTGCCGGTATGTGAGACGGTGCCGAGGAACGCCAGCAGAACAGGATCCATGTGGAAGAGCGCAAACTGATTCTTCTTCGATTCGCGCGCTAACGCATTACGTGCTTCGCTCGTAAGAGGCTTGGCCGAGAGCAGGAGCGTGCGCTGGTGCGACGCGCCAATACTGTCAAGGTAGTCTTTGAGGTCGGCGGACTGCCAGTCGCGGCACGCAAGGATCACTGTGATCTGGCTTACCGTCGAATTGGGCTCGAACCACGGGAACGCTCGGCCGGTTTCGGTGGTCTTGACGTTCAGCGACAGGCGGCTGAACACGTCGCCACGGTCGAAGCCCACGTCTATAGTGGTGCGCTGCGAAAAGCCATCCGTTTCGAGATGGATGCCGAGGAACCGCAGGATGTCGGCGATCGTGTCGTACAGGCTCCTGTCCAGCGAACGCCTGTGCTGGTTGCGACACTCGACCAGTCCTTGTAGTGCCGCCTTGAATTCGTGCGATGTCGGAAAGTCGAGATCGCCAGGACGCACCTGTATTATATGTTTCGCGACTTCGCGCGCGTTCGGGTGGGCCACCAGGAAGTCGTACAGCGCCGGCTCAGCGCGCAAGAAGTTCTGCAAGAGCCGGTTGGGGCCTACCTCCTCCGTGCCGACGACCCTGCCCTCGCGGATCGCGGTCTTGAGGTGGTCGATCATCTCGTCGACGACCGCAAGATTACGGTCGGTGAGCGCGCGGTTGACCTGCATGACCCATTCGTCGGGAACGCCTGCCGCGCCCAACTGGGTACGGGCGTGATTGAGCTGCTCCTGGAGTTCGCGCTGCAGTTCTTCACGCTTGACACCGATCTTCGCTTCGAGGTCGCGTTCGATTATCGCGATCTGTTCGCTGTATTCACGCATCCCATCGAGCGTCTCGAGCTTGTCGACGGACTCTTCCAAGTACTCGAGCTCGGAACGCAACTGGTATCCGCGCTCGTCATCAATCAGGCCGGAGAGTGCCGCGTTGTCGACCATCGTACGGATGTGGCGCATGTTCTGGACCATGGCGTGCCGCCTATCGGCCGCGGCCTTGTCTACATCAACGACCTGCTGCCCGACTTCTTCGCCGCCGTCCCAGCGGTTGAGCAGCGCGAGCATGGCGATGCGGTAGTCTTGCGCCAGCAATGCCTGCTCGGTAATGGCCACCCAGTCGAGCCCGCGCCCGCACTGTTCGACGAGCCACGGCAGTTGTGCATCCAGGTTGTCGTCCAGCCCAGCTGCGTTAAGGAGGTCCTGGGGGAGTGCAAAGAAGGCCTCGGCGCGCTTCCTGCTCCACATGATGTCGCTGTCACCTTCAATCGCCTTCAGCAGGTTGTCGATTGCTTTTAGTGCCAGTGCAGCGCCGGCGCTCTGCGCGATATCGCTTGTGTTGTCGGCGCGTTTCTTGATTTCGATGCGCGCCTGCTGCAGCTGCGTGAGGAAGCGCGTAGCGAACGACCTCGTGTCGTTGCCGCGGGTGCGGCGATGCTGGACATCGTCAACCCAGTCGCGGGCGATCTGGACCAGTTCGCCAATCGAATTGAAAAACGACTGACGGGCGAAGCTTTCGATGGTCGCCGTATCGCGCTTTTCCGCCTTGGCAACCTGCGTCATCATCAGGTCATGCAGCGTATCGCCATCGCTGTAGCAGTTCACGAAATCGCGGACATCTTGGATGCGGTTGCCGTCGTCAGCCTCGATCGCAGCCATCGTAGCCGCAAAATCAGGCAGGCTCAGGCAGTCGCGCAGCGCCTTGCGAGCAGGCGCCCAACCGGTTTGCTTGTTGATGATGCGGTCGCGCCAGTTCGACAGCATCGTCAAAAGCCTTGCGCGGATCTGCTTCTCGTCCACCTGAGGCCGGCGGCGCAACGACTCAAGGTCCAAGCGGTAGCCTTTGTCGCTGAATTCAACTAGGTCGGTTAGCATCTTCCCGGTAGCGCGATCAAGGCGGTGTGCGATGGCGGACAGAATACGTGGCGCCATGGTGTACTTACCCGTGAAGAGCGTGGCCTGGAGAGACGCGGCAAAGAGCAGGTACGGCACCGCTTTGCCAGCAAGGCGGCGATCCGCCAGTTCGTCGATATCCTTGTGCGGCAGGAAGTTCAGCTGACGCTGGATGTTTGCGTGCGATGCCTGGTCACTTGGCCACACGTTAAGGCCGAAATACGCCACGCGCAGAAGCGCGGCCGGCAAGACCTCGCCCCTTACCCACTCGAGCTGTTCGGCGATCTGCAGCGTTGCCGCAGCGACGTTCAAATGTCCGCGCTGGAGCCAGTGGATGGCGATGTTGTCGACCGTGATCGCAGGCACTTGCCCGGTCAGCGTAAAATGGCTGTGGAAGGCACTGACCGCCTCATCTGCGCGATCGAAATATTCGCCCCGATACTCGACGACCTCGGCCGCTTGGTCGGCGTGTACATCGCTACATGCTTGTGGCTCGAGCTCGTTCGCTCCGACGGCTTCAACGGTCGGGGCCAGGGCCGACTCTTCGACGGCGGGCGTCGCCGGTGCCGGTGCCGGAGCAGTGTCAATTGCCGCCGGCAGCGGATCGGCTTGCGTTGCCTTCGTGTCTTCAGTGGGCTCAGCTTCCGGCCTGGACTCGGCCGCGACAGCCGGTTCGGGGTCGTCAATCTTAATGTCCGGGACGGCTGCGACCGTATCTCCCTGGGTAGCAGGCTCCGGCTCACTGTCCATGGTGCTCTGAGCAGGTTCGTTTTCCTGTTCGCCAACGCCCTCCATGCGCACGGATCGCAGTCCGCGGTCGAGTGCGCGCGCGGTATCTTGCAGGAGGTCACCCAGACAGGTCAGCGCCTTGCGTGCGCTCGGATGAAAGTCCTGTTGATTGACCACCGCGGTGTACCCCTCTTCCGGCAGCTCGTCGATCGAGATCTCGGGCGGCAAAAGGTTGTGCAATGCCTCGGAATCGAAGTCGGCCACGGCCGCCCTGCACTTGGCCTCATGCATCTCGGCCTCCGCTAGGTGGTACAGGGCCTGGCCCTTCTGGCGGAACGTAGCGACCTCGTGCCCATGACGGCGGTCATGGGTCGCTTCCTTCGCGCCAGCCAAAGCACTGCGCGCGAGCTGGCATTGATCCAGCGCCTGGTTGCATACCTCATGCAGATGCTCGAGGCGACAAGCGAAAAAGTCGCTTTCCACCTCTGACTGCAGCTGCTGGGTGAAGTAAGTGTTCCACGCTTGGCTCAAGGCTTCGCAGAACTCTTGATCCCCAAACTCGGCAAGCTCGAGCGCCTTGCCCATATTGACGATTAGATTCGTAAAGCGGCTCAGGAGATCGCGCACCTCGTCGTCAGAGATCGTGCACAGTGCCAGCATGCGTGGCAGGTCGACGTTGATAAGCAGTTGGAGTCGGTGCGGGATGTCCGAGTCGTACTCGGCGGTCGCGCCTTCCAGTGCGACACGCGCAATTTCGCTATACAGTTGCGCCAATGTCTCCCACGACTCCGGGGTGGTGGTGTCGTGAGGTGCGAGCGCGCCAACCGCGATGTTGGAGTGTGTCTGCGGTGCTTCAGCCGTCTGTGCACCGTCTTTCGACTGTTCGTAGGTTGCCGCGAACCGGTAGAAATCTAGGACGCCAGGCGCTTTTTCTGCTGCGCGGGACAAGACCGACGGCCCGAACACGGTGTAGCACGCGAAAGCGACGTCCGCCAGCACAGTCCGCCGTTCGATGCTCGCCTCAGCCCATTCGCTGTCAAGCGCAGCGTAAAGGTGGCGCAGAACCTGTAAGACTACTGTTCGCAACGCCTCGGATGCAACCGGCTTAGTTTCCCCCTCTGGCGCAGACGCTGCATCGGGGCCTGGTTCGTCACCTGGCTCGAGCGGTAGTGCCTTGGATGCGTTAATTGAGTACCACTTAGGCAAAAAGCGCCCAAAGACGATTGTCTCCCAGCAGAAAGGGCTGCCGACCTTGGTATTGCTGCGTGTGCGCTGGGCCGGGCGCAAATTGAGGTTCCAGAGCTCGTCCAATATCCGCAAGCGAGCCCAGCGTGAGCAATAGGTTGTCAGCGTGTTGTCACTGGCGGCCTTAGTGCGCGAATTTTGGCGCCGTGCCCTGCGGGGTATCCCCATTGCTTCGGCGAGCACGTCTTGCGACGGCTTGCCGTCAGAGTCGAGGATCCAGTGGTCGGGAAGCCCATAGGTGTTCTCGTGGAAAAAGGTGGGGAGCGTCTCGACCATCTGCGACATACCGTTAAAATTAATACAAATAGTGTACCTGTTGCCGTTACGCAAATGAACAAAAATTTCTGGCCGTTGTGCTAGAGCCGCACGTGGTCTGAGCCCCGCACATATGGACGCACTTACCGGTCGAAGAAAGATCGTCTGGCCTTCGACAAACAGCTCTTTGTCCAGCTTTCGGCGATACGTGGCTCGTCAGCGAACTGGCTTGGAATCATGTACAGATCAGGTTTTAGCTGACGCAGGTGTCAAGGGTTGAGCCAAACACGGTGTCGGTGGTTGAGGGGGACTTCTCCTGCACATTATCTGATTGAAGCTTCATTTCGGATCGCAACCAAGATTTCATTGCCGAGATCCCTTAGCCTGAGGATTTGACGAGCATCGAGTTCTAGCCTTGCCACTTGCGCCGATCAGCAAACGCAGCGCTACGCTTGCGTGCTGGTTCCGGTGCAGTCGAATACTTTGAAATTTCTCCAAGATGGGACTAGTGCTGTCCCGTGGAACGCAAGCAAACCCACTTGATCTCTGCGTTTAGTTCGTGCGACAAATTTGCACCCTACCGAAGCACATCCTTAATATCGTGCGCTGGGCTAATGACACTCCTACGGTTCGGCTAGGCCCTTCCTGCCCTGCTCCGTCCCAATCTTGGTTTCGTCGCACATCTTGCCAGCACTGCGCCGTGGCAGATAACAGTCGTCGCCATAACTTAAATCCGGGCAAAAAATTGCGCCCGGCGAGTCGCCTAATCGAACGATCAAAACACAACTGATCTATCTCAAAGTTGAATTTGATCCTCTGTTAAACAGTCTAGTGACCATCCCCCTTAGCTACCCGCTGCGTCAATGGAAATACTCGGGATCACGTATAAGACCGGTGCAGGTCGACTGCTTAGTCAGCATAAGCCTCGGCAGTTTATCGTGCGTGCGCGCGACGACGATATCCAGGCTGTACGTCTCCCTACCGCATACAAAGGACAGCAGCATCTTCCCGGCTATCAATGGATGTCGCGAATGAATGCGCTTGTTGCCTACGAGAGCAGGCTCGAGATGACGATATTGCTGCAGTTAGATTTCAACAAAGCAGTTGCACATGTCACCTCACAACCTTTCGTCCTCCATTACCAACACGAAACCAAAATTTACCGTCATACGCCGGATTTCTTTGTCAGATATGGTGATGGCAACACGGAAGTAGTCAATGTCAAACCCAGACAATTCGTCCAAAAAGAAAAAAACGCACGTGACTTTGAGGCATGCCGTGCTGCCGCAGTCGAAATGGGTTGTGCATATAGCACCCGATCTGAGTTAGAGACCATATATCTCGCAAATCTCGGATGGTTGGCAGGGTACCGTCGCCCTCCAGCTGGGCTGACAATTTACGTTGAGCCGATCCTTAACGCTATCGACGGGCCCACGCCTATTCAGGTAGTGCTCGCTCGCGCCGATGCTAATGCCGCCTTGACTCAGCCCGTCTTGTATCATCTGCTATGGACCGGCTGGCTTACAACCAATCTATACAAACGCTTGTCGAAACAGAGCTTGGTTCAGATCTCAACACCGATCGGATAACCATGAAACTGACCGCGACACTCACTATAGGCACGTGCATACAGTTTGACGGTGAACCGTGGACGGTGGGCGGCTTCATCGGCTCCAGTGTTCAGTGTCGCAACCATCAGGGCCGGATGGCCATTCATGACATTGCATTCCTAACGTCATCCGAAGGCTTCAAAGTTCTCGACGGCGGCACGCTTCCAGCACCGAACGAACTCGTGACTTTTCCAGACAACATTCCAGAAGGGGCATTACGTCAGGCCGAAACTATCCTAGGACATTTGAACGAAGCCGAGTGTGGATACAAGTCAGGAAATCGGGAAACGGCGTTGCCCGGCGAACCGCACCCAGAATACGAGTGCGACAGCAGCACACTTAATCAACGAATGGAGGCGAAGTCTCGGCAAACTGGCATTTCGACTCGAACTCTTTGGGAATTGAAAGCTGCATACAAGCATAGTGGTATCTATGCGCTGGTCGACAAACGGCAGCTTAAGTCAGGCCGAGACAATGCAACGGACCATCGTGTCATATCGGCCTTGCATCAGGTGCTTGCCGAACACCGCGATAAATCGAACGTCACGCGTAAGCGGATCATGGCATTAACAGAGCAGCGCGTACGGGACCTCTACCCCGACGAGGCGATTCGTTTTCCATCCCCTCAGACTATGTACCGCGTTGTGGCGCGTGAAACCCGCGGAAGCGCAGCTTTCGAGTCGGCGAAAAGGCGACGAAACAATGCTAACCGACCAAAAAGCACCTACAGGCACCAGGTGTCCACCCGGCCTGGCGAGTTTGTTCTAATCGACTCAACTCCATTCGACGCATTTGCGCTTGACCCGGTGACGTTCACGTGGATTCAGCTGCAACTGACCATCGCAATCGACTTGTTTTCGAGGTCAATTGTCGGGTGGCGTTTTACGCCGGTAAGCACGAAAGCCGTGGACGCTGCGCTCTTGCTTTACGACATAATTCGTCCTAAATTAATGCAGCCAGGCTGGCCACAAAACGCGCGCTGGGCCTATCTAGGTGTGCCTGAAAACCTGGTGGTCAAACTATTTGACAGCGAATCCGAGGCCGGAATTGCGGGAGTGCCCTTACTGCATCCTGAGACTATTGTGGTCGACCATGGGAAGGCCTTCATTTCGCGCGCTTTCAAAGACGCCTGTACTCGCCTTGGCATCAACCTGCAGTTGGCACGGACATACACACCGACTGACAAGGCCCAGGTCGAGCGCACGTTTCGTACGATCCGCGAGGACTTCATTGAGGCTCTACCCGGGTATAAGGGCCCAGACTTGTACTCGCGTGGCGTGAACATTGAAGACGATGCATTTTATTTTATTGACGAAATTGATGCTAGATTTTCGGCCTGGGTAGCGAACATATACCAGCAAAGGCCACACAAAGGATTGTCGCTCCCAGCGGTGCCGCTACTGGACGTAAGCCCCAACGAGATGTACGAGGAAGGCATTGCACGGGCAGGCTTTGTCTATGTAGTCTCGAGCGAACTTATGTATTACGAGCTACTGCCAACGGAATGGCGAACTGTCCAGCATTACGGATTGGAACTGCGCGGACTGCGCTACAACGCCGACGTTTTACATGACTACCACAACACGCAGTCTCCGTGGGGAGGCGTTCACGCAGGTAAATGGCCAGTCCGCTACGATCCCCGCGATCTCTCGCGTGTCTTCTTTTTTGACGACTACTCATCGCAGTGGTGCGAGGTGCAATGGACGCATGATAGCGGCGAAGCACGGCCATTCAACGAAGCGTCACTGAGCTATGCGAAGGCACTACTCATCAAGCGCGGTAGCAACCCATTCGACGTCGATGAACTAGCCGAAGCAGTGAACGGACTTCTGGATCGCATGTGTACTCCGAGCGAGACCGATCGAAAGGAACGCCGGCTCGCCGCGATTAACGCGATGCATGGCCAGCTAGTCCAGCGGGACCAGCCCATAGTCAAAGGCGAGAAGGCCGCACCGGATGATGAAGTTCTACTGGTGTCGGATGGTCCGATTGAGGGAAGGAGGACCATTTTCATGGAAGAGAAAACGCAGGTTGGCGGGAGCGATGACATCGTGCCGCTCCGTACCGTGGATGAGGCTATGGAAGACGACGACGACGAACTCGACTTCTAATATGCGGACAAAACTGCTTGGTCGACCTATACAACCAGAATTTATTGCGGCGAAACCATGGCCGAGACCTCATATCTTGCAAAGTCTGAATTTTCGCCGTTTCCCGAACGCTCGATCCGAACGTACGAGGACTGGCACGCATACGCAACAAAGCCAGTACCCATCAAACCTGTAATGCCTACACGAGCTGCCTTCGACTTGATGTCGAGCGCAGAAAGAAAAAAATTCAATCAGATAAGAAAGGTGTACCACGACGGATTTGGTCCGCTTCTAGTGCCGGACATGGAGGAGATCCATGAGGCTGCACTGCGGCTTGCCCACCAAAACTTACGAGCGCAGCCTGGGTCACGACCCGGCTTGATCATGGACGGGATTAGCACCGTTGGCAAATCTACAATAGCAATGCAGCTAGGTCGGCGCTATGAAAGGCTGATTACCAAAAATCATACTATCAAGCGCACACCGACTGGTAATGTTTTCCTTCCAGTTGCCTTCGTCAACCTGCCTGGCGAAGTTAGCATTATGAACTTCAACTACTTGCTCGCCCGATTTTATAATATTCCTTTTTCTAAAAAAGCAAAAGAATGCGAACTTACCGATCGGATTAAGGAGCACGTTGCAGACTGTGGCACTTCGATGGTTATCCTTGACGACATCCACTTCTTAAGGATCAAGAACCGTTCTCATGAAACAGTTAATAACCACATCAAGCACCTAGCAAATTCTATTTCCGCAACATTCGTCTACGCAGGCATTAACGTGGAAGGGAGTGGCTTACTTGCCGAGGGCAACAAACCGGAAAATAAAATACTCTCACAGACAGCTCATCGTTTTAAGAGATTCGAGCTACTTCCCTTCGACTACAATGAAGCGCGATCAAGGGATGACTTTCTCAAAGTGCTCGCATCATTTGAAGATAATCTACTACTTTTTGAGCAGGCAAAGGGATCGCTGATTAGCGATACGGCCGAATATATTTGGGCCCGTACTAATGGTTTCATCGGCCCAATATCCGCTTTGATTCGGGAAGGAGCTGCGCTTGCGATAAAAAGAAATACTGAGCGAATTACAATAGATATTCTCAAGGGCATAAAGCTTGATTTCGAGTCCGAACAGCAGTTCAAGCTGAACAAAAAAAAATATCAAGCTTCTGGACAAAGGTCGACAGTATGATGTTGATCTTCCAATCTGAACTGTCGCGATACGGCCCGGCCAGCAGCAGAACTTGGATCGGCAATATGGACCGATTATCGCTCCAAGGAAGGGAACGACCATGAGCCAAGTTCGCGCACTCACGAGGTTGCTTGCTCCAATGCCACGGGAAGCGTTCACGAGCTACATCGATCGTCTCGCCGCCTTTCATAATGTAGATCTCGTCGTGATGCTACGGTGCCTCGGCATGATTGGTGAGGAAAGACACCAGCGGATGAATGGGTACGGCATTCTGCTGGATGAGGACAGACTACAAAAGTTTAGTACGGCAACTCAACTGCCCTGCCATGTCGTCTCCGGAATGCTTCTATCATCCTATGATGGTGTTGCAATCAATCTAACCGGAGTGCCCGCTAATGCTCCAGATTTACTGCGCCGACGAGCGATCTCAGAGTGGGCGTACTTTGACGGATCGCTCGCGTGTCCTCACTGCATCCGAGAGAACAGAGGGGCATGGCAAATTGCATGGAAGTTACCTTGGTCATTCGTTTGCGTAGAACACCAGTGTTACCTTGTGCCGCGATGCCCTAGTTGCAAACGAAGATTAGCAAGCGGACGACGTGATCGATCGCTTACGCCGCTATTCGTCCGTCGAGTACCCGAACTATGCCATTGCAATAACCCACCACCGGAGGGCGTTGGCCGCATGGGCCGCAACTCACTGCCATGCGGTCATGATCTAACCAACATTCCAACAATTGCCTCTAGCTCAGAAACGCTTCGTGTTCAAATTTTACTGAACGAACGCCTCAATGGGGAATCAGCGATTTTCTCGGGTCAAAAAATCTCGCCACTGCAATATTTTCGTGATTTGCGCGCACTCTGCGCATTCATACTTTATTGCGCGGAGTCTGATGACCTGGGCGATCATCCCGCCCCGGAAGAACTTGCATTCAGGGTTTTCGTTGAGAGACGGGATCGAATATTGGTTGCTCGAAGGGAGTCTCCGACACCACGCAATAGCGAGCGAATGCGCTTGGTCTGCGCGCGACAGGAGAACCCCGAGCTTATGGCCACCATTGCTCGATATGGTACTGAAATTCTTGAGTTCACAGACGCCCCCGCAGCGACGGCATTTTTACACCGACTTACCGAGAGATCAATTGCGAGGACAAAAGACCGATGGGAGGTCATTAAGTTCTTTGGTTTTAGCAGTCCTCTTGCTCTTCTGATCGAAAAGCACACAGCGTCAAGTAGCCACTTTGATCGTGCCATCGGGTATAAAGCGGCTATTTCACGCGACACCGTACATTCGTTCGGTCCCCAGCACGTCCCCCAATTGCTGTGGAAAGAAGAATTCAATCGGAGGTTCGAAAAATTTTTCCCACATGTACAAGAAGGTTCCGCACGCCGGTTTTGCGCTATGGCGTTAGTAAAGCTGTGTGGCGAGCATACGTGGGGACAGTCAGCATTCGAACTCGCATTACCTATCAAAGCAGGGGTCAAAATGGCTAACCAGTGTATGACAATCTTGGGCACTACCGGCCTCAAGAAGGAGTTCGGTGAAGCGCTACATTACACTGCCACTGGTCTGTCGAAGACACAAAATAAGGTAGATTATCGTAGACGTCGGGAGATGCTTTCGACCTTTTGCGATATCCCAGTTGAAATCTGGTCAGACATTTGTCGTGCCGCAGGCCTCACCGTTGGGCATCCTGGTCGCCGCAGCAGATTTGCGGCTGTTTGGTTATGGGCAGAGTTGACAGGGGGCGATTGGAGGCTAGCACCAGGATTGGCAGGCGAAAACACTGAATCTTCACGCACTGTCTATAACAAGCTGAATACGACAATCATGCCTAGACTATCTCCATACTTACGCGCATACGGCTCGTCCCTACTGCAAGCACCGGAAAATCCAGCTAACCACACCGCAGCAGCGTAATTGTCCAGATAGGGCTACAGCAGGAATTTTGAGAAGTATCCACACCGGGCAACGCCGTAAGGTGTGGGGGTCTATCCATGAACAATCCAACCTTTTGCACGGCCCACAGTCGAGCATGATAGTGCAGCTACGCGATAAGAAGTAAGCATCTAGACAGAGATCATAAATATGAAGACGGTCAGGGCACTAACGCGGCTGCTCGCTCCTGTTCCAGGAGAAGCATTTGCCAGCTATATCGATCGTCTGGCCGCGCTGCACAAGGTGACGCGCGCAGTCATTCTCGAATGGATAGGCTTCTTCGACGATGGCCAGTTTCACTACATCCGCGGATTTGGTGTCGTGCTTGACAATACCATACTAGAACGCTTTTGTACTGCGACGCAATTGCCCCGTCGCATCGTCGAAAAAATGCTACTAGCCTCGTATAAGGGCGTCGCACTAGATTTATCAAAAGTAGACCTTAACTTGCCAGATTCTTTGCGCGCCCTTCCTATTGCCGAATGGGCGTATTTCTCTGGATCCCATGCCTGCCCGCATTGCTTACGCGAACAACATGGAGCGTGGCAACTGGCATGGAAGTTTCCGTGGACATTCGCTTGCGCCAAGCATAAATGCCACCTAATATCGCATTGCCCTGCCTGTGGACTAAGATTAGCACAAGGCGAACGTACCTGGATGGCTCCTTCCACCACTTGGTCCTGCCATATACCGACGCTGGGCCACTGCAATAACCTCCATCGCGACAACGCTCGAGCGCGTGTGTCGCTGTGCGATTGCGATTTGACGAATCTTGAAACGACGCATGCCAGCGCTTCGACGTTGGAGGTACAAAAGCTATTGGATGGGCATCTAAGTGGACAGGGTGCAATGGTGCTCGGTAGATGGGTCTCACCATTAGAATATTTCCATGATTTGCGCGCGCTATGTCAATTCATGCTCTTTTGCGCAGAGTTAGATGACTTTGACCGCCTTCCTCCCCCTGAAGAGTTGGCTTTCAAAAAATTTGCAGATGAGCGATCAAATCTAGCAGTGGCGAAATCAGATTATGGACGTCGCGATAAGAGTCCGGAAAGTCCGGAGTTAATGGCTGCCCTCACGCGACTAACAACCTCGATTCTGGCGGCGGATGCTGCCACAGCGATGATGTCACTACAACCCTTGACCAGCCGATTTTGCGAAAAGCTTCGGCATCGATGGATAGGACTTAGGTCATATCGATTTAGCGACCGTCTAGCCGCGGTCGTCAGTAGAAATATGGAGTCAACCGGCGTCTTCGATTACACGGTGGGCTGTAAAGCAACGGCAACACGCGAGACGATAATTTCCTTCGGCCCGCAGCACGTTCCCCCATTACTCTGGCAGGACGATTTCGATCGGAACTTTGCGGTATTTTTTCTAGGCATGAGTCAAACAGTAGCGCGACGTTTTTGTTCAATGGCACTTGTAAAGCTCTGTGGAGAATATAGTTGGGCGGAGTCGGCACGCCAACTTAAATTAACTGAAAATTCCGAATTTACGTCGGGTTGCGGCCTTCAGGCCCTACGCCAGACCGATCGTCTTAAAGAATTTGGTAAGGCATTGCGCGAAGTGGCTCAACGGCTGTCGAACGATCCGAATAAGATCGATTATGCCTCACGTCGAGACATTCTATCGACGCTCATCGAAATTCCATATGAACTCTGGACAGCGATGTGCCGTGAGGCGGGCATCAGCCCTGGTCGTATTGGCATCAGGAACATGTATGCGGCAATTTGGCTATGGGCGGCGCTTACAGAGAGCGAGTGGAAATTTGCGCCGGGACTCGTGGGGGAGAGAAAGATCGGGCCTACAAACAAGTTGTCTTTTACTGGATCAAAGACTAGGGTCTATCTCATGTGTTGCAAGAATTTTATCCCCAAGGTGGCTCCTCTGTTGCTTGCCTATGGGTACCAGTTGCTTGAACAGCAATCAGTGCCTCATTAGGCAGAGTGGATCTCGACGCTAGCTGCTCAAGGCCACCTTCCCAACGTCGTTCAGTACGACACATATTTCGTCTGCTGTAGCCGCCCCGGCGGCAATCTTTATCGCCGTAGCAGTCTTGAATGGCGCCTCCTTCTGACAGCGCTCCGCGAACCGTACAAAATTCTTGTCTGCGGAGAGCACGAAGTCAACTTCCGCCAAATGCGACGCGAGAAGAGAATCACCTGGAGTACCCGCAGTAACTTTATGCCAGCGCTGTAAGTATTCAAATGCGCCGCGCAGCCACTGCCGTTTCATATTCTCCGCTTTTACTTCGTAATACCAGAAGCTTTTAAAGCTCTGTGAATCCCAAAGCAATTCTACGTGATCAACTTCGCTATCAATCCATTCACGGTAGGGACTCGTGTAATACATCAGCTCAGCTGTCCAGATATAGAATGCCCCGGCCCGCCAATACTCAACTGGATGAGCCCCGGAATCATCGGGCGGAGCATAGTAGACGCTCGTCAGCGGCATGTCAGCCTCTTGAGGCTTATATTGCGTTTTGGCGATTTCGCGCAGTGCGATCGCTTCCTTGCGCGCTGCGTCGACCTCTGCAACTCCTCGCATCGATTCATCGGTCACTGGAGGAGCGATGTCGAGGCGAGCATGCTCCCAAAATCCTCCTTTTACACGTGTCCAGCTATATTTCAACCGATTGACGTCTTTCATATTTGGATTTTTCCGAAGCCATTCAGGGCGCAAGCGGCGAACTTCGCTTTTGAAGTCGTCAGCCTCTGAGTACGCTTCTGGCATAAGTCGGTTCAGTCGGGGGTCGGCCGCTAATCTCAGCATAGCCTTCCGTGTTGTATCGTCCCTCAACTCTCTTATTTCGAAAACTGTGCCAGGGGCTACGCAAATTGCTACATGATTTTCTTGGGCTTCAGATATTACTCGTTCAAATCCCCCAAAATCGGACAGATACCGGAACAAATTGGTATCGAGCATTACTTTCTTTTGAACGGACGAAACGCGATTATGTTTAGTTTTCGCTTTAGGCATAGGTTTCTGGTTATGGCTCGGCTAGCCATGTAGGCTTGAGCGTATCTACTAAAGGTTGGCCCCAGCCCTGGAGCCGCAATCAATCGCTCGGCAGTAAACCGCTATCTGCCAAAGACGAATGCGCCTTGATCGGCCAATCCGACCGTACGAGGAGCATTGACGGAGTGGCAAGTCTCCGGCACGGAAGAGACCTTGAAGGCGTTTTGGTCTCGAACGTTAGCGTACTTCGAGACCGGCCATACAGCAGCTCACGAACGAGATTTCCACAAGGTCACGGAAGCATCGCGCACCCGCACGACGGCATGCCGTAGCCAGGAGAACTGACAGGGCCTGATCTCGTAGAACGACACCGTGTGACATTTTTGCGCGAACTTCGCGTGTGGACCACGACGCACGGGCTTAATACTCGCTTTCGCGGAGCGCCCGTTCTATCTCTCGTCGAATGTGGCTTTTGGTCGGTACCGGACGGTCAGAGAAGCTCAATGTACGATGCTGCTTTTGAAGAAAGTAAGAGATTTGTTAGGCGTCCTTAAGGCTTTTTGTTGTATGCCTTAACCATTTCATCCCATTCTTCTTTTGATAATCCTTTGAAGAAGGCCTCTGCATCCGCAATGATTTTGTCAGTATTTCCTGATGTTTGCTGCAATACCTCAAGGAAATCATCGCGTATTGGCGGACAGTCCACGGCGTCGGCTGGATCTGGAAGCAATGCTGCTAGCTCTTTAGCTTTTGCCACAATCTCTTCAATTTCCGATTTCTTGTAGATCTTTCCGGAAATCGATTCATCCAACTTCGTTTCCGCATGCTGGAGAAACTCATCGACTGAAAGTGACAGAGCCTTTAGTCTCCGTTTGTACTTATTATGCGTAGACAGTCTTGGATTTTTGGGTTCATCGTTGTTGCGCATAGGAGATTCCGTGTCAGGACCTAACGTGCGGAATAATCAGCACAGTATATTTATTGCTTGCCAAGCAGTTACCACTATGTAGATTACCATACCAACGACCGCTTTTGGCGGTTCCGGTTTTAAGCCGAGACCGCTTTCGACCATAGCAGACAGTTACATGCCGTGGACGATCTCTGTACGCAGCAGTCCTAAACCACTACCGGTTCTGGCGACGTGCTGTCGTCTTCATCGAGCCCAAGAAGTTCACCGGCAGCCAGTGCCATGGGTGCGTCAGCGATCGGAAGTTCCTGAACATCGCGTAGCTTTCTTTGGATGGCGCGCGTTCGGACACCCACCTCGTCAAACTTTTTCGCAGCCGCATCAATCGACTTTTTGGTCGCATCGACGATGTCGCCGAACTTCTGGAACTCTGTCTTGACGGTCCCGAGAATGCCCCATACCTCCGAAGTTCGCTTCTCGATTGCGAGGGTGCGGAACCCGAGCCGCAAGCTATTCAGCATGGCCGCGAGCGTCGTCGGGCCGGCAACAACGACGCGGTGCTCGTTCTGGAGAGCCTCGATCATCCCAGGAATTCGAGCAACTTCTGCAAACAGGCCCTCCGTAGGCAGGAAGAGGATGGCGAAGTCGGTCGTATGCGGAGGGCTGACGTACTTGCTCGAAATCTTCTTAGCTTCAGCTCGGATAGAGGCCTCGAACGCCCCCGCCGCCTGCTGAATGACTGCCTTGTCCATGGTCTCATGGGCGTCGAGCAGCCGTTGATAGTGCTCGACCGGATACTTAGAGTCCAGCGGCAGCCACACTGGTGAATCGTCCTCTTTGCCTGGCATCTTTACCGCGAACTCGACGAGGTCGTTACTGCCAGGAACAGTCTTAACGTTGCGGGCGAACTGCTCCGACGTCAGCAGACTCTCCATGATGGCGCCGAGCTGCACCTCGCCCCAAGTGCCGCGGGTGCGAACGTTCGTCATCACGCGCTTGAGGTCGCCCACGCTGCCAGCGAGATTTTTCATCTCACCGAGGCCAGCGTGAACCTGTTCGAGGCGCTCGCTGACTAACTTGAAGGAGTCGCCCAGCCGCTGCTCCAGCGTCGCGTGAAGCTTCTCGTCGACGGTACGACGCATCTCTTCCAGCTTCTCCGTGTTGTCCTTCTGAATGGCGGCCAGCCGCTCGTTCATCGTCGTGCGCAGTTGTTCCGAGTTGGTCTGCGAGCCCTGAGCCATGGCAGCCAGTTGCTGGGCGACAGTATCTTGAAGCGTAGCGAACTGGTTCCGAACCTGATTGCCGTTACCCTCCAGCTGCTCCTTCATCGCAGTCGACATCACGCCGAGCTGGTTGGTGATGTCCGACTTCAACGAGTCCAGCGTTCCACGAGTCGTCGCAGTCAGTGCCTCGAAACGCTCTTGAATCCGGGTCTCGAATGCTGCAGCACTGTCAGCCAAAGCCTGACGAGACTTTCCAGTCTCCTGTGCCACCGTGCCCAGATGCTCCGTCATCTCCGTCCTGAATTTGGCTAGCGCTTCGGCGGTTTCGGTTCGAGCATTTGCAGCATCCGTCTGCGCTTGGGTCAGCAAGTCCATCAGCGCCTTACTGGAGGCGTCCAGTCGTCCAGTAAGCGCAGTCTGCAGCGCCTCGAACCTCGTTCCCAGCGATGTATCGAACGAACCGAATCGCTGCTCGAGCTTCCCTTCGAACGCACTGAACGCATTGGTCAGCTCAATGCGACCGCTTCTCGCTTCCTCAAGCGTCTGCCCTAATTTCTCGTCGACGAGCTTGCGGCTCGCCTCAAGGCTATCGGTGGTCGTCCGCTGCAGCTCGGTCACTCGCTCGCCAACGCTGGTTGAGAGCGCCGCCACCTGCTGCCCAAGCCGTCCCTCGAAGGCCTGGAAGGATTGATTGAGCTCCGCACGTCCATTTCTGGCCTCCCCGACCGTGCGCTCAAGCTGTTCATCGAGCGCACTCTTGGACGCCGCCATGGCTACTGCGGTCGCCTCGGTAAATCCACGCAGTTGTTGCTCGATACGCTGCATGCCCCCTTCGTTGCGCGAAACAGCTTGAACCAAGCCTTGGGAAGCTTGCTCGAGCAGGCCCAGCCTGGCGTTCAGGTCAGCAGGCGTCTCGAACTTTGACTTGCGCAGAAGCAAAACGAGGAGCAGCAAGGCCAGAATAATGCTCAGCGTGAGAAGGATGAAGAAGTGGGTCTCAGTCATAGTTCATGCTCGTCTTAAAAGTTATATTTCATGGCCGTCGATTCCAGCGATCCGTCTACCGGCACCCCGTTCAGCCCGCTAGGCATCGACGTGCCGAGCGTCTGCATCAACTTCTCCATGGCTTCACGCCACCCCAACCGTTCCTGCTCAAGGCGCACACGTTGACCCCAGGTATTGGCTCTCAGGGTGTCGTAGCAGGACCGTTCCTCTGCGGTCAGCGCTTCCAACGGCGCGTTGGGGCATTGAGACGCTTCTTGCACCCACAGCGCTCGATGGGAATGCAACGTCGCTTCGTCCATCAGCACGGACCGCAAATGCGGCACCGCTCGGCGAGCACGGTCCAAGATGGCAAAACCGTGTGTGTCGATGTCACCCCAGTACACTGCGTTGGCTTCCAGTAGCCAGGGCAGCGTGCTGAGTGCGCTGACTGCGTTTCCGAGACCCATCACGACGGCCACACCTGACATGTTCGGGAGCGCCAACCCGGTCTCGAAGTTCTCCACGATGACCACGGCCTTCGGAGCAATGGGCAGCTTTGCGAGCTCGGCTACCGGCGCCTCGATGTCGCACAGCCCGCCAACAACTGTGCGCAGAGCGGGACAAAGAAGTCGGACGCGAACGCGATGCGCTGGCTTGCGCAACCCGCACAGCTCGTGGAAGTCGCTTTCATCCTCCGGGACCGCGGCGCGCAAAGCCCGAAGAAGCGTGGCAACCAAGCCGGTCCGTTTCTCAAGCCACTTTGTGTCCAAGCCCTCCACCGGCAATTGTCGGAGGTAGAGGCCGGACTTCGGGTTCAACTCCAGCCACGCCAGCAGCGACAATAAGCGCTCGAAGTCCTCACCCGCATAGTCAGCAAGGACATCGAACTTCGACGCCAGCGCACCTCGCTGCCCGAGCAATGGCCAGCGGCGCAGCATCCGTTGATAGCGTTCCACCGCTGTTGACCAGCGCCTGGCCTGGCCAACAGCAGCAGCGACTTGGCTGGCCTCGGAGAAGGTCAGGCTTACCGGCAGCCGATGCTTTCCGAGCCGAGCGAACTGCCGCTCTTCAAAAACGACCTCGCCTGGTCCGATCTTGGATTGCCACGCGTTCGCCCAGCTCCTAACCGCACCGGGGTCTTCGGCAATGTCCTTCTCTGTCGGAGCGCCCAACGGAACAGCCAGCGGCCAGTCCCCGCCCCCAGCCACCCAAGTCCGGTGCTGGTTATTGAAGCGGCGAGTCAGGAACTCGCGTGCGGCTTCAGGAGACAGAAGCTTCTTCGGCATTGCTTAGGTCCTGCGTCAACTTCAGGCGCTGAGTCTCGCCGTCGTACTCGATAGGGATGACGGCGGACTTCTTACGGTCCTTAATGTGCACAAAGCACGCACCGCCAATGAACGGCTCGAGCGTCATCACCGACTTCAAGGGCGTGGCAACAATCATCTGGAATCCGAAGGTCTTGAAGATATTCATCGCCATCGCCGTGAACTCGGCATCCGCCTTATCGAACGCCTCGTCGAGTACGACGGTCGAGTAGCTCGGAAGTGCCCGGTCTTGGCCACCCAACTGGTAGCGAAGGGCTGCAGCGAGGCAGGTGGCTGCGAGTTTCTGGCGCTGCCCGCCTGACTTGCCTGCGCCACTGCGGTAGACCTCGACCTCGATGTCATCCTCATCCAACTCTCGTGCCACGAACTCGACGTGCTGCCTCACATCGAGCACGAGGTTGCGCCAGTTCTTGTCCACGGTTTCCTGGCTCGCGAGACGCTTCACCAGTGCGGCCAACGCCTTGAAGCGCTCTTCGGCCAGGTCTCGGTCATTCGAGAACGAGTGGCTGAGCGACTCCCTCAAGCTAGCGCGGAAGAGCCGAACGTCTTCAAGCGACTTGTCAGTGGTGTCGATGACCAAGTGCGTGCCCGGGTTGAAGGGTGCAGTCCGCAGGCTCTCGTTGACGAGCTCCATCCGCGTCCGAATGGCCGACCGCTCCTCATCAAGCTTGGTCGCCAGCAACGTGAGGTTCTGGTCACTCTGCTCGCGTAGCAACGCAAAGAATCTGTCCTCGTACGCAGGCAAGTTGTCGTCCTCCAGACGCTTGAGCTTGGCCAAGTAGTCCTCGGCGCTGGCGAGCGTCGCGTCCAGGCCTCCAGCGACTGCCGGCCAAAGCCGGTTGAACTCAGCAAAACGCTGCACGATGACGTTCCGCAGGTCGGCTAAACGGCCTTCCAGCGCACGGAGCTCGGCGTTGAGACCTCGCTCTACTAGCCCTGTCACCTGGTCGACGTTTTCGAGGATCAATTCCTTACCGGTGGCGATGTAGCGTGCGGAAATTTGCTCTGCGAATGCTGGCGGCCGGTCGCAGCCGGGCCACAAGCGCGCGATTTCGGCGAGCTTCTCGTTCAGCTCGCCGATTTCCTTGACGATACCCCGCCCCTTAGCGTCCTCGTCCTTCGTCTTGTCGACAGCCGCCGAGTGGACCCCTTCCTGCGCCTTGATGCGATCGTCCAGGACAGCAAGGTCGGGCCTTGCCTCCCGCTCCGCCTTCAACCGCGCCTTCAGGTCGTCGATACGAGTGAGCAGGGAGCCAACGTCGACATCGTTCCAGGTCAGGTTCGACAGATTCTGGCAGTGCAGCAGCTGCTCCTGCTGGAGATCCTCTTCGTCTCCAATCTTATCAAGCGCCTTCTGCAGCTCGGCGATGCGCCCACCAAGCTCTGCCGCCTTGTTCTTGTAGAACGTCAACTTCTCCTTGTTGTCGAAGCCCAGTACCCACTGACTGCGTTCATTGACGGAGTGACGGTCGTTCTTCTCGTGTCGCATCGTGTTGTGCTTGACCGAGCCCTCCCGAGTGACGGCGCGAGAAGCGTTACGAAACGCCTGCAAGGTGTCAGCGCACTCGAAGTCGAACGAATGCTTCAGTTCCTCTCGCACCCAGTCACCAAAGCTTCCTCCGGCCAGGTTCAGCTTGCGCACCAGCGAGTTCGGCCCAGGCGTGCGCCCCGGAGATTGTTGGATGGTCCGAAAGTACACCAACCGCTCGCCGATATTCCGCTCGTTCAGGTACGCCGAGACAGCCGGGTAGTGCTTGTCGTCAACGAGGATGGAGCGTGCGAACCCGCCCAGAACGCGCTCGATGGCTCCGCGCCATTCGGTGGCGTCGGGCCGTACCTCGACCAATTCACCGACGAACGGAAGCTTCTCCTCTGGGATTGAAAGGTCGCGCGCCATGCGCTCCCTCAGGTTCACGAGTGGTGCGGACAAGTTCGATTTCTGGCGTTCGAGCGCGTTGACTTCAGCCACCGTCCTGGTGAACTCTTCGCTGGCCAGTCGATAGTCGGTCTTGAGCTGGTCCTTGCGTTCCTCGATCTCCTTCTTTAAGTCCCGCGCCTTCAGGACGCGTTGCTTGGCTGCGTCCACGCGCTGAACGAACCACACGACGCTGTCAGGGACCGCCCACCCCATGGCCTTGCACGCGGCTGCGGCCTGGTCGCGCTTGGCCATTCGACCCGGCTTCTCTGCTTCCGCCGCCTTGATGTCGTCTTCAAGCCGGTCAAGAACATCCGCACCGAGGTTGAGCTTCTGGCGCTGCAGGTCCGTCAACTTGACGAATTCGTCGTCTGCAATCTGCGTCAGGCGCTGGAATTCCTGCCTCGAGCCTTCCTTGTCCACCTCCAGCTTCGCAATCCGTTCATCGACGAGCAGCTTGCGCCGATGCTCGCGGTACTGGTCGATAGCTGTTTGAATGGCCTCGAGACCATTGCGCTCGTTGTTGCCCCGGTCGAGCTCCAGGTACTCGTCGCGCGCTGGCTTGAGCGTCTGAATCTGCTTGCGAGCAGCCACGACCTCCTGATGTGCTTCGTTGAGCTCGCCAAACTCGTTGACGAGACTGGTGGCAATGCCGAAGGCCTCGGGCTCGTCGAGCATGAAGTCGCGCAAAAACACGTTAAGGTCGCCCAGGTTCTTCGCCGACTGCGTCTTGTGCAGCAGACGAAGAGCTCGCTCGTTATCGATGCCCAGCAGCCGACGGAAACGCTCCTGGTAAGCACTGAACTCGGTGTGGACCTTCGCATCCGGCAAGTCATGTTTGAAGCGACGCGCGTCGAATTCGTTCTTTGCGAAGAACTCCAACTCCTGGACATCGAACTCACGCTCGAGCGTGAGGAACACTCGCTTTGCGTCTGCTGGCGCAGTTGAGTTTCCTCTGACCCACAGTACCTGCGCGAGCACCACGACACGCCCCTGCTCGTTGCGGTAGGTCTCTGCGATGGCGGACCAGGTCGTGCCACTGCGCAGGTATTGCGAGACGTACTCGCCTCCGTCACCTGTCTGTTGAGCCCATGCACCGCGCAGGTAGGTCATGACGTTGCGGTCGCGCCCGTGCCGCTCGGCCTCGCGTGCAGCAACGTTGAAATCCACCCACTTCGGCGGTGTCATCAAGGCTGCATGCGCATCGAGCACCGTTGACTTTCCCGACCCGGACGGGCCGACAAAGAGGTAGCCCTGTGCCGGGATGGGGAAGTCAAAGACGTTCGAAAACGTCCCCCAGTTGAAGGTCTGAATGCGTGCCAGGCGGAACTGGTCGCTCTCGCCGTCGAGTGCCAGTGTCGGTTGAATGGGATTCACGAGCCCTCCTCATCTTCGTCATCCACGTCGACCGTCACAGAGTCGTCCGGCTCGCCCGTCGTCTGCGGCGCCTGTGCCAGCTGTGCATAGGTTCGAGTGAGCTGCTGAATCTCCTCGGCCGAGAACAGCAGTTTCAGGGTAGGCGCAACTTCGTAGCGTTCGTCGGAGCTACGGATGCGCTGGAGCAGGCTCAGCTTCTTAGCCTTGTCCACAGCGTTGACCACTTGGCGCCCAAACCTGGCGTGGTCTGGATTGTTGTCGCGCTCGAACACGCCCAGATGCTCCTGCATGTCCGACAGCGACACCACTGCGCGCTCGCCCTGAGCGTCCGCTTGGGTCAAGCGCTGTCGCAGGAAAAGGAGCAGTGCGGTCTCCAGGAACGTCAATGATGCCTTGCGAAGAAGAATGGGGACTTCGAGCTCCTCCGAGGCCACTTGGCGCGTGAACGCCACCTGCTGCTCGTGGTCGATGACCACCTCGAGGAACAGTTCGTGCATACGCGAGCGGATGATTGCTTCATCGCGCAGCAGCACAGGCCATAGCTTCGATTGGCGATGTGCATCGACCGAGGGCCCGAGCAGCAGTTGCACCAGTACCCGCCGAGTGTCGACGGGCAGTGAGCCGGTATCGCCAAGGAAGGCGGCAGACTCTTTGCGCTCCACATCGACAGCGGCTTCCCGACCGGATGCAGTGTCGTTCCCAGTCGCATCAACCGCTTCAGTCGACGAGTTCAAGATAGCGCTCCCTCATGAAATAGATGGCAGGTACCTTGGCACGGCGCTGCGCGGCGTCCTCTCCCTGCCATTTAACGACTTCGGAACCTTCGGTGATTTCGCCGTGCTTGGCGCCTAGCGCGACGTAGCCGACAATGCTGCCAAGTCCTTGCTCGGCAGGGAACTCGGCCAGCACCTGGCCGATGGTGGCTTGGGATTGGCGCTCGAGAACCGAGCGCACGTGCTGCTTCAACGTGCGGAAGTCGATTTCCGATTGCCGCACGAGTTCGCTGACGGTTTCGAGGTCAAGATCGGAAGGCTCCGCTGCCGGCATCGAAGAGTCGGTAACCCGCTGTGCCGGGTCGAACAGGACCCACTGCGACACCGAACGGATGCGACTGCTTGACTGCATCAGTTCAAAGTCGACCTGCTCATTCGGGCGGACCATGTTCTTGGCCGCAAGCCCCGCCTGTGTTGCCTCCTTGAGCAAGCCATGCAGGCGCCGGTGCTCAAGGAATTCCCTGCTTTGCACGAAGCTCTTCAGGCTGCGCGCGAAGTGCTGGAGCACGTCGTGCACGCCTCGGCCTTCGTTCAGGAGGGCACCGGTCAAGCCAAGCAGGAACTTGCGCTCGTGCGACTCCAGCTCCCGGGCAAAGGGCCGACTCGCCACGTCGTCAAGTGACTCACGCAACGTAGCAGCCTGCTCACTGTCCGTGAGCAAGCGCCAGAAGGCGTTGAACGTACGTCCGGCATCGCTCTCCCCGATGAGATCGACACCGGCGAACAGCTGCTCCAGAACGTCCCCGCGACTGCCCTCGTTTTCCATCAGGCTTTGGCGAAGGCCGCGGTTGAGCCGCTCAAACTCATCGCGCACGCTCCTGAAGTCAGATGCAAGTTCTTGCGCCAGCGCGATGACCTCTCGGGCGCGTTCCATGGCGCGGTCGTTAGGCAACGTCTTCACCCCGACCCGCTGCACTTCGGCAATCGCCCTGTCTATTCGGTCTCGCTCCGCGTGCAGCGCTGCCAAGCGCGCCGAGGGGCTGCTGTTGGTCTCGTCGGCGAGGCGCGACAGCTGATGGATGACAACCGACAGTCGGCTTTCCGTTGCGGTGGTCCGCGGTTTTAGAAGGCCCATGACAAAGCGCAGGGCCGTCAGCGTGTCTGCAGAAAGCTCGTACTCTTCCTCGGCAGCCCCTGCAGGGAATCGGCGCGTAAGCCAGCCTTGGTTAAGCCACTCCGCGACATAAGCCTGCGGCGTCTGCGGAAGATCCTCCCCTGCGGAGCGTAGGGACTCAAGGTCGCGGGTCAACCGTTCATGGAGTACGGAGCTCGGGAGCACCTTCTCGGTGTCCGCAAACAGCGACTGCAGTATCGCGATGACCGCCGGCGCCTTCGTGGCCGCTAACAGGCGCCACAGCGGCTGCTCACGCAGATTGCGGAAGGCGGCAGCACCGCGAAGGGCCTTCAAGAGGCTTTCCTCACTGCATCACTGGCTTTGCGGCAGCTCACACGGACCTCCCGGGCCGATATTTGTTGCCAGAAGTATATGGCTAGTTTCTGAACGCGTCCAGCTTTTGTTCCCACGCCAGAATCGCTGGATGACAAGAGCACGGACGTGGTTTTCAAGACTCGTCCGAGCGGCCAAAGTGCCGGTCTCCTGGTCGGTGGAGCTAAGACGGCGGGCAAAGTTCATCAGCTTCCGGCTCCGGTAAGAGCGTAAGTCTCCGGGGAGGTAGGGCAACTCTCTGGTGAAAAGCCGACCAACCTTGCTGATTGCTCGCTTGGGCACGGGAGCGAGCTGCAGTGTCGAACCCTGGTGTGTCAGCTAGTTCCAATAATGAAATCTTCTGAAGGTCTACACGGGTTACCGTAGGAAAGACATCAGCTGGGTGAAATTAGCCCAGCGACCTGTCCATCCAAGGCGGATTGATCGCTTCAATCTTCCCGCGTCGTGACATAAACGGAGATTCCGAGATTCTCTGACAGAACCTCGGCAACTGCTCTGCAGACCGCTTCAGCACGGTCTAGATCGCTTGTGCCTGTAGTGCCGGGCGATTTGATCCACACTTCGCCATCATACGGCCCAGACGCATTTCCAGTCACCAAAAGATGCTGCACGATCGGATTCGTAACATCTGTCGTTGCTACATGTGCGAACCCGAAACCACTGAAACGGTCCCCATGCTTCGCAGTATAAGCGGCATCTGCGGCCACTGCTGCTTCGTTTGCCGCAGCAAAGGCGGCCGCGACAATTTCCTCAGCGTTCGTTGGTGCCGTTGTGATAGTGATAGACCGTAGCAATTGCGCTTCTGCAAGCCCTTCAATTGTCTGTGCATCTATCTCGTTGCCGCGTTCCACCGCGCTAACGACGTCTTCTAGAACAATGATTCGCGACCTTTCGATCAACTTCTTATCGAACGGCGTATCGTAATTGTTTGCTCCTGCGAGATATAGTGCTGTGAGCAGTTCTCTAACATCGTCCGCCTCCTCGTTCGACCAAACAATTATGCAGACACGACTAAAATGGCGGCCATCCAGATTCCCTTTGAAGATTGGAAGTGCCGGGGTTGGGCCAAGCACGCCATGGAAGTTTTTCACCCAGATCTCATCCAAGTCAGAATTCTGGGGAACCCAGCGCCACTCTCTCTCGTGACTCCAGTCGATGCGTCCCTCTAGCCCCACCGGATTGTGTGCGACGTACCGGAACTGCTCTGTCTTAGGCAAAACCGCCTCATCAATAACCCGGCAAGTTGCGGTATTGCGGAGATAAGAAACGTTGTCGGTGGATAGTCCGTAGATTGCCGGTCGACCGCCAGCTGCATAAAATTCAGATTTCAGAAATGCGATGCCGTAGGCTGACACGTTGCCGAGTTTCGCTCTTTCACGCGCGTAGGTAGCGAAAGCATACAAAGGCATTTCGGTTGCGCAGACCGCAGGCTGACCGCCATAGATAGTGGTGCGCCCCTTTCGGAAGGAATATCCGGGTATTAGGCCACCTAGCCGAATAATCGTCTTGAGGACTTCGAACGCCTCGGCATCGCATCCGATCTCTCCGCCAGCGTAGCGCCCGGAATCTTCTTCATTCTCTCCAGGGAAGTCCTGTTCGGGTTTACGATCACGGACAAAATGCGTGACCCAAGCGGTATGGTCGTGGCGCCTCGGATTGGTGGGCAATTTTCTCTCCAGTTATAAAATCTTGCCGAATTGTTGAGCTAGCTTCACTGCGTCGGGAGGGCAGGCGCCGAGGCACACAAAACTAGCGCTGCATGGTCACGTTTCGAATGGCTTCTACTCCCTGCTCAGCTCGGTGACGAAGGACAAATAGTGAAAAAATCGCAACGTTCGCAATGATGGCCTACAGCCGGACTATTGTCTCCTGAAAGGAATCGTATTGCGGCTCCATACGACTTCGTTGCTTCAATCCTCTTAGCACTTGGTACATCGTCCACAGTACTTGTGAGGACATAATTCAAGGTCAGTTTTCTAGGACCCGCGACGTTAAGCCCAGTGACAATGGGCTTAAGCACGGTCGAAAGTTCTGACACACCTCGCCGCGCGAACCTTACCATCGCATACTCAAGCGTATGGCCGTTGTTGATCGCGAACCCCCACGGCATCTGTACAGTGACGCCCCCGACGAGCGCAGACGGTTCATAGTATCCGCCACCGCGCTTCTGTGCGGCTTTGATAAGAGCCACCCCGCGGCTCAACGCATTTTGAGCGTCCGTCCAAAGCGATAGGTCCTCAACGGCCGATGGCAACGATCGAGCGCCCCAGGCTGCTGCAAGCGATGCTGCTGGCGAGCCTGACGCGCCTGCTGCCGTGGCTTTAAGAGCATCAAGCACAGCCCGACGAGCTCGAATAGAGACATCAATATCCGCCTCACTTTTCAGTCCAAGTATGCGAGAGTACCAGTAGTTGAGAGGGCAACGTACATAGGCGTCAAAATCTTCAAAGCTCAGCATATTCGGCGCAATGAAAGCGTGTGTCATAGCCACCTTCGCGCGCTTTAGGGTCGGGCCGTTGTAGCTTTGAGATGTGAACTTTGGCGAATTGTATGCAAGTTGTGGAGTGAGGGTATGGTCGCCGAACTTATTGTGTTGGTATAGGTACAGGTGGCGTTTCGCACGAGAGACTGCCACATATAGCAGGTTGTTGCGCTCGACTGCAGACTCCCTTTCGTATTCCTTAATGCTGCTACCCAACACCTCCGGCGGCACTATATCGAGAATCCCCTCTGGGCTCCAACTGGGTTTCTGTGCACCGTAGTTGTCCGCGTTAATGTATGCGACGTGTACAGCCTCAAATTCAAGTCCCTTGCTTCCATGTACATTCATAAGTCGCACGCCATCAAGCCCTGCCGCTTCTGGAGGAAGCTCGCGCTGCACTTGGCTCTCTCCTATGCGCTGACGAAGGCGTTGGCGCATCAGATAACGGGAAAGCCGAGCTTCTTTCATCTCGCCTTCGCCATTGCGAACAGAGTAGGCAAACTGCCAGAGGGCGATTCGTTTAACCCAGGCTTGAACGGATACGTCAGAAATGGGCGGAAGGCCAAAGCGCTTTTCCAGCAACAGGTCACATACAAAATCCCAAGGGTTGCTGCTATGGAGATGCGCACCGATCAATTTGCAAAGATTAGCGACCACAGCCTGTCCACTCACCGAAAGTCCGGGTGGTGGTGTGTGAAGCCATCTACCACGCTGATATGCTACGTTTGCGTCGGCAGCCTGCAGAAGCAATTTAATGTCGCTTAATGCCAACGTCAATCCGGGGATTCCGGAGAGCCCTATGAGCGCTTTCGGCCTGCGCTCCACAAGCAATTGCACCAAGCAGAGTAACTGCTTTACCTCTGGTCGTAGGGCTAGGTCTCCGATGTAGATAACGGGAATTCCTTGGCTAGCAAGAAGCTCTGAAGCTTTTTGTACCTCTGAGTTCCACCTGCACAGGACAGCCTGTTGACCAAACGAAACTCCCTGTTGACGTAGTGCGGAGATATTTTGGAGGACGCAACCGAGGACGGCGTCTTGTTCGGAACACGTGAACACAACTGGCTTCTCGCCGCATTTTCCGTTAGTCGCATTCACCTCATCTAGAGGCAATTCCGGCTCTAGTATGTGTAAGCGCCCCACATGCTGCGTAAGGTCAACAATCTCTTGGGAGCTTCTACGGTTGTTGCTAAGCGGATAGCGTTGAATCTTAGTTCCGCCGGCATGTGCTTTGAACTCTGCGTCGAACTTCAAAAGGCTCTTAAGCGACGCCCCGCGCCAATGATGGATGGCCTGACGCACATCACCAACGACCCAGATGGACTTCTTGTGTGCAATCTGACGCAGCATCTCAACCATTGCATGAGTAACGTCCTGATACTCATCGACCAAAACGTACTGAAAACGGTCAGCGAGTTCCTCGAACGGCGCTCGGCCGGCCTTAAGCGCAACAATGGGCTTTGCAATTAGGTCTACGAAATCAACAGTCTTCCGCTCCACAAGCAATGTTTCATAAAGCTCATAAATCGTTGCTACATCCAGCCGCTTCCGCTGCAGTTCAGGATCCTGCACCGGATGGTTGTTCACAAAATCGCGATACGCGGCAGGCGTAACGAGTTCCTCTTTTAGGCGGGTGATACTGGCAATGACTGGTGCTAGCCATTCATAAGGATCTTCCACACGCGAGAAATGGATTAGGTTTATTCGAGGAAGTCCCGCTACCAGCATAGTCATGGACGAGAGTTGATCCGACACATGCAGGTCGGCATCAAGCCCAAAATACTGGTGGTATTTGCGTAGAAACTCGAGGCCGAACGCGTGGAATGTGCCCGCCCAAATCTCTGCAGCGTCCTTGATTCCGGCACTCCTCAGCCGCTCAACTAGCTCGAATGCAGCCTTGTTCGTGAACGTAAGCGCAATAATTTTACTCGGGTGGATCTTTTTAACCTCCACCAAATACTTGACGCGGTGAATTAGAGTGGTCGTCTTACCTGTACCCGGTCCCGCGACCACGTTGGCAGCACGCTCTTCAGCCTTTGCCGCCTCCCACTGATCTGGACTTGGAGCACTTAACGACACGGGCGTTGTCGCAGTCTCAGGTAACAGCAATGCATCAAGCATCTGTTGACGCACAAACTCGAGCGGAACTCCGAGGAGCTTCGCAATCGCCGTTGGGCCTCGTCCTGCAACTGCAAGATGCCGGGCCACTTCTCGTGGCAGTAGCAATTCACGCGCGAAGACGTTAGCTTGAAGTTCTTGACGCTCTCGAGCACCGTATGCTTCTACCTTCATTACACCTGGCGATCCTTCGCTGCCAAAGAGCGTGCTCAAGTGAGCTACAGTGGTCGGAGTGTTTGAACCGTCGAGGAAGAAATGCCCGAGTTCATGTGCGACTAGCCCACAGAACTCATCACCCCAATGATCCACGCTCGTGCTCACGTAGATGAACTGCTGTTCCCGCTGAAGGACAGCACTTCCTCCCCCAAGGTCCGCGTAGGTTGGGGCAACTTGCTCAATTGCGATATTCAGACTTTTCTCAACTTGGAGAAACAGATCACGCGCTGATATCGGAGTATGAGCTAACCCCGGAGCAAGCTTCTCTCGGGTCACATATGCTTCGTCTCGAGCTCGCTGGAAGGGGTTCATGTGCGCTTAGTTCCTATGTCAAGAAGCTCTTTAGTTTGATCGGCTGGCAGGCTTAATGACTTCACAGCTGCATCCCAGGAGATAGCGGCTTTGGAGACTTCAGGCTTTCCGTTCTCTGCCTTAAATGAGGGAACTACTCTGCTCTCAAATGAGCGTCTGAAAAGAGTACTCAACAGAGTTTCCGGTGCTTCAAACACGTTCGCAAGCCTTTTGAGAAGTGACTTTGGTGCTCGTATATGGCCAGCAAGTACTCCAGAGAGAAGCGAGGCCGCGTATGGACCTAATCCCACTTGAGCTAAAAGTGGGCGTATGGCGGGCCCTTTGCAGTTAGCTACCTTAACCTCGAGGGATACCAACTGCTCCTGCATGGCGAGTCCGTGAGCCATGCAAAGAAGCCCCAACTCGGACGCGGACTTCCCGTATTCCTGCGCCGCTGTCCTCATACGCACTGCATGCCCCGGATCTAGCCGGAGCATCACTTGTTCAGAATCAGAGTTCTGCCATTGAATGAGTTCTCGTCCTAGCATCTCAAAAAGGGATTGTGAGCTCACAAAAAGAGATCTATCAGTGAAGTCTTCGAAGCCAAAAACTGCAAACTTTCGGGCAACTTCAGCAAAGCTTGTACTCTGAGAGTTTGCAAGTACCGTAAGGTGCTCCTTTAAGCTACTTGGCATGGATACGCCAACCGTAACCTGTCGAGTCTTTGAGCGAAATCGCCCGGCCCTCATATCGGAAGCAATGCAAGCTTCTCCCGCTGAGGAAACACAGGCATTCATCGGACGCTCGTACGCGGAAAAGAAAGAGACGTCTAAGGTCGAAGTAAACTCTATTAAAGCTGAGCGAATCGCTTCGACGGAAGAGGTAGCCGATGCTGTCCATTTTCCATTGCCCGGAATTTCAAACGTGCAAGCAACTTTATTCCCATCTGTCAGTTCAAGATGAGCTGTCTTAAGAACAGCAGAGTAGAAATCAGGTAGTTGGGACAAAAGTGCTTGCCCTCGTGTAAGGTCTGCACAGTTCAGTGTGGAATTCATAGATACCTCCATAGCAAGTTGCGGCGCGCGGTTACACCCTCTTGACAACAGTGTATGTGTATATCAATAATGTATCAACACCTTTTGAGAGGGGCTTTGATGCAGGAGCAGGACCTGGCTGCGGCTGTGAAGAGCGCCGTACACGCATGGATGCAGGCTACAGCGCCTGACCAGCAACTTGTAGACATTGACCGACCTGCGGATCTGAGTGCCCGGCTTGCCTCGGCGGTCGAGCAGATTTTGGTCGAGGCCGATTTCGACTTGGTGGCTGCGCGGGAAATCGTGCTGAAGGCCCCCTATTTTCACCTCAAACAGGTGTTCACTTCGGCCGACCTCCCCGAAACGCCGGATTGGTTCACACCTGTGCCTGACGTTGACGGTACGTTAGCTGGTCGCGCAGCTGCGTTGGCGGTGCATGGCTTTTTACGCAAGGAAACGGTCTCGTATGGCACGGAGAACGAAGGCGCTCTTTTCGTAAATCTTGTGCCTATCGGCGGCGAAGGTAAATACGCGGAAAAATCCACGGGCAGCATGCGCGGTCATACGGATGCCGTGAGCTTTCCCTTCAACGGCGATCTCGACGCCCGCGATCCGCGAATTGCCCCTTCTCCCGATTTAGTGACTTTAGTAGGGCTGCGCAACCCTAACGCAGTTCCGACCACGGTAATGGCGCTTGATGATGTCTTACAAGAGCTATCGCCTGACGATATTGCTGAATTGAAGAAGGATCAGTACACCATCGAGTCCCAATTCACCTTCTGGGAAGGTATGAGGGAGACCCTTGGGGACCTGCACACCGCGGTCGATGAGGCCGTGCTGAAGGACGCGGCACCAGGGACAATGGTCCGCTATAGCCATAGTTCGGTGAAGCCCACCGTGCTTGGAGGTGCTGCGGAAGTCGCTTCCGACAACCTCGAGCATGCGTGCAACGCTGTTGTCGACGAGGTCGTGATCGAACCGGGGGATGTGCTTGTCGTTAGCAATCGACTTTGCCTTCACGGACGGGGCCTCGTCGGAGGCGAAGTCGGTGGCCAAGCAAGGTGGCTGCTTCGGACCTACGCGCTGGATACGTCTTCTCTGGACGACAGCCGTCGGCATTTAGGCGATCGGCCGACTTACGTTCTCTACCCTTGAGACATGTAGAGCGAACGCCTCACCCTACCACCATCCTCGCCGCCGGCATGCATCTCGCCGGCGCTCCTCACGCCGAGTCCGATGCGTCCTGCCATTGATCGTTTCCGAAAAACTGCCAAGTTTTATGAGAAAATCTACTGCGAACTTGGTGAGAAATCAGAACGAGGCCCAAGGAAGTTACTGCAGGATGTGCTGAGTCCCTACAGGAACGCGGGCCGGCATTCGCTCCGCGGTCGCCGGCCCGGCGGACCCGATCGCCGCCTCACCGGTCAGCGTCATTGTGCGCTACCGCACCGTGCGACTCAGCAATGGCTGATATGTTGGAAGGATGCTTCACAACCAACCGGTATATCCCCCATGGCCTCTTGTCCCGAATGTGGTTCCACGTACGTGCGCCGGATCGCGCGTACGCCCCTGATGCGCATCCTGTGGAGCAGCGAGCACATCCTGTGCAGCGACTGCGGGGAGCGCTCCCTGGTGTTTCCGAAGCTCAGGAAAATCGCGGCCGCGCGCGCCTCGCTGAACCGGCTGCCGCGCACGCAACGGCGCAGCCCGCTTCATCCCTGAACGACATCCCGGTCGCGTCCTGGCCGCGTGAATCCGGCCAACCCGCCGAACTGCGCGACGGCGAACTCGATGAACAGCCTCGTCCGCAACGGCTGAAACTGCCGCGACGGATACAGCAGATATAAATCCTGCGCCCGCGCCGACCACCCGTCCAGCACCCGCACCAATTCCCCGCCGTCCAGCAAATCCTGTATCAGCCACGCCGGACACACGCCGATCCCGCTGCCGAGCACCAGCGCCTCGCGGATCGCCAGCGCGTTGTTCACGCGGAAGCGCGCGGGCACCGGCAGCCGCGCCTGTTCGGCGCCACGCGACAGTTCCACCGTATTGCCCGGCGTCCAGGCAAAGCGCACGAAGTCGTGCGTGGATAAATCGTCCGGCACGGCGGGCACGCCGCGCCGCGCGAGATAGGCGGGTGCCGCCGCCAGGAAACGCGGGACCGTCGCCAGGTGCCGGCCGATGGCATCCGGCGGCAGCGTGCCGCCCAGCCGGAACGCGACGTCGACGCCTTCCTCGACGAGGTCGACGAAGCGGTCGTTCAAGATCAATTCGACGTCGATGGCGGGGTGGTCCGCCATGAATTGCTGCACCATCGCATTGATGCGGAACTGGCCCAGCGCGACGGGTGCATTGATCCGCAACAGTCCCGCCGCCTGCCCCGTCATGCCCTGGACGGCGCCCACGGCCGCGTCGAATTGCTCGATCACCCGTTTGGCGTCGGCGTAAAAGCGCTGGCCCTGCTCCGTCGGGGACAGGCCGCGCGTGCTGCGTTCGACCAGGCGCACGCGCAGGTGCCGCTCCAGCTGCGCCAGCCATTTGCTGACGGTGGGCTGCGTCGTGCCGAATGCGCGGGCCGCCGCCGAGAGGCTGCCCAAGTCGAGCGTACGCACGAAGACGCGCATCGCGTGGAGAGTGTCCATCGTTGTTATTCCAGATTGGAATGAGTGATCTTCGATCCTACCATCTTCATCGCCGATATCGAATGACCTATCGTGAAGCCTTCACCAACAGGAGCTCATGATGTCCCGGCAAAACCCACTCGCGGCACTCACCCTCGCCCTCGCGCTCGGCGCGCAATCCCCGCACGTGCTGGCGGACGACCACTGGCTCACGTCGTGGTACGCGGCGCCGCAACCCGCGTGGGACGCTGGATTCATGCTGCCGATGAACGTCCCGGCGAGCCTCGACGACGCCACCCTGCGCGAGACCGTCCGCCTGAGTGCCGGCGGACAGCGCATCCGGCTCGTGTTTTCGAACCGGTACGGCCGCGCGCCCGTCGAACTCGGCGCGGTGCGCGTCGGCCCGGCCGGCGATGCGCGCGCGAGCCGTGCGCTGACGTTTTCCGGACAGCCGGGCGTCGCCATCCTGCCGGGCGCGACGGTGACGAGCGATCCCGTCGCCCTCCCCGTACCACCGCTGGCCCGGCTGGCCGTGACGAGCCGGCTGCCCGCGCGCACGCCCGTCGCCAGTTTTCACTGGGGCGCGCAGCAGACCGTGCAAATCGCCACCGGCAACGCCACCGCACGGTTCGGGGGACGCCTGTTCCTGAGCGCCGTCATGGTCGAGACGACGGCGCCGGGGCGCACCGTCGTCACCCTCGGCGATTCGATCACGGACGGCAACGGTTCGACGCCGGATGCGGATCGCCGCTGGCCGGACGTCCTGGCGGAGCGGCTGGCCCAGCACGGCATCGCCGTCGCCAATGCCGGCATCTCGGGCGGCCGGCTGGCGCGCGACGGGATGGGGCAAAGCGCCCTCGCCCGCTTCGAGCAGGACGTGCTCGGGCAGCCGGGCGTGTCGGACGTCGTCGTCCTGCTCGGCATCAACGACATCGGCTGGCCGGGCAGTCCGTTCGCGCCGGGCGAGCATCCCGCCACGCTGGATGAACTCACGAGCGCCTACCGGCAACTGGTGGCGGCCGCCCACGTGCGCGGCGTGCGCGTGACGGCGGGAACGCTGCCGCCGTTCGAAGGCGCGCTCGACGGCACGCCGTATGCGGGGCACTACAGCCTGGACAAGGAGCAGCTGCGCCAGCAGCTGAATGGCTGGATCCGGACGGCCGGCGCGTTCGATGCCGTCGTCGACTTCGACGCCGTCCTGCGCGACCCCGGCCATCCGCGCCGCCTGCGGGCTGCGTTCGATTCGGGTGATCATTTGCATCCGGGCGACGCGGGCTATCGGGCGATGGCCGCCGCCATCGACATCGCGCCGCTGCTTGCCTCGACCAAAAAATCACCGTTACACTGAACGTTCCGCCCACCGCGCCCACGACAGCCGCATGCCCAGATCCAGGAAGAATGCCGACTTCAACATCGTCCGTGCCGCGTTGCCGGGAGTCGAGGCCGTGGACGCCCGCAGCGACCACGTGTTCGCACGCCACAGCCACGACCGGTACGGCGTCGGCATCATGCTGGCCGGCGGCCAGAGGTCGAGCAGCGGACGCGGCCAGGTGGAAGCGCTGGCGGGCGACCTCATCACGGTGAATCCGGGCGAAGTGCACGACGGCGCCCCGGTCGGCGGCGCGCCCCGCGCGTGGCGCATGTTGTACCTGCCCCCGCCGCTTGCCGGCGCCGTGGCGGCCGACTTGAGCGAGGGGCGCGGCGGCGACTACATGTTCCATGATCCCGTCGCCCGCCATGCGGCGCTGGCGGCCTGTTTTCAGCGTCTCTACGCGGCCGTCACCGCGGGCGGCGCCGGCGACGCGCCCAAGCTGTTGCGCGAACAATTGTTGCTGGAACTGCTGCAGGGCCTGCAAGACAATGGCCCGCCGCGCCGGCCCGCGCACGCGACGGCCGCGATCGCGCGTGCGCGGGCCATGATCGACGACGCGCCCGCCGCCGCCGCGAGCCTCGCCGAGCTGGCCGGCATCGCCGGACTCAGCCGCTTCCAGCTCGTGCGCCAGTTCGCCCAGGCGACCGGGCTGACGCCGCATGCCTACCTGATCCAGCGCCGCATCGAAGCGGCCCGCGTCCTGCTGGCGCGCGGATCGGCACTCGCCGACGCGGCCGCGGCAAGCGGGTTTGCCGACCAGAGCCACATGACGCGCATCTTCATCCGCACCTACGGCATCACGCCCGGCGCCTACGCGGCGGCGCTCGCGTAACGCCGCCTGCAATTTCGTTCAATACCCGCGCCGGTCCGGCGGCTATCGTGCATTCCCTGTCGATCAATGGAGAATGCCGTGTCCGATAAAAACCTGGGGTATGCGTACCTGACCTTGGCCATGCTGCTCGTCGGCAGCACGGTCGTCGCCAGCAAGATCACCGCCGGCGCGTTGCCGCCGTTCACGGCCACTGCATTGCGATTCGCGCTCGCGCTGCCCTGTTTCCTCGTGCTGCTGCGCCTGTCCGGCACGCGCCTGCCGCGCCCGGGCGTGCGCGACGGCGCGATCCTCGCCCTGCAGGGACTGGCCGGCACGGCCGGCTACACGGCGTTGCTGATGGCCGGGTTGCGCACGACATCGGCCGTCGATGCCGGCGTGATCCTCGGCACGCTGCCCGTCGTCGCGGCCGTCGTCGCCGTGGTCGTGATCGGCGAACGGCCGCGGCCCGCGCTGCTCGCGACCATCGCGCTCGCGGCCATCGGGCTGTTCATCCTGCAACCGGCGCACGGCGCTGCCGGGTCGACGACGGGCAACGCGCTCGTCTTCGCCGCCGTGCTGTGCGAGGCCTTGTTCATCCTGCTCGACAAGCGCTTGCGCATCGACGTGCCGCCGCTCGCCTTGTCGACGCTGATGAGCGCCATCGGCCTGGCGGCCTCCCTGCCGTTCGCCGTGGCGGAAGGCGCGTGGAGCGCGCCCGTCGCGCCGGCCGCGCTGCTCGCCGTCGGCTATTACGCACTGGTGCCCACCGTCGCCGGCTTCCTGCTCTGGTACGCGGGCACCGCGCGGGTCGGCGCGACGGAGGCGGCGCTGTTCACGGCGCTGGCGCCCGTGGCCGCCCTGCTGCTGGCGGCGCTGCTGCTGGGCGAACCAGTGGGATGGCGCCAACTGGCCGGCATCGGGTTCGTCCTCGCCGCGGTGGGCGCGCAGGGCTGGCCCGCCTATCGCACCCGGCAGCCTCGCCGCGCCCTCGCGCGGCGCTGATGGCGCAGCGGCAAACCGGCGCGCACGGCCGCGCGGCGGGTCGTGCGCTTATTTCGCGCAGGACTTGCCGCCCACGCCGTGGTAGCCCTTCGCCTTGGCGTCGGCCTCCGCCATGTATTCGCCCTTCTTGGTCTTGCCGTAGTACTTGTCGCCTTCGCAGTGATAGACCTTGCTGGAACTGTTCGCCCAGACCTTGCCCGCGCCGCCGCCAGGCGCCTGTTCCTTTTGCGCCGCCGTGGATTTCGCCGATTTCCCGGACTTGGCGGCCGGGGCGCCCTGGCTCGCCGCGGTCGGGGCCGCATTCGGCGCCAGCGGATTCGGCACCGTCGTCTGGGCAAATGCCGCGGCCGCCGTCAATGCGCTCAACAGAAAGGCGAGATGTTTTTTCATAAGTTCTCCATGTAGTTTGCTGATGTTCGGCGGGCGCCGAACTTGCTCATCCGGTTACCGTCGAACTTATCGCCGGCCTTCCACGGACGAGCTGAATCATATTCCCACACGACATTTCAAATCGAAAAGATGACCAAACCGTAACGTGTGCGCACCTCACGCAGAGCTATCATTTTTCATCATCGTAAATACAGACAATTCAAACAATTGCCCATCAACGCGCGGCTTTTTACTTCTTTTTGTTATTTCAAGGCGCACCACACATTTCGCGCGCGGCCTCAACGCAACGGGCGTCACGGTTACGAATGGAATACAACGATATCAAACAGGCTATGGGGCGCCAGTACTACCGATGGCGCCGCGTGATTCCGAAACGATGGCTGTATCACCCCGACCATTTCGTCGTCCATGCATTACTGGACGACCGGCCTGAAGTGCGCGAGCATATGACCAGCGTGCGCCTGCGCCATATCGTGTCCACCGCCGTGGCCCACGTGCCGTTCTACCGGAATGCGGTGCGGATTCCGGCCGACGATCTGGTCCACGCACCGCCGGCGGAATTGCTCGAACGCTTTCCGTTCATCGACAAGGAAACGGTCATGGAACAGCCGAACGCGTTCCTGAACGAACAGGCGGACCGCCGCTTTCTGCTGCACGCGACGAGCCATGGCTCGACGGGCACCGGCATCGGCGTCTGGCGCAGCAAGCGCGAAAGCGACATCGAGAAAGCGTTCTATTCCCACGCCTGGGGGCGGCTCGGGTTCGACTTCGACAAGTCACGCTACCTGCGCATCGGTTACGACGCCGCGCAGCCGCTCGATGCGGCGCCGACCTGGCGCCAGGGCAATCGGCTGATGCTGTCGCCCGACCATGTGCAGCCGCAACACCTGGACGCCATCCTGCGCGCCGTGCGCCGTTTCGCGCCCCGCTTCATCCATGCCTATCCAAGCGCGGCGCTGGCGCTGGCCGAATTGCTGGCCAACGGCCGCCACGCCGTCGACTGGCCGCTGCGGGGCGTCCTGCTGGCGTCCGAACCGGCCTCGCCCGGCCAGCTCATGCGCATCGGGCGGGTGTTCGGCACGCAAGTCTCCATCAGCTACGGTTTGACGGAAAGGACGAACCTCGCGTTCGCCCTGCACACGGACGGCCGAACGAGCCCGTACCGGTTCGAACCGCTGTACGGCTGGACGGAAACGCTGGCCCGCGACGGACGCAACGAAATCGTCGGCACGTCGTTGTGGAACGAGGTCATGCCGCTGATCCGTTACCGGACGGCGGATTGCGCGGCGATCGATGCTGCCGGGCAGTGCATGGCCATCGAGGGCCGCCTGCAGGAATACGTGCTGGACCGCCACGGCAACCGCCTGCCCGGCCTGATGATCGCGCTGGATGCGTGCACCTGGGATTTCATCAAGTCCTGCCAGCTGTACCAGAGCGAGCCCGGCAAGGTCGTGCTGCGCATCGTCCCGCGCCGGCCCCTGAGCCAGGCCGAACGCAGCGCGCTGCTGGCCGGTCCGCGCCGCTACTGGGGCATGGCGATGGACTTCGACTGCATCGAGGTGTCCGAGATCCCGGCCGCGCCCGGCGGCAAGCGGCGCTTCGTCGTCAACGAGCTGCCGCTCGCGCCATTATAGGAATGCCGCCATGTCCAGCACACCGCCCGACCTCGACGACATCGGCCCGCTGCTGCGCACGGGCACCGCGCCGGCGCCGCCCACGGCCGCACCCGACCTCGCGCGCCGCTTCGTGCTCGGCACCCGGACCTGGGCCTTCCTGCTCCTGCTCGGCCTGTACGTCCTGCCCGGACTCGTCGGCCACGAACCGTGGAAACAGGACGAGACGTATATCGCCGACATCGTGCGCACCATGCTGGCGACCGGCGACCCCGTCGTCCCCCGGATGGCGGGCGAGGCGTTCATGGAAAAGCCGCCGCTGTTCTACTGGGCCGCGGGGGCGCTCGCGACGTTGACGGCGCCCGTGCTGCCGCTCGCCGACGGCGCGCGCCTGGCCACCGGCGCCTTCGTCCTGCTGGCCTGCGCGGCCATGGCGCAATGCGGCCGGCGCTGGGTCGATGCGCAGTTCGGCCGCACGACCGTGTTCGTGCTGCTCGCCTGCTTCGGGCTGGCCGCGTTTGCGCACCTGATGCTGACCGACACGGCGCTGCTGGCCGGGATCGCGATCGGCATGGCGGGCCTGCCGCGCTGGCGCTCGCGGCCCGTCGCCAGCGGCCTGCAGATCGGCACCGGCATCGGCATCGGATTCCTCGCCAAGGGCCTGCTCGCGCCCGGCGTGTTCGGCCTCGCCGCCGTGCTGCTGCCGCTGTGCTGTGCGCGCTGGCGCGCGCCGGCCTATGCGCGCACGGCGCTCGTCGCGCTGCTGGCCGCGCTGCCGTGGCTGACCTTGTGGCCGGCCGCGCTCTGGCTGCGTTCACCGGCGCTATTCAACGACTGGCTCTGGACCAACAACATCGGGCGCTTCGTGGGGTTTTCCGTCCCCGTGCTGGGCGCGGCGCACGACCCGTGGTTCTGGGCGCAGAACCTGTGGTGGATCACGTTCCCGGCGGCGCCGCTCGCCCTGGCCGCGCTGTGGCGCGGACGGGGCACATGGCGCACGGACGAGTGCATGCAGTCGGCCGCCGTGTTCGCCGCCGTCGTCTTCGGCGTGCTCGTCGCCTCGGCTTCCGCGCGCGACGGCTATGCCCTGCCCCTGCTGCTGCCGCTGGCGCTGCTCGGCGCGCGCACCGCCCTGGAGCTCGCGCCGCGCGCGGAGGCCGCGTGGTGCGCAGGCGCGCGCATCCTGTTCGGCGGCATCGCCGCGGCGCTCTGGCTCGCGTGGGCATATATCGAGTTGGCGCACGATCCGTTGCGCCTGCATGCGCTCGCCGGCCTGCTGCCGCCGCATCCCGACCGGCACCTGGGCGTCGTGCCGCTCGCCTGCGCGCTCGCCGCGACGGCGGGCGCGGCCTGGCTCATGATGTTTTACCCGCGGCGCCAGGCGGCGTTGCAGACGTGGGTGACGGGCATCGCGCTGTGCTGGCTGCTCGTGACGGCGCTGTTCATGCCCTGGCTCGACGACGTCAAATCCTACCGCCAGGTGTTCGGCCCGCTCCAGTCCGCGCTCGGGCCCGGTTGCGTGGCCAGCTACGGCGTCGCCGAAAGCGAGCGCGCCATGCTGCACTATTACCACGGCATCGTCACCGAACGGCTCGAGACGCGGCCGGCGTCTGCCTGCACCTCGATCCTGCTGGAGAATGCGGAAGGCCGGTTGCCGCACTGCAGCGACGAATCGTCGTGGCAACCGGTCTGGGACGGCGCCCGCCCCGCCGACCGCCACGAACACTTCTGGCTGTTCCGGCGCACACCCGGCGCTGCCACGTGCACGGACCGCGATTAGTGCGCGGCGCCTGCCCTCCGGCCGGAGGGGGGCACGGAAACTACTGGCAGGCTCGCGCCGCGCCTACTCAGTCTAGTGGCCGTATGTACGGCGTCAAACCACAGAATGGATAGGGCCGGGCGCGCCACACGTGGCGACGACGCCTCAGATGCTGCCCAAAGGACGGGAAAACCCCTAGAATAGTTGATTCACGGAATCAGCCACCCATCGGAGCGCCATGCCAACGGAAATCCTGCTCTTCGCCGCCCCGGCGACCCTCGCCGCGACCCTCGCCGCCTTATTATTCGGCCTGTTGATCGGCAGCTTCCTGAACGTGGTCGTGTACCGCCTGCCCGTGATGGCACAGCGCGAACTCGACAACTACATCGCGCACGAAGCCGGCAAGGAACTGCCGCACCCGGACCGCTTCAACCTGATGGTGCCCCGCTCGGCCTGCCCCCATTGCGGCCATCAAATCACGGCGCTGGAAAACATCCCCATCGTCAGCTGGCTGTTCCTGCGCGGTCGATGCAGCGCCTGCAAGGCCCCGATCTCGCCGCGCTATCCGGTCGTGGAAGCCGTCACGGGCCTGCTGTCGGCCGTGCTGGTCTGGCATTTCGGCAGCGGCTGGCTGGGCCTGGCGAGCCTCGTGTTTGCCTACTTCCTGATCTCGATGACCTTGATCGACTACGACACGAAGACGCTGCCGGACGACCTCACCTATCCGCTGCTGTGGCTGGGCCTGCTCATCAACCTGGACGGCACCATCGTCCCGCTGCGCGACGCCGTGATCGGCGCGATGGCCGGCTACGTGGCGCTGTGGGCCGTGTACTGGCTGTTCAAGCTCGCCACGGGCAAGGAAGGCATGGGCTACGGCGACTTCAAGCTGCTCGCCGCGCTAGGCGCGTGGATGGGCTGGACGATGCTGCCGACCATCATCATCCTGTCGTCCGTCGTCGGCGCCCTCGTCGGCATTTGCCTGATCGTGTTCGCCCGCCGCGACCGCAATAATCCGATCCCGTTCGGCCCCTATCTCGCGGCGGCTGGTATGATCGCACTCTTGTACGGAATACCACTGACCCGCTATGCGCAGGGTTTCTTGGTCTAGCCTCGCGGCCGGGCCCGAGGTACGCATGCACACACCAGGCCCGGCCGTTTCAACTGTTCAATCCGCTCCCCGTTTCGCGGTGGGCCTCACCGGCGGCATCGGCTGCGGCAAGACGACCGTCGCCGACCTGTTCGCCGCGCGCGGCGCCGCCGTCATCGACACCGACCGGATCGCCCACGGCCTGACCGCCCCGCACGGCGCCGCGATGCCCGCGCTGGTCGACGCCTTCGGCCCCGATTACGCCACCCCCGACGGCGCCCTCGACCGCGCGAAGATGCGCGTCCTCGTGTTCTCCGACCCGGACGCGCGCGCCCGCCTGGAAGCCATCCTGCACCCGCGCATCCGCGACGCGACGGCCGCGGCCGCGCTGCTCGCGGGCGGTCCTTACACGATCTTCGTCGTCCCTTTGCTGATCGAATCGGGCACGTGGCGCGAACGCGTGGCGCGCGTGCTCGCGATCGACTGCCGGGAAGAGACCCAGGTGGCGCGCGTGGTGGCACGCAACGGGCTGACGGAAGACCAGGTACGCGCGATCATGGCGGCGCAGGTGTCGCGTGCGCGCCGGCTGGAAGCGGCGGACGACGTGATCCTCAACGATGCCGGCGTCGACGCCTTGCTGCCGCAAGTCGAACGCCTGCACCGGTTTTATCTTGACGAAGCGGAAAAATTGGCTGGGCAACCAAGCCAGCGTTTGTAATTTTGTGCATCATGGTTCAGAATCACGTGGTTGCCAGCCTACGCCAGGCGCCTCGAAAAACCGTCGCGAGCGGCGGCAGTGCCGTTCGAGAAGCGCAGCTGTACGAGAAGTACAGCCGGTCCGCCGTAGCGGAGCATCGCAGGGCGGCAGTGCAACGCGCAGCAGGTTTGTCGACGCGCCTATTCTAAGGATGTCATTTTGATCGTTTATGAATACCCATTCAACGAGCGCCTACGCACGTTGTTGCGGCTGGAGGACCTGTACGAGAAGTTCAAATTCTTTGTAGCGCAGGACCATCCCCTGCAGCACCATGTCGCGCTCGCGACGATCTTCGACATGCTGGAAGTGGCGGGCCGCGCGGACCTCAAGTCCGACCTGCTGCAGGAACTGGAACGCCAGAAGCAAAGCCTGCTGGGCTACCGCAGCAATCCCGCCGTCGCCAAGGACATGCTCGACGCCGTGCTGGCCGAACTCGACACCGTCAGCAACGCCCTCGTCAACGCCCAGGGCAAGACGGGCCAGAACGTGCGCGACAACGAATGGCTGATGAGCATCCGCGGCCGCACGATCATCCCCGGCGGCGCCTGCGAATTCGATCTGCCCTCCTACTATGCATGGCAGCGGCGCCCGGCCGAACAGCGCTACGCCGACATCACGGCCTGGTTCGCCCCGCTGGCGCCGCTGTTCGACGCGCTGGCCCTCGTGCTGCGCCTGCTGCGCGATTCCGGCGGCCCCGTCAAGATGATCGCCGTGGCCGGCAGCTACCAGCAAATGCTGCAGGGGAAGGTCTACCAGATGCTGCGCCTGGCCGTGGACGACGCGCTGGGCGCGATTCCCGAGATCTCCGCCAACAAGTACATGTTGTGGGTGCGCTTCACCACGCAGGGCGGCGATTTGAAGCCGAAGCCGCTGGAAGAAGACGTCCCGTTCGAGCTCACGCTCTGCAATTTCTGATCACCGATTTTTTTAGAAGCACACCATGACCGTCGTATCCTGCCCCACCTGCGGCAAGAAGGTCGAATGGACGGAAGCCAACAAGTTCCGCCCGTTCTGTTCCGAACGCTGCAAGCAAATCGACCTGGGCGCCTGGGCCGAAGAGAAGTACACCATCCCGGGCGCGCCGCCGGGCGACACCGACGACGATTCCGTATCGAAGGAATAAGCGCTTACCGAGGAGGCTGCATGCCGTTCGTCACGCTCACCGTCCGCAAGCCGAAACCCACCGAGTTCAAGGACAAGGTGTTCGCCGCCGTCCACGCCGCGCTCGTCGCGACCGGCGTGCCCGACACCGACCGGTTCCAGCGCGTGCTGGAACTCGACGCGGCCGACTTCCGCTACGACAGCCACTACCCCGACGTAACGACGACGCGCACCGACGACTTCGTGCTGATCGAGATCGTCTGGTCCGTCGGGCGCAGCGTGAAGGTCAAGAAGAAGCTGCTGGCCGACCTGATGGATCGCCTGCGCGCGGGCGGCTTCGATCCGGAGAACGTGATGGTCGTGTTCAAGGAAACGAACTGGGAAAACTGGTCGTTCGCGGGCGGCCGGATGTTGCACACCTGAGTTGACCGTTGCCCTCGCGACAGCGGGGGCCCATACTGAAGTTCAGGATTCGGTACCCCGGACCGATTTCGGAAGCTCAGTCTGGATTCCCACTCTCGCGGGAATGACGTGCATGGCCTGCATACCGCACCTCATCCAGCCACCCCAGCAACGGAATCGTCGCCGGCAGCAGAGGACTGACGGCATACGCGCCCTGCCAGGCGAACGCCTGCCCCTCCAGGCTTTGGGGTTCGCCTTCCCACGCGCGGCTGATGTAGAAATACAGCCGCACGTGCGCATGCTCGTACACGTGCTCGACGCAGCACCACGGCTCGGCCGACAGCACCTTCACGCCCAGCTCTTCGACGAACTCGCGCTGCAGCGCGTGGAAGATGTCCTCGCCCGGCTCGACTTTCCCGCCCGGGAATTCCCAGTAGCCGGCGTACGGCTTGCCGGCGGGGCGCTGGCCGAGCAGCACGTCGCCGTTCGGGCGCATCAGGACGCCCACGGCGACGTCCACCGGCTTCTTGGCGTCTTCAGACATCGACCAGGTCCTGGCTAGGGGCCGGCGGCAGCTTGCCGGCATAGTCCTTGGCGAACTGCCAGGCCACGCGGCCCGAGCGGGAGCCGCGGCCCAGCGCCCAGCGCAGCGCGTCGCCACGCGCGGACCCGATCTGCTCCGGCGTGCAGCCGAAGCTCGCCAGCCAGTGGCCGACGATGTCCAGGTAGTCGTCCTGCCTGAACGGATAGAACGACAGCCACAGGCCGAAACGCTCCGACAGCGAGATCTTTTCCTCGACCGTCTCGCCGGGATGCAGGTCGCCGTCGTCGGTGTGCTTGTAGGTCGCGTTGTCCGACATCTTTTCCGGCATCAGGTGCCGCCGGTTCGACGTCGCGTAGATCACCACGTTGTCCGACTGCGCCGCGATGCTGCCGTCCAGCGCCACCTTGAGCGCCTTGTAGCCCGCCTCGCCCTCTTCGAAACTGAGGTCGTCGCAAAAGATCACGAAGCGCTCCGGGCGGCCGGCGACGAGGTCGACGATGTCCGGCAGGTCGGCCAGGTCGGCCTTGTCGACTTCGATCAGGCGCAGGCCCTGCGGCGCGAACTGGTTCAAGCACGCCTTGATCAGCGACGATTTACCGGTGCCGCGCGCGCCCGTCAGCAGGACGTTGTTGGCCGGGCGCTTCGCCACGAACTGGCGCGTGTTCTGCTCGATCTGCTCCTTCTGCGGACCGATGTGCTGCAGGTCGTCGAGACGGATGTTCGACGCGTGCGTCACCGGCTGCAGGTATTTGGCGTTGCCGCTGCCCGCGCGTTTGCGCCAGCGATAGGCGTAGCCGTGGCGGAAGTCCGGATCGCGCGGCGCGGCGGGCGGCAGCAAGGCCTCCACGCGCGCCAGCAGGGCTTCGGCGCGGTGCAGGAAGGTGTCCAGCTGGTTCATCGGGTCAGGAGCGGTAGTCGGCGTTGATCGAGACGTAGTCGTGCGACAGGTCGCAGGTCCACACGGTGGCGGCGGCGGCGCCGCGCGCGAGCACGACGCGCACGAGGATCTCGGCCTTCTTCATCACGCGCTGGCCATCCTCTTCCTTGTAGTCCGGGTTGCGGCCGCCGGCCTTGGCGACGAGGACGTCGTCCAGGTACAGGTCGAGCTTCGCCGTGTCGAGATCGTCGACGCCCGCATAGCCGATGGCGGCCAGGATGCGGCCCAGGTTCGGGTCGGACGCGAAGAACGCGGTCTTCACCAGCGGCGAGTGGGCGATGGCGTAGGCGATCTTGCGGCACTCTTCCAGGTCGCGGCCCTGCTCCACCGTGATGGTGATGAACTTGGTCGCGCCTTCGCCGTCGCGGATGATCTGCTGCGCCAGGTGGCGCGCGATGCCGCTGACGGCGTCGCGCAGCGCGGCGTAGTCCGGGCTGTCGGTCGAATCGACGACGAGCGAACCGGCGCCCGTGGCGACGAGGATGAAGGAATCGTTGGTCGACGTGTCGCCGTCGATGGTAATGCTGTTGAACGAGCGGTCGGCCGCGTACTTCACCAGTTCGTCCAGCACGGGCTGCGCGACTTTCGCATCGAACGCCAGGTAGCCCAGCATCGTCGCCATGTTCGGCTTGATCATGCCGGCGCCCTTGCTGATGCCCGTCATCGTGACGGTGTGCTTGCCGATCGTCGTCGTGACGGATGCCGCTTTCGGCTGGGTGTCCGTCGTCATGATGGCTTCGGCCGCGTTGAACCAGTTGTCCGCCTTGAGGTTCGCGATCGCGGCCGGCAGGCCCGCGACGATCTTCTGCACCGGCAGCGGCTCCAGGATCACGCCAGTGGAGAACGGCAGCACCTGCTGCGCGTCGAGGCCCAGCAGGCGCGCCACTTCGGCGCACGTCGCCTGCGCGTTCGCGAGGCCCGGCTCGCCCGTGCCGGCATTCGCGTTGCCCGTGTTGACCACCAGCGCGCGAATCGGCCTGCCGCCCGCCTTCACCGCTTCCAGATTCGCCTTGCTCACCTGGACCGGCGCCGCGCAGAAGCGGTTCTTGGTGAACACGCCGGCGACGGTCGCACCTTCGGCGAGCTTCATCACCAGCACATCCTTGCGGTTCGGCTTCTTGATGCCGGCTTCGGCGTAACCGAGTTCGATGCCGGCGACGGGTTTCAGGTCGGCGGCGACGGGCAGGGGGGAATTGACGGCCATGGCGTTCTCTAATGAAAAGATGGAAAGAAGGTCCGGTATTGTACCGCCTGCGGGCGAGATCAATCGCCGGTTCCGCTTACCCGTCGCCCCCGCGCAGGCGGGGGCCCAATCTTGCTTGCGCATCGACGGCGCGCGCTGCCTGGGTTCCCGCCTGCGCGGGAACGACGGGATATCTGTTAATACACGCTTAAGCCGGCCAATTAATAATCGGCAACATCGCAAACGAGGGCATGCCGGTTTGGTAAGATGCCCCATCCACCGGAGAAGCCATGACCGACAACCAACGCGATGTGCTGAGCACCTGCTTTTCGCTGGCGATCGTCCTGTTCGCCCTGCTCGTGACGCAGCGCTTCATCCTGCCGCTGCTGTGGGCCGCCATCCTGTGCATCGCCACGTGGCCGTTGTACGTGCGCGTCCGCGCGGCGCTGGGCGGACGCGCCATCCTCGCGGCGGCCCTCGTCACCATCGCCGCGGCCATCGTCTTCATCATCCCGCTCGCGCTGGGCGTCACGCAGGCCGCGCGCCAGGCGCCGGCGCTGGCCCAGCTGGTCGCCAGCGCCAACACGGAAGGCCTCCTCGCACCCGAATGGCTGCACCGCATTCCGTTCGCCGGCGACGCCGTCTACAACTGGTGGCTGGCCACGCTCGGCCAGCCGCACGGCCTCGCGCACCTGCTGCAGGATGGCTCCGTCGGCCGCATGCAGACGGCCAGCGAAGTGCTCAAGCGGGTCGGCAGCGGCGTCATGCACCGCCTCGTCGACATGCTGTTCGCCTTCCTCTGCCTGTTCTTCTTCTACAAGGACGGCGCCGCCCTGCAGCGCCAGACGGACGCCATCGGCGCCGACCTGATCGGCGTGCGGCGCTGGACGCTGTTCTCGCTGAAGGTGCCCGTCGCCGTGCGCGCCACCGTCAACGGCCTGGTGCTCGTCGGCCTCGCGGAAGGCGTCCTGCTGGGCATCGGCTACCAGTTCGCGGGCCTGCCGTCGGCCGTGCTGTGGGCCGCGGCGTCGGGCGTCCTCGCCATCATCCCGTTCGGCGCCCCGCTCGCGTTCTGCGCCGCCGCCGCCCTGCTGGCCTGGCAGGGCGCGACGATCGCCGCGATCGCGATCCTCGTGCTGGGCTTCATCATCCTGTTCGTGGCCGATCATTTCGTGCGCCCGGCGATGATCGGCAATGCCACGCAACTGCCCTTCCTTGCCGTCCTGCTGGGCATCCTCGGCGGCGTCGAGACGCTGGGCCTCATCGGCCTGTTCGTCGGTCCCGTCGTGATGACGCTGTTCGTGACCTTGTGGCACGAAGAGCGCAGCTTCCGTGACGCGACATCCCTTGACCCTGACGCCACGTGAGGCTGGAGACTGTCCACACGCTGAAGAACGGAGACGAACGATGCTGAAAGTGGGCGAGCTGGCCGCGCTGGCCAACCTGACGGTGCGCACGCTGCACCACTACGACAGCATCGGCCTGCTCCGTCCCTCGGCGCGTTCCGATGCCGGCTACCGGCTCTACGACCGCGACGACGTGGCGCGCCTGCACCGTATCCAGGCACTGCGCGCGTTCGGCCTGAGCCTGTCCGACATCGGCCTCACGCTGGACAGTCCGGCCGGCTCGCCGCTGGCGATCGTCGATCGCCAGCTGGAAGCGCTCGAGGCGCGGATGGCGCAAGCCCGCGTCCTCCGCGACCAGCTGCTTCGCGTGCGCGCGGAGCTCGTGCGCGGCGCGGCGCCGGACATGTCCACGTGGCTCACCACTCTGGAGAACACCATGGACATGACGAACGTGTACGAACGCTATTTCACCAAGGAGGAACTGGACCGCCTGCCGATGGTCCGCAACGATGCCGTAAAAGCCCAGTGGCAGGGCATGGTCGAACAGGCGCGCGGCCTGATCGAGTCGCAGGTCCCGCCGCATGCCGATGCCGCCAAGGCCTTCGCCCTGCGCTGGTTGCAGACGTTTGCGCGCGACACCGGGAACGATCCGGCGCTGACGGCGAAACTCAACGTGATGGCCGAGCGCGAACTGGACGCCGTCGGCATGCCGGCACCCGTGATGGACTACGTGAAGGCCGCCATCGGTGAACTGAAGTTCGAGGCGTGGGGAAAATACATGCGCCCGGAAATCGTCGACCGCATGCGGCGCCACCACGCCGCCCGCGGCCACGAGTGGACGGCACTGATCGCGCAGGTACAAGGCGAGATCAAGGCCGATCCGGAAGCGACGGGGCCAAGGGCGCGCGACCTGGCGCGCCAGTGGATGGACCTGTTCCACGACATGGTCGGCCGCGACCAGCACGACGTCGACGCCTTCCGCGCGGCCACCGCGACCGATCCCGTGCTGCGCATGGGCGTCGGTCTCGATGAAGCGAGTGTGGACTGGCTGCGCAAGGTCATGCAGGCGCAGCGGCCCGCAGCCGCCAAGGACGGCAAGAATCCGGCTTAACTGCGCGGCTCATCGCCGTGCGCCAGGCGCACGATCCGCTCCGCCCGCTGGGGCAACAGCAGCACGAGCAGCAGCATGCCGGCGACGAGGGCCGCGGACGCCGTGTAGCGGCTCAGCGCGAGGCCGCCGGCGGCGACGGGTTTGTCGAGGAAATCGCCGACCGTCGCCCCCAGCGGCCGGGTGAGGATGAACGCGGCCCAGAACAGGGCGGTGCGCGACGTGCGCGTCCAGAAGTACAGCGCGAGCACGACGGCCAGCCCGGCCGCGAACAGCACCGCCCCGCCGCCATAGCCCAGGCCCCAGCCGGTGTCGGGATCGGCGACCCAGTCGCCGAGCGCCGTGCCCAGGGTTTGCGAAAAGAGAATGGTGATCCAGTAGAAGACTTCGGCGTCGCGCGTATCGAGCCGGTCGATCGACACCGATCCGAGGGTCCGGTGCCAGGCGTACAGCGTCGCCGCCAGCAGCACGGCCAGCAGGGTCGAGCCGCCGAGGTAGCCGATGCCCAGCGAGCGGTCGCACAGGTCCGCGAGCGTCGTGCCGACCGTCGTCGTGGCGACGATCACGGCCCAGAACAGCAGCGGGTGGAAGCGGCTGGCGCGGATCTGCGCGCTCAGCATGACGGCCAGCAGCGCCGCGAAGATCGCCGTGCCGGCCAGGTAGCCCAGTTCCATCGACATCGTCACGGCGTCGCCCGCCGTTTCGCCGAGCGTCGTCGCGAGGATCTTGATGATCCAGAAGCCGAGGGTCATGGCGGGGACCTTGGCGAAGACGCCGTCGTGCGCGGCGCGTGGGGAGGATGGTGGATTCATGCGGGCTCCGGATGCGGATGTCGAGCGCCATCCTAGCGCAACCGGGCCGGGGCCGCCCGGCACGTCACGCCAACATTACCAAATGGTCATCGACGAGCCATGCCGGACTTCTAGCGGCGCGGGGTGTTGGCCGCCGCCGCGCGCATCTTTTGCACGTACTCGCGCATCGATGGCGACAGGCCCACGGCGGCCTTGCGGATCTCGGCGACGCGCGCGAGCGCCGCCTGGCTGCGCTGCCTGCCCGGCCAGGATGAAGAAGCAGTTGTGCGGTCCGGACAGGACCTGGCGCCGGGCGTCGATGTCCGCGGTGCCGGGCAGCTTGTGCTTCCACAGCGCCAGCAACGCGGCCAGCCGGTCGGACACCTTCACGTCCTCGGTGTAGGCGCGCCAGAACGCGCTGTCGCGGCGCGCCGAGAGCACGTAATGCGCCACCACGAAGTCGTACAGCTCCCCGTAATGCTCGGCCATCAGCATGTTGTAGCGGTCGCGCAGCGGCGCCGCGCCGGCGGGCGCGGCTCGGCCAGTTCCGCGCGTCCCGCGTTGTAGCGGCGCAGCGTGGCCAGCGCCTCGCCGTCGGCACAGTGGCGCGACGAGTACACGTAGCCGGTGCCCTTGCGCGATTGCAGTTCGATGTCCCACGTCCAGCCGGCGTCCTGCGCGGTCGCCACCGTGTAGCTGCGCAGCGGCGCGCCGGTCGCGTCGGGCGCCACCGGGCACGCGAGCGCGCGGTCGCACAGCAGCGTGTCGGCGTACGAGTGGAACGGCACGTCCAGCAAGGCACTTGTAGTTAATTTTTGCTACTTCCCGTTATCGAAGTGCAAAGGGACTGCCACTGCGCCGGGCACAAAAAAAGCGGCGGGATCGCTCCCGCCGCTTTTTACCGCTTCGTCCGCCGCTTATGCCAGCCTGCCGTGGCACGCCTTGAACTTCTTGCCGCTGCCGCATGGGCACGGGTCGTTGCGGCCGACCTTCACGCCCATATAGGTCGTGGCCGGATCGTCCGCCATCGCCGTCGTGCCCGGGGTCGCCGCGAGGGGCGCCATCAGTTCTTCCGGCGCGGCCGTCGGGTCGAAGTCGGCGTGCTGGTAATTGACGTTTTCCAGGTGCGCCGCGGCCGCCTGCATGGCCGCTTCCGCCGCCTCGACTTCTTCGCGGGTCTGGATGCGGACGGTCATGATGGTGCGGATCACTTCGTTCTTGATCTGGTCCAGCATGGCGCCGAACAGCTCGAACGCTTCGCGCTTGTACTCCTGCTTCGGGTTCTTCTGCGCATAGCCGCGCAGGTGGATGCCCTGGCGCAGGTGGTCCAGCGCGGCCAGGTGCTCGCGCCAGTGCGTGTCGATATTCTGCAGCATGACGTTGCGCTCGAAGCCGCCGAACGCTTCCTTGCCGACGATGCCGACCTTCGTCTCGTACGAGCTTTCCGCCGCGGCCAGCACGCGCTCGAGGATGTCGTCGTCGTTCAGGTTCGGCTCGTCCTCCAGCATCTGCGCCAGCGGCAGCGAGAGCGACCACTCGTCGGCCAGCACGCGCTCGAGCGTCGGGATGTCCCACTGCTCTTCCACCGACTCCGCCGGCACGTGGGTGCGCACGACGTCGGTGAACACGCCGGTACGCAGCGACGCGATCAGTTCGGAGATGTCGGCCGCTTCCAGCAGTTCGTTACGCTGGGTGTAGATCACCTTGCGCTGGTCGTTGGCGACGTCGTCGTATTCCAGCAGCTGCTTGCGGATGTCGAAGTTGCGGGCCTCGACCTTGCGCTGGGCGCCTTCGATGGAGCGCGTCACGATGCCCGCCTCGATCGGTTCGCCTTCCGGCATCTTGAGGCGGTCCATCACGGCGCGCACGCGGTCGCCCGCGAAGATGCGCAGCAACGGATCGTCCAGCGACAGGTAGAAGCGCGACGAACCCGGGTCGCCCTGGCGGCCTGAACGTCCGCGCAGCTGGTTGTCGACGCGGCGCGATTCGTGGCGTTCGGTGCCGATGATGTGCAGGCCGCCCTGCGCGACGACGTGGTCGTGCAGCGACTGCCATTCCTCGTGCAGCTTGGCCGATTGCCCGGCCTTCTGTTCCGGCGCCAGCGAATCGTCGGCCTCGATGAGCTGGACTTGCTTCTCGACGTTGCCGCCCAGGACGATGTCGGTACCGCGGCCCGCCATGTTGGTGGCGATGGTGATCATCTTCGGACGGCCTGCCTGCGCGATGATCTCCGCCTCGCGCGCGTGCTGCTTCGCGTTCAGCACGTTGTGCGGCAGGCCCGCCTTGGTCAGGATGCCTGACAACAGTTCCGAGTTCTCGATCGACGTCGTACCGACGAGGACCGGCTGGCCGCGCTCGTAGCAGTCGCGGATGTCGTTCAGCATGGCCTGGTATTTTTCGTCGGCCGTTTTGTAGACCTGGTCCTGGCGGTCCTTGCGCTGCGACGGGCGGTTGGGCGGGACGACGACGGTTTCCAGGCCGTAGATCTCCTGGAATTCGTACGCTTCCGTGTCCGCCGTGCCGGTCATGCCGGACAGCTTGGCGTACATGCGGAAGTAGTTCTGGAAGGTGATCGAGGCCAGCGTCTGGTTCTCGTTCTGGATGCGCACGCCTTCCTTCGCTTCCACGGCCTGGTGCAGGCCGTCGGACCAGCGGCGGCCCGTCATCAGGCGGCCCGTGAATTCGTCGACGATCACGACCTCGCCGTTCTGCACGACGTAGTGCTGGTCCTTGTGGTACAGCACGTGCGCGCGCAGGGCGGCGTACAGGTGGTGGATCAGCGTGATGTTGGCGGCGTCGTACAGCGACGCGCCTTCCGGCAGCAGGCCCATCTTCGTCAGGATGGCTTCGGCCTTCTCGTGGCCGGCCTCGGTCAGCAGCACGGTGTGCGCCTTCTCGTCCTTCGTGTAGTCGCCCGGGACTTCGATCTGGCCCTTGCCGTCCGGTGTCTCCTCGCCGATCTGCAGCGTGAGCATCGGCGGCAGTTCGTTGATCTTGTGGTACAGCTCCGTGTGGTTCTCGGCCTGGCCGGAAATGATCAGCGGGGTCCGCGCTTCGTCGATCAGGATCGAGTCCACTTCGTCGACGACGGCGAAGTTCAGGCCGCGCTGGACGCGCTCGCGCACGTCGTACACCATGTTGTCGCGCAGGTAGTCGAAGCCGTATTCGTTGTTGGTGCCGTAGGTGATGTCGGAACCGTAGGCTTGCTGCTTGCTGTCGTGATCCATCTGCGACAGGTTCACGCCCGTCGTCAAACCGAGCCAGCCGTACAGGCGGCCCATCTGCTCGGCGTCGCGCTGGGCCAGGTAATCGTTGACCGTCACGACGTGCACGCCCTTGCCGGACAGCGCATTCAGGTAGACGGGCAGGGTCGCCATCAGCGTTTTACCCTCGCCCGTGCCCATCTCGGCGATCTTGCCGTAGTGGAGGACCATGCCGCCGACCAGCTGCACGTCGAAGTGGCGCATCTTCATGACGCGCTTGGCGGCTTCGCGGCAGACGGCAAAGGCTTCCACGAGGATGTCGTCCAGGGTGGCGCCCCCGGCCACACGTTGCTTGAATTCGGTCGTCTTGGCCTGGAGATCGGCATCGGACAGCGCTTCCATCTGCGGCTCGAGCGCGTTGATGTCGCGCACGGATTTTTGGTATTGCTTGAGCAGACGCTGGTTACGGCTGCCGAAAATCTTGGTCAGGAATGACATGCTGTGTTCTTCAAAAGTACGCCGCGAAAAGGGTCCGAGGAGCTCAGGATGATAGCAAAAACACATCAACCCGAGAGCGCCAATGGCAAAAAGCCACCGATTTTATCATGCGATGCGGCCACACTTGGGGTCCGCCGGGCGGATCACAAGTGCGGCTGGCAAAAAATGTTATCGAATTGCATTCGATGTCACCATGGCCGCACGATTCCTCGCGGCGCGGCGCGCGCCTGTGGTATGGTCCGGGAATGCAGTCTCCGAATAATCAGCGTCCCTTCCATATCTACGGCACCCGCGACCGCAAGACGTCGTTCGTGGCGACCGATTTCCTGCGCTCCAACGACCGCCTCGCCGCCCTCATGCCGACCGCCCTGCGCGTGGGCAAGCTGCAGCGTGACGTCAAGGTGATCCTGCCGCCGATGTACGCCGGCTGCGACGTGCTGTCGTTCCAGGAAGCGACGCTGACGCTCGCCGTGCCCTCCTCGGCCGTCGCGGCCAAGCTCAAGCAGCAGTTGCCGAAGCTGCAGGCGGGTTTGCAGAAAAAGGGATGGCAGGTGGACAACGTCCGCATCAAGATCCAGATGCGGCCCAACGTGCCGGTGCGCGAGGAGTTGAAGCCGTCGTCGCTGACCCTGCCGCCGACGGCGGTGGAAGCGTTCGAGCAGCTCGGGGATACGTTGCCGGAGACGCAGCAGAATGCATCGCTGATCGCGGCGATCAGAAGGCTGGCGGAGAGAAGGAAGAAATAAGGGCGTCGTTACCGCAGAAGACGGCGTTACCGCAGAAGACGGCGTTACCGCAGAAGACGGCGTTACCGCAGAAAACGACGTTACCGTAAAAACCGTCGTTCCCGCGCAGGCGGGAACCCAATCTACGCCGGCAATGCGCTAACGCCCCTGGATTCCGGCAAAGGCGGACGGCTAGTCCGGGAATGACGTAGTTTCGGTGTTGCGAGCAAGGCCAGCCGCAGGGTGTCGCCCCATCAGGTCAGCGCCCACTCCCTTTCCATCTGCGCGCCGTAGGACACCGGTGCCCGCTCCTGCGCGTCGAAAGACACGATCTCGTACGATTCCGGCTGCGCCAGCAGTTCGCGCAGCAGCAGGTTGTTCAGGCCGTGACCCGACTTGTGCGCCTCGTAGCTGGCCAGCAGCGGCGAGCCGACGAGGTACAGGTCGCCGATCGCGTCGAGGATCTTGTGGCGCACGAACTCGTCCTCGTAGCGCAGGCCGTCCGCGTTCAGGATGCGGTACTCGTCCATCACGATCGCGTTTTCCAGCGAGCCCCCGCGCGCCAGGCCCATGCCGCGCAGGCTTTCCACGTCCTGCATGAAGCCGAACGTACGGGCGCGCGCCACGTCGTGCACGTACGAGACCTTGCCGAAGTCGACGACGGCGCGCTGCGTCGTGCCGTCCACGGCCGGGTGGTTGAATTCGATGAAGAAGTCGAGCTTGAAGCCGTCATAAGGCGTCAGGCGCGCCCATTTCTCGTTGGCGCCGCTGCCCTGGCGGACTTCCACGGGTTTCAATACGCGGATGAATTTCTTGGGCGTCGCCTGCTCCTGCACGCCCGCCTGCTGCAGCAGGAACACGAACGACGAGGCCGAACCATCCATGATCGGGATCTCTTCGGCCGTGACGTCGACATACAGGTTGTCGATGCCGAGACCGGCGCAGGCCGACATCAGGTGCTCGACGGTCGAGACGCGCGCGTTGCCCTGCGTGAGCACCGACGCCATGCGGGTATCGCCCACGATGTCGGCATTCGACGGGAACTCGACGACGGGGTCGAGGTCGACGCGGCGGAACACGATGCCCGTATCGGCGGCGGCCGGACGCAGGGTCAGCTCGACCTTGGTCCCGGAGTGCAGGCCGACACCGGTCGTGCGCACCAGCTGTTTGATGGTTCGTTGTTTGAGCATCGTTCGATTATATCGTAGGGGTTTCAACCGCGCCGGAGGCCCCGATGGGCGGTGGCAGGAACACCACGTTTTCACGGATGCTCGGCCTCGGCATGCACGGTTTCGTGGCGGATCAGGTACAGGCCACTGCCGATGATGATGGCGGCACCCAGCAAAGTATATTCATCCGGCAAGGTTTTCCACATCAGCCAGTCGATCGCCACGCCCCAGGCCAGCGCCGTGTACTCGAACGGCGCCACGACCGAGGCCTCGCCGTGGCTGAACGCTTCCGTCAGCGCCAGCTGGCCGAAAAAACCGCTGACGGCCAATGCCAGGATCAGCAACCAGTGCGCCGGCTGGACGGGCACCCAGGCGGGCGCGGCCAGCGGCGTCGCGCCGATCGCCATCAGGAGCATCAACCAGAACATCATGTGCTCGCCGCGGTCCGTGCGCGCCAGGATGCGGCCGGCGACGGCCGACACCGCGTAGCACACGGCCGCGGCCAGCACGGCGAGCCCGCCCAGGGTGAAGAAGCCGGCGCCGGCCGGCCGCAGCACGACGAGCACACCAGCCATGCCGACGCCGATCGCGATCCAGCGCGCCGTGTTCACGCGCTCGCCCAGCACGAACACGGACAGCGCCGTGATCAGGATCGGGCCGACGAAGAAGATCGAATACGCCTCGGCCAGCGACAGCGTCTTGAGGCCGTACGTGAACAGCGCCAGCATCGCGATGCCGATGGCGCCGCGCAGCAGGTGCAGCGGCCAGCGGATGCGCAGCAGCGAACGCTGGCCGCCGCGCCAGAACAGATAAGCGCCGACGAGCGGCAGCGCGGACAGCGCGCGGATCGCCGCCACCTGCATCGGCGGGAAGTGCGCGGACAGCAGCTTCATCGTCATGTCCATGACCGAGAACATGGCGACGCAGACCAGCATCGCGCGGATGCTGCGCATATTCCCCGCCAGCCGGCTCACGCCGATCAGCCCAGTTGCTTCAGCAGCGTCTCTGCCGACGACACGTCGAAGCCGCCGCTTTCCACGTTGAGCTGCTTGACGACGCCGTCCTGCACCAGCATCGAGTAGCGCTGGGAACGGACGCCGAAGCCCTTGGCGACGAGGTCGAATTCCAGGCCCAGGGCCTTGGTGAAGGCGGCGCTGCCGTCGGCCATCATGCGCACGATGCCGGTGGCCTTCTGGCCGCGGCCCCACGCGCCCATCACGAACGCGTCGTTGACGGAGACGCACCAGATCTCGTCGACACCCTTGGCTTTCAACTGGTCGGCCAGCTTGATGTAGCCGGGCAGGTGCTGGGCCGAGCAGGTCGGGGTAAAGGCGCCCGGCAGGCCGAAGATGGCGATGGTTTTACCTTTGACGAGGTCGGCCACGTCGAACGTGTTCGGGCCGAGCGCGCAGCCTTCGGTTGCGACGTCGATGAATTCCTGGAGAGAGCCTGCCGGCAGGCGGTTGCCGATCTGGATGGTCATGGTGGTGTTCCTTTCAAGTTTTCAGAACCCGCAAGTATGCCTGATCCAGATAAAACCGGGGTCAGAGCCCTGATTTTGGAAACTGCCCTTAAGCTATTTCCAAATTTCGGGCTCTGACCCCGGTGTTAACGCCGGTGGTCGGCCGGCTTGGCGTCTGCGACTTAGTCGGCCTGCTTGCGCAGGAAGGCCGGGATGTCGTAGGTCTCGACACCGTTGCGCTGCATCGCCTGCACCTGCTCGGATGCCTGCTCGCGGCGCCACACGGCCGGCTGCTTCATGCCGTCCATCGCGCCGGCGCCGCTCGCCGCACCCATGGTCACGCCGCCCGTCACGCCCGGCGTGCCCGACATCATCGGCGCGCCGTACGTGCCGGTGCGCAGGACCTGCTGCGGCTGCACCAGCGAGATGTTGGCCTTGTTCTTGCCCAGGCCCGTCGCGACGACGGTCACGCGCA
>Ga0209148_1000326_pt1 | contig 66036 bp, 54 predicted proteins | sample AraplaCol_mMF_r2_2_FD_184288 | JGI IMG/M metagenome (GOLD analysis project Ga0209148, IMG submission 184288) | Arabidopsis root microbial communities from North Carolina, USA - plate scrape CL_Col_mMF_r2 (SPAdes) (version 2) | ecosystem: Host-associated > Plants > Roots > Endosphere | place...
GAGCGCCTCGTGTTGACATCCATGCCGGTCAGTACCATCAGCGCGGACCTCGGATTCAGTAGCGACTCGAATATGCGTCGTATGTTCAAGGTCCTGACGTCGATGACCCCCGTCGAGTTTCGCAGGAGGTATTCGCGTCAATCGTGAGGAAACTGACAGCGGCGCGTAAACCTGCCCGTCCACTTTCCGAAGACGCTTCTGGTCCAAGAGCACCGCCTCACAGAGGGTGCCACCTTGCGCTTGGAGTGCAAGAGCATTACCGTCGCGCCGGGCGGTTTGACCGCCGATGGTATCCAAGTTCGGCAACTGCTGAGGGAGTAGTCTGAATTTGTGGGGGCAGACAGGTCAGGGGCACGCGGGCAACAGCCATTGCCAAGTGAACCGGACCGCCGCGACATGTCGCGCGGCGATCCCGAGTCTGGCGACGACATCGAGCGAATTCGGCGCCGCCAACGCGGATATTCACAGACTGCTTTCCGCGGTGAGCAATTCCTTCTGCTCGCTGGCCAGGTGGTGTCGGCCATCCCAGATCGCATACAGCCGACCGACCTTGCCTTCACCTCGCTCATAGGCAGAGAACGGCGTGCGAATCTCTCGTGGGGCTGCTCGCCACGATGTTTCCTCAGACGACGGTTGGTGGTCGTACTTGTAAGTACGATAGGGAATCGATCGGCGCGTCATGCGCTTGCGAATATCCTCCTCCACCGCGTGCTGATTTGATAGCAGGTGCATGCCATCACTATCAGGATAGGCCACGCAGGCTAAACCATTGGCCTCCGCAATGTGGACCGCGGCATCAAAAAATGAGTCGACGATGGACGGGATGGCATGCGTCGTGCCAATTTCCCCGACTGGATTCAGCGCGCGAATCACAAGGCTGGGAGTGGTCGGGGCGATGGTGGGTATCACTTCAACATAAAGCAGCGCCATCCCCGCCAGCCGTCTGGCAACTGGGTCCACAACCAACAGATGTAATTGGCGGGCTTCGCACCACATTGCGGTGTTTGCCCGGGTACAGAGGTTGGCGGCTTCTTTCGCGAAGAATGCCGCTGGGGACTTCGAAATGATGGCCGTCAGCGGAGTTACCAGCGTCTCGCTGCCATCCTCCTTGAACTTGCTTCGCTCACGTTTAACCCAGCGACCATAGATCGTGATCGCGCGATCTTTCGTATGAAGAATGGCACGCTCGAGCCAAACAACTGTGGACTCTTCTCCTTGCCGGGCCACGCCGAGCCTGCCTGCAAGGTAACCACAGTCGCTTTCGCTGAAGCGCGAGACGAACCGATTGACCCGTGAATTCACTGCATCGGGCAAGCCAACCAAAAAGTAGCTGAGCAATGCATCGACGTGTTCAACAGCTGTCACGCTCTCCGGGTCCATATGAAGGAGCGCGTCGAACTCCTGTTGGCCCCATTGGTCGGCAACAGAGTCGCCGTACGCTACGGCCATCAGCACCCCGAGGTGCATCGAGAATGACGCGGGATCTCCTGCGGTTCCCTTCGCCATACGCCGAGGCTTGAGGTTCCGGCAAGCGTCCTCCATCTTGCCAAAGTTCCACTCGCGGAAGCGCATGGCGCATTCTGAAGCGCGCACCAGCGCAAACACGTAATCCCGACTAAGCGGTTTGCCGTCCATGCGCCATTTGACGTGGCGCCAGCGCATCGCCAGAGGCGCCCTTACCTGAAGCGCTTCTACATCGGCTTCCCGGCCGACAACAGCCTGCCAACGCGAGTGGACCACCTCAGTCGTTGTGCGGTAGACCATGGCGACCGCATCGGCTTCCAACGGGGTAAGGGGCGCGGCAGACGGACCGCCGCCGGCAAGCAGCGTGTCCATGATCGGCGTCAGCTTGCCGAGCGCGTCCTGCAGTGCCGCATCTGAATCCCATAGGGCTTGCAGCAGTGTTGGAAGAACAATGCCACCCGTGCGAATCAACAGCTTGGGCAGTAGCGGAGCAAGCGCCGCCCTCTCTTGATCGATCGCGAGCTCCCTCGCGGCCCGGTAGGCCCCCTGATCGGCTTCGTTGCTCTCGTAAGGGAACCGCCCCAGCTTGAGTTCGACTTGATTGGAGACAGCGTGGAAAATGCACGACTGATTTCCCCCAAGCTGGCTGAAGCTGCGACGCTCGAAAGCGTCATCGATCAACACCTCGTCGACGGCATCATGGCTGCCCCAATACCGGTAGCCCTCAATGCCCATGGCGTCATGGTAGTACCAGTCGCGCAGCGCCTTGAGCGTTCGCAATGCTCGTTTCTCGACGAGGTTGCGTAAGAGGGCGGGCCCAAGGCGTACAAGTTTCGATGCCTGATGCAATGCATCCAGGTTGGGCATTGGCACAGCACTGATCAGATACTCGTACGAACTGAAATACCCGCTTGCACGGGCCCCTTCCAGCCATTTCACCACGACGTGAACCGACTCGTCTCTGACGCGATCGCCCAGCAGGGTCAGCCACGCGTCAAGGTCCGAGCCATCCGATTCCCTGTATAGCGGCTGGAACGCTAGTATTTCTTCTGGCGTCCGAAAGCCGTGCCGGCCGAGCATCAGCAAGTAGCTGCCCAGATCGCCGCCAACTGTAAGGTAGCCCTTGCATGTCGCGAGCTGTTCCATCGTCAAGCGATAGGGCGGCGCGGCCAGCAATTCCAACTCAGCGGTGGGCGCAGGGAGATGCTCGATTTTTCCGACGTCAAGCAACATCTTCTGGCACGCTGCAATGGCCACGCTACCAGCATCCATGCCGACCAGGCTACGCGTCAGCTCCCATGACGGTTCATTGTCTGCATCGAGGGTTTTCTTGAAAAGCCCACTATTCACGCAGACATCAACCTGCGCACACTCCAGCAGGTATTTCCACCGTTCTGTGGGCGCGGTCCACAACTGGTTCTGCACCTGATCAAAGACGGCAGCGATGTTGTCGACCCCTGCCGCTTGCAGAAACTGCAGGTTTGCGCGTAGCCGAACCGGATGGAGGGACCAAAGGTGGTCGTAGAGAGCTTCCACCATGCGCCCCCGATCCACGCCATGAGGGGTCAACAGTCTGATCGTGGCACGCAATGCCCGCTCGCGCGCGAGTTCAAACTCGGTCCGCCCATAGCGATCGCGGCTGAGAAAGGAGATCCACGCGAAATCACCTGGTTCGCGAACCACACCTTCTTCCACGAAGATCATCAGCAGCCGGGCTTCGCCGCTCCAGATCGGTGTCCGACAAACTTCCGCGATTCGGGCAATTTCCTTCAACCCAACGCGAGCCATCGCCTGCAACGCGACAATGTCCACGCACCAGATCCGCTTTATATCCTCGACTTCGCGAGCACCTCTCAAATGGCGCAACGCGAAATCCGCCACTTCGCAGTAGTGAAAGTCTTTCGAGAGCGTCCCTTTCAGGAAATTCTTATAGATGTACCACCGCCCTTCTGGCGTCCGAACGGGGCGAAGTAGCTTGCGTGCGCTTTCCAATTTGAAGCGCTCAGGCAGGAAGGCCTGTCCAAGCTGCCTCAAGCGGCTATACCCGCTTGGCAGCAGCGGTGCCGCCACCGGAATTCCCAATGCGCGCCGCACGTGTGGCTCCCAGGACGGCGACGTCTCCAGCAGCCTGGCAACATGGTCTGCAACGTATTCCCGGTATTTCCGAATCCGCACCCTCTGCGCGTGCAGGGGATGAACGTCGTCCGCGACCCGATATGCTGCTGTCCCCTGAGTGGAAGTCGACTTGCACTTCGAGAGCATCAGGCTGCGAAAGGCGGCGTACGACAGATCGTCGTGGGTCACGGGAAAGCCCTTGGTCATTCTTGGTGCGGTTAGAGGAGTCCTTGAAACGCTATCGGCATATCTCGCCTCAGCTTCAGATGACTGAATTGTCTAGATCACTCGCTTTAGTGCAAATGAGCGAACGGCGCTGGTGCGTAATTGGCACCGCTTGCCGCCCTACCCAGCAGACCGCTCTAGCTTCCGCAGGCGCTTCGTGATTTCATCAAATGCGCCAAGTTTGGCTTCGTCCGATGAGCTGTACCCAACCCCCTTCCAGCTGACGTCTTCTTCCTGCATTGGGCAGACGGTATAGGTCCAAGACCGCCCGCTGAACGAAACAACCACACGATTGCCATCTGCATACAGCGTGGAACGGCCATCCGCCGTCCGCTTCCAGGCCCGCACTAGCCAGCGCGCCCGCTTCGTCGACCTGTCCTCTTCAAATGAGGCCTTCTGTTTCTTCGTCACTGCGACCGGGAGTTGCATCGTTGCCGCGCACTGCACATCGACCCGGATAGATCCCTTCACGTTAGGGTGCCCCAAAAGATGGGAGACACCGCGTCGTACGGCGTTACAAGCTGCGCATAAGAACTGTTCGCCCTTCCGTCCTTCCACTGCGATAAGCGTCCATCCGTGGAACGGGAGACCAGGTCGAACCCATCGCCCGTCTTTCCAAATCGCGGGATATCGCGTCCCATCCTCACTTTGAAGCTTCATGGTTGCCCTTCTTGCCCCGTAGGGGGGGCGCGTCAATCTGGCGTCGTGCCATGGACGATCACGACACCGTCGCGGCTCATCTCGACATAAACGTTGTGGCCACTGAATTCGTAGCCTTCCCCACTGGAGCTGTGCATGTAGGACAGCACGCCACCGCCCTCAAAGTGGAATGTGTGGGAAACGGTGTCGAAGACGCGAGCAATGTGGTGTTGGGTGACCCGTGAAATATCTGCCACACTCAACGCCCGAATAACGGGCAATTTCCCCTCGATGCTGCCGTCCGGCCCGCAGCTGACCGCAATGCCATTCGGGTTCGTTACGGAATAGCCGCCATCATCGTGCTCGATGCGCACACCGTCTTGGATATAGACCACGTCGCGTCGGCTCGAGGTTGATGGATTCTTTACATGCGGCATTGACGGAACTCCAGACTGGTCGGGATTCCCTTTGAGCCCTGCTCTCCGCTAGCGTGGCGCTTGCCCGGTTCGAAAACAGCGGCAGGCGAAAGTCGCCAACACAGACGCGATGCACGGCCCTAGTGGCTCTTTCGGTAGGCCCACTTGGCGAACACATAGCCGCCGAGTGGCGTTAGCCCGAACTGAATGGCCAGGGGTATCGAATACGCATACTGGCCAAACTCCCAATTGCCTCCAATGAGGTATCGGAATGCACCCCATGAAACCACCGTCGCCAGCAAGAACGTCAAACCTGCTGCGAGCAAAGCCCGGGTAGGCTTCACGAGTGGCAACGGTGTCGGCAATCCACGCTTTGCGCCCCACCAGGTCAACCAGCCCAAGCCGCCGGCGACGAGGAACGTCAGTGCTGCGGCAAACGTTTCGTCTTCCACGTTCAGGCCCAATCGCACGTACACCGGAAGAGCGCCAAGCGGCAATATCTGTAGACTCCCGTAGGCGACACCGATCATGCTTGCAACGCGCAGCCTGTGATCTTCTCGTGAGACGCCCGCCACGGCATGACGACGAAACAGTCGCGCAACGACCGTCCAAGAGAGAATGATGGCCACAAACGCCGATGCGCAGCTCTCCCAATGCACGAGCCAAACGATCCCCATCAGGCTGAGATCGGGCATCAACGGCCGAACGGTTGCGTCCACCAGCGCGCCCACGAGCGCGTCGAACAGCCAATACCCAGCGACAAACGCGGCCAAGACGGGCCAGTCCGGCCGGTAGGTCAATATTCTTCGATTCTCAAGGCTTCGCTGGACGACGAAGAAAGTGGTTCCTGCCACCAGTGGAACCACTTGCGCATCACTCCAAATGGAGACCGGGATTAGTGACTCCTCCCACCCGTACCTTCCAGGCGTTAGCGAATCAAGGAAAGCGTAGGCCAGCCCCAGCATTTTCAATGCGAGGAGCGTGAAGGTGGCTTTCCAGGGGAGCGTGTCGAACCGCGATGGTTGTGGCTCTGCAGAGCTCAGTGTGGTTTGTGTCATTTTGCGCGCGGAGAAGTCAGGCGCGCCGACTCCGTCCGACAGTTGACGTTGGTGTGCATACTCCTGCCTTGAGCGGTCTCAAGTTCGCACACCAGGTTTGTGATCGTTCCTCAGAGCGCGTGATTCCCGCCCTGATACTTTTGCAGAATCTCTTTGGCTGCGCGCTCAAGCGAATCCTTACCGGCATCGAGGAGCTTGCGTGCCGACTTTGCTAGTCGCTCCTCGGCATCGTTCGCGGCATCCTTCACTTTCTGCGTAACCTTGTGCGAGACGGCCGCCGCCCCGTCATAGATTGCCTGCACTTGATCCGCAAGCGTCGGTTGCGGGTAGTGGTTGCGCCAGCGCAGATAGCCCCACATGGAGCTAGGCTCACGGCCCTTCGTTTCCAGTGGGAGCGTTCCGTCTTTCAGATACCGATCCAAGTCGGCGCGGTCTTGGCGGACCATGACCGGTGGATACATGTCACCCTGCCCGCCCTCGTCGACCGGCGCGAAACGCTTGAGCGTTCCTTCCGGATCGCGCTGAAGGTCCGCGTCAATCTTCGCCCACTCGGCTTTCCATTTCGCATTCAGCTGCTTCAGTTGCTCCATCCTTGCCTGCTGCTGCATCCGCCAAACCGCATCGCTCGGGGCGCCGAAGGGCTTGAACCAAGCGCGCGAGTCGTGCACGTAGTCGTCGAAGATTCGTACCACTCGGGCGTCGAGCGGCGAGGTGTCATTCCAGTATGTCTTGACCTCGCGCCATTCCTTCACCTTATCGCCCCACACCGTCCGTTGGATGCCCGCCTCTGCTGCGGCCTCAGCTCCAACATACGGTGCGAGCAACAGGGCCGTTCGCATCCATGCATCTGAGTAGGTAGGGTCGTTCTCTCCTCTCGCGAGATCTTCCGCCTCTTCGCGCAGCATTTCATTCGCGCCGGCAAGCTCGCTCGCGCATTGGGCACTGAAATACTGTGCGCGCTTGAAGAACGGCTGATTCTCAAACGCCTGGGCACCGCTGGCCAAGCGCATGCGGCGCCAGCGGAGGTAGAGGCCGTATTGCACGTGCACGGAGCCCGTGGTCCCACCGCCCTTCTTGCTGATCAGCGGATTCACAACGGCGACATAGTCGTTGAATGCCTTAATGAGTTCCGGGGAAATTTTCAGTGAATCGCGAACTCGCTGGGTGACCCCTTTGGCGAGCGGGTTCAGCGGCACCCCTGAAGCAACAGCTTCGCGATACATCTTGGCCAGTGTGACCTGTGAAATCTTGTTGCTGTCGTCGGGCTTCCCGTCTGGCCCACAGCCGCGCCCTTGGTCGCCTGGCTGATAGGCGCCGCCGACATCAGTGTGCACGCCAGGATATGCAAGCTCCAGGACGTTGTCAGCGGGCGCAACCTTGTCCAACGGAAACGCTCCGCGCACTTCATGAGCAGAAACAAGATGTACGGTGCGTTTGACGTAGCCCGGAACGCGCAAAAATTCCTCCGCGCCCCACCCAGCGTGGCCCGTCGCCACCTTGGTAACGTTGGCGATGCCCACCGACGCGACGGTATCGAAGATGCCGAGGAAGTCAAAGCTGACACGCACGCCCGCTAACGACATATCGTCGTCCAAGGCGTCCTTGAGCCAGTTGGCAAAGACACGCGCCTCCGCTGCGCCGCGCGAAAACCCGAACACAGAAAGTCGGATGCACTCCAGCTTTGGTTTGCTGTCGGCGATCAATGCTTTCAGCTTCTTTGACAAGATCTCACGCCGTTGGCGCAACATCGCGCGTCGTTCCTCGTGCCGGGGAGGTTTCCTGAGCGTCTCAATTGCCGTGCGCACCATTTCGACTTTGCTCGCCTTAGCAAGTTGCTCGACTTCATTGCCGCCGGCGCCGACAAGGTTTGCGACAGGGAAATTGAGGTCGGCAGAGATTTGACGTACCAGTGCGCGCTCGTCGAGACCCAAAGCCTCCGTGAGCTTCTGACCGCAGTAGAGACGGTGCAATTCGTCGGTGACTTGGAGCAAAGCCCAATTGATACGGGCCTCGCCGCCCCAGCCCGCACCGAGCCCTACACGCGCATGGTCGCCGCGACCGGTGTCGCCGATTTCTTTTTGGAATGGCGTGCCAATACCAGGGACATAGATCCGTTGCTGTTCTGGTGTCACCTCAAAGATGTCAAATAGCCTCGCCACATTGCTGTGGGCAAGCCGTGCCGTATCCCGGTACTTATTGTTATTCGTGCCGTCGAAAAAGAAGCTCAGATGGAACTCTCTCGAACAGTGAGTTCCGAAGTTTTCCATGCGGCAGGATGCGAAGCGGGCCTGCTCGTCCACATTCAGCGCAAATGGATTGGGCCCCAGAGGTTCAAGCTCGGACGTCGTATTCACTGATCTTTGCCCTGAATGAGTTTGCGATTGGGGTAGTACTTCGCAGAACACTTTGCGTCACGCATACAAAGGTCGAACGGATTCCTCAGTCCATCAGGGAAACCAGGGAAGCCAGGAGACGTACCTGACGGGATAGCGCGGATCTTCTTACCCGGGAAGAACGCCAGCCATAGAAACCCCGAGTGGATCGTGTCATATCGTTCGACAGGGACCGTTGCTTTGTAGAGGCCATTGGGGTCTTTGGCATACAGTGCATCGTCCTGCCACTCCACTTCGACTGTCAGCCCTGGTCGCCACTTCGCTGGCAAACCAACAGATCCGGCAATGCTATTTCCTCCCGCATGGCTGGACATCGAGCCTGCCCACTCGCCGTTGACGTAGACCACGCCGATACCTTCGTCCATGTAGTTGAGCACTTGGACGGACAAACCGAGCTCGTCGTCGGCACCGGCGTTTGCTGGCTCCGAGTGAGACGGCTTGCAGCCCGTGCTGAGCAGCACGAACATCAGCATTGCCAACCAGAGATGAATGCAATTGCTCTTCTTCATGTCGTTGTATTCCTGGGCCACTTAGGCAGCGTGCGGTTGCAGCAGCCCGGCATCATTGAGGGCTGCAGTGATTTTGCGCACAACCACCGCATCATGCATCGGTGATTCGGGGCTAGCAGCGTGAAGCACCGCTTGAATGCAGGCATATGCCTGCGAAGGTAGCCCAACAAGGGTGCCAAAAATGTGGGGACTGTTCCGGACCAAATTCAGCATGGCACCGGGCCGCGCAAGGGCCTGCAGTTGCTCCATTTGCTCTGCCGTACACATGTAGGGCGAGCCATCCGCTTCTTCGACACCGCTTGCGCCATCACTGACACACCGCAGTGTTCCGTTTCGACGGAAGTACCACCACTGGATGCCAGCAAGGAAGCGGCTGCGCTGCGTGTCAGTGAACACTTCCAGAACGGCATCCAGGGCGTTGGTATCCGCCAATCGAATCAGAAACGCAGTGCCCTCGTGGTCCACGGCTTCCATCTGGTTCCGAAGGTGGCTGAACGGATCGGCCGACCGGCCGTTCGAATGGAGGAAGCTGAGCATTGGCCTGCCGGACGTCTCTCGCAACAGAAAGGCTAGAAACGTGAACCGCTCCTGCGGCTCGTCCGGGACACGCAACAGAGTCGGCGCAATCTCGCTTAGGCCGGGTCCGTCATAGCGCCCTTCATAGAGGGAGCGCGACAGGATGCCGGGGACCCGATGCTGACAACGTCCTGCGAAATCGGTGTCATATCCGTTGTCGATCAACGCATAGACGTTGCTCGCTGGCAATGCGGCCAACAGCTGATCAATGGCATTGGCAGGGTAGGCGTCCACCCACGCAGGGGGGGTGTCGCGCCTATCCTTGATCTCGAAGTCTGTTGCCATGTTGTTCAACGATGGGGATTATTCGGACTCAACCATTCTTGATGGCAAAGGCGTGCTGATCGCGAAGGGCGCGCAGCATGCACTCCACGCAAATACTCTGCGGGAACGCCGGCAACGGATACGACTGGTTCACCGGGCCGTCAAATTTCCGCTCCGCCGATTTGTAGGTAATCGGCCCTGAGCACTCGACCGTGATGTTGCCGCCTTCCAGCGTGATGGCCGCGCCGGCCGCCGTCGCCAGGCGAATCCGCTTGGCCGCCGCAAAATCCACGTTCATGTTGGCCGACACCAATTTCAGGTCGTCCTTGGCCATGAGCTTGAGCGTGTCGTGCTGCGCCTGCACGTCGATGTTGTCCTGGCCAGCGGTCAGCTGCAGGCCGATGTTGTTGTCACCCGCCTTGGACAGGCCCGCCGCCACGCCAATCGCGTGCCCCGCGTGCATCCGCGCCTGTTTGCCCACGGCGATGTTGGTGTCCTGGCCGCTGCCCAGGGCGATGCTCTCGCCGTTGGCCAGCTGCAGATCCTGACCGGCCACCATGACGACTCCTGCGCGCCCAATGGCATGCGCCATCGCCTCACCCTGGTGCGGCACCTTGCCCTGCGTGCTGGTGTTGCCGGCGCTGGCATCCTGCTTGGCTGCATCGAGCGCCTGGCCATCCACCATGCCTGCGGCTGCCTTCTCCTGCTTGGCCAGCGGCGCATTGTCGTCTTTCGCCGCCGAGAGGCCAGCCGTCTGGTGCGTGACCGCACCCTGCCCCAGCGATGAGGTCAAGGCCTTGGCCTGCTTGATGAGCGCAATGCCGGCAGCGTTATCCCCCGTCGGCACGGCTTTGCCGCTGGCCGCATCGCGGTACGTGGTCAGCAGCAGACCCGCCTGGCCGCGCACGGCGCCGTGGCCATCGGTACGGAGCTCGAAACCCTGACCGCGGAAGCTGCCGCGCCGGTTGTCCTGCTGGTGAACGAGGTGACCCAGGTTGAGCTGGGTGTGCTGCTGCGTGGTGGCGAGCTGGGTGCGCAACTGGCCGTCGCTGTCATCAAAGACGAGTTGGTTGTAGCCGCTGCCGCCGTGCTCAGCGCTCTTGAAGCCGGTGTGGGCCGCGGCATTACGGTGGCCCTCTGCCTCCGTTCCCATGCCGTGCCAAGCCGGGCTGTGCCCGCCGGCCACGTTGCCTTGCGCGCTGCCGGCGCTGTCGCTGCCTTGCCTGTAGAGGGCGGCCGCATCCCCTGTCCCGCCGGCACCCTGCCCGCCGGGCGTCGGCGCTATTCCAGCCTCACCCTGTCCGTTGTACAGGGCGCCAATGACCACGGGCTGGTCAATATCGTCTTCCTGGAATTTGACCAAGACTTCCTGACCGATGCGTGGCAGCCACTGCCACCCCATGCCGGCACCGGCCTGGCGCTGTGCCACACGGACCCAACGGGTGCTGCGATCGTCCGCACGCTCGCCGAGCTGCCAGGGAAACCGAACGCGGATCTCGCCCGCGGGCGTGGCGTCGTGTTCGCCATCCCCGCCGGCTTGCGTCTGGCCATCCGGGCCAACCACGATGGCGCTATGCACGCCCTGCGTGGTCGGTTCTGCGTACAGCCGGCCCGTGTCGGGATGGGTGACGGCCGGGCGCCACGGCCGGCGCGCGTCGCCGGCACGAAACAGACCGGCATAGCCGTGCGCACGTGCCGCAGCCAGCAGTTCTCGGGTGGGCGTGTCGCGCTCGATGCGTTCATCGTCGGCCACGAAGCCAAACGCGCCTGGCCCGGACTCCGGTGGCGAGGGTGGCGCATCGAACGTCAGAGCGGTATCGAGCCCGCCCAGGCGGGCGCCAAGTGCGGCATGCGTGTCGGCGGTCAGGTTGTTGATCCCGCAGTGCTCGACCAAATCCATCAGTAGCGGATAGGCACCCTCCACGTCTTGCGGGAGGTGCGGGCAACCCACGACCTGCATGCGCGTGCCGCTGCGTAGCGTGCGGACCGTGCCGCGTCCGAAGCACAGCAGCGCGCGCGCCTCCAGGCTCTCCATCACCTGTTCGGCGATGCGTTGGGCATTGGCCGAGTCCGGTGCAAGCGACGGGCTGATCGACAAGTACGCATCGGGGCTACCGGCACTCGTTGCCGATCGTGCCGGCGCATGGGCGCGCACACTTTGTTTGCCCTCCGGGTCCCACGCGGCCACAGCAACGCCGCCTGCCGTTGTGCGGTTGTGGCACATCAGTTGTTGGATGGCGTCGCGCTGTTCCAGGCTATGCGCACGGTGGAAGCGGATGCCGCCCCCTGCAGCCGACTCCACGTCCTCGGCCAGTTGCGTGCTGTCGGCAAAGATCAGCAGCGAATGACCGTTGGGCGCCTGGTCGTCTTCGACCGTGGTGAAGCCCAGCCCGGCTTCGGCCAACAGACGCGTGACAAAGTGGTAGTCCGTCTCACGGAACTGGGCGAGATGGCTGCGCGTGCCGAACTCGGCCATGCGCGCTTCGGCGCCGGCAGCGTAGTGCCACGAGGCATACGGTTCGTACGGCGACAGCACCTGCTCGAAGATGTCGGCCAGCGGCCGGTTCTGAAACACCTGGCTATGGCGCTGCTGGGTCGTCAGCCAGAACCACGGCACCACGGTCAGGCGGTAGCGCGTGAGGCTGCCATCGGCTCCGAGCTTTTCTGCCAGGCGAACCAGGCCGGTGCGCTTGGCTTGCGTGCCGTTGGCCAGCGTGGTGACCAGCGTCACGCGCTGGCCAATCAGAGATTCCAGCGCGATTCGCGCGTTGGCGCTCACCGCAATGATGCGCCACTCGAACAATTCGGACAGCGCCTCGCGGCCAAGCCAGGCTTCGACAGCCAGATCAGCCAGCGCGCCCTCACCTTCCAAGGCATACAGGCGATTGGCTGGCGCAAACAGGTTCTGCAGCAGGGTCGTGGCGTCCATCGTCGGCATCGAATGTTCAACATGCCCGACGTGCTACAGAAATGCGGGCCCACTATTTTAAATGGCGGGCGCTGTCTTTTGAACAATCAATACATTCAATAATGTTTGCCGAGCATTAAGAATGCGAAACAATTAGTTTCCTGATAATCAGATTTCGGATTTACTAATTTCACTGTCGCCTGCCCCGGGCTGCTCCTGACGCGGCACGCCAGCCAGCTCCAGCAGGCGCGCATAGACGCGCTTACGCAGACGCTCGTCCCGCTCGGCTTGCTCACTATCGTTGCGCACTACATGCTCAATGATGGCGCCCCGTTGCCGCATGATGGCGTGTGTGGCTGACTTTTGATCCAGGTATTCCTGCGAATCCGCGCCCATGGTTTCGACCAGGATACGGCTGGGTTTTGCCAGCGAACCGGCCGGCACAGGAATCTCAAGCTCGAAGTCCGCGCGGCAGTGCGCAGTCGTGCCATCCGCCAAGGTCACCTCGCTATCGAAAAGCGGCTTCCTGAGCGTGACGGTGACGCCCTTCTTTTTGACCCACCGCATCACGTCCAAAAGCAGTTTGAGGGTCTGCCGCTCATAACTGCTGTCCAGAGGTATTGGTCGGCCCATCGTGAAGGCATGCTGGGCAAAGGCTTCGCGCACCCGTCCGGCACCGGTGTCATCTCGGTCGATGACCGCGAGCACCCAGTACGGCGGATTCGAAAAATTCTGGTCACGGCCCCCGATTCGAATCTCGCTTGCCGGCGTCACCACAGCAGGCTTCCGACTGGTCAACTTGGTGGCGGCCGACGGACTCACCTGATCGGCGACGAACAAGAGGTAGCCCATACGCTTCTTCCCGCCGGGCCACGGCAACTTGTCGACATCGGCCATAAAGTCGCTGGCCTTGGTCCACGGCTCGGTCGCCATCACGTCCCAAAGCGTCAGTGCATCTGTCACCGCTTCGTCAACGGCAAATTGCTCCAGGCGGTCCCAATGGGCCAGGGATGCTTGGCCGGTGTCCACGTCATCGGTGGTGATCGTACTGAAGCCGGCCTGCTCCAGGAGCGTGTAAAGAATCCGGCCCAGCTTCGGAAGTCGTCGGCTCTGACCTGGTCTACCGCTTCCCCCGGCGCGCTCGCCGGGGCGCTGGCCACCCGCTTTATGCTCCTTATCCAGATAGTCCAGCGAGTTTCGGATCGGTCGCAGCGGTTGATGTTTGCCGACCTGCGGATCGTCCTCGTCCTCGGACGGATCGGTGCGGAACGTTTTAAGGACGCATTCGTGGGCGTCGCGCCCAACAATGCGCACGAAGTGCCTGGGTCCATCGCCGCGAACGCGCGCGGTCATACGTGGCCGCTGCCCGATCGCCCCCCCATCCCGGCAATCGCACTCCAGCCAATAGCGCGGCTCCTTGCCGTTATGCATCTCGGCAAGGATGGCCTCGACGGCCTGCGCATCGTGCGCTTCCGTTTGCATGCCAGCGCCGCAGTACCGCCGAACCGATTCCGCCTCCGCCGTCGTGAGCTGGCGCAGGACGGTGTTGTTACCGCTATTCCGAATCAACCGCATCGATCCCCATCCCCTCTTGCTAGTTCAGCACCCGCCCCTCGCGGCCGATAATGCCAATATCAACGTACTGCGAGCCCTCATACTGGGCAGGGTTGTATTTGAGCTCGAAGTCGCCCAGGTCAAAGGGCCCACGTGTCTGCAGCGCAGTGCGAATCGCCTCGCCCGTCATTGGGCCATTGACCCTGCGCAACGCTTCAACAAACAGCCTAGCCGATGCATAGCCCTCCAGCGCAGTCGTCGATTTGGCCAGATCAGGGCGGCCCGCCGCAGTCATGTCGGCGACGAAGGAACGTGCGAGCTTCGTATTGCGCTTCGTGAGCGCTGGCATCACCTCCGCGATACACACGCCACGCGCGAAGTCCGCGCTGGATGCGCGCACCAGCTCGTCGGCAGATGGGGTGGAATCCGTCGTCACCACCGCGTTGCCGCCCCGCTCACGGTAGGCCCGCAGGAAACCGCCAATGTTCACGCTGTCGGAGAACATCAGCACCACATCGATGTCGGCTTTCAGGACAGCCTCGGCGAGCCTGTTCAGCGTGGAGACCTCCATCATCTTGGTCTCCAGAGGCAATGTCAGCACCGGTTTGATCGCCAGTGCCTGCATCGTCGCCATACTCTTGTTCAACCCATCCTCACCAAAGGCGTCTCCCTGATACAGCACGGCAATGCGTTTGCCACCAAGCGTCACGCCCTGCCGGACCATCCGGTCCGCCTCAGCCTTCAGGCCCGCGCGGATATAAAACACCCACCGGTTCTCAGGCATTTGACGCACCTGCGTTGACGACACGTTGGCGCCGAGCACCGGCGTGCGACTGCTATCCAGGACACCGCTCTTGATGAGCGTGGCGGTACGGGCAGACCCGTAGTAATTCAGCAGAGCAACCGGATGGTGCTGCCGGATCAGATCCCCCGTGCGTTGCGCCGCTGTGTCGAGGTTGCTCGAACCGTTGACTGTCACCACCTTGATGGTGTGCCCATTCACGCCACCGGCGTCGTTGACCCTGCGCAAATACAGCTCCGCCGCCTCTGCAGTGGCGCGCGTCGACATTTCCACCGATCCCTCCAGTGGCAGCACCTGGGCCACCGTCACAACGTCGGCGTTGGCGTGGCTGGCCACAAGTACAGCCGCCACAGTCCCCAGCATGGCAAAGCGTTTGATCTTCATTATTGTTATCACCTAAAAAAGTGCCGGCTTGCGCCGGCATAAAGGGAATTCGTTTCGTCGTGCTTCAACCGGCGATCCCGGTTGGGCTACCACGTTGACGACGAAAGCTTGGCCTCGATCGCCTTGAGCGTGGCGAGCATCTCCGTCTGTGTCGCCAAAATTTGAGCCAGCACGCGAGTGTTCGCGTCCAACGCCACGCCCTGGGGCTTCTGCTCATCAACACCGCCGACGCGCAGCCGATTCGGCACACCGACGATGGTGACATCGGCTTCCTCCCTGTCGCTCGCGGTCGACCTCGGCGCGTGGGCGGCACCAGCGATGACGACATAGGTTGTGGATACTGGAATGGTTTGGGTCACGGACTCAATTCTCCGAATGGTCAATTGTTAGTGGAGGGGTCTTCCACCTGCTGTCAGGCGGCGCTTCCTATTTCGTCGCCTCGCTCTCACCCACCCATCGCGATGGCTCCCCGGCCGCCAGCGCAGGGGCACACATTTGGCTGTTGAGCTTTGAGCCAATCGAGAACGCCTTGCCGTCGAAGTAGCAATACTCCGGCTCACGCGGCGCTGCTTGCGACGCCAGCAGCGCGTGAATGGCATGCAATTGCGCCAATTGCTCGACCTGAATCGAACTCATCTTGACCAGGTCGGCACCCGGAACCTGAGCGAATACTGGTGTCGTCACCAGCAGCGCGGCCAGCAAGGCCAGCATCGGCTTTTTCATCATCCTTGTTCTCCAAAAAAGTGTGTTCGTATGTCGTTGGCGGTCGAATCCGGGAATGTGCTGCCCCGGCTCCAACAACAGCGGCCCGGCCAACTGAAATGGCTTGGATCACGCGTTCAAATCCCCGGATGGTCGGTTGGCAGCGGCTTTCCTCCACCTGCTGCCCGGCCCCGCTGGCGGTCTAGCGCCGCTGCTTGAGCGCAATCACGGCGATCGCGATCAGGCACGCAACCGATGCGGTCAGTACCCAAGCGCGCCAATCCACGATGTGCCGTTGCGAAATGCAGGCGATCTGCATCAGTTCATCGGGATGCCTAGCGATGAGCGGCGCCACACTCAACAGAAATGCGTAGGCGACCAGGACCAAGCCGAATGCGGTGTGCTCGGCCTTCCATTCGCGGAATAGCTCATTCACCGACTCAGCGCTGCCAGTCCCACCGCCACTGCGCTCTGGTAGGTGCGTCCGCCCGTCATCGGTCTTTTGTTGCGGCTCCAATTCCATACCTCCCCCCTTCGTGTTCGTTGCGGACTACCAGCGCACGCGCTGAGTCCAGACGTTGCCCCAATAGATATCGATAGCGCGCGGGCTCTCGGCCTTCTGCCAGACAACCTGGTCGTACACGTAGACCGTCGTGCCATCGTCGTTGCCACCCATCTGGTAGCGGCCGACGAACCTGCCCACACACGCCCGCTGGCCCGCAGTCGCGCCAAGTTGCGGCGCAGCCGTTTGGCTGTATCCGTAGACACTGCTTGCCGAGGGCTGGCCCTGCACCACGTACTGATCGGGTTCGGCCGGCTGAAGCGGAGACGGGCACGGATCGAACGGGTCGTTGACCGGCACCGCCCGGTTGCCGGTCGCTTCGGATTCTTCGCAGCGCGGGAAGGGGCGACCATGGGCGAGGTCGTTGTACAGACGGTTGATCGGGTCAACGCATTCGGCAACGCCCTTCGGCCCGCCGTTGGAGGCAGGGTTGGCCAGACACAGCAGCACCTTGCAGCCGTAGTCGCTTGCGCTGGCGTGGCCTGACACCATCAGCGCAGCGAGCACGCCAATTCGAGCCAGGGATTGGATGGGCAATTTCATGGGATCAATGTGAAAGGAGTCGTACAACAATCAAGGTGGTCAGGCCGCACGCCACGGCCGCACTACACAGCCCCACCACAATGCGGTCCAGATGTCGGCGAACGCCTTTGGTCGAACGTGTTGCATTCGCTGTATCAAGGGCTTCGCGAACCACATCGAGCAGCTGCGCGCGTGCTTGCTCCGAGGCCTTCAGCGCGACAGCCCCAACCAGCATTTCACGCGCCGCGCTCGCGTCCTTGACGGCGGCCGCCATCTGCAGGATTCGCTCTGTAAGCAGCGTGTCGGCGCGGGAAACCTGCTTCTCGAACTTGAGCGCCGCGAACTCGCCGGCGCGTTCAATGGTCTCCCGGGCTTGCGGCACCACGTTGGTCATCGCCGCCACGTCTTCACGCAGCGTGTGTACGTCGCCCAGCAGCTCGGCCAGTAGTGCCTCTTGGGCAGAGGTTTCTGCCATGGCGTTAGCGCATCAGCGCCGCAAAGGCGACATCGAGCTGCGCCTGCACACCCACCGCCAGGCGGCGCATCGACACCTTGCGCGCCAGCTCGGTTTTCTCCTGCGGCGACTGGGCGTCGCGGATCATCGCCTTGTAGTCCGTCGTGTCGTCCAGCAAGTCACCGATGGTCGTCGCACTATTGGCCAGCTTGCCAAACAGCTCGTTCTCGTGGATGGCGGCCTCTTCACGCAGAATGAAGCCCCGATGGGATGCGTGGAATTTGAAGAGCATCGGAAACATGCGCTCCATCGAATCGCGCGGGTCCACGCGGTTCAACAAAACGCGGATGCGCTCGCGCTCGACGCCGATGTCATCGGACAGGGCTTCGATGGTCGAAATGGTGTCGCGCTCCTGTTTGGCATCCGGCACCGTCGGCACCACGAAGAAATCGAAGTCTTCGTGAGAGCCCTGATAGCTCTTCATGCGGCTGACAAGCTCCTCGACATTCGACGCACCCACGTCGACCACGACCGAGTCCAGCGACATGATGTTCTCCTGCAGCGCGCCGAACTCGTTGCCCCGCATCTGCATGCCATCGTTGTCATCCGCGTTGATCGTCTCGACAGCGATCACGGTGGCGTTGCCCAGACGGGGTGCCAGCAGGTGGCGCGACGCCAAGCTCTTACCCACGTTGCCCGAAAAATTAATCACTGCAATCTTCGTCATGGAGGATTCCTCTACTGTTCTGAATTCAATGTTGGTGTGGTGTCAGCGGTCCATCTCGATGCCCGGCTCAACCGCCGCCCGCTCGGGGGCCTTGGTCGCTTGGCTGGGCTGGCCTGGTGCCGCCGGCTTGGTGCGGTCAACGTCCGGGCGCTGCGCGGAACGGCGCTGCGCCATGGTCTTTTCGGAAACCTTCGGTGTCGGCAGGTCGACCTTGCGATCCTTGTAGGCCGCAGCGCTGGCAATGACCTGATCGAACTCCTTGCGGCACCTGTCCTGCGTGGCGGCCGGCATGCGCTCGATCGCACGCTCCAGCACCATGCGCGCTGCAGCGATGCCGAGGCTTTCCTTGTCCTTCGCGCCGGTGTTGCTGGCCGCCGGTTCGGCCGCTGCGGTGGCCTGCGCAGGTTCGGGCGCATTCTCAGTTCGCTCGTCCGCTTTGCCGTCATCCGCGTCCAGGCTGTTTTCCTTCTCCTGGCCCCGCTCGCCTGCGCTGATGCGCATCTCCTGCCTGGCCGCTTCCAACATCGCGCGGTCCTGCGCCTTGGGCCGGAAGCCGTTGGTCTTGACCCCAGCCAGTTCCGAAGCGATCCAACCCTGGCGGCGGAATTCCTCGCTACCCCTGAGCGTCAACGTGCCCCAGTTCTTCGCCTTGGCGACTTCGACCATGTGGGCGATGACGCTGCGCTCATTGCTGTCGGTGGAAAGCGAGCGCCCCTTGTCTTCAAAGTGCACCTGCTCGGTCTTGCGATCGACAAACTTTCCCTCGTGCGCGGTATAGAGCGCCGCTACCTTCTGCGGAATCTCGTAACCGGTCTTCTTGAAGACGGGCTTGGTGCCGGACTTGCTCACCAGCTCTCCGCCGGCGGCGTCCTTGTCCTTTTTGTTGGCGGGCCCCTCTGGCTCCTTTCCCTTGGTGGCGGCACGCACCTGCTCGGCCACCTCCCGCAGCATGGCTTCGGCGCGCCCACGGTCGGTCTTGCGTGCGGCCTTGACCGCTACCAGGTCCAAATCCGTGAGGCGCTCGGCGACCGGCTTTTCCGGCTCATTGGCCGGCTTCTTGGCATCGGCCTCATTGGCCGCTTCGCCCACCGCCACCTTGTCGATCTTCTGGTCAACGGGTGCGGCCGGCGCTTGCTGCAGTTCCCGATGAAGACCGCGCTCAGCCGACTGGTAGCGCAGCTCCAGCGCCACTTCGGTCGCGGGGTCAATGAAGTCCGGCAGCGGTGCGTCGGTGCCAGACTCGCGCCAGGTGTCGGCCGCGGCGTACCAATCGCGTTCGGCCAGGTCACGCAACCCTTCCACAATGGGGTCGAGTTCAGCACGCTGTTTGCGCCAGTCCACGGCGGTTAGTTGCGCACGCAGCTCGTCGGCACGCTCCTTGATGGCGTCCGGGCCGTCGAAATCAATGGTGTTCATGCGGCATTCGCTCCTGCGGTGTTCAGGATCGCCATCACCTCGCCGAAGTACGGCATCGCGCCGCACATGGCTTCGGTGATTTCGTCCTCATTGGTGAAGTCCGACGCCTGCAGGAAGGGCAACTCTTCCGGCTCCACGGGCCGGCTGTCATCCACGTGCGGGGCATCGAATCGGGGGGTATCTCGGAGAACGAGGGCCATCACCTCGTCGAATTCGGGCATCACCTGGCGCATCGCCAGCAGGATCGCGTCCGCATTGGCAATGTCGGAGGCCTCCAGCATGGCCAACTCGTCGGCACCGACCGGCCTGCTGTCGTCCGGCTGCGTCTCGGCCTGCGCCGGCGACGCGTTCCAGTACGCCTGGAAGTCCACCTGCGGCAGCGCGATGCTGCCCTCGCCCCGTGTGAGAAACGCGTCTTCCAACTGCTCCTTGGTCGGCATGGCGTACTCACCCAACGCAGCGATCGATGGGCTGACTTCCTTCAGGCGGTCGATAAAGACCTTTTGTTTGTAGAAGAACGCTTTCTCGGCCTGGATCGGCTTGCAGTTCTCCAAGGTCACGATGAGCTTCTCTTGACCCATCTCCTTGAGTTCCTGGGGCAGCATCAAGGCGCGCTTCTGGCCCGATTCGCTCTCGCCCGTACTGTTCGACCGTGCACCGCGGTTGCGGCTCTTGGAGCGAGCGATCGCCGTGAAGTACCCCAGCATCTCGGAGTATTCGTTGGCATCCTTCTGTTCACGCGGCGGATACAGCAGGTGGGCGCCGTGGTTGGTGATGAGCGTGCGGGCGCCCTGCTCCCCATAACACTCCGTCACCTGCGCGACCGTCTGGATGACGGTGGCCAGACGCAGGTTGTAGCCGGCCATGTAGCCATTGGCCTGCGCGATGATCTCGATCTTGCCGGGAGCGGTGGCTTCGTCGTTGAGCAGCAGGCACTGGTATTTGAGTTCCGGGTTGTCCGCCGGCAGCTCGCGCAGGTTCAGGTTGACCAGTTGCGAATAGAACAGGTTCACCAACAACTGCGCGGAGGCCTCGGCGAGCTTGGCCGGTGCGATGCCGACGTAGATCGTCATGCGGCGCTTGCGCACGTCGGCGAGATCAAAGTCGGACTTGCTAGTGGCCGCCTCCACCACCGGATCGGTAAAGATCTGCAGTGGCGCGTTGAACGTCGACAGCACGTTCCCCAGCGTGGTCTCCGGCTGGTTCAGGAAACGATTCAGCGCATCGACGCAGCGCCAGGTCAACGGCGGCACATCGGTATCGGTACGGGTACGCGCTTCCAGGATGCCCTTGAGGTACTCCTTGATCGGTTTCCCCTTGCCCGAACTCTGGCGCAGGATCTCGCCCAAGGTCACCGGCATGCCGGGCGTTTCGCGCAGATACAGCGTGAGTCCCAGGAAGAGACTGCGGGCGTTGTCGTTGAAGAAGCGGGCGCGGGGCTCCACTTTGGCCGGATAGAGCGCATCGCCGATCGACATGATGTCGCCGATTTGCAGGTGCTCCGGGCGCTGCCACACCGCGTCGAAGACGTTCCAGCAATGCGTATGTCCCGTCTCGGAGAACGGCGCCCACAGATACACCTCTTGGCCGTTACGCTGCCGGTACAGCGACGTGTATTTGAAGTTCTCTTCCTTGACGTCGAGTTGCACCACCGAATGCGGGTAATGCAGCAGGTTGGGGATCACGAAGCCGACACCCTTACCCGAGCGCGTACCCGCAGCCAGCAACACGCCCTGCTGGCCGTGGTAAATCAGCGGGCCCAGCTGGGGGTGCCAGCCGACGATCAGACCTGGATAGGTTTCCTGGCTCATCAGTCTCGCCCCACCAACCCAGACTTACGGATCTCGGCGAGCGTCGCAAAGCGGGCACTACCGTGCAGCTCGCGGTCCTTGTGCAGCTTGGCCAGCGCGATGCCGATGAACACAAACGGGACCGCCGTGATGGCGGCCGCGACCAGGCTGCAGACGCCCAAGGCCTGCTTGACCGGCTTCACGTCCGCATAGCCCTGCCAGTAGCGATACAGCGTGGTCACGCCCACCGCCGAATCCGGCAGCTTCTGCAGCTTGGCAAAGAGCGTCGCGCCGGCGAGCTGGCCACCGACCGCGAAACCGCCCACGAGGACCAACGCGGCCACCACAGCAACGATGATTTGCGGCGTTTTCATGCCAGCCCCCGCTGCAGCTTCCACTTGCCCACCGGATCGAAGTAGAGCTGCGTCATGCGCTTGGTCTTCTTGTCCATGAAGGCCACCACATCGATCGTGCGTTTGACTTCGGCCAACAGGTAGTTCCAGTCCAAGGTCAAGCCGACCGGGCTCTGCTTGATCAGCGTGGCGATACGCGCGAGCGCGGAAATGCAGTCGTTCGCGTGGACCGTGGTCATACCACCTTGGTGGCCGGTGTTGAGTAAGGTCAGGTAGTCCCAGGCCTCGTCGCCGCGCAGCTCCGACAGGTACACCCGGTCAAACATCATGCGCAGGGTTGACTTGACCAGCTCCCGGGCCGGGAGCGCGTCACTGAAGAACAGGTGCGTGCGGTTCGGGTGATTCGGCAGGGAGAGCTCGTGGGTGTCCTCGATCGTGCAGACGCAGGTTTCAGGTGGCACGAGGTCGGCCAGTGCCTTGGTGAGCGTCGTCTTGCCCGAGCCCGTGCCCCCCACCAGGACGATGTTTTGTCCGTTCAGTACCGCCAGCTCGAAGAAGCGCCGGATGTCGCGCTGCTCCTTGGCCGCCATCATCTCCAGTTCGAATGGCTCCAATTCGACGTCGGCCGGCACGGACTTGTTCGGCGAGACATCCCGGAAGCCCTCAAACGCCCCGAACCCGATCAGATCGTCAAGCGAGTACCGATCCTTGCTGGCGATGCGCACGGTGAAGGAGACGGTGTTGGGTTCGCAAGCCGGCGGGATCAACGCTTGGCCTCGCTGTCCGGCGGGCAGTTCCACCGATTTGATCGGGTCTTGCTCGGTCAACGCCCCCTTACCCCGGTTGAAGTTGACCAAGGTGCTGGCCAACTTGCGGGCCATATCCAGCGAACATTCAGGCGCACTATGGCGTTGCCAGCCTGCGGAACTCTTGGTCCAGATCTCGCCGGGGCGATTCACCTTGACGTCGGTGATGCCCAGCGTATCAATGAACTTTGCGATGCCGGTCTGCTTGAGCAGGCTGCGCACCGTGGTGGACCTATCGTAGTCGGGTACGGTGTTCATTGCGCACCTCCCGGCACGGACGGCAAGGCCGACACCAGCTCGTACTGCTTGCTGAAGTCGATGTCGCGCGCCACGAAGATGTTGATGATCGCGCCCTGATTGGCGTAGCCCGTCGGTGGGATGTTGATGGTGTTGCGCAGCGTCTCGGCCGCCAGGCTTTGTGTTGCCTGGGTCGTGTTGGACAAATTGACCGTTGTTGAGCCACTGGAGCTTCGCGACTGATTGGACACGGCCTGCCCAAAGTCACTGATCAAGGCCACCATGGCTGCGCCGCCAAAGCGCTGCCAGAAGTGGTTGTCGACGAAGGCCTCCATACCGCTGGCGCCCAAGGCATCCGTGACAGGCGAGTCGAGCGGCACGGTCACAGGACCATCGTCGATGCGGGTCATCAGTGCAAAGATGCGGGCCTGGCCTTGCAGCAGCGCAGAGCGCTGCTCGCCCGTCACATCGGCGCCCTTGCGCAACAGCAGCGTGCTGCCGTCGGCGCTGTAAACATCGCGCATCAGCGAACATGAAATCATGCCGGGGTACGTCGTGACGGTCTTGGTGCCCATCACACACGGGAGCATAGTCCCGCGCTTGAGCAGGTAACGCAGGTCCGGGAGGAAGCCGGCACGGACGACGCCGGCACGCGAGGTGGCCGATGGAGCCAACTGCTCGTCCAGGGCGTTCTTGCTGCCACCGCCAAGTGAAGACGTAGACTGCACCTGCAGTGCACCGCCCTCGCCCGCCGCCGGCGCCGCTTGTCCCTTGCGTTGGGACAGCACCGTCACGTTGCCGGCCAGGCGGCGTTCCGCCGGTGTTTCGACATGCTGCTGAGAGCCGTTGCTTGGAGTGCCACCAGCCGGCTGCGCATTGCCACCTGCAGCGCTCCCAGTACCCGGCGCGCCGAAGCTGTTGGCTGTCTGGGCGCCCGCTGGCGTGGCCAGCCCGCCCGGACCCGTTGCACCTGCGGTCGCACTCTTGGTCAGCGCTTCCTCTTCTTGGATGCGCCGCTTCTGGGATTCCAGATCGACGTTGTCCTGATCGGCGCGAGCGGTTTCTTTGGGCTTGTTGCGTTCGGCTTCCTTCTCCGCCAGTTTCATGTCGGTCAGCCGCTTGACGAACAGCGCGGCACCTCCGGCTGCCATGGCCAGCATGAGCACCACCACGGCGAGAATGCCCAGCTTCTTGCTGTTGCTCTGTTTCTTGCCCCGGCGCACCGAGGGGATGCCGCGCTCTTCGGGCGGCGCGGGATGGATTGCGTTTGGCTCAGTCATGCGCTTATCCGAATTGAGAGGTCGGCAGGCCGTGGCGCAAGCTCATCCGCTCCAGGCGGATCTCGCCATCGGCCGGCGTGTTGAAGTGTTGGCGCAGCATCGTGGCGATCGCAGCGCGGTAGTGATTGCGGAAGCCGAAGCGGTGGCCCATCACGGCCATCCCAACCACCTGCACCACCAGGAACAGCCCGCAGTACCGCAGGAGCGTGCGCATCGCGTGCGTCACGTTGGCCGGGTCGGCGCTGAGCAGATTGCGGACGACGACGGTGTGCGCCTCCGGTTCCAGGAGCGCCAGCGCGAACGCGCTCCAAACCGTTCCCAATGTCAGGCCGACGAGAAGCAGGCTTGCGATCACCGTCGCAACCTTCCCGACATTCAGCAGCTGAGCCACCGCATTGCTGCCGTCATGCAAGGCCAGGCACTGGATCGCCGCATACTCGGCATCGGTAACGGCACCGACCTTCACATCATTGATTGACACGCTCCATACAAAGGGCGCGTCGGTTCTTGCCCTACGGGACAAGCGCGCATCTATCAACTTGAAAAGAAGGTGACCAAGCAGCACGCCCGCGAGGAAGGACTCCACGGATACCGCAAGGCGCAGCGACGCGCCGAAGGCATAGCCAAGCCCCAAGGAGGCGATCATGGCGGGCAGCATCAGGACCACCCAGCGTTTGAGGAGGTTGTGTACCCAATTCATTCAATGTTCCTTCGTGAGACGCACCGTGCCGGGCGCCGTCGCGCCGGCGGCGTTGTACTGGCCCTCGGGGGAATAGCCGTCGTTGCGGATGCCCAAGACCGAACTGCCCAGGCGCGCCAGGAATTCGCGCGCGACCTCGTGCACGACGATCGTGTCGGCCTCCATGTGATACGCGGGCAAGGCTTCGGACCCATCCGCGCGCTTGACGAAAATGCGCGGCAGATCGCGGGCGGTCGCGTATCGGAAATACGTGAAAGTGCCGTCGTCCCAGGCCGCCGTCGGCGCCAGTTCTGTATGGCCACGCATCTGATAATCCGCGTTGCGCGCTTTGGCAGTGCCTTTGGTCAGATGGGCCACGGAAGCGATCTGGGCGCGCTTGCGCGCATCCTCTGCCGATGCACGGGCCCGCGTGTCCGGGTAGTCGAACTTGAGCACCCAGGTGGACGGCACGCCGCGGGTGGCCGTTACCAGGTCGAAGGTGTAGGTCCTGCGGTTCGTGACAACCATCAGGTTGGTGTCGGGCCGCTGCGCCGCGCGCTTGAGCAAGATCCAGTTCTTGTTGGCCGAGACGTTCCAGGCCTTGCCGTCACCCATGCCGGCGCCGTCGTCCTCGATCGTCTCGCCGGGCTCGAGCTGCAGCATGATGGCTTTGCCAGGCGTGGTGGCGACCTCATAGACCTCATTGGGGTCATAGACGGCGCACTGGATGTGGCTCTCGAACCCGCACGCGCCCGGAATCACGCGCGCGGCCGCCGGAATCGCCGCCAGCGTGAGGGCGGCAACAGGAATCCATCGCTTCATTGATGGCCCCCTTCCTGCGAGCTCGTGTCATCGCCGCTGCGCGACCAGTCTTGCGTCACGCTGTAGCTGGTCGCTTTCCAGCCGGTCGGGTTGATGTCCTGCAGCTCCTTTTTCTCGGGGATGTCGTCGTGCCGGTACGTGATGGTGGCAATCCAGTACGTCGTCTGCGGCTTGATGGCCGGGTTGAGCGGCACGTACTTGCGCGAGAACATAACTTGGGCAGTGGAGCCCACGAAGCTGATCGCATTCACCTTGGGAACCACACGCATATCGTTCTTGAGGACCTTGAGGAGCGAGCGCTCACCGCGGATGAACTTGTCGTATAGCTCGCCCTCTTTTTCCGAACTCATTGCCTTCACTGCGTCGTGCATGTCCTGGATGGTTTCCCAGTCATACGCTTCGCGACGTTCGACGTACTTGCGCAGATCCGCGCGATCCGACTTCTCGCCAAAGGTCACCTTGCCGTCGGCCGAGGTCGGCAGCACATCCACCTTGCCGGTCGCGTTGTCGACACGCAGCACAGGCGGCGGATTCGGCCGCTTGACCACCACCACGGCGGCGGCGCCCGCCACCGCAACAATCGCAATGGCGCCAATCCACTTGACCGCCAGCACCGCGACTTCGGCCACCCTTTCACGGGATTCGATGCGCGACTTGGCCAGTTGTTTGGCCTGCTCCAGATACCACTTGCCAATTTCCAGGTCGTCGACCTGCGGCATCGCGATCGCGCCGGCAGCAGAACTGCCTTGGAGCCTGTTTTTAAGTTGTTTGAACATGCCCGCTCCTTACTTCGACACTGTTCTATTGATGGGCTGCCACGCGCCAGATGGCTGTGGCGCTTCGGGGGCACTTGCGCAGGCGGCCAGAAACGCCGCCAGCGAAATGACGATGAGTGTTCTCATGGGGAAATCAGTCGAAAAATTTGGATGAGGCACGGCACCGCTGTCGAGCGAGGCCGTGCCGATAGGCCTGCTCAGGCTCACGTCGCCGGCCGAGCGCCCGATGTGCCTTCCATCGAGCCACCACTGCTGCCCTTGCCGCCACCGCCCTTCATGAGATCGCGCATGGCGTTCATCGCCCGCGCCGCTTGGCCGATCTTGCCGACCATGCTGGAGATGCCGACGCCGCCTGAGAGCTGCGAAGCAAGACCCGGCAGGTTGAGCGAGATGACAATGAAGGAAACGCCCATCAACACGAGCTTGATGAGCGACCCAAGCGTGGCGTTGTTCGGAGAGATCGATGTCGCAAACCGAATCTCAATCATGCCCGCGGCCGCCATCAGAGCAACGAGGAAGCCATAGCTGAGGCATTGCCCAATCCATGCCTCACAGAACCGGCGCGTCGCCGGGAACAGCGCCGCTGAGATAAACATCGGCCCGATGGCCAACAGCAGGCCCAGAGCGAATCGCGACAAGATGATGTAGGCAGCGGCAATCGACATGAACGGCATGCCGAAGAGCAACGTGATCGCGATGTAGACGATCGCATTGAGCGACTCTTCGATGCCGTCCGCAGCCTTGAAGATTTGCCACATGACCTGCGCGTACTTCGTGGCCAGGGTGTCGAGCGCGGCGCCAGTCGACGTGTTGCCGCACAGCGCGCGAGCGATGTCGTCACCCAAGCCGTTAAAGAACGGAACAACGTACTGGCTGTAGTAACCGATGTTCATCCCAAGTGTCAGCACCACTGCCCACCCCGCCATGCGCTGAATGAAGTCAGGCACTGGCTCGTGGCTATGCCCGCGCCAATAGGACACCATCACAAGCATCACGTAGAGCGAGAAGCCAACGGCCATGAGCGGCGTAATGAGCGCGATGATGTTGGCTGAACCGGAGTTGATGACGCCCAACAGGTTGTTGTCGAAGTCATTGAACATGTCGGTAAAGACCGTCACCTGCAGGTTTCCACTATCTGCCATGTGTCACTCCCGTTCGGCCTTACATCCGCTGTAATTCGACTGGGCCGACGACCGTCATGGCGAAGTACCCGGACTTCGTCACGAACGGCTTTTCCTTGGCTCCGTCAGACCACCCGGCAGGAACGCGAATCAACGCCAGCGCCTTGGTCTGCAGTCCGATGGGCTCCACATCCACTGCGTGGTGGGTCAGTCGTTCGAGATCGGCTCGCGTAAAGGGCCGCACTTCCTGCAAGGTCCGATCACTGCCAAGAAGCAACGATGTCCGGGGACGTCTCCAGTGATCGTGGCTGAACTCGAACAACTGGTATTCCTGGCCTTCCTTGGTGACCTTGAGCAACGGAGTCAACTGACCGGAGTTCTTGGTGACGTATCCATAGGTCCCGATCAAGTCATCCGGACTCGGCTGTTTGCTGGCCGTGGTGGAAGAACGGTCGCACCCACCAAGGACGAGGAGGATTGCCAGCAACGCGAGTACGAGTCGCCTCATTGCGTTTCCCCGAGAAACTTGCGCTTGAATTCGCTTTCGTGCTTGCCGTCACCGTTCCCAGCTCGGCTGCAGCCCCCCAGCGCGGTGCACACCACGAGTAAAACAACCATCGCTCGACGCATCATTTGTCGTCCCCTAGGAAGTTGTTCTTAAAGTCGCGGTGACGTTGCTCCTGTGCCAAGCGCAGTTCTGTCTCCTGCAATTGCGACATCAGGTTCAGGCGGGTCTGCTCGTTCTGCACCATGGTGTATTCAGCGGCCCAGCGGTTCTGCAGGTCTGCCTTAGCGGCCGGGTCCTGGGTCAGGTTGGACTGCTGCATGAGCGACTGGATGTTGTTCAGCCGCGAGAGCGTTGCGCTGTAGGCCTGCATCGTCATGGCCTTGTTGGCTGCGAGCGTGTCGTAATAGCGTTGCTGGCCGGCCGTCGACGCACCAGTCAGCCCTTCCGACTTTGCGATTTGCTGGGCAGCGTTGGAGATTCCGTTCAAGCTGCCGCTCTTAACCTGGTCGTACACGGCCTGCCATTGATCGGGCAGATAGCTGCGCAGCCTGGGGTCGTTCAAGATGTTCCCGTAGCCACGGTTGCCAGTCACCGCGTCGTACTGGCTCTTCATCTGTTTGAGCTGCTCCATCAGGTTCTGCACCATCAGCATTGCCTGCGCCAGGTTCGACACATCGAGCACGGGAATGCCCGTGGCGTTCGCCGTCGAAAAGCAAAGAGCGCTCGCGATCGCCACCACGGTGCGCCGCGCTGCTAGAGAGAGCGGCCGCTTCTGTTTGAGCATCCGTGTCAGCGACACGCCGCAGGACATGCCCTGCCGCGCGGGCGCGCAATAAAGCTGTTGTCGTTCCATTGTTCTGTTTTCCGATTGTTGAGAGGACTTGGTGTCACTCCCCCCTTGCTTTCTTCTTTTGAATGCTGGGCCGCTACGCCGCCCGCCGATGTTCGCTGTCGTTTGCGCTTTGGCGCTGCTCGCGGCGGGCCTGCATGGCAGCTTCAAGCAACGGCTTCCAGATCAACGGGTCGTTGCCGTACTCCGCTATCAGCTTCTTGCGTGTGTTGGCCTCGAACACGCGGTCCTGCAGGATCGGCAACCACACGTCAGGGTTCTCGCCCACTTCCTCGATCACCTCGTCGAGCAGCTTGTTGTTCTCCTTGTTGCCGGAGAGCACCACCATCTCGTCCTGGAAGCCGTACAGGTCCAGCGTCGCGAACGCCGACTGGTTGCTCTGCTTGATGAGGCACGTACGCGATGACTTGGAGAGCCGCTTGAACTCCGCGAACTCTTTGGGCGTCATGTTGGTGCGCTGATAGCTGCTGTATTCCGCCTCAGGGTCGGGCAAGAAGATCTTGGTCGCGGTCTGGCTACGGATCTGCGGCCAGATCTCGCTGACCATCCCCTGCTCCGGCTGCTGCGACACCAGCACCAGGAACTCACCCTCCTTGCGGCCAGCGCTGAGGGACTTGGCCATCTCATCGCGCGTGCGCTTGAACTTGATCGGCGCCCAGTACTCCTCGATGATCGACATCATCAAGCCGCCGTCCTTCTGCATCAGGGCCTTGAGGTGGAACAGGTAGGCGAACAGCGGCTCCGACGGCGCGTAGTCGTCGACCAGGAATTCCGTCACGTCGAAGCACACGTGGCGCTGCTGCGTGACATCGACCAACGACTTGGGTCGGTTATCGAACATCCAGGCGAGCGGCCCATCTTCGGCATGGCACCACTGACCCAACCGCACATACAGGCTGTCACCGCCCAAGTTCGGGATGGATTCGAGGAGGCGACTGAAGGTGCGCTGCGACAGATCCTCCAGGGCCATCACCGTGTCCACGGCTTCCTTGATCTGCTTCTTCTCTTCGGCGGTCAGCTTGCCGTCGGCATTGCGCCCGCAGATGTTGACCAAGTCGTACAGGAACTGGCGGTTGTATCCCGTGTCCGGCAGCTCGAAAGGCGCCAGCCCGGTCGCCACACCGCGCTGCAGCGAGATATACGTGCCGCGCAGCATCTTGAAGAAAATCTTCATGCCGCCGCCGTAGTCCAGGCCGAACAGCATCGGATCGAAGCGCACGAAGAAAGACGCGATGGCCAGCTGCAGCGCGGTCTTACCCGAACCGGTCGAACCGTGGATGACAGTGTGGCCGGCGATCTTTTCGCCGATGTTGAACTCGTCGTCGCGCGTCGCGTGGTAGTTGAAGCTGTACAGCTTCTTGGAGACCGTCTGCAGCGGCATGACGGCGGTGCCGTCGCCGATCGGGTTGCCCCTGGATTTGCCAGCCGAGTAGTCGTGGAGCGAAAACGTCGATGCGAGGTTGCGCGTGCTCTTGAGCATTGGACGCGGCAGGATCTTAGCGCCCGGCACCTGGCTGAAATACGTGTACGGCGCGGACGCAGTGGCCCGCACCCAGCCGACACCACACTCGCCCTTGGAGCGCACCTTGACCAACTCGCCGCGGTCGATGGCTTCCTTGGCCGTGTCGCCGTAGACGACCAGCGCACCGTGGTACTGGCCGAATGCAAGTTCGCCGGCACTCACCAGGGCCTGGGCTGCTCGAAGCTCGGCAATCTGGTGCTGGGCTTTGTCGCCCACCGATTCCAGCTTGTTGATCTGGCCCTCGATGGCCTTGTCGGCCCCGGCGGCCGTCAGACAGCCAAACGATTGGGTGATCGTGAATTCCGCATCCAGCGTGAGCAACGGGTTCAACTGCCCCCACCCACCCTTTGGGAAATCCTTCAGGTCGTAGCAGGTGGCAAACTTCTCGGCGGTATCGGTGCGGATGAGGAGCAAGTCATAGCCGAAGTGCAGCCAAGAGTCGGGAATTTGTTCGTAGCCCGGTGCCGCCGTCACCGGCACGGCCAGGTCTGTCCCGTTGACGAGTTCGCCAACGAAGCGGTACGGCTCGGAGAACGGCAGGCCATTGCGCTGATAGGTCTCCAGATATTCGGGGTCGTAGTCGCGCAGTGACTTCACCGATTCGTCGCCCAGCTGCTCGATCGCCTTGAGGCCATCGTCGAAGTCGTCGTACTTCAGCAGCAGCGACAGGTAGAACGAGTTTTCGAAGTAGTTGCCGTTATGGAAGCGCTGTAGATACTTGTGCGTGAAGTCCTGCAGGAACTGCGACTGGAATTGATAGGCCTGGCGGAATGAAACCTTGCGGCGTTTGAACGTGGCCCACATCGAAAGGCGGTTGCCGTGGTCGCGGCCGATGCCCGCATAGAAGCCACTTAGGTTGTCGAACAGGTTGGTGAGCAGCGCGTCGCTGGCCGACTCGAACGGAGTGCCCGTCAAGCGCATGCAGAGCATCATCCGGCCGTCGTCGTAGTGGGTCACCCGGCGCGTGATGGGCATCTCGATACGCGGAAGCCACGCCTCGATTGGCGGCACCTTGCCAAAGTCACTGGTCAATCGTGCTTGCATGGTGAAATCCTTATTGAGCTCGCTCGGCGGGCGCCTTGCGGAAAGGCCGGCGGTAGACGCTGAGGTGTTGGCCGTAGCGGATCGGCGCCAGGGTCAAGGTGCGGCCGAACATGCGCCAGGAGCGCCGGCGCAGCACGCACAGCACTTCGAGCCACAAAATGCGCAGCGCCTGGTCGTCGGTCTCGCATGTCTTGCGGAGGAACAGCAGGATCGGGACTGCCAGCCCGCCAAAGAGCAGCCCGCCCGGGCCCAAGAAGACACCGGCGAGCAACGCCAGGAAGACGAACGTTCCGGAAACGATCAGCAGCGGGATCAAGGGAACGCCCCCATACATCGCGACCCGGCCGAGGCCTGCATAGGCGGAGTACTTCGGCTTCTCAGTCATGGCTTAGCTGACGAAGAGATTCCAGGCCCAGGGCACGATGACGACGACCGCGCCAACGGCGGCCACTTTGCCGACCGCCAAACCGAAATCAGCCCATCGCGCTTTGTCGCTCCAAAGCTCCAGGCCCACCCACAGGAGGTAGATCCCTGCACAGATGCCGCAGAAGCCGTAGAACCAGATCTTGAAAGTGTTGGCGGCCTGCGTGCCGGAATCCAGGCCGCCGGCGAATGCCGGGGCACAGCACAGCAAACCTGCAAACAGGGCTGCCAGGATCAGGGGATTTTTCTGGGGGGTTTTCAACTGCGTTCTCCTACGGGAATGCCGGCGATGCGGCTGGTTTGAATCGGGGGAAATTCACTGCGAACGGAAGTCGCCAAAGGCGTCCCACTTCGCGCGCGCGCTGGCGCGTTCGTCTTGCGCTGCTTCGGTGGATGTTTGGGGTGCGGCGACAGATGTTTGTCGGGCAGACCGTGTCGGCGTGGGGTTGCTAGATGCGCGCGTGGCTGGCCGATCCAGCACAACGGGGATGGCTGGTACTGCATCGACAGCCGGATTAGCCGCGGTCGGATTCCCCGCGGTCGCATTGGCAGCAACACGTTGCACGTAGCTCGTGCCGCCTCGTTCAACCTGGAACCCGTGAGTGAAATTGCCGCTGTAGTAGCAGCTGATTGCGGCGTTCAGCGCCCTATCGGAACCGACACGTGCGCGTGCGCGGTCGTAGCACTCTTGGAGGATGCGAGCGCCGGCCTGCAAGTTGGCGCAAGCGTCAAAGACGGTGTCGTAGCTCAGACCAAAGCGCGGCAGATGGGCCTTGTTGACCTGGCCCAAGCCCATGCTGAAGTTCTGACCCTGGGCGGCCAGTGCCTTCGCTGTCGCAACCGCCTCCGCGCGTGTCTTCGGCTGGCGGACCAGACGGCCGCCAACGACACCAATTGCATAGGGGTTGAAGCCGGATTCCGTGCGAACGACGGCCTGTAGCGTCGTCGGATGGACACCGGGAGCGCACTGTTGCGCAAGCGTATTGAAGTCAACCATGTGACCTCACTTACGCGCGCGCGTTTTCACAAGGCGAGCAAACGCTATAATGGGCGCAGCCATTTGAGCCTCTCACGGGTTTTACGATGGTCAGGCTGGCATTGGTGCTCGTAACACCGATGCCGGCCGCTTTTACGATTGGACCGCTCGATCCTATCCTTCCGCTCTTAGTTGCCAGACCTTGCCTTCAACCGCGATCGACAAGTTCTGACAGTTCTCGCAGTACTCATTCACGAACAACAGCGCATCCTCCAGATACCGCCAAGTTTTGGTTTTGCCTCGGTTTGTCTGGACCTGATACTGCTTTGTGGTTCTCTTGTCGGCATCGAGCACGCTGACGGCGATAACCCACTTCCCCTCTTCTTTCTGAAGGTCCAGGAAGTAGTTGTTTGAGCCGGTAAGCGCCACTGCCGCCAGTTCCCTAAATGTGAAGTACATATCCCCTCTGCCAGTTGCACAGGCGTATTTTCCATGGCCTGAACCGCAGAACGGGACTTTCGCCGCTGCATTGAGCAAATCATACACCGTTTTCGCTCTGCTGAAATCAAAACGATCATTTTGATTTCAAATTGAATGCCCCGTCACCAGGGAGTTCGATGATTTCGCGATCGCAGCAACCCGGCCCGCGGCTGAGTCCCAAGTGAGAAAACAGACCGGCGCTCGATCCAATGAGCTGCTACTTCAAATCACTAAGGGTCGTCGCAGCGGATCTTGCGATCCGCTGACAAAGAGCGTCGAGCATATCGGCCGCCCCTGACGTCCGCTATAGCACTTTCGTCCCGAGACTCAACGGCGAGGCGAACCACTTGGATGCAAACACTGCTACCCCTGCCCGATTAGAGCAACCCATCTTGTCCATGATCCGGCTCAGATGATGTTTCACCGTGCTTTCAGACGCGCCAACCAGTGCAGAGATCTCCGCGTTGCTCTTGCCCTTCCCGATCCATTCCGCAATTTCGCGCTCTTTCTCCGTCAGGCTTGCAAGACCTTGCGAGGCAACAAGCCACTGCTTATCTGAATTCGCAATGGCGCGCACAAGCGAGGCGTGAAGGACCGGGGTGAGGAAGCGCAGGGTGGCGTCGAGCCCTTGTGGGTCGATATCGGGTAGTCGGTGAAAGCTGAAATAGGTGCCGACGAAGTTCTTCTCGTCGAACATTGCATCGGCCACGGCGTTGCGCAGCTCATGCTTGGCGAATTTGGCGAGCCAACTGGCGTCGATATCAGGCCATGGCGCACGAGTCTCGAAGTAGACCGGGCGATGCGTGGCCAGCCACCGCCTCATCAGCGGAGTGTCGATTCCGCCGGCGGAGTTCTCGATGGCTCTGAGATGCTCGATTGGGTAGTCGACTAAGACCACGTGATCCATGGAAACGCCGGCAGAAGTGATCCGCCCGTGTCCACATGCCAAACACTGGTGCCTTAAGACGAGACCGACATCATTGCGCGTCCATGCTTTGAAGTCGGCAATCGAATGAACATCCTCCGCCGCGATAATGCAGCGTTCAATGGCGTTGGTTATCATGACTTTCACACTGGTGGTACACACAGAGCTGCCTGTCCGCGCCAACTATTGCGGAGTCGCCGCACGGCGACTCGCCCTCGCTTGGCGCGGATAGGCGCGTATTTCCCCCAGTTCGGGCTATTCTGAAATCACGGCGGGTACTTGATGGCCGTGACTGTGCTGCCCGTTTCGCGCTTCATGAGCGCCAGACGCTTGCGGAAGATTCCGCCTTCCCCGTATCTGTTCGTTGCGAGCTGCGCCGCTTTCCCGCGCCTGGTTGATCGCGGTTGCGAACGTTCTACTTCGCGTCAATCCGTGCTGCCGGTCGCACTCGCATACCCGGCGCCAGCCTTGTCCATGGAAGCTCACCGGGATCGGCCAGCGCCACACCGGGCGCTTTTGCCACCAGCACCGCTTGGGCGATCGGTTCAAAATCTGCCCGGAAGTGCACCGAAGACTTATTCACCAGGATCTTCATCAGCTCGGGCTGAATGCCCACCATGCGGTACTGATTGCGGTCCATCATCTGTGCACGTGCCGATGCCACCGCAACATAGACGTCACCAATGCGTAGGCAGGCCGACATGCCCAACTGAAGCTCCAATCCGCTCATCATCGGGCCATCAAGAACACATTCGCCGTTGGACAAACTTACAACCGTGAACGTCCCTTCAAATGGTGCTCCAGAGCGGGAGCCAATTGCGAGCCGGATCTCGGCCCCGAGCCCTGCGGCGTGGGCTGCCTGCGCAGCATCAGGATCGTAGAGAAGCCCAATCGCAGCGCGCTTGGCACCGTGCCTCACAAGTGCCGCCAGCATGCCCGTGGTGTTCGAGTCGCCTCCAGCGCCGGGGTTGTCCTGCGTATCGGCAATCACTACCGGCTTCTGCGCCGGCTCGGCAATCTTCATAGCGGCAAGCACGGCTTCGTCGGGCGACAGGAACGTTGTTCCCCACAAGGGCTCGTTGTCCAGTATGTCCCGGTATAGCGCGTCAACAGCGCGGTCTAGCTCTGCCATGTCCAAGCCGTAGCCAAAGATGGTGGGGCCACACTCGGGAAAGTCGGCAGCGGGAAAGCCCGGCGCGAACGAGAGTGACAGAACGCCACCTGTCTCCACTTGAGCCAAGCGCATGTACACACTGCGCGCAGGTTCTGCGCTCGTACACATACCGTTGATCGGAATGAGAAACGGCAAGCGTCGACACGCTTTGGCGACCGGCGACCTGGCTGTGGCAAGATCTTTGAGCAGCTGTGCGGCTCGCAAGCCCGTTGTGGCCATGTCCACGTGCGGATAGGTGCGATAGGCGACAAGCCCGTCCGCGCACGCTTGCATTTGCGCGGTCACGTTGGCATGTAGATCGAGCGACGCAACGATCAGCACCTCATCACCAGTCGCTGCTCGCAGCCTTGCGAGCAGTTCCCCTTCCCCGTCGTCACAGTGTTCGGTCACCATCGCGCCATGCAGATCGAGATAGATGGCATCGAAATCATGCTGCTGGGCAGCAGCGATGATCTCGCCGGCAATCTTCTCGAATGCATCCTTTGTGACGGGCCCCGACGGATTCGCTGCTGCCCACAGCACCGGCACCAGCTCGTGCCCTGCGGCGTCCATGGCCGCCAAAAAGCCGGCGACTGGCACGTTCGCATTGCGAAGGGATAAGACTTCCTCGCCCCGCTTCATCGCGGGCCACCCATCGCCGTTGACGAACAAGTCATAGGTCGCGCGGGAACGCGCGAAGGTATTGGTCTCGTGATGGAAACCGGCGATCAGGATCTTCATGGCATCACCGCTTGCGGGGCTCCGGCCTCGCGGCGAAGCGCCAAAAGCACGGCCCCTATGACCAACAAGGCGGCAATGACCAGAAGGCCGGCCTGCAGCGAACCAGTCACGCCCTTGGTCCAGCCGATGATGGTCGGGCTGAAAAAACCTCCAAACAGGCCAATCGAGTTGATGAAGGCGATGCCGCCGGCCGCGGCAGTTCCTTTGAAATGCTCCTGGGGGATCGCCCAGAAAACGGTGTATGACGCAAAAATAGCCGCCGTCGCAAGCGTGATGCTGGCCAGCGCAGCAGGGAAGGATGTCGAGTAGGCAGCAACGGTCAGAAAACCCGCCCCGAGGATGGCTGGAGCCGCACTGTGCCACCTGCGTTCACCACCCCGATCAGAACTCCGGCTGAGGATGTACATGGCAACGATTGCTGCGAGATACGGCACGGCCGAGTACATACCGATCTTGAACAAGTCGGTGAGCCCTGCGGACTTCAGAATCGTTGGCAGCCAGAAGCTGACTGCATACAGGCCACAGATGAGGCAGAAGTACGCTGCCGCCAAGACATAGATTCGCGGGTCGGCGAGCGCTTTGGTTAGCGAGCTGGATCTGCCGGTGGCAGGTCGTTCCACCTGGCTGGCAATGATGGTCTTCTGCGCAGCGGTCAGCCAAGGTGCGTCGGCCGGCTTATCGACCAGAAACAAATACGCCACCCCCCCGAGCAACGCGGAGGGCACGCCTTCGATCAAGAACATCCATTGCCAGCCGGCCAACCCGCTAGCGCCAGCCAAATGCGTCATGATCCATGTCGACAACGGCCCACCAATCGCGCCGCCGACTGGTGCGGCGCCAAGCACGATGGCCATAGCCCGCGCCATTCTGGCCCGCGGATACCACAGGGACAGGTAATAGATCATGCCCGGCGCAAAGCCAGCCTCGAAGATACCAAGCAGAAAGCGCAGCGTATAGAACGCCGCCTCGTTGGTGACAAACAGCATGGCCGCTGAGGTCATACCCCACAAGATCAGGATGCGGCTGAGGGTACGGCGGGCGCCAATCTTGGCGAGCAACAGATTGCTTGGCACTTCGAACAGCACATACCCCAAGAAGAAGATCCCAGCGCCCAACCCATATGCGGCATCGCTCAGCGCGAGGTCACTTTGCATCTGAAGCTTTGCAAAGCCGATATTGATGCGGTCCAGGTATGCGAACAGATAGCAAATCGCGAGAAACGGCAATACGCGCCAACTAACGAGGCGGTACACGGCAACCTCCGCCTCTCGGATGCCCGACATATTGCTTGTTTCATTTGCTACCATCGACTGCCCTGCCATTATGCGAAACGTGGCTGGACTCTACACGAATCACATACTCTACGTGGCCGCGATTTTGTGGACGGGGTGGCCTCGAAATATGACCACCTTTGTTTCACTCCCTCGAGGGATGAAGCCACCCAAATGGTCGATTAACAATAGATAACAGTCGCTCATTACCCGAAGGCAATTGCATGTATGACATCACCCGCGCCAAGATGCGCGTCTTCCAGACGTTACTCGAACACAAATCGGTCCGTAAAGCGGCGGAGCAGCTGGATATCAGCCGGACCGTCGTCAGTCGGTATTTGACTGAACTGGAAGAGATGATTGGGGAACGGCTCTTCGACAGAGCGGCGACTGGTCTCATGCCAACAGATGCCGTGCCCTACCTGCTTGAGTACGCTCGCAGTGTTGAGGCTTCGCACGAACGGCTGCTCGACGGAGTGAACCAACTGAAGTGTTTGCACACCGGCAACCTTCTCATCTCTTTGAGCGAAGGTCTGATCGATACGCTTATAGAGGACGTACTGGCAGGCTTTGCGGATAAATATCCAGGCGTAGAGATCGTACTGAATATGCGAGCGACCGCAGAGATAATCGACGACGTGCTGTCGAATGAGGCGCATATCGGGTTAGCCTATAACCCACCGTTGACCGAAGGTATCGAGTTCTGCGCGAGCGCGGTTCACAACATCGTGGCGGCCGTTAACCCCGATCACCCGCTAGCACAAAGCGAGGGACCGATCTCGCTCGCTGCAGCTCTTGCGTATCCCGTTGGAATCATGCCGCAGACATATGGCTTGGGCCTGTTGATTCGCACCATTGCCAAGGCGGAAAACCTCCGCCTAGCGCCAAGTTTCAACGCCAACACGCTGATGGCGCTACGCGCCTATGCGAGGCACGCAGGCGGCCTGGCATTCGTTACCGACTTTTCGATTCGAAAGGAAGTGGCAGCAGGCCAACTGGTCGGGATTCGGCTCGACCATCCGCTCACCGAAAATCAGTACGCCCGGGTACTGATCAAGGAGAAACGCCCACTGCCACGAGCGGCTAACGAGGTCATCAGTGCCGTCAACCGGCATCTGGCAACGCTTTCGACTGAAACGAATCCCGGCAAGGCATGATTCAGAAGGCACGTCATCGGAACAACCCTAGCTGTAGCGACTTGAAATTGAAACCGGCGGTGCTTGCACTCGACGCGGATTCCTGCTCGAAATATCTGCAACTGGCGGAAGCCGTGTGCTCGGACTATGTGCAACTGTGCTTGCATTCAGCCGGCCGTGCTTGCATTCCATCGGCGCGTGCTCACATTGTCTGCAACTGACGGAACTCAGATTGGCAGCCCGGCCGCCAACATCTTGTCGCGCAGCGCTGCGGCCCGCACCGGCTCCAGCGAGTTGCTGAACAACGCTTTGATCTCGGCAGGCTTGGCGTCGAACTGCTCCACCAGGTCTTTGATGCGGTAGCCGTGGCGCGTCAGTGTTGGCTCCAGATCGTCAAGCTGGCGGACAGTACTGACTCGACCAGCGCGGCCGACACCGGTTTCTCGCCCGTCCGGTACCCGGCTTCAAACGCTAGGGCCAGATGCAACTGGATTTGCAGCGGCGTGCGCAGCTTCGTCGCCAGCAAGTCGATTGCGTCCTCGGTCAGAATCGACTCCCCATCAGTGCCGTCAGCCGCACATGCGCCAAGCAGCCAGTAGATGTATTCGCGCTGGCTACCGGCAATGCCGTCGAGCGAGAAGATATCGGTGCGGTAGCCGATTTCCTCCATCGTGGCGCGCCGCAGGTCATTGCGCAGCTTCGGGTGCCCAGCGAGGATCACCGACAGGCTGCCGCCACCATCCTCGACCAGCTCCATCAGGCGTTTCAGGCCTGTCAGGGTATGGCCGTTGAGGTCATGCGCCTCGTCAACGAACAGGGCGACCGGCCGCTTGTTCTTCCTGACCAGTTCGCGTAGGTCGCGCTCGCGCTTCTCGCCCTGGGTGGGAATGCGGATCTGTTTCTCGGTCGACAGGTCATAGAACAGCGCCGCAATGAACGTTGCAAGCTTGATGCGATGCTTCTCGATCGCCAGTGACTTCGACACCGTGACACGCTTTTCGTCTTCGAGCGCCTGTTGAAGTCGGCGCAGCATCACGGTCTTGCCGCAGCCAACAACACCGCACAGCGCAATCAGCCGCCCCTCGAAGATCGCGCCCTTGATGTCCTTCGCCAACTGCTGATGGTGCTCGGTCTCGAAATAACCGGCCTGGTTCAGCGGCAGCGCCAAACCGTAATGCTGCATCACCGTAACGTGCCTGGCAGAAGCACTTGGCATGTCAGCGCGCACATTGGAGCGCAAGGTCGTTGGCGAGACTGGCGTCACGATCGCCGAGTATGCGCGCCGGGTAAAGTTGAACCAGGTCAGCGAGCGCCTCGTGTTGACATCCATGCCGGTCAGTACCATCAGCGCGGACCTCGGATTCAGTAGCGACTCGAATATGCGTCGTATGTTCAAGGTCCTGACGTCGATGACCCCCGTCGAGTTTCGCAGGAAGTATTCGCGCCAATCGTGAGGAAACTGACACACGTAAAACATGGAGTGGCTCGCCTTACCTTGATGCTGGACCACAGACTGCCACGGCTTCTGCCGAGTCTCGGCCTCCTACGAGATGCATTGCTTCCAGTTGGCGAACGCGTTGGGAGACTGTGGCCGGGCTGGTACCGAATCCTGCTGACCCCTAGCGAGGAATCCTTCTTGCAGTTTGGCCAGTTGTTGAGCACGTGCCGAACGAAAGCAGACTGGTATGAAGCGATGAACATGCTTGGTATCGAGAATGCGCCGCAACTCGACGCCGAGGATTCGATACGCTTCTGGGCATCGAAGCTTGGCAGCATCGGTCACCCTGCAGCGAAGTTCTTCGCCGGTGATTCGCATGCTGAGGACAACGGAGCCGATGATCCGAACGCCGGCTCCGTCAGCGGCGAGTTGGCGAGCGCGTTTCTTTCGCAGCTTGAGCAACTCGGCGAAGCGTTCTTCATCAACCTGTTTCCTCATAAGGGGCCGTACGGTGTCGGCCATGCCTGGCTGTACGAGCCGCTTTGCGTTTTCTTGCGGGAAGCTCGCCTCCAGGGCAATGCCGTCATGATTCTGTGGGAAGACTAGGGACTGTCTGCATTTGCTGAGATGTGTTTACATCCTGTATCTCTTCACGAGCCGAATAGGATGGTCCGAACACTACTGAGTGACGAGGCCGTTCGGGCCATGCCCATACGGGTTCAGTGCTTTCTTTAGCTGATGCTATCAGTGCAGGTCCAGGCGCAGCATCCTATTCCCGACAGTTGCCGATTCGCGTGGAGTTTCGCGGCCACGAGAGCATCGCAGTCAAATCACCTGCGGCGCTCGTTGCTGGCCTTGCGTGTGCGAAAGCCACGTTCCGGCAGCGGAACCTCTACTGTCAGTTCGACTTGGACCGCTTGCCAGCAGACGAACTGGAGAGGTTAGAGGTAAAAGCCAAGAACCTTGGGGACTACATCCTCGCGGGCCACTTGCTGCGAGATGTCGACGCAGTCTGGTCCGAGTAGCTCATCCCTAAACTCATCCCATCCGGGCTCCATCGCTGACTTCGCGTGCGGCCGCGCGCCGTCAGGGCGCGCTGGCCCCTGTCATCGGCTGTGCTCGCCAAGGAGGCACGATCAGAAGCGAAGGAGCATGACCGACAGGCGACAGCCTGACTGCCTTCTTGAAGGCTGCGAACAATGTCAGCGATGCGGGCATGTACGTTCGCGGTGGGGCGAGCTGCCTGACACCCAGTCAGGCTTGAGATTGTCTCCATCGAGCACAACAGCGGCCAGGTTGGGCTAGGCAAAGCAGGCAAGTGGTTCTAATCTGCTGAGGAGAGTCCGTCTGCCGGAAATGCGCATGTCTGAATGTCCGTGAATCCGCTCAACCCGAGAGGCGGACCCGCGTGCTGTTCCGCTCGGCTGGAATGGCACATTCGATTCGAGCATGGCCAAGGCCATGCGCACAACCCAGCGCGCTTGCGTGGCTCTGTTGATCAGTTCGGCTGGCTCAGGATCGTCAACGGCCAGGCATAGGTTCCGTCCTTCAGCTTGTTGACCAGGTTGAAGCGGTACGTGAGGGACAAACTGGCCGTCGGCCCCGGGAAGGTCATCGTGACCTTGCCGCCGGTGGCTGGGAGCGTGACCGTCGTCCCCAGTCCAAAGACCTGGATCGACTTGAACAGCGCCTGCTGGGCAGGTGCAACCTGGAACACCAGCGTGTAGCCCGCGCGGTCGTTGGTGTGGATCGTCAACTGCGTACCGCTGGCATTGCTGGTGTTCGGCACGTTCACGTAGCCCAGGTTGACGTCTTTGTTGGCAATGACGAGCTGGTTCGGCTGTGTCGCGGTCAGATGCGCGTAAGGCTGCACGGTGGTGCCGACGGCGATATGGTTCGTGGCGGTCTTGGCAAGTGCCGGGGCGACTGGTGCCGCCAGCCATGTGAGCGCGAGCACGAGGCCAAAGAGGCGGAGCAAGGCCGTCTTGCCGATCGGTTGCAGGTACGGGCTGGCGGGGCGGATAACGGTCCGTTTCATGATGTTCCTTCCTTTCAAACTGCATGCGTTCTGGGCACTCGACTGGGCCGGCGAGGCGCGCACTGCGTCATTGATAGGTCAACGTGACCGTGATCGGCACCGTGGTCGTATAGCTGCCTGGCACCACGTTCTGTCCGCCGTTGATCTTGCCGTAGATGGTGAGGTTGACGGTGCCCACCTGCTTGGTCACCGTCCCTGAGAGCGTGGCCGTTCCATCACCATTCCCGTCGCCCCAGATGCTGGTGTCGGCGGAGGTGGTGTACAGGTTGTACGTAATGACATTGCTGCCATTGAGCACCTGCCGGTTGGCATAGGCGCCGGAGCCGACGCTGGCCGAGAGTGTGTAATTGATCGACGAGGCGCCGCCCCAGGCACCGCAAGTAATGGTGACGGTCGTGGTGCCGGTGAGATTGCTGGTGGTGTTGTAGGCCCCGAAGCTGAGCGCGTTGGCGGTGACGCTGCAACTGACGGCCAGCGCGCTGGGCGCCCATAGCGCCAGGGTGGCTAGCGCCGCGCCGGCCAGCAGGGCCCGGGCAGATGCGCGCCGCGGCTGCATCGCGTTTGAAAAGCGTGTCATGGTTGGACTCCCTTGCAAACAAAGATGCCGAGATCGGGCAACGGTTCGGTGCCCGGGGCGAACGGTACGGTGATATCGCACGACTTTCCAAGCCAGCTCGCATGCAGACGGTTTTGCGCCGCCAGGCCGGTGAGGTAGACCACACCGTCGTTGCCGACCGGAAACGCCTCTTTCTGCCCGGCGATCTGCACAGTGGCGCCGGCGGGCAGGTCGCTGCCGTTCTCCAGCTTCAGCGTCAGCAGCGCGTCGCGCGCATGCGTGACCGGAAATTCCAGCACCATGCCGCTGCGGAAATACGGCACGGCCTCCAGTGACAGACTCCCCACCTTGGCGTCGAAAGGCAGGTCGAGCTGCTCCAACGAAATCGCATTCTTTTCGTACGCGCGCAGCCGGGGGATGAGCGCGTCGCCGCCAGGGTTGGTCTTGGCGACCAACTGGTTGTCGGCGTAGATCCGCACGTTGGGGAAATCGGGCACCTTGACCACTGCAAAGCTGTCGGTGATGCGGCGGCTCGGATGCAGGCCGTCCAGCACCGCGATGCCGCCCGAGACGCCCATCCGCACACCCGCCTGCCCGCGGTCGCCGGCCGCTTCCAGCAGGTAGGTGCCGGCGCGGTTCTGCGCGTTCAGAGCGACGTCCCACGTGCCGAGCTGGCTGGCGCGCGCGCTGTAGCCGAAGCCGTCGCCGGGCGGCAGTCCCTGTTGCACTTGCGCCTGAACATCGGTACGGCCCTGTTGCTGGGTCAGGTTGACTGAGGTGGTCGTGCGCTCGCCCAGTGGCAGCGTCCAGTTCAGGCCGACGATCAGGCCGCCGGGCTGATGCAGCGTCTTGGAGACGGCCAGGCTGATGAAACCGAAGCGCCCCAGTTGTGTGCCGTAGCTGGCCGAGGCAAGTTGGGTCGGGTGGCCGTCGCGGTTGTCCAGATAGACATAGGCCAGCCCCAGCGAGCCAGTGCCCGGCAGTGCCATGCCGACATTCACACTGCTCAGCAGGCGCAGTGCAGGCATGCCCGGCTCGAGCCCGAGCTGCGTGAAGCGGGGGCTGGCGAGCTGCGTGTGCACGCCCAGGCTGACCGGGCTGGCTTGCCGCTCGAAGCCGAGGGAGATGAGACCGCCATTGCCTTGCCGCCCACGGCTCGCGGCGGCTGCCACGCTGAACACGCCGACCGATGGCGCCAGCATCACCGTGCCGAGGCCGACGGTCTGCCGTTCGAGCTGCGCTTCCGCGTGGACTTCACCCGTCAGCCATTCGGTGAATCCGAAGCGGTGGGTCGCGGCGGCGAAGGCGCGTCCGTAGTCGTTGCTGTCGGTGCCGAAGTTCCTGCGTTCGGCCCCGGCTTCATACGAGAAATCGTGCAATCCCTTGGCGAGCAGGCTGGCGCTCGCATAGAACGGCACGCTGATGACCTGTTCGCGCCCCAGCAGGTCTCGCACGACAACGCGCACGTCGCCCTGGCCCGTCACCACAGGCACGTTGGTGATCGAGAACGGCCCCGGGGCGACCTCCTTGCGCGAACTCAGCACGTTGTTGACGTAGACATCTACGGTGGAGGGCAAAGCGGCCTGTCCGCCGATGCTCTGTAGCGGCAGTGCGACAAAGCCGGGCTGGACGGCGAAGTTGGTGCCGTACTGGATGCCGCCGAAGCGCACGCTGCGGCCCCACGCGCCGGCGCGGCTGATCGCATCGCCCAGCCGCACGCTGGTGAGGCGGTCGGGGAGGTCCTTGGTCCAGGTGGTTTCCAACCGGATGAGGCGGCGGTCGCTGTCGCCGGTGCTGCCGCTGTTGGCGACGAAGCTGGCGACACCCACGCCAAAACCGTTGAAGACGCCGGCCTCGAACAGTCCGGAGGAACGCGTCTGGCCGGTGGCGTGCTCTGCCAGCAAGTCGTAGTTGAGGAAGCCGCCGAGGCCAGGTTTGACGACGAGCGTGGCGGGCTTGTTTGTCTCGTCGAAGGTGTTGGGCAGAAATGCCTGCGCCGGGGCTGTGACCGTCACGGTCAGACGCGTCTCGTCGAGCTGGTACGACAGCCCTGTGATGGCCTTGAGCGGGTAGAACGGCTCGTTGTTGTGGGTGAGCGGTGTCACTTCCGGCTGGCGCAGGCGCCAGCGCTTCAGGTCCTCCGCCGTGGCGTACAGGTCTCCGCCCTTGCCCTTGAGCAGCAGCACGGTGTCATCCATGCCCTGCTGGTTGAGGTCGAACTGCAGCAGAAGCTCGGCGATATCGCCGGCGGCGATGAGGCCGGACCTCTGCGGGCTCGGCGCGTCGTTTGCGAGTGTCATGCCTGCTCCCGATAGGGCGGTGGCCACGATCGCCAAGGCGGTGATCGCCTTAGCGGGTTTCGGGCGCCAGGGCTGAATCGATGTCGCCGGCATCGGAGTACGCCTTTAGATGCAGCGCGCCGCCATTGAGCGCCGGTGCGCCGGGGCTGCGCTTGAGTAGCAGGCGCCGCGTTTGCCCGGGCAAGACATAGGCGAATTCGGGATACGTACCGACCGGTTTTTCGACACCGGCTGCCGTGACGACGAGGTTGGCCACCTGTGCGTGCGCCGTGCCATCGTTGGTGACAGCGAGTGCCATTGCGCCGTCCGGCTGCGGCTCCGCGCGCCACTTGAGTTGCGGCGCGGTGGGCGCGCGCGGTTTGGCAAACACAGGCAGGCGCATTTCGAGCGCGATCTGCACACCGGCAAAACCCGGCTTGGGTGGCGGCGGCACTTCACGCAGGAAGAGGCGGTAGCACACTTCGCGATCATCGGCGGGCGGGTGGCGCAAGCCGACGCGGATGACCTGCGTGGCGCCCGGCGCCAGCGTAAAGATCGGCGGCGTGGCCAGCAGGTCCTGTGCTGGGGCGTAGGTGTCTTCGCCGCCGTTTTGCGTCCACGCTACAGTGCGCAGTTCGACCACCACGGGCTCGTCGGTCATCTCGTTCTTGACCGTCAGCGCGGCGCTGGGGCGTTGCTGTGAGAGCTCGACCCGAACCGGGGTCACGGTGAAGTTCGCGGCGTGTGTGAGCGTGAACGCCAGGGCGAGGGCGACGCCGGCCACCCCCGTGGTGAGCCGGCGCATGTGTTCTCGGATGGGCAGGATTGACATGGTTCCTCCGCCAGTTCGGATGTTTGGCAAAGCCACGCTCGGACCCGGACGGGTGCCCGGGCCCGGGGCGGCTTCAGTACGTCACCGTCACCGTCACGGTGTCGGCGTAGTTGCCCGGCACGGTGTTCGGCTGGCTTGGGATCAGGCCATAGACGGTCTTGGTGATGGCGTTGCCGGCAGCCATGCCCGCCCCCGTGCCCGCCACGGTGTTGGTGCTTACCGTGTTACCCCAGACCGAGGTGTGCCCCGAGTCCTGGTAGAGCGAGTACGTGAGCGTGTTGGCGCCGCTGGTCATCACACGGCTCGCTACCGTGGCGCCGGTACCGGTGCCGGCATTCAGACCGATGTTGAACGGCGTGGTGTTGGTGCAGTTCACGCTGATCGACGAGGTCGACGCCTGGGCGCCCTGGCTTGGGTCGTAGGCTGCGAAGGTCAATGCGCTGGCCGAATTGATGACGCAGGTGGCGTTGACAGTGGTCGAGACGCTGAAGGTCGTGGTGGTGGTCGCGGCCGAGACCGCCGCCGCCGTCAGACCCAGCGCCATGGCCACGAAGGCTCTGATGGCAGGTGTTTGCATGATGGTCCCCCCAAAGGACGTGGTTTTCCTTGATGGTCAGCTCAGTACGTCACCGTTACCGTCACGGTGTCGGCGTAGCTGCCCGGCACGGTGTTCGGCTGGCTCGGGATCAGGCCGTAGACCGTCTTGGTGATGGCGTTGGCGGGCGCCATGCCCGCACCCGTGGCCGCCACGGTGTTGGTGCCCACCGTGTTGCCCCAGACGGAGGTGTGCCCCGAATCCTGGAAGAGCGAATAGGTAAGCGTGTTGCTGCCGCTGGTCATGACACGGCTGGCCACCGTGGCACCGGTTCCGGCGCCGGCATCGAGGCTGATGTTGAACGGCGTGGTGTTGCTGCAGTTCACGCTGATCGACGAGGTTGACGCCTGTGCGCCCTGGCTCGGGTCGAAGGCGGCGAAGGTCAACGCGCTGGCCGAATTGATGATGCAGATGGCATTAACCGTGGTCGACACGCCAAATGACGAGCTGGTCGATGCGGCCGATGCCACTGCCGCAGCCGAGCAAAGTGCGGCGGCCAGGGCGGTCTTGAGTACAAGTGTTTTCATGTCGGAACTCCTTGAAAAATCGTCTCGGCGCCCGGCCGGTCATGCACGAGAAAGGCGGGCAACCCAACTGGAAACAGGATGTGTGCTGGTTCGCGGTGGTTGGCCTCCTCTCGATGTTGGATGCACGGTCGGCACGCGCCTGGAAGAATGCGCGCGAACGCTCCCCGCGTGCTGTGCGCCCGTGGCGGTACAGCACGTGGTTGATGCGCGGTTGGCGCAGCGGCTACGACGTGGGATGCGGATGAATGCGCGCGGGCTCAGCGAAGTTGCGGAGCCAGGCCCGGCTGGGCCTTCGTGCTGACGATGGCGTTGACATGGTGACTCCCCCGGTGTTGCTTTAGGTATGACAGCCGGCGATATCGTGATGGTGGTTTGTCGGCGTCCAGTTGCAATGGCCGCCGCCGATTCCTGCCGGCTATTTTTCTATCTGGCAATCGTGCTTCGTTGCCATGCCAGCCACTGAGCAATATGCAGGCCATGTGCCCGAATGCTTGGATTCACCGAGGTTTGTATGACATGGACAGCCGGCCGGACGCAACAGTGGTCCCAATTTGTCTCAGGCTTGAAACAGTTGACGTTACCGCCCGCTGCGTTGGGCCGTGAGCAAAACTAATCGCTGGCCGCCTGTCCATTCTGGGCAAGGGTCTGCAGGGTGCATACCCGTGAGGGTGGGCGGCCGCCTTTGCGGCAAGCGCGTCAGGATTGTTCCGGTGATGAAACGCTTATTCGTGTTTAGCTTCTCGCCGACCTCCAGCCGGATTCGAGCCAAGGTTAGCTGGGGTAACTGGAACCTGGGAGCGCGTGGTTCTTTGGGCGTATGAAGCGCTGCGGGAACTGAGACGATCGATTGGGCGTGGGGCGACGAATCGAGCCGCACTGTATGGGAATACCTTCGCCCGCAATGAGGTAAAGCCGCTGCGGGATCGGCTATTGGAGGTCAATGAGTAGCGGGCGAGGGAGGCGAAGTATGGCGCCAAACGCTTGAAATAGACGTGCACTGTACGTTCCCCTCCATGCAGCGGAGGGCGTTGTCGGTCAATTGAACTATGTCGGTATGTGGCTCCGAGTTTCTATTCTTCCGGAAAACGCGTGTCGGAAAACAGGGGAGCCATGGCCGAGCGCTCGTGAACCACGCCGGCACTTTCGCCTATGTGGTCAGCGGCGTGGACAACACTGTCACCGCATACAGCATTGATGGCACCACCGGCAAGCTGACCGCCGTGACGAACGGCTCGGCGGCCACCGGCAATATCCCGCGCGGGATGGCGGTTGTGGCGGTGCCCTGAGACCAGCCAGGCCAGCTGCACCGCGCGAGGTTTCACGGACCGAGAGTCAACCACCACCCGTCCTTTGGTGTCGATCACCAACATAGAGCCCAGGTTTTTGGCGTCCGACGAGCGGTCAAACAGTACAAGTTGACGCATCGCCGGCGGAAGCGCCATCACCTCCGGCGAGTCCACCCCATCAATCACGGCCTGCAGCGATAGGTCGTATATCTCGATGCTTCGCGCGATGTCTCGCTCGAGGATCAAGGCAATGTTTCCGGCCAACTCCCGCGCGCGCCCAAGCGCGTCTTACCGCATTTCGTATAGAGCCGCGCCGGTAAGTCCGCCGATGGCGGCGACCAGCAAGCAGGCCCCGGCTACTATGACAGAAGGGCTTTTGAACGGTGCGGAGACAAGTCGGCGAAACGGCATACCGACATTTTCCAGCAGTTCAATTGTCGCGTACAGCGCCTCTAATTTTTCCGCCTAGGCGCGACCGGCAGGCGCCGGCCTGCTCATGCGAATGTGCTTTCCCACCACCGCTCCTGAGAGCGATGGCGGAAGGCCGCTACTCGCCTCGGTGCTCTTGCACCATGCGCACCGCGCGCTCGCGCACCTCGGGTGAGAATTTGTTCGTCTTGTTCATGGCTCCATTCTCTCAAGAGTTGGAGCCTCCTCAAATCCCGGGGCGGTTCAAACAGCCCCGACCGCTCATATTGTTAGAGTTTCTAAGTGGCGTGGTCCCCAAGTTTCACCTTGTAGATGGCCAGCCGATCCTGTGTGGGATAGTCATACGGCGTCACTTGCGCCGGAAACCACTCCACGTGCATGTCTCGGAAAAAGCCGATGCGGTTTTTCCCCTCATGAGCGAGGACGAGGCCGAGTGGCTGAATCCGCATGATGTCTGCACGATCCCGGCCGCCGACCGCGCACGCCGGGTCAAGCAGCTTTTCCATGAGCGGGTCCCGCTCCCTCTCCGGAACAAACGGAGTCGTCCACTTCCAGCTAGCACCGATGGTTTGCGCCGTCGGAACCGCGTCAGCATATTCGAGACTTCTCACGGTCCAACAAGACAACATGTCGTTCCGCCACGCAGCCATGGCCGCGTCGTCTTTTGTTGATCACCTCATCCCTGCAGCGTGGTCAGGCGATCCTGAACACCGGCTTGGCGCGATCCGGACCGGATCGATTCTTGAGCGACAAAGTGGCTGGCATCGTACCGCAACTCCACGCCACGAAGAACGCTACAGTGCGGCGCGGCCCGACGGAGAGTCCACCGGGCGAGGCTCGTCGCCATAGGGCGCGCGCACGCCTCGATTCGCGCGCCCCGAGCTTCGCGGATGAGTCTGCGCTTCCCGCTAGGCCGGCACGCTCACGCGCTGCGCGGCTGACGGTACCGCATAGCGCATCTGCTCACCGATCTCGTAGAACAGCTTGTGCACTGTCTCGTTGAAGGGCGCCTCTTTCAGTCGTGCCTGGATCATCGCGTGAAGCGGGTTGCCGTTGGCATCGTGGCTCACCGCTGCTTGCAGGAGGCGGCGTACATACGCCTCCAACTCAGCGGCGCGGTTGTACGGCAGCGGGCTACGCGGATCTTGCAGGAACGCCACCAGATCCCGCACGCCTACGTCGAGCAGGCGATCCATGTCCCAACCCACCTTGTTCTCTTCGCGCAGCACCGAGAACGGATTGCCTTGATAGGGTGACGGCCCGCTGCTCAAGCCCAGATCCGCAGCAACCATCGCGGCGACCAGCGGTGCCATGAGCACGCCGTTCCGATAGGTGCCGGTGGCGATATACAGGTTCTCGACGCCGGTCTTGCCGACGAGCGGCCGCTTGAACGCCGCGATCGGCCGGAAGCCCACGCGAATCTGCTCGATACGGCCGATGCGGATGTCGGTGTTAATCTGGTGGATGGCTTCATCGAAGAGACCGTGCAGCTCGCCGGGCTGCACCTTGGCCTCGGCGTCTTCATCGACGCCCGTGAAGTTGGTCGCGCCCACGTACAGGCTGCCGCTTTCTGGTCGCGGCACGACATGAATGCCACACGCGAACGTGCGATTGGGTGTGCGGATCGTATGCCCGACAGACGGCGCGCCGCTCAACAGGCACGAGACTCCCTTGCCGAAGCTCAGCCCAGGCAGCGCGGCATCCTTGACGAGGGACGGATCAAGACACTCCAGCGAGCGCGATCCGTTGGCGAGCACGACAGCGTCCACGATCACCGTACGCCCGTCCGCGAGCGTGATCGTCCAGGACTGGCCGTCGGGTTTTGCCTGGATGACGGTCGTATCCAGGTGCTGATACTGCTTGCGTTGCCCGAGCACCTGCATCATCGCGTCGAGCAGTTCGCCGGAGTGAATGGCATGCTCATTCTTCAGGTACAGGCACAGCGACGGAGCATGCACGGGACTCGGCTTAAGACCGGGGACGTCCGCCGGTTCGATCCACTCGGCGGGTTCGCCGCGCAGCATGGCTTCCTGCTGCATCCGCCGGATGCCGTCGCGGTCCCGCGCACCTTGGTTGTTGGCGATGATCACGGTGCCTTCCACCTGAGACACACGTGCACCCGAAAGCTCGCGAAGCCGCGCAAGCCACGCGGGGTAGTAACGCTGCGCCGCGAGGCGGAACTCGAACTCCGCCATCTCTTCGGGTCCGTCGTCGGCGGACAGTTCACCAAACGCGCCGAGCATGGCCCCCGCTGCACGCGAAGCCGACAGCGTGTCGCCAGCACGGGGAAATGCGTTGACCACGTTCACCCCGTTTTCACTGAGTTCCATCGCGATGGCGAGGCCAAGCACGCCTCCGCCGATGACCATGACGTTCTTCATTGCGTTGACTCCTGACAGACTTCCGTTTCCGTTTGAGAGGCGTGCTTCCGGTATTCGAATACGCCGTTAAAGCTCTGCACCAGATGTGCGCCCATCGTCGTGGGCGCGTAGCGCGCGGGCGTTGCCGCTGTGACAAATCCGGGTAAGGGCTCAACCACGCAGTCGTAGTCGGGATCGAAGAAGAAGTTGAGCGAGTGGCGCGTCTGGCCAGACACATTCAGCACGCGGTGCGGCGTGGCGCGCCAATAATCGTTCGTCCACATGCCCGTCACATTGCCCAGCAGGCACGTGAACGTGCCCGGAATGCGCGGCAGGCGAATCCAGTGTCCGGCAGGGTTGCAGACTTCGAGCCCCTCCGCGTCGAGCTGCCAGATCACCGTGACGATCCCATAATCGGTGTGGGGTCCACAGCCGATCGCGCCTGCGGTATCGCCGGACGGCTGCTGCGGGTAGCGTGCGGCACGCAGCTGCGCGAGCGGCTTCTGGGTCCGCTGCGCAAAGTAGGTGTTGGGGAGCCCTAGCCCCAGCGCAAAGAGCTCGCTGATGTTTCCGCACATCATCAGCCATTCCCGGTACAGCCAGGAAAGCGTGGGCCGCAACAGCGGCTGCGCAGCGGGCCAGGCGTTGGGGCCATGGAAGAACTTCCCGGCCCGCACATCGGGGTCGTCCGGGCCCAGTTCGAGGGCCATATCGAACGCTTCCTTAACGTCCTTGATCGTGCTGCCGTAGGCGGTCTCTTCGCCCGTCGGCACATAGCCACGGTGGTACGGGGAGTTGGCAATATTGATCGCCATCTTGTTGGCCAGCGGCAAATCGAAGAATTCCCGCACGGCAGCGTCCGCCGCGTTCAGCAGGTCTTCGGGCAGGCCATGATCCTCGACGTAGAAATAGCCGCTCTCTCGGCAGACCTTGCTGAGGGCAAGGGCAAGTTCGCGCTTGCACTGTTCATCGCGCATGCGAAACGCAGCTAAGCTGACGATCGGCATACGCTCGTCGCCGCCGTAGTACCGGACATATGGGGCGTGATCTGAGGTACTGCTCACAAAATCTCCTGTTCGGTTTGACTGCTCGGTTGAAAAATCGGAAGGCGACAGGAGGCCCCGGCCTGATTTAAAGGCCGTGTTTTCAAACAATCGCCGTAAATCGATTTGTAAATCCGGAGGCAAAAATAGATTCGCCTGGATTATTTACAAAGACTCCATCAATCGGTTTTTTGATGGCGACGGAATAATATTTTTATCATCGCCCGTTGACTCTCAAAATTCCTCACGCGGAGATAAAGGATGCGATATTCAGCATGAGTCGCGCAATTTTTCAGGGGGTCATGAATCGATATCGCTAGGCAATAAAATGTCCACCCGCAGATCAGCAATGAATGCACCGTGTTTCAATGTGCGGAGTCACACGCCAAATGACAGGGCGGATTTTTGAATGCTGAATATGAGCCGCTCCGATGAATAGAACGGGTGTGACGCCACAACAGGGAGGATTTCGCGTGTGGCGCAAAAAAAAGGCCGGAAATCCGACCGAGCCGCCGTTCTGCATTGCAGGGCGGCGCGGCTACCGCCTGATCAGCGGCCGGAACGCGCGAGAGAATCCCGGGTATCTGGCGCGCGCGGCAGCTCAGTTTTCGTGCGGTGGCCTGGCGCGAGCGCGCCCGTGGCCAGCGCTGTTCCGAACAAAATCACCGCGCAGCCGATTGCCATGCTGGCGCTAAGCCGCTCACCCAGAAAGACGATGCCCCACAGCACGCCGAACACCGGAATCAGAAAGCTCACCGACGCTGCTCGGCCAGGACCCACGTGAGCGACAAGACGGAAGAACAGTGTGTACGCAATGCCCGTGCAGGCAATCCCCAAGGCCACCACGTGCAGCCAGACGTGGCCGGTGGGCGTGTGTGCCGGCCATAGCCAGACGGCCAACGGGGCCAACATAACGGTCGCCGCCAATTGGCTGCCTGCGGCGACGGCAAGGGGTGGAACCCCGGTCATGAAGCGCTTGGTGTAACTGCTTGCCACGCCGTAAAGCGCAGTGGCCAGGAGGGCTGCCGCCACCGCCAGCCCGCTATGCATGGCGGTGAGGACCGACGAGCCGCCGACCAGCACCACCACCCCCGCCAAGCCGATCATCAGCCCGAGCACTCGAAGCGGCGATATCCGCTCGCCCAGCCACGCGAACGCTACGACCGCCGCACAGAGCGGTGCCACAGCATTCAACACCGATGTGAAACCGGCGGTGAGCGTCAGCTCTGCATAGGAGAACAGGCAGAGCGGCACGGCCGAGTTCAGCGCGCCCACCACCAGCAGATGTGGCCAATAAGAGCGTAGCGCGCCGAACCCATCACGCAAGCCCAGTACCGGCATCAGAATGCACGAGGCGATGGCCACTCGCACCGCAATCAGCGCAACCGGCCCGAACGCCGGCACAGCCACGCGGATGAAGACAAAGGAGCCGCCCCACAGAGCGGCAAGCGTCAGGAGTTCCAGCACATCGGAGCGGCGCATAGGGGGGCTATCTCCCGATCTGGACTTCATCGTGATCATTTGGGCGCATCGCAGCATCGGAAATGCGCGTCACCGATCATTGCCTTGATCTTGGCAAGAGACGTGGGGCGGGTCATTCTCAATTGTGGAAGCGATCCATTGGTTGCGGATGCCAGTCGCAAATCTCGGGCACCACGTGCGCCACACTAGCCACATCGTCCACGCGTTGATACAGCGCAGCACAGTAGCCTGCCGGCACGGAGATCGGCCATTCCCACCAAGCCTTGCCGCCAACGTGCCTGACCTGCCCGCCAGTCGCATCATCCAATGCGACAACGTCGAGTGCAGGCACTTTGAGCCCCTCGGCAAGCCCGATGCCGCACGCCTTGGCATACGCCTCCTTCCTGACCCAGAGGCGGAAAAAGCCGTGTTGTGCAGCGACGGCGTCGAGCTTCGCCAGACCGCGGTATTCCTGTTCGGTGAATACGGATGCGGCGAGCTCGTGAAGGTCGCCCGAGTCAACCACCCTTTCAACATCAATGCCGACAGAACCGACCCGCGAGACCGCAATCAGCGCGAATCCTTCGGTGTGGGACAAGCTGAATTCCAGGCCGCTGACTGCGAACTGGCGCGGCAATAACGGTTTGCCGTGCGGCCCGATCTCGTACTCATGCCCGAAACCGTCAACCCCCAGGGTATTCGCCAGGATCTGTCGAAGCGCACAGTGGCTCACAACGTAGGCAATCCGATCCTGCTCGAAGTGGAAGGCTTCGGCGCGCTGGCGCTCTCTGGCCGACAGCTGTCCAAAAAAACGAGGGGCGGCTTCAGCGTATTCGCAAGTGCGCACGCTCCAGACACGCAACATGTCTATTTCGCTCATTCGATCAGGCACGCTCGCTTCAGCACGTCGGTGATGTGTCGGCCGAGCACGTCGGCATGTACCTTGATGATCGTTTCGTGGTCGCCTGGCACGGTCAGCACTTCGATATCGGCGGGGTCGAGCACAGCATCCCAGCCGAGGAAACGCGGCAATGCGGGGTGCCCTTCCAGCGGCGTGATTGACGCATCCTCCGCTTCAAAAACATAGGCTCTCGTGCCAATCGGCTTGGGTTGCCAAGCCGCCATGGCGACGCCATGCGCCACCAGGCGCTCAAGGAACAAGCGGTTGTCATTCGCCTGATCGTAGGCGAGATGCCACAGTGGCGCACCAGTTGCCCGCCTGTCCTCGATCGCTTGTACCAGCTCGCCGATGAGCGTTTCGATGTCCGCTGCACCATCGAAGTCGATGGTGTTTTCGTCGAAGCCGGTGAAGTTGCCCAATGCGAAGGAACGCAGAGTCAACCGTGCCGCCTGATGCGGATCAACCGCCGTTGCCCAACCCGGCAGCGTGGTGTCGAACAAGCCAAGGAACTCGATGTCATCGCCTTGCCCGATCAACTGCGCAGCGATCTCGTAGGCGACCAGCCCGCCAAACGACCAGCCAGCGAGCCGATACGGCCCTGTCGGCTGAAGGTCTTTGATGACCCGTACGAAACGCGCCGCAAGCGCCGAAAGTGTGCGAGGCTGCGGCTCCCCCAACGGCAACGGAGGCAGGCCGTACACGGGAATGTCGGGGTCGACATGCGCAGCCAAATGCTCGAAATACCACGAGTAGCCCTGCAGCGTGTGGGCCAGAAAAAGCGGGCTTTGCGTGCCCGACGTGTTAAACGCGACGTATGCCATGCCGAGCGCAACGGCGTCGTCGTCCCCAGCCATGGCAACATCCGCTACCTGTGCACTGGTGGCCCGCCCGGCTGCGATCATGCAAGCAAGCCGGTGCACGGTGCGCGTATCGAAGAGACTGCGCACCGTCACCCGCACCCCCAATTCCGCGCCAACGCGTGCGGCCACCCTCGCCGCCATCAGCGAGTGGCCACCCAATGCAAAGAAGTTGTCGTGGCGGCCTATGCGTTCGACGCCCAGACAATCGCGCCAGATCCGTGCGATCGCCTCTTCGATGGCACCCTGCGGCGCGTCGTCGGCATCGAGGTCGGGAAGACCTGCCGCAAAATGCACGTCCAGCACGTCCAGCGACGCCAATGCCAGCCGATTCAGCTTGCCGTTGGGCAGCAACGGCAATGCATCAAGCGCGATGAAACAGCTTGGCACCATTGCGGCCGGCAGCCGGTCTGCAAGCCACGCGTGCAATTCGTTCGGGCTCACGTGCGCGCCCGCGCGCGGCACATAGAAGCCAACCAATTGCTGGGTACCTTCGTCGGCGATGCCGCTTGCAGCCGCCGCATCGATGCCGGGGTGCGAGGTCATCGCCAGTTCCGCGGCAGGCAATTCGACGCGCTGGCCACGTACCTTGATCTGGTAGTCTTCCCGCCCCCGGTGCAGCAGGCGCCCATCGGGCAGCCATTGCCCGATATCACCCGTGCGCAGCATGCGCGCGCCGTCCGGGTGCAGGACAAAGCGTTCGGCACTGAGCTCGGGCTGGTTCCAGTAACCCGGGCCGACACTTGCACCCTCGACGAAGATGCTGCCCACCGCGCCGACAGGCACGGGCATCAGCGCGTTGTCGAGCACATGCACGCGGCAATTGGCGATCGGGCGGCCGGCCGGAATCACGGTCGTGGCGCCAGCCAACTCGTCGCCCGCTGCGTAGGTGATGTCGTTCAGTTCACTGCAGCCGTAGTTGTTGTGCAGACGCACGCCCGGCAATGCCTGCGCCACCCGCTCGGCGAGGCGGCGGCTCAATGGCTCACCTGCCGTCGTGACATGACGCAGCGAACCGAGATACTCGGCATGATCGAGCAGCGCCGCCAAGTGCGAGGGGACCAGATTCAGGCGCGTCACGCGGTGCGTGCGTATGGCAGCAGCAAAAACAGGCGCGTCCTTAACGACGCTGTCCGGGAAGATCACTTGGGGCACGCCCGCAAGCAGCCCGGACAACATCTCCTTGATCGACGGCACGAACGACATCGACGTCTTCTGCCCGACCACCTCATCGGCGGCATACGGTGTGCGCTCCCACAACGCGTGCAGACAGTTGAGCACCTGTCGATGCTCGACCATCACGCCCTTCGGCAGGCCGGTCGAACCCGACGTGTATGCGATATAGGCGAGATCGGTCGGCTGCGCCGTTTCGGCAGCGAAAGGCACTGAGTCGCCACCGGGCACATCCGCGTCGAGCCGAAGCACAGCCACCGACGTGTCATGAAGCACAGCCGCCGACGCTGATGAAGCGACCACCATGGCCGGCTGCGCATCGGCAAGCAAGCGTGCCGCATACGCGGCCGGGTAGGCCGGATCGATGGGCACATACACACAGTTCAGCTTGAACACCGCGAGCATCGCTGCCAGAAAATCGACCGAGCGCGGATGATAGATCGCGACACGCATGCGCGGCCCGATACCACGGTCACGCAGCGCATGGGCGATGCGGTTGGCCCGGCTGTCCAACTCGGCATAGGTCACGGCCTGGTCTTCAAAACAGCAAGCCAACGCGTTCGACCTTTCGGTCACCTGAACTGCAAACAACCCCGCGATGCCGATAGGCTCCATCACTCGGACCGGGCCCTGCGCACGCTGCAGCAACCCCGCCTCGGCGGGTGTGATCGCGCGCAGCGCAGACAAGGGCAAGTCGAGCGACTCGGAGAATCGCGTCAACAGGTCTTGCAGCACGTCGAGCATGAGTTCGATGTGCGCGCGATCGAATTGCCGGCTGTCGAAGTTGGCGACGAGCTTGATCTCGCTGCCCTCTCCAAAGATTTCCAGATCGAGTGCCGACTGGGCTTGGCGCTGGGTGGTCTCCGGCATCTGTTCGAACACCAACCCATCGCCCCAGTTGGCCGCATCGATGGGTGGCAAGGTTTGGTGGCGCACCACAATGGGAACGGAAGAGCGCCCATCGGTCTGCCGGAATCCGGGCACTTCGGCGAGCATCCGTTCGAACGCCAGCGCTTGGTGCTCCAACGCGTCCAGCAACACTCGATGGGCTTGATCGACCAAATCGGCACCACTCGGATCCCCCGCCAGATTCAGCCGTAGCGGCAGGATATTGATGAAGAAGCCGATCAGCGGTTCGAGCAACGGGTTGTCGCGGCCGGCCGTCGTGGTGCCGAGACAGAGATCGGTACGGCCGGTCTGTCGGTGGCAGAGCACTGCAAGCGCGGCAAGAAACACCGCAAACAGACTCGTCCCGCGTTGCCGGGCAAGCTGCGCGAGGGCCGTGGCAAGGTCCTGCGGCAACGGCCGGCTTACGACCACAAGCGCCCCGTGCCCAGTGCCCTCGGGCGTACCGGCCAAGGTCAGATCGAGCGGCGTGTCGTAGCCTGCCAGGGTGGCCTGCCAAAACGCGATCTCGTCTTGCGGGTTCCGCTGCCGTTGCCACCATGCGTGGTCTGCGTACTGGATCGCCAGCGGCTGCAGTCCGGCTGGCGCCTCGCCCTTTACGCGCGCGGCGTAGAAAGCGCGCAAATCCGCGACCAACACGCTCAACGACCATCCGTCCGAAATGATGTGGTGCATCACCAGTGACACGACGTGGCGTGTCGGCCCGATGCGCAGCACGCGCACCTGCAACAGCGGGTCTCGCTGCAAATCGAAGACGACATCGGCGTGGCGGGCAAGCTCCGCCTGCAGGTCGTCTTGTGCGATCTCGTGGACTTCAAAATGCGCCGCACGCTGCGTATCGATGAACTGCGACGGCGTATCAGCGCCGGCCACAAAGTCGAAGCGGGTACGCAACGGTTCGTGCCGCGCCACAAGCGCGTCGAACGCCGCCCGCAATGCCGGCAGGGACAGCGGCCCGTTCAGTGCGAGCGCGCCGTGCATGTTGTATGCCCGGCCACCGTCCCGCTGCTGGATGAGCCACAGACGCTCCTGCACGTAAGACAGTGGAAATGGGTCAGTGCGCGCGAGCGGCGCGGGCGGGACATACCACGTACCGCCCACAGCGGCGTCCTGCTCGCTCAACCGTGCTGCGAACGTCGCGAGGTCCGGTGTTTCGAACAGGCACCGCAAGGTCGCCGAATCGCCAAATACCTGGCGCAGCCGGCCAATTGCGCGCACGGCCAACAGCGAGTGGCCACCGAGCGCAAAGAAGTTGTCGTTCCGCCCTACCTGTTCCACATCCAGCAATTCGGCCCAGACACGCGCGGTCACCTGTTCTGCGCCGCTGCGCGGCGGCTCGTATGCGCGCTGGCTATACGTATCGACATCCGGTGCCGGCAACGCCCGGCGGTCGAGCTTGCCGTTCAGCGTGAGCGGAAGCCTGTCAAGCGCGACGTAGGCAGCCGGCACCATGTATTCGGGTAGGCGCGCCGCCAGATGCGCACGCAGGCTGGCGGGCTCGCGCTGCGCACCGACGTAGTACGCAACAAGCTGCTTGTCCCCACGCCGTCCATCTTCACGCGCGAGGACGGCCGCTTCCTTGATGCCCTCCGCGCTCAGCAGCGCCGTTTCGATCTCGCCCAGTTCAATCCGGAAGCCGCGAATCTTGACTTGGTCGTCATTGCGGCCCAGATATTCGAGGGTGCCGTCAGGCAGCCAGCGGGCGATGTCGCCACTCCGATAGAGCCGTTCGTCAGCGCCGCCAGCAAAGGGATTGGTAATGAAACGGGCCGCCGTCAATTCCGGCCGGTTCAGATACCCACGCGCCACACTCGGGCCACCGACGTACAGTTCGCCCGCCACGCCGACGGGTACCAGCTGCTGCAAGGCATCCAGAACATACACCTGCAGATCAGGCATGGGCCCGCCGATGCAATTGACGGCCTGACGCGCAGGATTCAGCACATCGCTTGGCGTGATCGCCCGATACGTGCTCAGGACAGTGGTTTCAGTGACCCCGTATGCGTTGACGAGCCGCGTATCCGTGTTGGCCGGCCGCTCAAACCAGGGTTTCAGATCGGCGAGGTTCAGCGTCTCGCCCCCCCAGATCACCTGACGTAACCGGTGCGTGCGCTCCATCTCGCCCTGCGCCGCGATCAATTGCCGAAGCGCACCCGGTGTCTGGATGAGTACCGTGACACCGGCGTCGCACAGCAAGGCGTAGCAGTCGTGCGGAGAACGGGAGGTGAGGTGCGGAACGATCAGCAGCCGCGCACCACACAGCAACGCGCCCCAGATCTCCCAGACCGACACATCAAACGCAACCGAATGGAAGAGCGCCCACACATCATCGGGGCAAAAATCAAACCACTCCTGCGTCGCCAAAAAAAGGCGCACGACGCTGTGATGCTCGACCATGACCCCCTTCGGCCTGCCCGTCGATCCCGAGGTGTAAATCACATACGCCAGACACCGCGGATGCAGACCCGGGACACTCGGGTTCACGGCGGCCTCATCTTCGGCATCGACGCCGAGCCACCGTGGATCGTCGAGATCGATCAGCGGTGCTGCTGTCCCTCCCATCCGTGCGCGCGTCGTCGCCTGAACGAGAACGGCGGCGGGTGCGCTGTCGTCGAGCATCCACGCGAGGCGTTCCGGTGGGCTCGCGGGGTCGAGCGGCACATAGCCGCCACCCGCTTTAAGAATGGCCAGCAGCCCCACAATCATCTCGACGCCACGCTCGGCACAGAGTGCGACACGATCTTCGGGACAAACGCCACAGCGAATCAAATGATGGGCCAGCCGGTTGGCGCGCGCGTTCAATCCCCCATAGCTCACCGATTTTCCATCGTGCAGCAGTGCAGTCGCGTCCGGCGTTCGCCCCACCACCTCCTCAAAGCGGCGATGGATGGTGCCATCGGCATCGAACGTTTTCCCCGGCGAAGCCCAGCGCGACAGCAGGCGCTGTTCCTCTACAGTTGCGAGCATCAGCCGCCCCGCCGGCGTTGAGGGCGCATCCAGAACTTGTTCAAGCATGGATAGCAAGCGCGCGCCCACTGCCTCGATCTCCGCGCTGTCAAACCACGCGTGGTTGTAAATGAAATGAATCCAAGCATGGTCGTCGAAGCGGTTCTCGCGGACGTGCACCGTCAGGGGTATCTGCTCATGGCCGTTCGACAGCTTGAAGATCTGCGCCCGGCTTGTGCCGAAGCGGATGTCGTAATCGTCGCGCTCGTACGATACCGACAGGTCGAACACCTGCGCGCGTTGCGATTTCCACAGGTCGATCGCCCGGTTAAGTTCGCTCAGCGGAAAACGCTGATGCCGGTAGTCCTGCTTGAGCACGCTCCCGATCCGGGCTAGCAACGCATCGAACGGCATCGTGCCATCAAACGGCAATCGCACTGGGCTCACGGCCGCGCACATGCCAACCGTCTCCCTCGCCCGCGCGTTCGACCGGTTCAGGATCGGCACCCCCACGGCAATTTCATCACGCTGCAAGGTGCGCGCGTAGTACGTCAGCAGCAGCCCCAGGATCACCTGAAACGGCGTGGACTCGCGCGCACGCGCAAACTCAACCATGCGCTCATAGAAGGCTCGCGGCAGCGCAAGCCGGTGATGTCCGCTCGACGCTGCGTTGGCGCCGTCGTGCTCGCGGTCGGCCGGAATGAACAGCGGGTCTGGCACCTCGCGATATTTTTCCCGCCAGTAAGCACGCTGCCGCTCGTACTGCGGCGACGCGTGGTACGCACGGTCCTGTGCGGCGATTTCCGCGTACGAAGGTGCCGTCAAGGCCGACTCCTCGCTCCCGTCGAGCAGCGCGCTGTAGATTTGCCCCAGCGAACCCACCAGCAGGCCGATCGCCCAACCATCGACGATCAGATGGTGGAAGTTCAGTACGACCGCATACTGTTGCTCGCCCAGCTTCAACAGTTCGAAACGAAACAACGGCTCGCAACCGTTCAGCGGAAACGGTGTCCGCAACTGCGCTTCAACCCAAGCCTCAGCGGCGGCTTGTGGATCTGCGCTGGCGGTGAGGTCGTGCATCGGCACGGGCACGGTCATCGTTTCCACGATGGCCTGATCCGGTATGCCACTTTCATCGCCAGAAGCGACCAGTACCGTACGCAGCGCATCGTGTTTTTCGATCAACAAATTCACCGCGCGCTCGAACAACCCCGCGTCGATGTGGCCATCGATTCGCGCATAGCCGCCGATCTTGTAGACAGGAGCATCTCCGTGCAGGGCTTGGCTTACCCAGATTTCCCGCTGGGCACTCGTCAACGGGAAAACGTTGCCGAAGAGGGGACCGCGATTCATAGATGTCGCTCTGAAAAGATGGGAGTGAGGTGCGGACGGCACGATAGGGGCAAGCCTGCACGGCCGATTGCGAATGCCGTCTAACGCTGGCCGGCTCTGAGATGCTCGACCGCTTCGACAATGCCGCGAGCCTTGACGATGGTCTCGTCGAATTCCTCGGCTGGATACGAGAGCGCGGTGATCGCACCGCCCACGCCAACATGCGCCGTGCCGCAGCTGACCGTCACCGAGCGGATGACGATGCTGAAATCGCATGCCCCGGATAAACCGAACCACCCGAGTGCGCCGGAATAGATACCGCGCGCACCCTCTTCAAGTCGATCGATGATCTCCATCGTCCGCTTCTTCGGTGCACCAGTCATCGAACCACCTGGAAAGGTCGCGCGGATACAATCCACGGCCGATACGCCCGGTTTGAGCCGACCACGGATGGTGGAAACCAATTGATGCACGTGGGAATAGGTTTCCACATCGAACAGCTTCGGCACATGCACCGACCCGAGCTCGCACACTTGCCCCAGATCGTTGCGCAGCAGATCGACGATCATGAGGTTTTCTGCGCGGTCCTTCTCATTCTGCTGAAGCTCGGTAATCAGCCTGGCGTCCTCCTCCGGCGTGCGGCCGCGCGGACGCGTCCCCTTGATTGGCTTGGCTTCGGCGACCCTCTGCCTGTCGACGCAGAGAAACCGCTCCGGCGATGCACTCACGAGCACGAAATCGCCACCGTTGAAGTACGCCGCGTGCGGCGCGGGCGTCAACGCTCGCATGGCGCGATAGAGGTCGAACGGATCCTCGGCGAACGGAAAGCTGATCTGATTCGTCAGGCAAATCTCATAGCTCTCGCCATGCAGGATTTCGTCCAGCGCCGCGTTGATCTTGCTCACGTAGGTAGGCCGGTCGTGCCGCATGCTGGCATTGGACGCAATCCACGACTCCACCTCTGCCAGTGTTAGACGGCGCCGAGCCTCGGCATGCGAGGCTGTGCGATGACGGCTCTCCAACGATGCCGCGCCGATGGCCTCTGCCGCATGGTCGAACCAGTGCTCTGCCTCGAGGTGCAACGCGTCACCCGCGACAAGGTGGAGCAGATAGGTCTTGTGCTCGATATGGTCGAGCACGATGAGGCGCGTCGCGAACACGAAAGCCGCGTCCGCAACCGGCGACGCGTGTACACGCGAGCCGATCGTCTCCGCCTTCAGTTCGTATCCAAGCACGCCGACGTAACCGAGATCAAAGTCGAAGGGCAGATCGACGTCGCGGTTGGCCGCGTGCTGTGCAAGATTCGCCTGAAGGAAATCAAAAATGCTGTCCACCGCAACGGTGCTGGACATACCGTCCTGGCGCACCGTCACCGTGCGTGTACCCGCGTCGTACGAGATGCACTGTCCATAGGGTCCGTAGGCTTGACCCATCAGCGAAAAGCGCGAGAATCCCGGTACAACCATGCTGCTCTCAAGCAAGAACGTAGCCGGCTGGCCCAGAAATGCGTGCTCGAACACCGCCAGCGGATCATGGCAACGGTTCAGCGTCCGTACTTCAATTTTGAAATCGTTCATTGTTGGTTTCGCGCACCGGCCCCGCCGGCGACGCGCCATGCACACTGGATTTTCTGAGTTGGAGGCCCCGCTTGCCGCAGCGCCATGCGCCTGCTTTCGCGAGGATGCGTGTGTGCTCTGATTGGGTGTACGCGGACTAGGCCGGCACATGCCAGAATTTCATGCCGCTCTCCGGGCCTTGTGCGCGAGTGCGAGATCACGGAAGTTGCGAAATAAATCCATGCCTGCCTCGGTATTGACCGATTCCGGATGAAACTGCACGCCGTGTAGTGGACGCGTTTTGTGCCGAATGCCTTGAATCACGCCGTCGTCGCTCCACGCGCAGAGCTCGAATGGCTCCCTGACTTCCTTCACGGCCAGCGAGTGATAGCGAACGACGTGGAGATGGCTCGGCAGGCCTACGAATATCCCGCGTCCATCATGGTGAATTGCGGTGACGCGGCCGTGCATCGGTTTGGGCGCCAGCACGACCTCCATATCGTGTACGTGAGCCATGCATTGATGGCCAAGACAGACGCCAAGCAGCGGCAAATGGGTGTCACATATCACGCTGGCGCTGATTCCGACATCGGCGGGTTCCGTCGGCGTGCCGGGCCCGGGTGACACGATGACGCAGTCATAACGGGCAAAATCGATTTCATCGAGCGACGCCGTGTTCAACACGACCGTCGGCTCGACGCCGCACGCTTGCCCCATGAGTTGGAAGATGTTGTAAGTAAACGAATCAAAATTGTCGACAATCAGTGCTTTACACATATCTCGGCGAAAACTTCGCATGAAATGGGCGCTGCAAGGGGAGCTTGTCCGCCGATCGAATCGCCCCTTCCGCCACGCAGTCTCTTCAGGTATCGCGGCAGCGCCCATATATCTGCTGCTTGTCCACCCCGTTGGACGGCTCGATGAATCTCAGGCGAACACCATGCCACCCTGGGGCTCCAAAGCGATTCGATTTGCAATTCGACATGATGGAAATTAAAGGCTCCGGCTTCAAGCGCAGAAAACCCATCAAGACCTAAACTCGTGAGGTTTTGAGGAAAATTGAAATAAGCGGGATGACTGATATCTAGATCGATCTGTTTCGATCTGAAGATTTTTCATTAACTGCTTGTAAAAATCACCTCGCGAATAAAATGCATTGCGATGTTACAAAACGCTGGCCCTCCCGGTGGGCAACGGTGTCCTTTCGACGAATGACTGTACGCGATTCGCGGCGCTCAAAAGTCAATTGGCCACGCAATAATGGGCACAGTCGGGCAGGTGGGAACAGCCTTGAGGCGCATGGTCATCCTCCACCCGTTAGGGTCGACGATCGCCGTGAGCGGGCGCCACCTACGCTCAGGCGATTCCGCCAGTGTGGACGCGAGGGACGAGGCCGGCCTGCGCACCTTGACTTGCGTCTCGACAATCGGCACTGGAGTCGCCGATACGCCCCTGGTCTGCGATGTAAGACCACGATGGCCATGCCTACGACCACAGGAGAAACGCCGATTTTTGACCCTTAACGTGGCCCGATGTTTAACAGATGGCTTCTTATGTCGGTCGAGGAATCGCGATGTATTGAGCTCTGCACTCGGAGCCAACCCTGGGGACCTCGGGGAGAAAAATAGAACTCTGCCGCTATTCAGGAGCGTCGAAGCGGGCCGATAGCGGGAAAAATGTAGCGCCCGAATTGAGCGCCAAAATGGACCCCCATCAGCATCTGCCTATATGGGGCTTGCCAACATTCGCAACCACCCCGCCCCTTCACCCAATCGAGTCACGAATGTTCGCGACTGCATGCAAAGAAATCATGAGAATCCGAGCGCATCGCATTGCGCCCATGATGCTGGTGGCGGTCACCTTGTCTGTTCCGCGAGTGACCCACGCTTCAGCCATCGACGATGTCCGTGACTTCCGCATCGAACGCGGGTCGCTCGGCCATGTCCTGTTGGAGATTGCGCGACTGGCAGGCCGTCACATTGCCATGCCCTCCGATGTAACCGGGGACCTGCTTGCTGGGCCGGTGATGGGCGTGATGTCTGTGCCGGCGGCGGCGCGGCAAGCGTTATCGGGTACGAATTTGTGTAATGACCCAGTGAAACCTGCACAGGTTAGGCGGCTAAAGCGAACGCCTCAGCCGGAGTTTTCATCTTCAGCGCCTGATGGGGCCGTCGATGGTTGTAGAACTGAATCCAATCAGCGATCGCGCGGCTGGCATGCTGCAGCGTTTCGAAGCGATGACGATGCACGCATTGCTCCTTGAGCGTGCGGATCACGCGATCGACCATCCCGTTCTGCTGCGGGCAGTGCGGCGTGATGAACTCCTGACGCAGGCCATAGCTGCGCACCAAGGCTGTGTAATCGCGGCTCGTAAAGACTAGGCCGTTGTCGCTGCGAAGCAAGATGGTGTCGGAACCCTTCCCAACGCACCGAATCGGGCGATCAACGCATGCTCCAACGCGCTCGACGCAGTAGTGGCGCGGCCGCTGCGCGACAGATGCCAGCCCAGCAGCTCCCGCGTGTGGCAGTCGATCACCAGCGCAAGCGTTGCCCAACCATCGCGGCCGGCCCAGATCCGGCACATGTCCGTGGACCAACGCTCGTTCGGTGCCGTGGCGACTGACGGCATGGCTTGCACGCGCGGCCTGAAGCCAACTGGGCGCTTGCGAACTTGCCATCTCATCAACTGGAAGACGCGCTGGACCGTGTTCTTGTTGAATCCCAGTAGATGCGCGACCGTGCGATAGCCGAATGACGGCGACTCCTCGATCATCGCCTTGATTGGCTCCGCGAAGCGGGCCTGGACCTTCGGCGTGGACTTCACCGACCGGTAATACACAGTGCGACGCGGCACCTCAAACCAACGGCACAGCTTCGAGATCGAGACGGTAATGCCGTCGGCCTGCAGTCCCTGGCGGATCATCTCGATCACTTGTCG